>Ga0209069_10000284_pt1 | contig 22030 bp, 24 predicted proteins | sample Str013_2_FD_187202 | JGI IMG/M metagenome (GOLD analysis project Ga0209069, IMG submission 187202) | Freshwater sediment microbial communities in response to fracking from Pennsylvania, USA - Straight Creek_MetaG_SC_2013 (SPAdes) (version 2) | ecosystem: Environmental > Aquatic > Freshwater >...
CGGCACCTTGATCGGCACACGAAAGCAATGCGCCTCGACCGCCACCAGCTTGATCGCCATCGCTCCTCACTCCTGTGCTGCTCAGCTCCTGCAGGCCAACGGCTCACTTGCCAGCGGTTTGAGCCGCGAATTCCTTCAAGTAGGTGGGATCGACCGCGTCCTGGATCGTGCTCAGGGCAATCGGCTCGGGAATGCTCTTGGTCTGATGCAGCGCCTCCGTTGCCAGCTGCAGCATCCGCACCAGGCCGCCGTCACGCGCCGTCATCGAATAGGGCGAATTGGGATCGAGCTGCTCGGCAAACTTCGGCCGCTGCTGGTAGACCCGCTCGAACGTCGCCTTGGCGACTCTCCAGCGTCTTGAATTCGCTCGAACCCATGAACTCGTAATCGCGCGGCTTGGGTGTCGTAACGCGCACCTCGCGCTTCACGCGTCCCGGTCTGCGCGTCATCGCAATCACCCGATCGGAGATGAAGACCGCCTCACCCACATCGTGGGTAATGAACAGGATCGTCGGCTTGAAATGCGCCCACAACCGCAGCAGCAGCTTCTGCATCAACAGTCGGGTTTGATAGTCGAGCGCGCCGAACGGCTCGTCCATCAGCAGGATATCGGGCTCGCTGATCAACGCCCGGGCGATCTGCACGCGCTGCTGCATGCCGCCCGACAGCTGGTAGGGATAGTGGCGCTCGAAGCCGTTGAGACCGACCTCCTCCAGTAGCTGACGTGCCCGCGGCTCATAGTCCTGCCGGGATACGCCACGGCACTTCACGCCAAGCGTGACGTTGTCGAGTACCGAAAGCCAGGGAAACAGCGAGGGCTGCTGGAACACCACGCCGCGGTCCGAGCCTGGCGCCACCACCCCCTTGCCGTCGATGGCGATCACGCCATCGGTCGGCTCATCGAACCCGGCGAGCAGATTGAGTGCCGTCGACTTTCCGCAGCCGGTCGGCCCGACGATCGAGACGATCTCTGCCGGCATCAGATCGAGATCGAGCTGATCGAGCGCGAGTGTGCGCCCGCCCTTGACAGGAAAATGCTTGTGCACGCCCTGAAAAGAAACCTTGGGACGCATTCCGGGAGACAGCCGCCCGATGGTGTTGAGGTCCTGCATCATGGCCTGCCCTCCCCGCTGGCACACGCGCCCGGCAACGGGTGGCCTGCCCAATTGAACCGCGGCTCCGGCAGCCCTCTGACGCCGACATCGAGCGCCAGCAGCGCGCCGGCAAGCGGCTGGCGCGCGAGCTCGGCCTCGCTCAGCCGCTGCTTCGCCGTGGTCACATAGAGAATGTCGAGGCTGGGCCCGCCGAACATGCAGCTCGTCGGCCGCTGCACCGGCAGCTCGACGACACGATCGATCCGGCCGTCGGGCGCATAGCGCGTGAGCCGCCAGCCATCATATTCTGCGCTCCACAGGTAGCCGTCCCGGTCGACGGTGCCGCCATCGGGGATGGCTGGCGGGTCCGTCCTGGCGAACAGCCTTTTCGCACCTTGTGTGCCTGTCGCCGGATCGAACGCGTACGCGTGGATGGTGTGCAGCAGCGAGTCGGCGAAATACATGGTGCGGCCGTCGGGGCTCCAGGCGAGGCTGTTGGGGATCCGAATGCCCGACAGCATCTCGACGAGCTTGCCGTGCGGATCGAGGCAATAAAGCACGCCCTCCGGATCGCGCGTGATGTTGTTCATGGAGCCCACCCAGAACCGGCCCTGGCGATCGCACTTGCCGTCGTTGAAGCGTTGATCGGGGAGGACGCGTTGGGGCCGGGCGATGCGCTCGAAGGCGCCGGTGGCAAGGTCGAACAGCGCCAGCTCGCTCGACAGCGCGACGAGCACCCGGTCGTCCTCGGCCAGCGCCAGCGATCCGACCAGCTCCGGCATTTGCCAGCTCTCGACGCGCCCGCCCGCAGGGTCCAAGCGCCGCAATGTCGGCTGCCGGATATCGACCCAATAGAGCGCCTGCTGCCGCGGACACCAGACCGGGCCCTCGCCGAGAGTATCGGTCTGACTGCCGATGCGCTGAATGTCGACCATCGGCCTAATCCTCGCCGTTCGGGCGAATGGGACGCGCTGCCAAGCTCGATCGTGTAATGCCTACAGGCTTAGTTGTCAACTGAATTTACAGGATCGACAACGCGCCACAACGCTGCGGAAATGGCCCGGACCAGAGGCCGGGCATGACTGCGGAGGGGAATGAACAGAATTGCGCCGGCCTTGGACCGTTCGTCTGCTAGCCGGGGACGGCAGGCCTGAAAACGCGCCACGTCGCCATCTGTGATTTTTCCTGACGGGTTGCTGTGCAATTCTCTGCTGTTGCCGGCCGGCGCCGCCATGTACTGCTCCGCCAAAGGCACAAGGAACGAAGACCGGGTGGAACATGCACATGGACTGCAATGCAGGAGAGGGAAGCCGAAGATGAGCGCGATCGCTCAGTATCCACCGATGTCATTGCCCTGCACACACCCGTCGCCGCTGAATTAGCCGTGCCCTTCGTCGGCGTCGTTCTGACCTGCCGCGCCGCCTGAGACGATGCGCTTTGGCGCACAAGACCTGGAGCTTTCTTGATGTCGATCAGCCGTATCGAAGCCGATTATCTGCTGGAGACACCCGCAGATCCGAGGCGCGTCGCCGATTTCATGGCGGGCGAGCAATCGAGCGGCACCTTCGTCGCCATTCCCGGCGAGACCCCGGAGCTCAAGGCGCGGGTGGCGGCGCAGGTAACCCGCCTCCAGATGCTCGACGACGTCGCCGCTTCGCCGTCGCTGCCGTCGGCTCGCCTCAAGGTTACGCCAGCAGCGCGATTTCGGCGGGCGCATGTCACTCTATCCTGGCCGCTCGATACGCTCGGCCCCTCGCTGCCCAACTTGCTTGCAACCGTCGCCGGCAATCTTTTCGAGCTGAACCCCGTAACGGGTTTGCGGCTGCTCGATATTCGACTGCCGCACGAATTCGCCAATGCCTATCCGGGTCCACGCTTCGGCGTCGAGGGCACGCGACGCCTCGCCGGTGTCTACGGCCGCCCCCTGATTGGCACGATCATCAAGCCGAGCGTCGGCCTCGGCGCTGAGGAGACGGCCGCGCTGGTCGCCGAACTCTGCCGCGCGGGCATCGATTTCATCAAGGACGACGAATTGCAGGCCGACGGTCCGGCGTGCCCGTTCGAGGAGCGCGTCGCAGCCGTCATGCGCGTCATAAACGACAATGCGCAGCGCACCGGCAAGAAGACGATGTACGCCTTCAATCTGACCGGTGATCTCGACCAGATGCGCCGCCGGCACGATACGCTCATGAAGCACGGCGCAACCTGCATGATGGCCAGCATCAATTCGGTCGGACTCGTCGGCATGATCGAGCTCGCGCGGTTCGGTCAATTGCCGATCCATGCGCATCGCAATGGCTGGGGTTATCTCTCGCGTCATCCGCTGCTCGGCTGGTCCTACATCGCCTGGCAGAAGATCTGGCGCCTCGCCGGCGCGGACCACATGCACGTGAACGGTGTCGGCAACAAATTCGCAGAAAGTGATGACAGTTGCATCGCCTCGGCGCGCGCCTGCCTGACGCCGATGTTCGCCGACAAGCCCTGCACGGTGGTGCCCGTCTTCTCCTCTGCACAGACACCGCGTCAGGCGCCGGCGACCTACCAGGGGCTCGGCTCCGCCGATCTCATCGTGACAGCCGGCGGCGGCATCATGGCGCATCCGCTCGGAACCGCGGCTGGCGTCGCGGCCATGCAGGAGGCGTGGCAGGCGGCGCTCGAGGGCGTGCCGCTCGCGGAATTCGCGCGCACGCGCCCCAATCTGCAACGCGCCCTCGAGATGGCAGCATGACGACGCCGCGAGCATTGCCCGCCGGGCCGCTGATCGCCTACTATGGCGACGACTTCACCGGTTCATCGGCTTCCATGGAGGCGACCGCCTTCGCCGGCGTCGAGACGGTGCTGTTTCTGTCGCCGCCGACACCCGACCGCCTTCGCGCGTTCGCTGGCTATCGCGTCATCGGGGTCGCAGGCATCGCGCGCGCGCAAAACCCGGATTGGATGAACGAAAACCTGCCGCAGGTGTTCGCTCTGCTCGCCGCCAGCGGCGCGCCCGTCATTCATTACAAGGTCTGCTCGACCTTCGATTCCGCGCCCCTCATCGGCTCGATCGGCCGCGCCATCGAAATTGCGGCCGCCCGGTTTGGCGGCTGGATACCCATGATTGTCGCCGATCCGGGCATGGGCCGCTATCAGGCGGTCGGCAATCTGTTCGCAGCGGCGCAGGGCGTCGCGCATCGGCTCGACCGGCATCCCGTGATGTCGCGCCATCCGGTGACGCCGATGGACGAGGCCGACCTCGGACGCCATCTCGCCAGGCAGACCAAAAAGCAGATCGGCCTCGTCGATTTTGTCACAATGAAACGCGGCGAGGCGGACAATAAACTCGCGCAGGAGATCGCGTCGGGCGCCGAAATCGTGTCGATCGACGTGCTGGACACGGAGACGCTGATCGAGGCCGGGCGTCTCGTCTGGGAGCGCGGCGCGCATCCCGTATTCGGCGCAGGATCGCAAGGGTTTGAAGCCGCGCTGGTCGCTTACTGGCGCCATGCGGGCCTGATCCCGGCGGAAGCTCCGGCGTTCCGCGCGCGGCGCGTCGATCGTATCGCCTGCGTGTCCGGCTCCGTCTCGCCGGTGACCGCCGCGCAGATCACCTATGCGCGAGAGAATGGATATGCGACGATCGCCCTCGATACGGCACGCGCCGTCGATCCGGCGCAATGGGCGAAGGAGATCGGGCGTGCGACCGATGCGGCGCTGACGCACCTGAGCGAAGCGCGCGACGCGCTGGTGTACAGCGCGGCAGGCCCCGCCGATCCAGCGGTCGCGGCATTCAAGACTGCCGTCGCAGCGGCCGGCGTTTCGGCCGAGGTCGTCAACGAGCGTGTCGGGTCGGGCCTCGGGACCATTCTGGACCGCATTCTCGTGAAGTCCGGCCTGACGCGTGTCGTCATCTCCGGCGGCGACACGTCCGGCCGCGCAGCGTCCCTGCTCGGCATAGACGCGCTCACGGCGATCGCGCCGCTCGCACCGGGCTCGCCGCTCTGTCGTGCGCATGCGGCGCGCGCCGACCGCGACGGGCTCGAGATCGCACTCAAGGGCGGCCAGGTCGGCGCGCCGGACTTCTTCGTTGCGGCCAAGCAGGGTGGCGCGGCATAACGGATGCTGATGCAAACAGGAATGGACAAATGAGGCTGAAAGACAAAATTGCCATTATCACTGGCGGTGATCGCTTCTTCTCCGAACCCGCCATCAGCTGAAAGGAACGCCGCGGATGACGCTCTTTCCCGGATTTGAAAAGGGGCAAATACAGACCAGCGGCGCGACGATAAATTTCGTCGCTGCGGGTACGGGCGAGCCTGTGCTGCTGCTGCACGGCTATCCCGAGACGCTCGCCTGCTGGCACAAGATCGCGCCGCCCCTCGCACAAAGCTATCGGGTGATCTGTGCGGACCTGCGCGGCTATGGCGATAGTTCGAAGCCCGATGGGCTCGCCGATCATTCGAACTATTCCAAGCGCGCCATGGCGCTCGATATGATCGAGCTGATGGCAAGTCTTGGTCATACAGCCTTCCATCTCGTCGGCCACGATCGCGGCGCACGCGTCGGCCACCGGCTCGCGCGCGATCACGGGGCATGCGTTCGCACGCTGACGGTGCTCGACATTTCGCCCACCCTGAAGATGTTCGAAAGCACCAATCTCGCCTTCGCGACGGCCTACTACCACTGGTTCCTGATGCTCCAGCCGCCACCTCTTCCCGAGCAGATGCTGGCCGGACGGGTTCCTTTCAATGTCCTCGGCCGCGTCGGGCGCGCCGAGCCCGACCTGACCGCGTTCGATCCGGCGGCCGTCGCCGAATATGTGCGCTGTTTTGCAGACCCGCGGGCCATCCACGCCTCGTGCGAGGATTATCGTGCGGCCGGGACGATCGATCTGGAGCATGATCGCGCAGATCGCGGCCGCAAACTCGAAATGCCGGTCCTGGCGCTGTGGGGCGCACGGGCGGTCGTCGGCAAGATGTTCGACTGCCTCGCCGACTGGCGGGAGGTTGCCAGCGACGTCAGCGGCCGGGCTATCGACTGCGGGCACTTCCTGCCCGAGGAAGCCCCGCAGGAGACGCTCGGCGAGATCGAAAGATTTCTCGCGCTGCACGAAAAACGCGCGGGCGCATGATCGAGCGCGCAACGGGCGAAGGGAGATTCACGCAAGAACAGCCGCACAATGAGTTTCGCGCACAACGACCCGCAAATGGCGGTTCGTTCCCGACAGGTTAGGCGCGCGCAGTCGCGACACCGGACAACGCGATTCTGACGTCCCCGGCGCTGGCAGGCTCGCCGCCGGCCTTGCGAATGAGGCCGGCCGCCTCCTCGACCCACTGCCGGTTGGTCAGCTGCGTGCGCCAGGGTGCGTCCTCGAGGCCGACGCGCACATGGCCGCCACGTTGAACCGCCGGCGCGATAAGGGGTCGGATGTCGACGCCGAGGCCCGCCACCATCCAGTGCGCCCGCCGCACGACGCTGCTGAGAAGCCGCAGATGCGTGTCGAGATAGTCCGTCTCGGCGGGGAAGCCCCAAGCAAATTCGTCGGAAAACATGAATCGGTAGATGGGCGCCGGCAGACCATCGATCGCATCGGCCAGAGCGGCGCCGAGCCGCGTGAAGCCTGGCTCGTAGATCGCGTATCCCGGATGAATCTTGTGCTCGCGCGACAATCGCAGGCCCTCGCGGATGTCCGCCATCGGGTTCTGGTATACGAATCCCGCCGAGGCATCCGCGACTTCCTCGAACCGCAGGAAATTGCACGACCCCGGATCGCACACCGTCCATTCCAGCAGGCCGCGTTTCGCCAGCTCCGCGGTATGCGAAAACCGCCGCTGGGCGTTCGCGCTGGCGTAATCGGATCCCGCCAGCGGAATGGTCGGATAAACGATGACGTCCACCTTCGACCTTATGCCCTCGATGATCCGCGCGTAGGTCTGCCACTGATCGTTCTGACGCCCCGTCGCGGGGTCGTAGGCGTGCACGTGGATGATCGCGGCCCCGGCTTCCGCTGCGGAGAGACCATCGGCGACGATCTCCTCGACGGTTATGGGAATGCCCGGTTGCCGCTCGCGGCCCCAGGGACCGTTCAATGCCGCCTCGATCCAGACACTGCTCATGCGGTTTCCGTTCGTGAAAGGGTTCAGCTCAGATATACGCGCTGGAGCTGGTCGTCGGTAATGCGGCTCGGCACGTCGTGGATCGCCACGGACCCGCGCGACAGAACGTAGACATCGGTTGCGATCTTCAACAGGCGCGGCACCGTCTGCTCGGCGATGACGACGCACATGCCGAGCTCCCGATGCACGCGCTCGACGACGTCGAACACAGCCTGCACCATGACCGGCGACAGCCCGAGGCTGGGCTCGTCGAGCAGCAGTATTTTCGGCTGGCCCATCAGCGCCATGGCAATCACCAGCATCTGCAATTGCCCACCCGACAGATAGCCCGCCGCGCGCCCGTGCATTTCCTTGAGCATCGGGAAATAGGAGAAGACGAGATCGAGCATCTCGCGGCTCGCCGCAGGTTTCAGCAGGGAGGCGGCCTTGAGATTTTCCGCGACCGTCATGCTTCGGAAGCATTGACGGCCGTCCTGCACCAGCGCGACGCCGCGACGCGCAATCACCGCCGGATGAGCGCGTGCGCAGGAGAAGCTGTCCAGCAAGATCTCGCCGGACGTCACCTCGCCGCGCTCGAACGGCAGCATGCCGGCGATCGCCTTCAGCAGCGTCGTCTTGCCGGCACCGTTGGCACCAAGGAGGGCGACAAGCCCTCTCTCGAATACCTCGAAGTCGATCCGCTCGAGCGCCGCAATGGCGCCGTCGTAATGGACGGAGACATTACGGACGCTGAGGAACGGCGCCGCGGCCGTGGCTATTTCCGCTTCAGCGCGCATTGATCCAGGACCCGACCGGTACGTACTGCCCGTTCTTGATTTCGGCGACGCGCGCCTGCACCGAACCCTGGTGATCGGCGTAAGTGAACGGAGGCGTGATGCCGCCATTGTCGAAATCCTTCAGACCCTCCATCGCCTCGCGGACGGACTTGCGGAACGCCTTGATATCGGTGGGAACCTGGCCTTTGTTGTCGTTGATGACCTTCTCGATCGCCGCGGCGATGACCTTGCCTTTCAGCCAGCCCTTGATGAAATAGATGTCCTTCTTCTCGATTTCGTTCTTGGCGCCGTACGCTGCGATCTCCTTCATGGCCGGAATGTCGGACCCATAGAAGGAATAGGTCTGGATGGCGCGGAAGCCTTCCGCGGCCGCACCGAGCTGCTCAGGGATAGCCGGGCTGATGTTGTAGAGATTGCTGACAAAGAGCCTGGCCGGCAGGCCCGCTTTCGCCGCGTCGCGCAGCAACACCAGCAATTGCGGTGTCGAGCCCTGAACGTAGACGAGGTCGGGGTTCTTGGACTTGATACGCAGCATCTGCGCCGTCACGTCCTGCGCGTCGTAGCGATATTCGACCAGATCGGCGACCTCGAGACCGAGCTTCTCGATAATGCCGGAATGCCGCACCACGTTCACCGGACCGCGGCCGTATTCATTGTCGCTGTACATCAGCACGACCTTCTTGCCGCCTTTGGCCACAAGGTCGCGCAACGCGATGATCATCTGCTGCTCGTAGGTCGGACCGGCGATGAAGGTGTACGGGTATTTCTGCGGATCGAGCACTTCGCTGGCGAAGGATTCGGAAATGAATGGAATGCCGTCTTCCTGGATCTGATCGCGCAGCGCCTTCGAGGCACCGGTGGACCAGCCGTTGATGACGACGGCCTGCTCCTGGTCGGCGCAGCGGCGGTAGATCTTGAGCTCTTCGTCGAGCTTGTAGCGGCCGTCGAGCATCAATACGCGTATCTTGTTGCCGGCGACGCCGCCCTTCGACTGGTTCAGATATTCGAGATAATCGCGCGTGCCATAGGTCATGCCGTTCACGAGCGCATCGGGGCCCGTGATCGTGCCCCAAGCGCAGACGGTAATTTCGGCCTTCGCCGGCGCCGCGAGCGCCAGCGTTCCGGCGATGACTGCACCGATCAATCGAGACTTCATGCTTTCCTCCCCTTCAACACAGGTTCAACGTCATTCGCAAGCGCACCGCCCGGCCGCGCGACCTGCGGTTCGGCCGACGATCTGGAGCCGCCCCAACGCGAGCGCAGTCGGCGGGCGAGCGAGACAAGTCCGCGCGGCTCGAGCAGAAGGAACAGGATGATGAGACCGCCGAAGGCCATTTCGCGGAATGCGGAAACGAGATCGGCCGACGGCATCAGCTCCCCGATCCTCTGGATGGCTTCCGGCAGCAGCGTGACAAAGATCGCGCCGACGATGGAGCCGGAGAGCGAGCCGAGGCCGCCGACGATGATCATCGCGGTCTGATCGACCGACAGGCCGATCTCGAACGCTTCTGGATTGGCAAGGCGCGAGGTGAAGGCGAGCAAGCCGCCGCACAAACCAGCGAAAAAGCCGCTGAGCAGGAACGCTTTCATCTTCGTGCGCGAGACGTCGATGCCCATGCCGCGCGCCACGAGCTCGCTCTCCCGCACGACCAGGAAAGCGCGGCCAACGTCCGTCTGCGCGAGCCGGGCCAGAAACAGCCACGTCAGGAACAGGATGGTGATCGCAATGACCGCATATTCCTGGTCGCTCGCCACCGATCGTCCGAACAGCACCAGTGGCTTGACCACGAGGCCCGACACGCCGTTGGTCAAGGGCTGGAGGATCTTGAAGAGGTAGCTGAGGATGAACTGGGCCGCCAGGGTCGATATCGCGAAATACAGGCCCCGCAGCCGCAGCGCCGGCAGGCCGATCAGCGCGCTGCAGAGCGCGCCGCAGACCCCTGCGCCGATCAACGAGAAGCCGCCCCAGCCGGCGTTGCCGAGATTGCCGGCGGCATAGGCGCCAACCCCGATCAGCGCGCCCTGAGCGAAGGTGATCTGTCCGCAGAAGCCGATCAGCAAATTGAGCGACATGGCACCGATCGCGGAAATCGCGACGGCGTAGATGAGATACGCCCAGAAGCGACTCGATTCGTAGCCGAGCAGCGCAAATGCAGCGGCGAGTGCTGCGGCGATCAGGATCGAACGCTTTGTCATGGCCTCACACCCGCTCCGTCCCGCGCTGGCCGAATATACCCTGCGGCCGCACCAGCAGCATCAGGACGAGCAGTGCATAGGGGATGACTTGCTGCAGCGCGCCGACCGACTGGATGCTTGTAAAGCGGCGCAGCAGCTCTTCGAGACCCGGTGTCAGCATGCCTTCGGTGAACGCTTCCAGCACGCCGAGCAGAAATCCCGCGATCAGCGCGCCGACCAGGCTGTCGAGGCCGCCGACGACGATAACCGGAAAGGCAATCAGGCCGATATCGGAAATGCCCAGGCTCAATCCGCCGAGCGTGGCGAGCAAGGCGCCGCCGAGCCCCGCGAGCGCGGCCGAAGCTGCCCAGGCAATCGAAACCTGATTGCTGACATGGATGCCGATCGCGAGCGCCGCGCGGCTGTTGTCGGCCGCGCAGCGTTGCATCAAGCCCACCGATGTGAAGCGGTAGAAGCACAGAAATGCGATGCTGAGGCTGGTCGCCAGCGCGAACGCCGCTATGTAATTGTAGGTGATGTGGATGCCGACGAAATCGACGGCGCCCGCCGGAAATATCTGCGGGAACGCGATCTGGTCGGGTCCCCAGATCGCGAGGCAGAAGGCCTTGAGAAAGATCAGCAGCCCGAGCGTGACCATCATGATCGACACGATGGGCGCCTTCAGCATGGACCGCAGCACAACCCGTTCGGTCAGCACGCCCACGCCGGCCATCAGCACCATGCCGAGCAGCACGGCGGCGAAGCCGGGAAGCCCGATGCGAATCAGCGCATAGGTGAGGTAGGCGCCCAACATCGCGTAAGCGCCCTGCGCGAAATTCACGACGCCCGAGCACTTGTAGATCAGCACGATGCCGAGGGCGATCAGGGCGTAGACGCTGCCGGTTGCGACGCCGGCGATGGCGAGCTGAAGAGCGAACATCAGGCATCCCCCAGATAAACGCGCCGCACTTCCGGGTCCTGCTGCACTTCCTGAGGCGTTCCTTCGAAGATACGTGCACCGTGCGCCATGACGGTAATGCGATCGCAGGTCGACATCACCACATCCATTTTATGCTCGACCATGATGACGGAGCAACCGAAACGATCACGGACGGACCGAATCACCGCGCCCATGTTGAGGCCCTCCTGGTAGGTGAGACCGGCGACCGGCTCATCGAGGTAGAGCAATTCCGGCTCGGCCGCCAAAGCGCGTGCGAGATCGACGGATTTGCGTTGGCCGTAGGACAGCGTCTGAATAGGACTGTGCGCGACTTCGACGAGATGCAGCGGCTTCAGCAAGGTCTCGCAAAGGTCCTCCTCGAACGCGCGCTCGGAATTGAAGAATTGCGCGACAAATCCGCTGCGGCGGCGCGCATGCGCGGCCGCACCGAGCTTGACGACGTCGAGAACCGTGAGATCGTGCAGCGAAACGACGCTTTGAAAGGTGCGGGCAACGCCCTGCCGCAACAGCGCCGCCGGCGAGAGACCGAGGATCTCGCGGCCCATCCAGGTGGCCGAGCCCGTGTCGGGTCGATTGACGCCGGCGATGCAATTGATGAAAGTCGTCTTACCGGCGCCATTCGGGCCGATCAGCCCGACGATCTGGCGCGCGTCGACGTCGAGGCGCATGTTTGCAACAGCGGCTACGCCGCCGAAGCTGATCGAGAGGTCGCGAACGGCGAGGGTCACCGGTTTTTCCCATCCGATACGATGGCCAGCAGTGCATCCTTCACGCGCAAGCCTGGCTTCAGACCGCGCGCAATGGCAATGCCGTTCGCGTGACTGATGACGCCCTCGTCCCACATGTCCTGGCTGTCGCCGATCCTGCCGGTTTCGTGGCTGATCGTCGCGGCAGCGACGCCCTTCGCCTGCAACATGTCGAGCGCCGCGATGCCGGCGCGATTCTTGCCCACGCCCGCATCGTTGAAGAACACGCTCGACAGCGGAACCTCGAGCGCGAATTCGCCAGAGCTCGTGCCGCCATGGGAGGCGGACACGATATGCGCACCTTTGTCGTCCGGCGTAACCTTGGTGATGGAATCCATGAGCACGACACGGCCCTTGGGTGTGCTGGCGACGGTCGTTTTCAACATGATTGTCTCTCCTGTCGATCCTTCCGATCTTTTATCTGCATGTCGGCGAGCCGATACGAACGCGCAGCGCGTCGTTGATCTGCAGCAATCAGGTGATGCGCTTGATGCTCGCGGCGATCTCGGCCGGCTCGAACACGCGCTTCCAGTCGTCCCGCATCAAGATCGGTTTGCCGAACTTGATCGCCTTGTTGCAGGCGTCGGAAAACACACCGTCGAATTCCTTGAAGGTCACAGCCCCGAGGATGTTGAGGTGTCCGAGCAGGAAGTCGCGCGCCGCCTCCCTCGGGACCCCGCGCGCGATGACCTCCTCCATCGCCTCCCGCATGATGTCGAGCAGAGAGGCGACGACGGTCTCGGAAAGGCCGGGCTCGAGAAGCGCCATCTGCTCGACCGTGACACGGTGCGAGCGCATGACCGGGGCATAGATGGTCCGCGAGATTTTCTCGCCGAGCGCATAGGCGGCCTCCGGCCCCTGCATCAGCGCGCAGACGATGTGCTGTTGCGCGGCGCTGCCGCCGAAGTAGTCGCGCTTGGCACCGATCTCGGTCTCGTCGTTGAAGATCGGCGGATGGCAGGGATGGGTGACGAAATAAGTAACATCTTCGCGCACCGGCAGATGGCCGGCGTACGGCGCCGCGGCGTCGAGCACCACGACCATGGTGCCAGGCTCGAGCTTCGGCACGATTTTCGCGGCGACCTTTCCGATCGCGACGTCCGGAACCGCGAGGATCACGGCTTGCGCGCCAGCCAGCGCCACCTCCTCATCGACGCAATCGACGCCGAGTTGGTCCTTGAGCCGCTTGCGGCCGATTTCGCTGACCTCGACGTGCCGGACATTGAATTGCGAACCCTTCAGGTTCGCGGAGAGCCTGCAGCCCATCTTGCCGCCGGCGCCGAACAGGGCGATTCTGGTCATAACGCGCTCCACCCATTTAGCGCCCGACGGCGCTGATTTGTTCTAGTTGCGAGGACTGCAATACTGCGAACGGCGGCGCGGGGACAGACGAGAAATTGTCCCCCAGTTGTGAGAAAATTTCAGCTGGCGGGCAAGCTGTTGAGGCGGGTCACAGCGGCTGCGACCTCAATGGCTTCGCCCTGAGCGCCAGGCTTGCGCAGCTCCGCCGTCAGCCACGCGACGAGCGCCTTGGTGTCCGGCCGCATTCTCAAATGCGGCGCGATCCACAGGACGATCTTGTTTGGCCCCCGCACGAAGCCGAACGGAGCGACGAGCTTTCCGGACCGCAAATCGCTGAGAACCAGTATTTTCGGCACCATCGCGACGCCAAGGCCGCACGCCGCCGCCTGGATCAAGAGATAGAAATGCTCGTAGGAGCTCGATGCGCGGAGATTGCACGACTGGCCCGACGAGCCCATCCAGTCCTTCCAGCCTGCGGGTCGAGTCTTGGTCGAAAGCAGCGTGCATCGTTCGAGGGCGGCCAACGTCGTGATCTCATTCGCCTGCATGTATTCGGGCGAACAGACCGGCCCGATCCATTCGTCGATCATTTCCTTGATGATCACCTCCTTGGGAGGCTCGATCATGCTGATACGGAGCGCGACGCTGATCTCGTCACGGACGAAATCGATGCGGTCGTAATTCATGTTGAACCGCAGCTCGATCTCGGGATGCAGGGCATGGAACCCTCTTATTCTGGGGATCAGCCAGGACATCATGATCGTGGAGGAGCAGGCCAGCGTCAGCGGCCCCGGCCGCAATTGCTCGACGCTCGAGGCGATCAGGGAGAAGGCGCTCGTCAATTCCATGGCGAGCCGCGCCCCTTCAGGGGTGGCCTGCACGGACCGCGCACCACGCAACAGCAGTGGTATGGCAAACATGTCTTCGAGGCTCTTGATATGCCTGCTGACGGCGCCGTGCGTGACCAACAGCTCGTCCGCCGCGGCCGACATGCTGGAAAGCCGGACGGTGGCTTCAAAGGCGCGTAACGCGTTCAAGGATGGCCGCTTCACGCTCAAGGCTATCCTCCATAGCCATAACTGTGAGTTTTTCTCAAGGCTTAACGAATACCGCGCAAGCGGGGAGCTCGCAAGCCGCTCATTTGCATCTCGGCCGTGTTTACTTATCCCGGCACCTGAATACATGCCACGTTCGGCATCAAATCAAACCGTCATTTCCGCGGTCATGGCGAAGCCGTGCTCGGCACGGACGGCGGGACCCCAAGTCACCGCATTTACCAGGCCGCCCTCAGGAAACGGCCGGACTTGCGCCACTCGTGGTTGGCGCGCCTTCGGGCAGATCCTGCAAGGCGATGGCGACGGCATCCTTGAATAAATCGATATCGCCGAGTTGATGCGCCAACGTCAGCACGAGCTTGGTAAAAAACACAGCCTCGCTCGCCGGCCCGGTCCGATCGATGGCCTCGGCCAGACATTCATAGGCCTGCTCGAGCTGCTCAAATGGCATGGTCGTCATCGCGGGGTGCCTCCCAGGCAGGTGCGCAGAGCGGTGCCGATCTCGTCGGCACGGCGCGTCTTCCAGCGGCCGGCGACATGCAGGTCGGGCCTCAGCAGGTAGAACGTGCCGGGCGCCGCGTCGTAAATGCCAGCAATGGCGCCATCGCGGTCGTCGATGCTGGCGCAGGCGACCATGGAGCCCCGTGAGGCGATCACGAGGGCGGTGAACCTTGGGTCGCAGCTGCGCAACTCGTCGAGCATTGCCGTTTCGGTCTGGTCCAATGGCCGGTCGCAAAACAGCAAACCGGCAAATCCATCGTCGACGCAATCGAGCAGGTACCGGCCATCGCCCAGCTTCACATTGGGGGCGGCGCTGCCACTGAGCGGACCTGTTGCAAAATCGGCATCGTTGCGGGCAAATGCCGTCAGCGGGCTCGACGAGTAGGTGTAGGCCTGCATCTGCCGTGGGTTGGCGAAGCCTCGCGTGAACTCGTGGCGCAGCGCCAGGGACAACGCCGCCTCCCGCGCGAGCCGCCAGCCGCGGGAGGGCGGCGTCATGAAACGCGTGCTCTTGGTGGCGTTGGCAAACACGTCGAGGGTTGCACCCCGGCGCTCCGGCGAGTAGCTGTCGAGCAGACGCACGCTGGCGTCACCGTTCAGCACGTAGCCGAGCTTCCAGCCGATGTTGTGCGCGTCGGCCAGTCCGTTGTTGAGACCGCGCACCCCGAAGATCGGCACGATGTGGGCGCTGTCGCCGATGAATATGATCCGGCCGTGCTTATAGTCGTCGAGGCAGAGCGTATTGGCAGTATAGATGCTCCACCACTCGAGCTCCCACGCTCCGCCGTGGCCGATGTTGTCGAGAATGGCTTGCACACGCGCACGGATATTGTCCTCCCTGATGGCGTCCTCCTCGCTCTCACCCTCGCGAAGCTGGTAATCGATGCGCCAGATGTCGTCGGGTTGGCGGTGGATCAGCACCGTCCCGCCCGGATTTCCCGCCGGATCGAAGAATGCCCGCCGCTCGGTTGGAAAATCATGCCGCATGCGCACGTCGGCGATCACATATTTGCCCTCGTAGTTCTCGCCCCTGAGCCGCAGGCCCATCATCGAGCGCAACCGGCTGCGCGCGCCATCCGCTGCCAGCACGTAGCCGGCGGCGAGCCGGTAATCGCCGGGCGGCGATGTGACGCCGAGGGTTGCGCCGTCGGCGTCCTGCGCCACCGCCGTGACCTCACTCTGCCAGCGCATATCGATCAAATCGCAGCGTGCAACGGCATCGTGGAGATACTGCTCGACGTACTGCTGCTGCAGATTATACATCGGCATGTATTTTTCATGCTCGGAATGCGCCATCTCCAGCCGATAGATCTGCCGGTCTTTATAATAGCTGCGCCCGTGCTGCCAGCCGAGGGCCTTGGCGAGGAACGGTTGCTCCGCTCCGATCCGCTGCAGGATCTGCAGGCTCGGCCGGGCGATGCAGGTGGCCCGGCTGCCGTCGTTGAACGTGCTCTTGGCGTCGATGAGAACGCTGCGGATGCCGTAGCGCGCCAGGGTGAGCGCCGCCGTCAAGCCGATCGGTCCGGCGCCGACAATGGCCACGGGATGCCGTGTATTGCCCCCGTTCAGTTCAGCGACCTGTTTGGCCTCGAAGTACGGATAGCGGAAATACAGCGACTCGAGCGGGCCCTTGCCTTCCGGTCTCATGGTGGTTGTCCAGTTCCTAGCGTTTCTGACTGCCGGCACGAGGGGCTAAGGCATCGCGCAGAAACAAGTGCTCCACTTACCATCACCGTTCCCGAACGCGTATTCCTCAAATTTTTCGTCATGGCCGCGAAGGCGGCCACCCACGACAGCTATCGGCAGTTGAACGTTGAAAAAGCTGTAAATCATTGGCTTCATGCATGTTCCACTCTCTCTCCCCGCCACTTTTGAGATGTGTCGTGGGTGGCCGCCTTCGCGGCCATGACGGTTGAATTGGGGACTGCGCAGGAACATCAACCTGCTCCCAATCGATTCACTTATTCTGCGGAGTCGCCTATGATCCGAACGCTCTGCGTCCCGTGCTCGCGCCACCACGTCAACTCGCCTGCAACGCGTTCCACAGCTCGAGATCGCGGGCCGCGGTCCAGATGCGAGGCGTGTCGATGCCGAGCGCCTCATCGTAGGCCCGCGCCACGTTGAACGGCAGGCAATGCTCGTAAATGGCGTAGTCGCGGTACTTCGCATCGCAGATCTCCCGCGTTGCAAGGAATGCTTCCTTGAGCGGCGCGCCCCGGCTCGCCGCGGCGAGGGCCGGCTGGTAGTGATCCACGAGAAACTGACGTGTGAGCGCAAGGCCTTCCTGCACTTTGTCACGGGTCTCGAGAGGGGCGCCGCGGCCCGGCACCAGCGCCGCGGGATTGAATGCGGCCATCCGGTCGAGCGTCGCCGGCCAGTCGGTGAAATGCGCATCGCCGCAGTAGCAGGCGGATTTGTACTCGGCTCCATCACCCGAGAACATCACCTGCGCATCCGCCACCCAGGCGACGATGTCGCCCGCGGTGTGCGAGCGGCCGAGATGCATCAGGTCGACGCGCCGCTTGCCGAGATAGACAGTCATATGCTGCTTGAATGTCAGCGTCGGCCAGGTCAGACCCGGGATGCCTTCCGGCTGCTTGAACAGGCGCGGCATGCGCTGCTGCTCGGACTGCCAGTCCTCCGCGCCGCGCTCGGCGATCATCGCGCGGCATTTCTCCGAGGCGATGATCTGCTCGGCGCCGAAGCCGGAAGCGCCCAGCACCCGCACGGCATGATAATGCGACAGCACCACATACTTGATCGGCTTGTCGGTCACCTGCCGGATGTGCGCGACGACCTCCTGCGCGGCAGCGGGCGTCGCCTGCGCGTCGATCACCATCACGCTGTCGTCGCCGATGATCACGCCGGAGTTCGGATCGCCTTGCGCGGTCAGCGCATAGAGGTCGCGGCCGATCGCCTCGAACGAGATGGTTTTCTCCGTGAGATCCATCGAGGACGCGAATTGCTTGGCCATGTCTTCCGTTCCTTCTGTGATTTGCGGTTCGGTCAGCCTTCGAGCGGTGCCGTCGACCGGATGGGCCGGCAGAACCTTACCGCGCAATTTGATCCCCGATTGCAATACCGACGCGTGAGGAATCGCTCCTAGCGTTTACTGGGATCGAAGTGCTTGGTGATGCCGCTCCAGCAGTCGACGTAGTCGTGCTGCAGCGTCGAGAGTTCGGCGGCGTATTTGGTCACCCGTTGCGGATAACGCGTCTCGAGCATGAACGCCATGGTATTTGCATGGCGTGCCGGCTTCAGCTCCGCGTTGCTGGCTTTCTCGAACGCCTCGGTATCTGGACCATGCGGCAGCATGCAGTTGTGCAGGCTCATGCCGCCGGGCACGAAGCCCTGCGGCTTGGCGTCGTAGACGCCCTGGATCAGCCCCATGAACTCGGACATGATGTTCATGTGGTACCAGGGCGGGCGAAACGTGTTCTCGGCCACCATCCAGCGGTCCGGGAACACGACGAAGTCGATGTTGGCGGTTCCAGGCGTTTCCGATGGAGACGTGAGCACCGTGAAGATCGACGGATCGGCATGGTCGAACAGCACCGGACCGACCGGCGAGTAATGCCTCAGATCATATTTATACGGCGCGTAGTTGCCATGCCAGGCGACGACATCGAGCGGCGAGTGCTGCAAGTCCGTCCGCCAAAGCGCACCGCCCCATTTGACGAACAGGCCGCCCGCCGCGTCGCGGTCCTCGTAGGCCGCTACGGGGGTCAGGAAGTCGCGCTGGTTGGCGAGGCAGTTGGCGCCGATCGGCCCCCGCTCGGGCAGCGTAAACGCGCCGCCGTAGTTCTCGCACAGATACCCGCGCGCCGCCTTGGTTCCCTCTGCCAGCTCGACGCGGATCTTGACGCCGCGGGGGATGATGGCGATCTCGCAGGGCTCGGCGTCGATGATACCGAACTCGGTGGCGATCCTGATGTTGCCCTGCTGCGGCACGAACATCATCTCGCCGTCGGCGTCATAAAAGTACTCGTCCACCATCGACCTGGTAATGAGATAGACGTGGGCACCCATGCCGCCCTGGGTGCCGGCATCGCCCGCCGTGGTCATGGTGCGGATGCCTTGCAGGAACGTGAGGCTCTCTTTCGGCATCGGCGTCGGGTCCCACCGCAAAGGCGCGATCGGCATCTCGTGCTCGGTGCACGGCGCCGTGCGCCAGAGCCCCATGTCGGCCTTCTCGAAACGCCCCCAGTGCTTCACCGTCGGCCGGATGCGATAGAGCCACGTGCGCTCGTTGGTGGTGCGCGGCGCCGTGAACGGCGAGCCCGACAGCTGCTCGGCATAGAGACCATACGGGCATCTCTGCGGACTGTTGCGGCCGACCGGCAGCGCACCCGGCAGCGCCTCGCTCTCGAAGCCGTTGCCGAAACCAGACATGTAGCCGCGGTTCCCTTCCGCAATAGATGTCGCACGTTCCCGTTGCGGACGGTTGATGATGGCATCGGACATGGGTGGCTCCTGAACGGTTCATGTAGGTTGGGTCAAGCGCAGCGCGACCCAACAATCAAAGGCTCCATCGGTGGCTGTTGGGTCGCGCGAAAGCTTGACCCAACAAGTGGCGAATTGAACAGCCGGATTCGGTATAACCATCGCAGGCACGCTCATGTGCCGGCCCTCGCCACCGCCATAGCTTGCCTGAGCACGGCAAGATCACCGATGTGATTGGCGAGCAGCAGGATCAGCTTGGCGTTCGCCGCGCGGCTTTGCTCATCGCTCAAGCCGCGGTGCATATCGATCAACTGCTCGTAGAAATCGTCCGGGTTCTCGATGTTGGGCTCGGTATTGAGTCGGGAGGCCATCGCACATTCCTCAGTTCACGCGTTGCAGGTGGCGCGGGCGACCGCGGCCGTGATCCAATCGGCATCGAACCGCCGCCAGCGGGCGCAGACGTGCTGGTCGGGGCGCAGCAGGTAGACCGTGCCAGGCGTCGCATCGAAACGTTGGGCGAGCAGGCCTTGGGTGTCCTCGATGTCCGTGAGGCCGGAGGGACTATCAGCAGCCATCGACTTTGGCGTGACCACGATCGGTTGAACCTGAACGGCGGCCTGGGAGAGCGCGCGGAGCGCTGAGATCGTCTCGTCCGGCAAGGGCGTGCCGTCGCTGAACAGGAGGCATGCGAAGTTGCCGCCGATCTGCGACAGCAACCAGCTTGCCTGGCCCTCGCGAGCGACCGGCGCATCGGCGGCAACCGCACCCGGCACCATGGCGCCGGCAAAATGATCGCGGTCGGGTGTGTTCAGCGGCGTGTCCTGCAGTGTCGCGGGAACCGACAAGCGGCCCGAATTCACCAGGCGACGCGCGAACGCGCAATCCTTGGACAGCTTCAGAACGGCATCCCGGAAGGTCCGGCTCACCTCGCTCTTGGGCGTGATGAAATCGGTCGCGCGGGTCGAGTTGAGAATATTCTCGTCGGCCGCGTACTCACGCTCGCTTGCATAGCTGTCGAGCAGACCGTCCGGCGCCTTGCCCTCGACGACGAGCCTGAGCTTCCATGCTAAATTCTCCGCGTCCTGCACGCCGCTGTTTGCGCCGCGCGCCCCGAACGGGGAGACGCCATGCGCCGCATCACCCGTGAACAGCACGCGCCCGTGGCGGAACCTTTCCATGCGCAGGCAGGCGAACGTGTAGACGCTGCACCACACGAGCTCGAACCGGGCGCTCTCGCCGAGCAGCGCCTTGACGCGCGGGATGACCTTCTCGGGCTGTCGCTCGGCGATGGGGTCGGCGTCCCAGCCGAGCTGAAAGTCGATGCGCCAGACGTCGTCGGGCTGGCGATGCAGGAGAACCGACTGATGGCGATGGAAGGGCGGATCGAACCAGAACCAGCGCTCGGTCGGGAAGTTGGCCGTCATCCTCACGTCGGCGATCAGGAACCGGTCGTGGAACATGCGGCCCTTGCTCTCGAGCCCCATCAGCCCCCGCAGCGGGCTCCTCGCGCCGTCGGCGGCAACGAGATAATCACACGTCAGCTGGTAGGGGCCATCCGGCGTCTCGATCGTCAGCTCGACACCGGTCGGCGTCTGCGTCAAGCCGGTGACCTTGTTCTTCCAGCGGAGTTCCAGGTTGGCCAGCTTCTGCGCGCGCTCGAGCAGGTAGCCCTCGGCGTAGTACTGCTGCAGATTGATGAAGGCCGGCCGGTGATGCCCGCTCTCGGGCAGCAGGTTGAATGTGTAGACGAGGTCGTCCTGGAAGAAAACCTTGCCGACGCTCCAGGATATGCCCTTCTCGACCATCGGGTCGCCGCAGCCGAGCCGGTCCCAGATCTCGAGCGTGCGCTTGGCAAAGCAGATGGCGCGCGAGCCGGTGGAAAGCGTGTCGTCGTCGTCGAGCAGCAGCGTCTTGACGCCCTGCTGCGCGAGGTCGATCGCGGCCGACAGGCCGACCGGGCCGGCGCCGACAACGATCACCGTATGGTGGACCGGCTGCGCCGCACTTTGGTCTGGCGAGTGGTTGTAATCGAACCTGAGCTTCTGGTCGTCCGCTTCCATGACACCGAGGTCTCGAATTCCGCGCGACGTGCCGCGGCCATTCACAGGGTTGGGCAGTTCTATTGCAATGACCGCATTGCCTCGCTCACGACAGAGGACGACTTCCGATCGAACCAGGCGGATCACGGCCGCATCGTCCGTGCACTACGATCTCGCGATGCGCGCCCACATCCTGCACACATTCAAGAGGTTTCAGCGTATCGACAACTTTTGCATCCTCGGACGGCTCGGCGGTATTTATTCTTTCGCTGTACAAGAAGCGCTGAGAGCCGACAACCCGGTGCATGGCGTCAAGCGGTTCGCCGACAAGCGCTGGTGCATCCGCGCGCACAGGATGTCGCCGAAGATGCCGGCGTCGGTCACGCCCATGGCATCGACGACCGCGATCACGCCCGCCGGCATCGCCTCGATGGCGGCGCGGGTCGATTTGGGCGAGGCCCAGGATTCGGGCGTCGCCAGATCCTCGCGCGCCGGCACGAAGCGCAGCGTGAAGGCACGGCCGACCAATCGCGGATAACCCGGCGCCAGCGGCCGCGTGCCGCGCATCCAGACATTGCGCAAACCCTTCTTGAGCAGGATCGTGGTGATGGTGGCGGTGGAGACGGCGGCAAGCGTTTCGATAACGGTTGAGGGGAGGGACATTGGGTGTAACCGCGTCGAGCAATCAAAGGCGTACATCTCGTCGGACTCGACGCCGTGAGCGCACCCGGCAGCCGAACTCCTTCGCCCCTCCGGGGCTACCCCGAACCAGGGGAGTCTCTGTCTACGGGTTCCGCTGCGCTCCACCCGCAGCTACACCCCATGGCCCCTTCGGGGCCGAGG
>Ga0209069_10000286_pt1 | contig 21980 bp, 16 predicted proteins | sample Str013_2_FD_187202 | JGI IMG/M metagenome (GOLD analysis project Ga0209069, IMG submission 187202) | Freshwater sediment microbial communities in response to fracking from Pennsylvania, USA - Straight Creek_MetaG_SC_2013 (SPAdes) (version 2) | ecosystem: Environmental > Aquatic > Freshwater >...
GGCATAGGCTTTGCATTTGAGTAATACGGCTTTGACGTTTCGTATTACTCAAACCAGGAGACTGCGATGAGCCGCAAAGCGAACCTTGGATGGACATTCGGCCTTGTGCTGGGCCTTGCATCGATCGCGGTGCAACCCGTTACGGCCGCACCGCTCACGGTCGGTTACAGCGATTGGCCCGGCTGGGTCGCATGGCAGGTCGCCATCGACAAGGGCTGGATCAAGGAAGCCGGCCTCGACTTGACGTTCCAGTGGTTCGACTACTCGGCCTCGATGGACGCGTTCGCGGCCGGCAAGCTCGACGCCAACCTGATGACCAACGGCGACACGCTGGTCACCGGCGCCGGCGGCGGCAAGGGCATCATGGTCATGCTGACCGACTATTCGAGCGGCAACGACATGATCGTCGCCAAGCCCGGCATCAAGAGCCTGAAGGATCTCAAGGGCAAGAAGATCGGCATCGAGGTCGGTCTGGTGGAGCACCTGCTGCTGCTCCACGGCCTGCAAGGCGCCGGCATGAAGGAAAAGGACGTCAAGTTGGTGAACGCCAAGACCAACGAGACGCCGCAAGTCCTCGCTTCCGGCCAGGTCGCGGCCATCGGCGCCTGGCAGCCCATTTCCGGTCAGGCCATGAAGGCCTCTCCCGGCTCGCACCCGATCTACACATCCACCCAGGCGCCAGGACTGATCTATGACGTTCTGGCGGTAAGCCCGGCCAGCTTGAACGCCCACCGCGCAGACTGGATGAAGCTCATCGGCGTCTGGGACAAGGTGGTGCACTATATCAATGATCCCGCGACCCAGGACGATGCCGTCAAGATCATGGCGGCGCGTGTCGAAATGATGCCGGAAGACTTCAAGCCCCTGCTCCAGGGCACGCACCTGATCGACGTGGCGGAAGGCAAGAAGACATTCGTGAAGGGCCCTGGCCTGACGTCCCTCTACGGCTCGTCGAAGATCGCCGACGGCTTCAACGTCGACAACGACGTCTACAAGAAGGCGCAGGACATCAACAGCTATATCGATCCCTCGCTGACCAATGGGCAATAGTCCAATACGGACGGGCGCAGCCCGCGAGGCGAGACGGCGTCATGAAGACGAGGTGGCTTCAAGTTCTCAAGCCGCTGTCGCCCCGCGCGCGGCGTGTGTTGGGATGCCTTTCCTTCGTGCTGCCGATCTTGCTGTGGTGCATCGTGAGCTACGTCCCGGCCGTGTGGCATCCGCAAGTCCTGATCACCAAGCCGGGCTCGGTCGAATATCTCGAGCCCGGCATGCGGATGGACAGAGACGCCTTCGAAGACGAGGTGGCGGATGCGCGCAACGACGGCAAGCCGCCGCCGGAAGGCTACCCGGCCAATCCGATCTACCTTCCGGCGCCCCACCAAGTGGCGATCGCGCTCTACGCCTCCTTCACGACCCCGCCGGTGTCGCAGGACGGCCAATGGCTTCATCAAAGCCTTTGGCACAGCATCCAGATCATCTTTTGGGGCTTCGTGATCTCCTCGATCATCGGCGTGCCGCTGGGCGTGCTGTGCGGGACCTATGGCGTCCTCGCGCGCTTGAACGAGCCCTTCGTCGAGTTCTTCCGCTATCTGCCGGCGCCGGCCTTTGGTGCGCTCGCGGTCGCGATCCTCGGCATCTATGACGGGCCGAAGATCACCATCATCGTCATCGGCACCTTGTTCCAACAGGTCCTGATCATCGCCAACACGACCCGCAAGCTCGATGTCGCGCTGGTGGAAGCTGCGCTCACGCTCGGCACCAAGAACGCCAAGCTGCTCACCCGCGTCGTCATTCCGGGGATTCTCCCCGATCTCTACCGCGACCAGCGGATCCTGCTCGGATGGGCGTGGACCTACCTGATCGTCGCCGAGCTCATCGGCACGACGTCGGGCATCACCTGGTTCATTACGCTGCAGGCGCGCTATCAGCATTTCGCCAATGTCTACGCAGCCATCATCATCATTGGCATCATCGGGGTGGGAACCGACATGACCTTGGCGCTGCTCGGTCGCCGCTTCTTCCCGTGGGATCGTTCCCTCGAGAAGAGCAGCTGAAGGATCGCACAGGCAGATGGATCAACTCACGTCTCCGGCACTCCTGCCGTCCTATCTCGAGCAGACCGCGGAGGTGCGTGCACGCTTCGATCGCCTGAAGGCACGCGAGGTCATTCTGGACGTGCAGCACCTGAACAAGTTCTTCGGGTCCGGGCCGCGATTGACGACTGCGCTCAACGACATCAATTTCTGCACGCATCGGCGCGAGTTCCTTTGCATCGTCGGGCCTTCGGGCTGCGGCAAGACCACGCTGGTCCGCATCCTCGCCGGTCTGGAGGAAAAGAACTCGGGGCAGGTTCTGCTGCAGGGCAAGGCGGTGACCGAGCCGGGCAGCGACCGCGGCATGGTGTTCCAGGGCTACACGCTCTTCCCGTGGCTGACCGTCAAGAAGAACGTGATGTTCGGTCTCGAGGTCAACGGGCGCGGCAAGCACGAGGCCGAGCAGCACGCGCTGCAATGGCTGCAGCTGATCGGCCTCGAGCGATTCGCCGAGGCCTATCCGCACCAGCTGTCGGGCGGCATGAAGCAGCGCGTGGCGATCGTGCGCGCGCTCGCCAACCAGCCGCGCATCCTGCTGATGGACGAGCCGTTCGGCGCGCTCGACGCGCAGACGCGCTGCCGGATGCAGGCGCATCTGCTCGAGATCTGGCGCAAGATCGACATCACCATCGTGTTCATCACCCACGATCTCGACGAGGCGATCTTCCTCGCCGATCGCATCCTGGTGCTGTCGGCGCATCCGGGCGAGGTGCGGGAATTGATCGAGGTGCCGGTGCCGCGGCCGCGCAGCGCCGCGCAGCTGATCTCGCCGGCCTTTCTCGCCACAAAGGCGAGGCTCGAGGAGTTGATCCACCAATCAAAATCGGACGACGACGAGGAGGCCGAGAGCTACGCGATGGTGGCGCGCCTCACCGATGTCTCCGACAATGTGGATTAGGCCGGCGACCATGCTGTGGTCGCAGCGAACATGGGTGGAATTGCCCGCGGACCTCGAGCAGGCGCGCCGATCCGCGATCCTCCCGGTGGGTGCGACCGAGCAGCACGGGCCGCATTTGGGCTGCGGGATGGACGCCGTGTTGGCCGACCGGCTCTGCGCGGCGGTTGCGGCCCGCACCAAGGTGCCGGCGCTTCCCACGTTGCCCTATGGTTGCTCGCTCGGGCACAGCCGGCGATGGCCGGGCACCCTTTCGGTGCAGCCCATCACGCTGATCGAGCTGGCCAAGCAGATCGGCGACTGGAGCTATTACGCGGGCGTGCGCCGTCTGTTCATCGTCAACACTCATGTGACCAATGCGGCGCCGCTGCGCTGTGCGCTCGAAATGCTGCGCGCCGAGCACGACGACATGATGGTGGCGCTGTTCAACTCCGCGATGCTGAGCCCGCGCGTGCGGGAGGTGCATTTCGCCGACGGCGAGGATTGGCACGCCAACGATGCCGAGACCGCGCTGATGCTGGCGATCGCCCCCGAAATGGTGCGCACCGATCTGTCGGCGGCGGCGGACGATCCGGATCGGACCGCAGGCTTGGTTTTCGCTCACCCGGTGAACCGCACCAGCCGTAACGGCGTAACCGGCACGCCAAGCCGGGCCAGCGCCGACGACGGGCGCCGATGGTTCGATTGGATGGTGGATGACCTGAGCGAGCTTGTTCGGCGCGGCATGACGGAAACGCCGCCTCTCGACCACTCCTATTTTACGCAGACCGGCTGATGCCGGATGCGATCGCACAGCCAAGGGTTCGATTGAAGGGCACGATTGACCATGTATACGGATGAAAAAATACAAGAGACCCAGGAGAGGCTGCGGCAGGAGGGCGTCAAGTACTGCATCGGCGCCTATGTCGACATTCACGGCGTGCCGAAGGCCAAGGTGGTGCCGCTCGATCACCTGCACCACATGGCGCACGGCTCGGAGCTCTATACCGGCTATGCGCTCGACGGTCTCGGCCAGGAGCCGAACGAGGATGAGATCGCCTCGGTGCCGGACCTCGATCACATCATCCAGCTGCCGTGGGAACCCAAGATCGCCTGGATGCCCGCCGACAATGTCTTTCGCGGCAAGCCGTACGCCCTCAACACCCGGGTCGCGCTGAAGAACGTGCTGGCCCGGGCGGCCGAGCTCGGCATGGGCTTCAACCTCGGGATCGAGTGCGAGGTGTTCGTGCTCAAGCAGAACAGCGACGGCACGCTCTCGATTCCCAATGCCGACGACAAGCTGGTCAAGCCCTGCTACGACCTGCGCGGCTTCCTCGACAATTTCAGCTGGCTCGACAAGGTCGCGACCTGCATCACCGGGCTGGGCTGGGACCTCTACTCGTTCGATCACGAGGACGCCAACGGCCAATACGAGTTCGATTTCAAATACGCCGACGCCCTGACCACATGCGACCGCTTCATCTTCTTCCGCCACATGATCAAGCACTATGCCAAGGAAGAAGGCCTGCTGGCGACCATGATGCCGAAGCCGTTCCCCAATCGCACCGGCACCGGCGCACATTTCAACATGTCGCTCTACGATCTTGCGAGCGGCCGCAATCTGTTCGCGGCGGCGCCGGCGGAGGACCGGCGTGGCCTCGGCCTGACCGAGACCGGCTACCATTTCATCGGCGGCATCTTGCGGCACGGCCGGGCGCTGTGCGCGGCATTTGCGCCGACGGTCAACAGCTACAAGCGGCTGGTCCGCCAGGGCGCCATGGCGACTTTTTCCTGGGCGCCGGTGTTCAATTCCTACGGCTCGAACAATCGCACCAATTCGGTCCGCGTCCCGGCCGCCGGGGGGCGTTGCGAATCGCGCAATGCCGACGGGGCGGTCAATCCCTATCTGGCGGCCGCGCTCGCGCTCGCGGCCGGCCTCGAAGGCATCAGGGAAAAGATCGATCCCGGCGATCCCAACGAAGACAACCTGTATACGATCTCCGAAGCGGCGCGGCGGCGGCGCAATATCGACTTCCTGCCGCAAACGCTTCAGGAGGCGGTGGCGGCGTTTGCCGCCGATCCCCTGGTGGAGGCAACGCTTGGAAAGGAGCTGCGCGATGAATTCGTCAAATACAAAACGGCGGAATGGGAATCGTATCACCTCACCGTCAGTCAATGGGAGATCGAACGCTACAGCCATTTGTTCTAGATCCATTTGCTCCAACGCCGCCTGCCCAAGGAGCTGATCATGCGCGCCACTGCCCGAAGCCGGCCGGTCAGCAGGATCAGCATATCGCTTCCCGAGGACTTACTGAGCGATCTCGACCGCATGGTCGAAGTGCGCGGCTTTGAAAGCCGTTCGCACGCGGTCAACGACATGCTCCATCAATTCCTGCTGGAGCACAAATGCGATCAGGGCGACGACGTCATGGTCGGCATTGTCGCGCTGTTCTACAAGAATTCGGTGCCCGGGTTGCAGAAGCAGCTGGCCGATCTCCAGTTCCAGTACATCGACGAGGTGATCTCGTCGTTGCACGTCCATCTCATGCACAATCAAACCATGGAGGTGATCCTGGTCCAGGGCCCGGCGCGCAAGCTGCAGATGATTGCCGACGAGATGACGTCCCGCCGCGGCGTCACCTCCGGCAAGATGCATCTGATCGCGGCGCTGATTCCACAATTGCACCCTTTCATCGGCGGTGCCAAACAACCACAAGGAGCGGCTTCATGACTGTCCACCAATCCATTCGATATTCGCGCAAGGCCGGGCTCAGGTCGCCGCCTGCGCGTGTCCGCCGCCATCATCCCGATTTCGACCGGCAGGCGACGCAGGGCTGGAAGGCGGCCGATGCCGAAGGCAAGCTCTCCGAGCAGGGCTGGCGCAAGGAGCAGAAATGGGCGCTCGACATGGGGTTGCCCGGGGCAGAGTGTCTTACCGACAGGACCATCCCGACCTTCTCGCGCGGCGAGCTCCCGCACTTTGCCGGCATCAACACGTTTCTCAAGGCGCCCTATGTGGAGAACGTACGCGACGTCGGCAAATACGACGCCGCGGTGATCGGCATTCCGTTCGATTCCGGCACCACCTATCGGCCCGGCACGCGCTTTGGCCCGCAGGGAATCCGCCGCATCTCGGCGCTCTACACGCCCTACAATTACGAGCTCGGGGTCGATCTGCGCGAGCAGATGACGCTGTGCGACGCCGGCGACGTGTTCACCATTCCGGCCAATCTCGAGAAGAGCTTCGATCAGATCTCGCGCGGCGTCGCCCATGTGTTCTCGTCCGGGGCACTGCCGGTGATGCTGGGCGGCGATCATTCGATCGGGTTTCCGTGCATGCGCGGAATTGCACAATGCACCTCGAAGCGGATCGGCATCATTCATTTCGACCGCCATATCGACATCCAGGAAAAGGATCTGGACGAGCGCATGCACACCACGCCCTGGTATTGGGCGACCAACCTGCCGAACGTGCCGGCGTCCAATCTGGTGCAGCTCGGCATCGGGGGCTGGCAGGTGCCGCGTTACGGCGTGCAGGAGGCGCGCAAGCGCGGCACCAATGTGTTGACCATAGAGGACATCGAGAAGCTCGGCCTGGAGAAGTCGGCCGAGATCGCGCTCGAGCTGGCCTGGAAGGATGCCGATGCGGTCTACATTTCGTTCGATGTGGATTCGCTCGATTGCGGCTTCGTGCCGGGTACCGGCTGGCCGGAGCCCGGCGGCTTCCTGCCGCGCGAAGCCCTGAAGCTGCTGGGGCTGGTGGCGGCGGAGGGCCTGTGCGGTCTCGAGGTGGTCGAGGTCTCGCCGCCCTACGATACGTCGGACATCACCGCGCTGGTGGGGGTGCGCGTCGTCGTCGAAGCGCTCGGATCCATGGTGGCGCACGGCAAGCTCGGGTCGCATAAGCACCTGATCGACAAACCCGTATCCTATTGAGGCGACAGCCATGCACGGCACACACGCGCACGATCATGCCCACGATCATTCAAACGGTGGTGGCGGCGCGCTCGCCGCCACGCCGGTGGGCATCGGCCACAATCGGCCAAGCGAGCCGCGGCGGCCGGTGCAGTGGCAGACGCCACACCGCGACGATGCACCCGCGGCCGGGGAGGGACATCCTCGCCCCGAGACCGATCTCGATCTGGTCGAGGCCGCGTTCGTCGAGGCCTTTCTGGTCGCCAGCGATGCGACGAGCTTTCTGCGGCTGGCCAGGGTGCCGTTCGAAGGAACGGCCGCTGACGGGGCGAAGCTCGCGCTGCTGCGCGTCGAGGTCGACAGCGTTGCGGACGTCGGATCGATCACGCCCCATCTCGGCGGCGCCACGTTTCGCTACGATCCGCTCCCGGCCAGCATGATCTCGCGCCGCAAGCGGCTGCGCTTGGTCTATTTCGACGGGCAGAAGCCGCGCATGCTCGATCTGGCGGAGGCGATGAGGCTCGCCGTGGCGTGATTGGTAGCTGAAGATGCAGGGACCCGCATGAGCGAGGCCCTGCCTGCAACGCGCATGTGAGAGCGCCGCCTGATCTCAAGCCGCCGTTTTCGGATCTTGCAACCAGCGCTGCGATCCGGGCGTCGTGAGGATCTCGCCGGTCTCGAGCAGCGTCTTGAGGCCGGAGAGGACCATCGGCCAGCCGCCGTAGAGTTGGTTGTTGGCGTCCTCGCGTAGCTGATCGTGGGTGACGGTCAGCCGGCAAGAATCGCCGATCGGTTCGATCTCCCAGGTCACCCGGGAAGTGCCCTCGCGTTTGACGTCCTCGCCCCACAGGGCGCGGAAGCTCTGCACCAACCGGCGCGGCGGCTCGACCTCCAGATTCTCGCCTTCGAAAATCGGCGTTCCGTGACCCACGCCCTGATAGCGGGAGCCGGGTGTCCAGTCCGAAGTGACGACGGCGCCGAAGGTGTACTTGCGCCGCATCTCGGTATCGGTGATCGCCTGCCAGAGGCGCTGCGGCGTCGTCTTGATGTAGATCTCGAATACTTTCACCATCGTGTCCTCCAATCTGTGCTTGAGGTCGCTGAGCGCCGCGGCCCAGCGCTCGGCGTATTTGCTCACCCAACGATCGTGGATGAGCCGGATCGGGACGGCGTTCAGGAAATGCAGCTTCTCGCGCCCGCGCCGCTTGCTTACGACCAGGCCGGCCTCCTCGAGCAACTTCAGGTGCTTCATGACGCCGAAGCGCGTCATCGGCAGCCGCTCTTCGAGCGCGCTCAATGTCTGTCCATCTTGCTTGAACAGCTCATCCAGCAGGCTTCGGCGGGTCGGGTCAGCGAGGGCTCTGAACACATCGTCCATGCCGGTCTTAATACGTGACCAATTGGTCACCTGTCAAGCCGGCCAATGCGCTGGTTCATAATTCGAGATTTCGAAACTTAAGCTTTTGATTATTTTGGGTTTTTGAGGTGTCGAATCCGATGTGCGGCCCGCCGGCCGGCATCTTCACGACGTTGCGGCACATCGGGCTGCCGCTGATCACGCCGCCAACTGCCTCGACCTGGATTTAGGTTTTTCGAGCGGTTTGGGGCGTGCGCGTCTTGGTGTGGTAGGGGCGGCGCAAGGGCGAAAGCGTTGATGAGGTCCCGGCAAGTACCCCCTCATCGCGGCCCGGCGGCAGGAATCAGATCCCCGCTTGATCAGATGCCTTCTTGCGGCGGGTAGAAGCAGGTCTCGTCCCCGGTCATGAAGTAGATGAACAGCGTCGCCTGGCCACCGGGGGCGTGCTGGCCCCAATGAATCGTGTCGTCAGGGACGCGTTTCCAAGTGCCGTCCTTCATGTAGAACCACTCGTCACCGTTGCTCGTCTTGTTGACGCGGAACTGGGTCTTGACCACCTCGGAGCCGAGGCAGCAGGAATTCCAGCCGACGTTGAGTCGTTTCATGGTGGGAGCGTTGAGCGTCTGTCGCTCGAACCAACTGTCGGACCAGGCCGGCCAGGTAAGAGCCAGAGCCGTAAGAGCGGCTGTGGTCGTGATCGTAAGACAGTTCGTCTTAGTGCCCATGCGGAGCCTCCTTCTTTGGTCAGAACGGGGCGCGTTACTCGTCTGACAGCTTCCCCTCAATTCCACCGAGCGGGGAACGCGAACACAACGCGGCATTCTTGCAGCGTTACTTCACGAGACTGGCAGGCAAGCGGAACTACTTCCCGGCAGGGTATCCAACCACCTCTTAATGGAGCGTTAACCCTTGCTGCCGGTAGTTATACGGGTGCGATTTTCTTGATGTTTGCGCCGCCGATCGATCGCGCACTGGTGCCGGCGTGCACATGAACGCTCGCAACGTCGTCCGCCGTTTCCGGTGGAGTAGCGGGTTTCGCCTTCGGCCAACCCGCTCCACGAAATGAATTATTGATCGCTCGCCTCAGGGTTGCTGCGGCGCCTGACGTCGAGCGGCTTGGCCGCCGGCTGTGAGGCCTCGATCAACAAATCGGCGTCGGGGGGAGCTTGATCAGATTCCTTCTTGGGGAGGGTAAAAGCAGGTCTCGTCGCCTGTCATGAAGTAGACGAACAGCGTCGCTTGACCGCCGGGAGCGTGCTGGCCCCAATGAATCGTGTCGTCAGGGACGCGTTTCCAGGTGCCGTCCTTCATGTAGAACCACTCGTCCCCGTAGCTCGTCTTGTTGACGCGGAACTGGGTCTTGACCACCTCGGAGCCGAGGCAACAGGAATTCCAGCCGACGTTAAGTCTTTTCATCGTGGGGGTGTTGAGCGTCTGTCGTTCGAACCAACTCTCGGACCAGGCCGGCCAGGTAAAAGCCATGGCGGCAAGAGCAGCTGAAGTCGTGACAGTAAGCCAGAATGTCTTGCGGTTCACGCGGAGCCTCCTTCGTCGTGATTAGGACGTTGAATGGGTTTCCCGGCACTCTCCACAGCGCTTGCAAGGCGCGAACATAGGGTAATCCTCGTATAGCGGCCTTACGAAATTCGGAATCCGGCGCGGTTAACCGCAGGCAGGATTTCCAATCGCCTAACGGAAAGTTCGGTACTTGCCGGATTTCGACAGGCGCGAGGCAAGCATGTGATTTTGTGGGGAGAGCAGGTGGCGTTCCGCGCCCACGCCCATAGGCCGATCGTTCGCACGCGCGGCACGGGGCCGCTGTCGCGCAACGGACGAGCCGCAAGCCGCCCGCGATTCCTGCTCCTCGGCCGAGCGGCGGGTTACGCCTTCGGCTAACCCACCCTGTGAGATGAATTGTTGATAGCCCGCCAGATGACCTCCGGCGTCGCCGGCATCTCGATGTGCCGGACGCCGAAACCCGAGAGCGCATCCACGATCGCATTGGCGACCGCCGGCATGGCGCCAACGCAGCCGGCCTCGCCGCAGCCCTTGACGCCGAGCGGGTTGGTCGGGGTCGGGACCGGATTGCTCTTGACCTGGACGGCGCTGAGATCGTCGGCGCGCGGCATGGCGTAATCCATGAACGAGCCGCTGATGAGCTGGCCCGAATCGGCGTCGAAGCGGATGTCCTCCATCAGGATCTGGCCCACCCCCTGGGCTATTCCGCCGACGATCTGGCCGTGCACCAGCAGCGGATTGATCACCGTGCCGACATCGTCGACCACGCTGTAGCGCACGATCTCGACCCGGCCGGTGTCGGGATCGATCTCCAGCTCGCAGACATGGCAGCCGTTGGGAAAGTTCTCGACCTCGAGATTGAACACCGCGGTGGCGATCAGGCCCGGCTCCATTCCCTTGGGGATCTTGGCGGGACTGGCGGCGACCTTGGCGACCTCGTTGATGGTGACCGTCTGGTTGGTCCGCGGGCTCGAGAAGATGCCGTCGGCGAAATTCGTGTCGTCGACCGGGACCTTCAGCAGATGAGCGGCGACCGCCTTGGCCTTGACCAGGATTTTTTCGGTCGCCAGCAGGAAGGCCGACCCGCCGATGGTGGCCGAGCGCGAGCCGCCGGTACCTTCACCGAAAAAAACCTGGTCGGTGTCGCCCTGCAGATATTGAACCGCGCGCGGATCGAGCCCGAGGCGATCGCAGACGATCTGCTTGAACGCGGTCTCGTGGCCCTGGCCTTGGTTGATGGTGCCCGACAGCAACGTGACGGCGCCGGAACGATCGAACCGGATCTCGGCGCCCTCGTAGCTCGGCGCAGCGGCCTTCTCGATCGTGTTGGAAATGCCGACGCCGCGCAGCTTGCCGCGCTTGTGCGACTCCGCGCGCCGCGCCTCGAAACCGGCGAAATCGCCGAGCTTGAGTGCCATGTCCATATTCTGGGCGAACTCCCCGCTGTCGTAGGTGAAAGTCAGCCCGGTGCGGAACGGCATGGCCTGCGGCGGAATGGTATTGCGCCGGCGCAGCTCCACCGGATCGAGGCCCAATTGATCGGCCGCGAGATCGACCAGTCGTTCGATCACATAAGCGGCTTCCGGACGCCCGTTGCCCCGATAGGGGCGGACCGGATTGGTGTGCGTGAACACGGCGGTGATGTCAGCGTGCAGCGCCGGCGTGCGATACACGCCCGCCAGCGTGCCGATATTGCCGATGAAGGATTGGCCGCCGACCTGCAGATAGGCACCGAGATTGGCGATCGTCCTCACGCGCACGGCGAGGAAATTGCCGTCCCGGTCGAGCGCAAGCTCGGCGTCGGTGACATTGTCGCGCGCTTGCGCGTCGCCAAGGAAAGCTTCGGAGCGGGTGCTGATCCACTTGACCGGGCGGCCGGTGAGCTTCGCGGCCAGCAGCACCAGAGCGACCTCGTTGTAGACCGCCGACTTCATGCCGAAGCTGCCGCCGATGTCGCCGGCGACGACGCGAAGCTTGTTCTCGGGAACCCGCAGCACGTTCCGGGCGAGCTCCTCGCGGAACGTGTGCGCGCGCTGCAGCGTCGTATAGATCGTGTAGCGGCCATCGGCCGGCTGATAGACCCCGATGGAGCCGCGCGGCTCCATGCTGGCGGCGGTAACCCGGTTAATCACCAAACGATGCTTGATCACGTGGTCGGCGCGCGCGAAGGCGGCATCGGTTGCGGCTTTGTCGCCGTCCAGCTGCACGAAGCAGATATTGTCGGGGCAATCGTCGAAGACCAGCGGCGCGCCGGGCGCAATCGCATCTGCGGCCGAGGTGACGGCAGGGAGCGGCTCGTAGTCGACCGTGATCAGCTCGGCTGCATCCATGGCCTGGTGGGTGGTTTCGGCCACCACGAAGGCCACATAGTCGCCGACCCACCGCACCCGATCCTTGACCAGGGCCGGAAACAGCGGCCGGTAGAGCGGCGCGCCGTCGCGGCGCTTCAAGCCGCCCGGAACCGGCAGGTCGCCGAACCCGGATGCCTGCCAATCCGCGCCGGTCAGCACCGCGAGCACGCCGGGCGCCGCCTTGGCCCGGCCGACATCGAGGCCAAGAATCCGCGCATGCGCGTGCGGCGAGCGCAGAACGTGGCCGAACGTCATGCCGGGCAACGCGATGTCGCCCACATAGCGTCCTTCGCCCCTGACCAATTTGGGATCCTCAAAGCGTGGAACGCCTTGCCCGATAGCAAATTCACCCATTCCAAGTCCTCAGGTTTGCACTCAAGCTTGCCCCACGCACATTCGTCGTCCCGGCCCATAGCGCGTCGAAGACGCGCGTAAACGCGCTTATGGAGCCGGGACCCATACGCCGCAGCCGATAGAGAGGGCACGGAGTATGGGTCCCTGCCTTCGCAGGGACGACCCCAAGAGAGGCATTTGCGCGTCCGATTAGTGAGATGAAAGCGCTCCAGTCAATGGCTGTGCGCTACGCGCGGCCGCGATCAGCTCGACCAGCTTGTACGGCATGATGGGAACCTGTGCGATGTGCACGCCGAACGGGTGCAGCGCGTCTTCGACCGCGGAAATGATCGCCGCCGCGGCCGGGATGGTGCCGACCTCGCCCACGCCCTTTACGCCCAGGGGATTGAGCGGGGACGGGGTTTCCCGATAGAGTGTCGTCAGCATGGGCAGCTCGGTTGCGGTCGGCAGCAGGTAGTCGGCGAAGGTGGTGGTCAGGGGCTGCCCGCCGTCGTCGTAGCCCATCCATTCGAACAGCGCATTGCCGATCCCGTGCGCGATGCCGCCATGGACTTGACCGTCGACGATCATCGGATTGATCAGCCGGCCGGAATCCTGCAGCGCATAGTATTTGATGATGCGGACCTCGCCGGTCTCCACGTCGACCTCGACCTCGGCCACGTGACAGCCATTCGCATAGGCCAGATCGTCGATGCGGAATTGCCGGCTCGCCTCGAGTCCCGGCTCGATGCCGGGCGGGAAGCCGTAGCCGGGCGCGCCGCGCAGGATGCGCGAAAGCTCGCCGAGCTTGACCGAAAGCTGGCGGGCGCCGATCACCCGCACCTCGCCGTCGGCGATCTCGAGATCGTGCTCGGCTACTTCCAGCACATGGCTGGCGAGCTTCTTGGCCTTGTCGGCGACCGCGCGCGCCGCCAGCAGCACGGAATTGCCGGCCGTGACGGTCTGCCGGCTGGCGAAGGCGCCGAGCCCGAGCGACACGCCCGAAGTGTCGCCCGGCATGACGGTGACGTCCTGCGCCCTGATGCCGAGCTCGCTCGCGCAGATTTGCGCAAGCGCGGTGCATAGCCCTTGGCCGATGGCGGCGGCACCGGTGAAGACGCTGACCCGCCCGGTCGGCGACACGCGCACGACGCCCGATTCGAAGGGACCGCGCCCGGTGCCCTTGAGGCCGTGCGACAGTCCCATCCCGATGTAACGTCCGTGTGCGCGCGCCTCGACCTGCCGGCGTGGGAAGTCGGCCCAGCCGGCGGCGGCGAGCACGTCGGCCTGGCAGGCCGGATAGTCGCCGCTGTCGTATTGCACATTGGCGCCGGCGCGCGTCTTCAGCGCCTTCTTGTAGGGCATCTTTTCCGGCGGAATGAGGTTGCGCGCGCGCAACTCGGCGCGGTCGAGATCGAGCTCGCGCGCCAGGCGATCCATCAGCCGCTCCATGGCGAATGCGGCCTGCGGATATCCGGCGCCGCGCACCGAGGAGACCGGTGTCTTGTTGGTAGCGGCGACCGTCACCTCCATGGCCAGCGCCGGAACGATGTAAGGGCCGGTCAGCGTGGAGGCCGAATTGTACGGCAGGTTGACGTCTTGCAGCGCATAGGCGCCGAGATCGTGCAGCAGGCGGCCGCGAATGCCGAGCACCTTGCCGTGCGCATCGGCCGCGATATCGATCGACCAATATTGGTCGCGCTCCTGCACCGCATTGGTGAAATGCTCGCGCCGGTCCTCGATCCATTTGAGCGAGCGTTTGGTGAGCTTGGCCGCCGCCACCACGGCGACGTCCTCCGGATAGACGCAAAGCTTGGGACCAAATCCGCCGCCGATGTCGGGAGCCGCCACGCGCAGATGGGACTCCTCCATGTCGAGCAGCGTGGTGAGCGATTGGCGCAGGTCATGGGCCTTCTGGGTCGATGCCCAGACGGTGAGCGAATCGTCCGCACTGCTGAACTCGACCAGAATGCCGCGGCCCTCGATCGAATGCGCCGCGCCGCGATGCTGCCAGAAATCCTCGTGGAGCACGTGGGCTGCGTTGCCGAAGGCCGCCTCGGCATCCCCATAGGCCACCCGGTAGGAGGTGATGACATTGGATTTGAGCTCGCGGCGGACCGCCGGCGCATCCGGTTGCACGGCCTTGCGGCAATCCGCCGCCACCGGCAGCGTTTCGTATTCGATCTCGACCAGGGCGGCCGCGTCCTCGGCGAGATAGCGATCGTCCGCGACGACGAGAGCGACGGTCTCGCCCACATAGGAGACTTCGCCGTCGGCGAGCGCGAAGGCCCAGACGCGGTCGAGCGCTGTTCCGGAATTCGAGTGCCGCAGCATGCGTCGCTGGGCGAGGACCGGCGCCAGATCGTCGAGCGTGAGCACGGCATGGACGCCCGGTGCCGACAAGGCGGCGGTTTTCGAGACCGACCGGATGAGCGCATGGGCATGCGGGCTGCGCACGAAAGCCACATGCAGCACGCCCGGTACCACGATATCGTCGACGAAGCGCCCGCGCCCGCGCAGCAATGCCTCGTCCTCGATGCGGGAAACGCGCGATCCGATCAGCGAAGGCATGATTTTCATTCTCGATCTGTGGGACGATCCGTCATTCCGACGTCGTGGCTTTGGCGGCCTTGTCGGTGATGCTCTTGGGGGTCGCATAAACCTCCGCCAGCAAGGTGTCGATGTCCTTGGCGCTCACCGGATCGACATCGAGACCCTGCGTCTTGGCCTCGGACAGGAAAGCGCGATCCTTCATGGTCTGTTCGAATGCCGCGAGCAGGGCGGCCCGGCGATCGGACGGCAGGCCGGGGGGCGCCGCGAACGGGCGCGCGATCTCTTGGCTCACCAACACGAGCTTGACGATTGAAAGCTGCTCCTGGTTCTTGGCGAGATCGACGGCGAACGGAATGTCGGGCAGCTCCGGTTCTTTTTTCAGCCCAGCCTGGACGATGATGTTGATCGACTTGTTGTTGAGCCAATCCGGGTGTCGGCTCTTCAAGGTGCTCCAGGACAATCCGCAGAAGCCATCGATCTCGCCGCGCTCCATGGCGAGTGCGACGTCGTTGGTGCCCGGATAGCCCGCCACCAGCTTGGCCTTGGCGCCGAAGACGTTCTTGTACAAATGAGCGAACACGTCCGGATCGGCGCCCGCGCCCTCGCCGCCGAACGTGGACGGCTTGGCCAGAAAATCGTCCCACGTCTTGACCTCGGACTTGGCCGAGGTGATGCAAAGGCTGGTGTCCTTGGAAATGCTGCCGAGCCAGGTGAATTTCGTTGCATCGAAAATAGCGCCCGCAGCCGCGAGCAGCGGCGCGACCGGGATCGTGCGGCCGAAGGTAGCGATCACGGTTCCATCCTTGGGAGCCACTCCGTAGATGTAGTTGGCCGCCTTGATGCTGCCGGCGCCCGGCATGTTCTGCGGCACCACACCGGGCCGGCCCGGAATATGGTCGCCGAGATACCGCGCCAGCATCCGGGCATAGGTGTCGTAGCCGCCGCCGACGCTGTAGCCGATGATGATGGAAACGGTGCGGCCCTTGTAGAAATCCTCGACTGCGGCGGCACTGGCTTGTTGTAGGAACGCAAGACCGATGGCGAATGCGAGCACAGCATACGTTTGAATTAGATTGGGTCGGGCACGGCGCTTCACTTCCTCGCCCCGAAGGGGAGAGGGTGGGGTGAGGGGGTTGCGATGAGTCCGGTATCGCGCCGCCGGAGCCCCCTCATCCCACCTTCTCCCCGCAGGGGAGAAGGAGTGAGTGGCCGTGCGTCCCTGGCGGCGAGAGTCAAACATGCGAACCCCGCCCGTCACATCGTTCCAAAAATATGCGGGAACTTGGCCTTGAGCTTCGCCCGCAGATCATGGCTGACATCGACCACCATCGGGAACGTGCCGGCGAGCTTCTTGTCGTAGGGGATGCAGGCATCGATCAAGATGCGATTGTTGAAGTTGCCCGGGAGAAACAGCGGATCGCGCTTGGAGGCCCAGGCCTTCTGGATGAGATCGATGTCGTCTTTGGGATCGAACCGCGTACACATCGCCCACAGCACCTGATCGAGTTCGCCAGCGTCCACGTCCTCGTCCACCACGACGGTCCATTTGCCCGCATAGGCGCCGCCCTGGCAGGACGCCGCCACATGCAGCGCCTGGCGGGCGTGCCCCGGATAGCGCTGGCGGATCTGGACGACGGTGAAACGTGTCGCCGGTCCGGCCTCGTGGTTCCAGACGCCCAGCACTTCCGGGACCCCGCAGGCATCGAGCGCGCGCCAGATTTGCGCCGCTCCTGCTATGCCTTTGAGGAGGCCGGTCTCGTCCACCGGCTTGTGCTGAGGCGCGCAGCAGAGGATCGGATCGTTGCGATACAGAATGGTCTTTATGTTGACGTAGGGGCGCGGGACCGTGTCGTCCGAGTAGTAGCCCATCCATTCGCCGAACGGCCCTTCGGGCCGCACCTGTCCGGGCACCGTCTCGCCTTCGAGCGCGATCTCGCAATCGGCCGGGATCGGAAAGCCGGTGAAGGGACCGCGCACCACGTCGATGGGCTCGCCGCGCAACCCGCCCGCGATGTCCAATTCGCTGATCTCTGGCAGCGGGCTCGACGCCAGCAGAAACAGAAGCGGGTCCTGGCCGCACAGGATCACCACTTTCATGGGCTGCCCGCGCTCGAAATATTTGTCGCGGTGGATGCGGCCATGCTTGCCCTCGGTGATCTGGCAGCCGACGGTCTTGCCGTCATAGACCTGCGCCCGATAGGCGCCGAGATTGAGCCAGCCGGCATCCGGGTCTTGGGTCATTACGCAATCGGCGGTGCCGATGAAGCGCGCCTTGTCGAGTTCGTGATGGCGCGGGACCGGAAACTTGAGAACGTCGACTGCATCGCCTTGCAAGACATTCTGCAGGATCGGTCCGTCCTTGACGAAGCGGGGCGGGATCGGTTTGAGATCCTGCATGCGCTTGTGGTAGCGCTGCACGATATCGACCTTGCGCTCCTGCTTGAGCGGAAGGCCGAGCGTGAGCGCAACGCGGCGGATGGACGAGAAGTGTCCGTAGAGGGTGCGGAACCCCTTCGGGTAGCCCGGAATGTCGTCGAACAGGATGGCGGGCGCGGTGCCGCTGCTCTTTTCCGTCAGCATATGGGTGAGGGCGCCCATCTCGACGTCCCAATGGGCGCCGTTGACCTGGAGCAGCTCGCCCATCCGGCTGACTTCGTCGAGCCATCCGCGCAGCCCGCGATAGGCGACCTTGCTTTCGGAAACGGTCTCGGCGACCAGGGGCGGCATGCGGCCCTCCCGTTGAGAAACGCGCTTGCAGCACCGCGAAATGCAGGTCTGGCACGCGCTTGATTGAGCTTTATCCAATCATGACGCTTTGTCCACCGTCGGGGCAGGACGCGATTCCTCGCTCCGCTTCTCGTCCTGCTTGTTGAGCAGCGCCTTGAGCCGGGCCGGCGTCACCGGCAAGGCGACGATCGCGCCCGGCTGGCCGATCGCATCGTCGATGGCCGAGGCGATCGCGGCGCCGACTGCGTTCACGCCGCCCTCGCCGGCGCCCTTGAGGCCGAGCGGATTGCGCGGGCTCGGGGCGTCTTGCGTCAGCAGGACATCGACAGCGGGAACATCGCGCAGCGTGGGAACCAGATAGTCCGCAAACGTCACCGACAGCGGCTCGCCGCGCTCGTCGTAGCGAAACTCTTCCGACAACGCGCCGCCGAGGCCTTGTGCCAACCCGCCGACCAGCTGGCCTTCCACCAGCATCGGATTGACGGCGCGGCCCACGTCATAGGCGATGAGATATTTCTCGACCGCGACGCTGCCGGTACCTCGGTCGATCGACACCACCGCGACATGAACCCCATACGGATAGGTCATGTGCTCGGTGTGGAACCATCCCTCCGCCGCAAGTCCCGGCTCGCGGCCGTTCAAGAGCTTGGAGCCGGGCGTGAGCTTGCGGGCGATCTCGCTCAATTCCAGCGACGGGCCCGCCGGCATGTCCCTGCGCACGACACGGCCGGCCGCGATGGTCAGGTCGTCGATCGAGGCCTGCAGCAATTGCGCGGCGACTTCGAGGGCAAGCGCGCGCACTTTCAAGGCCGCGACATGGGTGGCCGAGCCGGTCATCACCGTGGCGCGCGTGGCATGCGCGCCGATGCCGTGCGCGATGCGGTCGGTGCGGCCGTGCACCACCCGAATGCGACGGTAGTCGACGCCGAGCGCATCGGCGCAGATCTGCGCCATGACGGTCTCGAAACCCTGACCGAGCGAAGCGCCCCCGGTCACGACCTCCACATTGCCGCTCACATCGACCGTCACCGTCACACCATCGGTCGGACCGAGCCCGCTCTTCTCGACGAACATGGCGAGGCCGGCGCCGACAGTTTCGCCGCAGCGACGCCTTTGCGCGAGCTTCGCGTTGAGCTTCGTCCATTCGATCCGCTCGAGCGCTTGGTCGAGCAGGCCGGCATAATCGCCAGAATCCAGAACCACGTCGTCGCCGAGCGCATCGAGCGGCCGCGCGAACGGCATCGCGGCTTTTCCGATCAGGTTGCGGCGGCGCACTTCCACGCGATCGATCCCCAATTTCTGCGCGACGGCATCGAGCAATCGCTCGCGCACGAATGTGCTTTCATAGCGCCCGGGCGAGCGATAGGTGGCGGCAGGTGTCTTGTTGGTCAGTCGGTAATGCCCGGCGGCCCGGTAGGCGGGCAGCAGGTAGGGACCGGGCAGCATTCCGGCCGTGAGATCGACCACGCGGGCGCCGTGGGTTCGCACATAGGCGCCCTGATCGTGAAAGAACCGGTCATCGATGCCGAGAATGAAGCCGGTGCGATCCACGGCGGCGCGGATCCGGTGCCGCTGTTGGCGCGAATGATTGGTCGCCACGAAATGCTCATGGCGATCCTCGATCCATTTGACCGGCCGGCCGAGCCGCAGCGCGCCGAGGCAAACCAGCACATCCTCCGGATAGAGCTCGCCCCGTACTCCGAAGCCGCCTCCGACATGCCCCTCGAAAAGATGCAAGGAGGACAGCGGCCGCTGCAGAATGCGGGCAAGTTGCTCGCGATTGCGATGCGGCACCTTGGCGGCGCCGTGCAGCTCCAAGACGTCCCGGACGGAATCGTGGCGCGCGATGGCGCCGCGGGTCTCGAGCGGAACGCCGGAATGGCGGCCGATGGAAAGATCGAGCTCGACCACCGCATGAGCGGACTGGAACGCGCGATCCACGTCGCCGTAGTGCTTTTCGATGATCAGGGGCTCGCTGGAGAGACCTGGCGCAAATTCGCCGGGCGCCGCATCGGTCGACAGCAGGGGCGGCAGCTCGTCGAGCGCGACCGTGACCTGCTCGGCCGCGTCCTCCGCCTGATAGGGGCTTTCGGCGAAGACGACCGCGATCGGCTCGCCCACATAGCGAACCCGGTCGAGCGCCAAGACCCGCTGGCGATAGGGCACCAGCTTTTCCACCCGATCGTCGCGGAAATCGATCGGCGTAAGGTCGGCGAGCTCCGGGCCGGTCCAGACCGCCACGACGCCGGGCGCCGACAAGGCCTCGGCGATCCGCACGGTACCGATCCCGGCATGGGCCACGGGCGAGCGGACCACGCGCATATGCAGTTGAGACGGAAACGAGACATCGGCCGCGAACAGCCCGGCGCCCCGCACCAGCGGCGCATCCTCGAGCCGCGTGACGCTCGCCCCGATGATCCCGGGCGGCTGCTGATCCGAGGGCTGTCTCATGCCGATGACTTTTATCAGCGGCAGCGAGGCATAACAAACCTTCTGGAAACGCGGCGCAGAGACCGGCATACGCGTGCAGACCCCGGGACGGCCTCACCGGCTGCCGGGCGAGGGCGACACGCAATTGCTGCCATCGGGGCGCGCACTATACCGGCACAGCGCGGCAGCGGCCGGTGTACCAATGTTCTCTTGTCGTCGGGGACATTTGTGCTGTTGTCGGCGTGAAAGCTGTAGCGTAACCCGACCGTCGCCAACAATTCGGTATCGTTGGTCTTGATGCCGGACTGCATGGAGCTGGTCCACTGCGCACCGATCTCGAATTCAAAGCTCAGGCTTGCGGTCCAATAGTAGTCGACCAAGAACGACGGAAGCACGGTATACTGCTTGAGATCGGTCCCATTGCCCACAGCGTAGCCGAGCCGCAGCCGCGGACTCAGTAGCCAATCGCTGGTCAGCGGATATCTCGTATTGAAGTCGAGCACGTATTGATTCAAGGTCGGCTGCCGAGAATACCGCAGGGAGCCGATATACATGTCACCGTCCTTGACGATGTCAGTGCCGATGAGCTGCAGCGAGTAATAGTATTCGTTGCCGGCCGGAAGTGTGGCCAGAAGAGAGGAATTCGGCGCAGTCTGCGGGATTGGTTGGCTCAAATTCACGACTGTTACATCCGCGCCAATCTGTAGCTTGTCCGACAGCGGATGCGAAAATCCGAGCATGGCGGATTTGTATATCGGGGTCTGGTCGACCACGAGCTGCTGCAGCTCTTGGCTGGTTTGGGGTTGGGACTTGAGCATATCGTAGAGAGTGGCGAAGGGCTGATTGAGCAAGGCATTCCAGGTCGACAGATAGGGCGTCCTGCGGTAGTCCGCACCCCCGTAGATGGTCGACTTGTCGAGCAGGGTCCAAGACGCCGAGACGATTGCCGCGTTGAGGCGCTGCAGGCGGATGTCGTAGTCGACGTTGCCGAATGCAAATTTGTTCAAGTCGATGTAACGGAAATCCGAGCCGATAGCCTCGCGATCCACCAGCCATCGATCGCGTTGCTCGATGGCATAGATGGTCGTCTCCAACCCGCCAAAATACGGCCCCAGGCCGATGCCCGCACCGTAGAAGTATCTTTCGTTCTTGAACGGCATATCGTAGCGACTGCTTGCCGGCGATCCGCCGACGAGATCAACCTTCAACATCGGAAGCGGTTGCCAGCTGAACAGCATGCCGTCAAAACGCCCGAGCATGCCGTCGGCATTGAGGGTCTGGCGACCGGCCACGGTGCTCAAGTCCCAATCCTTCACCAAAGTTTCGACGGAAAGGGCCGAAAGACCTGTTTCGTCCGTCTGATTGGGAGCATGAAACCTGTGCTCCTCGGCAGTGGAAAGCCGAATTCTTCCCTTGGTCTGATCATTATTCCACGTCGCCGCCGCATCGAGTGTGGAGAGTGTTTCGTTTTGATGAATGGCGTGGGTATCCGGATCCGCGTTGGGATCTGGTGCCACCGACGGATCCCGTACGGTGCGGAAGCTGTCGTCACGAATATAGAACGTCGATGCACTACCAACGAGGCTCCAAATCGTCTCGTGGGTCTGCGCGAATTTGCCGATCGGCGGCGCTCCGGCCGGCGGCTTGTTTGGCGCCTTGAGCGGCATGCTGGGTTCGCCGGTCGCCGTGACGATGCCGGCGAGGCGTTGTCTGACACGCTCGCTTTGCTCCCCGCTCGGATAGCGCCGGAGAAAATCCTCATATTCGGCGCGCGCTTCGCCGAGCTGGCGGCCCTTCTGGCGCGCAAGACCCAAAAGCTCCTGGGC
>Ga0209069_10000287_pt1 | contig 21964 bp, 17 predicted proteins | sample Str013_2_FD_187202 | JGI IMG/M metagenome (GOLD analysis project Ga0209069, IMG submission 187202) | Freshwater sediment microbial communities in response to fracking from Pennsylvania, USA - Straight Creek_MetaG_SC_2013 (SPAdes) (version 2) | ecosystem: Environmental > Aquatic > Freshwater >...
CAAAGAGCTCGATACGACCATGGCACTCTGTGGCTGTCGCGATATTCGCCAGGTGGACCGCGGTATCATCGAGTCGCGCGACGAGGTTCGTGAGCTCGGCGTCATGAAACAATGGGCTGAATCGTGCGGTCGATCGATCGCACAGCATTGACCGATCGCTTTTGCAGACCTCTCATTTGGACACGCCAACATGAACTTCGAGCTCAATGAAGATCAGACTGCTTTCCAGGATGCTGCCCGCAGCTTCATGGAAGCTGAGCTGCTTCCGCACGCGGCGTTGTGGGACGAAGAGCATATCTTTCCCGTCGATGCCTTGCGGAAGGCTGCAGAACAGGGCTTCGCGGGCATCTATGTCCGCGACGACGTCGGAGGCTCGGCACTCACGCGGCTGGATGCGGCAATCATCTTCGAAGAACTCGCCGCGGCCGATCCGTCCACGGCCGCCTACATCTCCATTCACAACATGGCCTCGTGGATGATCGACGCCTTTGCCAACGACGAACTGCGTCATCGCTATCTGCCAAAGCTCACCACGATGGAGCACTTCGGCAGTTACTGCCTGACCGAACCCGGAGCGGGCTCCGATGCCGCATCTCTCCGAACGCGAGCCGAGCGCGATGGCGACCATTACACGCTTAACGGTACGAAGGCATTCATCTCTGGCGGCGGCGCGAGCGACGTCTATGTCTGCATGGTTCGAACCGGTGGGCCGGGCCCAAGCGGCATTTCGTGTATTGTCGTCGAGAAAGGCACGCCGGGGCTCTCGTTCGGCAAGCAGGAGAAGAAGCTCGGTTGGAACAGCCAGCCAACCGCTGCTGTGATCTTCGAGAATTGTCGAGTCCCGGCCAGCAACCTCGTCGGAAACGAGGGCGACGGCTTCAAGATCGCGATGAAGGCGCTCGATGGAGGGCGGATCAACATCGGTGCTTGCTCGCTTGGCGGCGCACGAGCCTGTCTTGAGGCGGCCAAGACGCATCTCGGAGTGCGCAAGCAGTTCGGAAAGGCGCTTTCGGAGTTTCAGGCGCTTCAGTTCCGCATGGCCGACATGGCGACAGAGCTCGAGGCCGCCCGTCTGATGATCCGGCGTGCAGCGGTGTCGCTCGACACGCGCAGTCCCGAAGCGACGATCCATTGCGCGATGGCAAAGCGGTTCGCGACCGATTCCTGTTTCAAGATTTGCAATGAAGCGCTTCAACTGCATGGCGGTTATGGCTACACCAAGGAATATCCCGTAGAGCGCTATCTCCGCGATCTGCGTGTCCACCAAATTCTCGAAGGAACGAACGAGATCATGCGGGTTGTGATCGCGCGACGCTTATTGGCATCGTAACTCAAGTGGTCCGGTTGGCTCACCATCTCGACCACATGCACTCTGCAATGTCCTCAATGCGGTTGAGCAACGGACAGGCGGTCGCTTGTGTCTACGGCATGTCACGAGCGCGGGATGATGAACGATGAAGACTTATGAGACTATTCTCGTCGAGCAACAGGCTCGCGTTGGCGTTATCACGCTGAACCGTCCAAAAGTGCTGAATGCCCTCAATCAGAAGCTGACTAGCGAGTTGCTAGAGGCTGCCGAAACGTTCGACCGCGATCCGACCATAGGCTGCATCGTTATTACCGGATCAGAGAAGGCGTTCGCGGCAGGGGCCGACATAACCGAAATGCAGGACCGGACGTACACGGACATGTATGCGAATGATTGGTTTTCCGCCTGGGACCGGCTAGTGGCTGTACGTACCCCGCTCGTTGCTGCGGTGGCAGGGTTCGCGCTCGGAGGAGGCTGTGAGCTCGCGATGATCTGCGACGTCATTTTAGCCGCGGATACTGCGAAGTTCGGTCAACCCGAGATCAAGCTTGGCGTGATGCCCGGGATCGGGGGGAGCCAGCGTCTTACCCGCTTCGTCGGCAAGGTGAAGGCGATGGAAATGTGTCTTACGGGGCGCATGATGGATGCAGCCGAGGCAGAACGCTCTGGTCTCGTGTCGCGCGTCATACCGGCTGGGGAACTCCTTGCAGATGCGCTCAAAACCGCCGCGACGATTGGATCAATGTCGTTACCGATCACAATGATGACGAAAGAAAGCATCAATCGTTCCTATGAAACGACACTGACCGAGGGTGTCCGTTTCGAGCGTCGGGTGTTTCATGCGATGTTTGCCACCACCGACCAGAAAGAAGGGATGAAGGCCTTCGTCGACAAGCGGAATGCCGTGTTTCAGCATCGTTGAGACGGTTTGAAAGCTGTTTTCTTTCCAGCGGGTTGTTATCCGGTTGTGCAACACGGAATCGATCAAAGACTGCGATGGGAGCGTGTAATGACCAATTCGCAAGATCCCCCTAAGGCGCCGTTTCCGGCATCGCCTTTCGAAGCGGGCCGTCAATGGCTCGAGCTTGCGGCCAGGGCGCAAAAGGTTTTCCTGGATCAGTTCAAACCAGGCGCCGCTCCGCCGGCTTTTATGCCCCAGGACGTGGCGCATGCCTTCTCGGAAATGGTTGCCAACTTGATGCGGGATCCTTCGAAACTCGCCAAGGCTCAGGCCGATCTATGGAAGAGCCATGCCGCTCTCTGGCAGGATATTTTGACGAAGGGCGGTCGGCCGGGCGAGGGCGAGCCGGTTCCTTCCAAGGACCGGCGCTTCAAGGACGAGGAGTGGGACAAGAACCTCGCCTTCAATACGCTCAAGCGCAATTATCTGATCGGCGCCGAATGGTTGCGCAAACTGGTAGGCGACCAAAACGATCTGTCCAGACCTACGCAGAAGAAGCTCGAGTTTTTCACCGAAAGGTTTATCGACGCGGTCTCACCGAGCAATTTCGTGGTGACGAATCCCACTGTCCTGCGCAAGACGTTCGAAACTGGCGGCACCAACCTGATCAAGGGATTTTCGAACTTTCTTGACGATGTTGCAGCCGACGCTGGCCACGTACGGCGAACCGACTCCAACGCCTTTGAAGTCGGCGTCAACCTGGCCACGACGGAAGGCGCGGTCGTTCTCCGTACCGACATGATGGAACTGATCCAGTACGCGCCGAGCACCGAACAGGTGCAGAAGACGCCCTTGCTGCTCGTGCCACCATGGGTCAACAAATACTATCTCTTCGATCTCCAGAAGAAGAGCAGCTTCGTCAAATGGGCGGTCGACCAGGGCTTTACGTTGTTCACCATATCCTGGGTCAATCCGGACGCGAGTCACGCCGAAAAGGATTTCGAAAATTACTGGCTTGAAGGGCCCTTTGCCGCATTGCAGGCGATCGAAAAAATCACCGGCGAACGCAGTTCTCACATTGTGTCATATTGCCTTGGTGGCACGCTGGCAGTGGCTGGTCTGGCTCAACTGACGGCAATCGGCGAGGCTGACCGGGTCAAGTCCGCGACGATGATCGCCACAATGACCGATTTCGCGCAATTCGGCGACTTCGAAGCCTTCGTGACCGAGGAACAGATCAAGACCCTGGAAGAGCATCTCAAGCACAAGGGTTACGTCGACAGCGCGGATCTGACGCGTCTCTTTGCGCTATTGCGGGCCAACGATCTGATCTGGTCATCGGGCATCAGCAGCTATCTCCTTGCTGAAGATGCTGTTGCCTCAGATCTTCTCTATTGGTTTGCCGACGGCATCGGCATGCCGGCCAAGATGCTGCGGACGTTCATGCGAAGCATCATCCTCAACAACAGTCTTACGAAGCCGGGCGCCCTGACGATAGGCGGCGTCCCCATCAATCTGAAGGATATCCGTGCGCCGCTGTTTTTCGTATCGCTGCGCGATGACCATGTTGCCGGTTGGCAGGACACTTATCGCGGCGCATCCAGGTTCGATGCACAGAAGCGATTTATTCTCGGCGGTTCCGGGCACAACGCGGGTACGATCAACCCGCCTGCCGCAAAGAAGCATGGCTATTGGACAAATCCAGAAATGCCGGCTGACCCTGAAAGCTGGTTCAAGAACGCAAAGCGCAATGAGGGTTCGTGGTGGCCGGAATGGGCTGACTGGCTGAAGGAACAAGGCGGCGGCGAGGTCGCAGCACGAGCCGTTGGTAACGGCCCGCTGCCCATTCTGGAGGTCGCGCCGGGATCATACGTCAAGGTGCGACATTAGGCAGCGGAAGCGGAGCGGAGCCAGGATCGCATGAGGAAGACACGTGCCCGCTCCCCATTTTTATGATGTCGTACCGCCGCTGGCGCGCGATCCGGACCGTCAAGCATCGGTATCCGGACTCTCGGTCGGCGGTTGGCATCGCATTGCGTATACGGATTGGGGGCCGCTCGGCGATCGCACGCCTGTGGTTTGCGTGCCCGGCCTCTCGCGGCAAGGTCGGGACTTCGATTTTCTGGCGCAGGAACTCGCACGACGGGGCCGCCGGGTCGTGTGCCCCGATTTGCCGGGCCGCGGCCGCAGTGCCAGGCTGGCGAGTGCGTTCCTCTATGTCTTTCCACAATACTGTGCCGACCTCTCCATGGTTACGTCCGCGACGGAAGCGCAGAAGATCGATTGGGTCGGGACCTCGCTGGGTGGCCTGATCGGAATTGTCCTTGCTGGCATGCCGGGCAGCCGAATTCGGCGCCTGGTCGTAAACGACATCGGCCCGTCCGTGCCGCACGAAGCTGAGGTGAGGATCGGTGAACGGCTTGACCGTATGCCGCAACGGTTCAAAAGGTTCGATGATGCGATGGCCTTCTTCCGTGAGGCTTTTGTCGATTATGGTGCCATGGACGATATCTGCTGGCATCATATTGTTCGACACAGCATTGAATGGTCGGAACGCGATCACGCCTTTAATTTGCTATACGATCGCAGCATAACGACCGCCTATCACCTTTTCCGCTATTATTCGGGCTCACTGTGGGCGTTCTGGCGAAACATCCAGGTGCCGATCCTGATCATCGTCGGCGAAAAATCGAATGTCCTTCCGCCGGATCTGGTTCGAGAAATGCAGCGTCAGAATCCGCGGGCACGGTGCCTGAAGGTACCGAATATTGGACACATGCCGATGCTGATGCAGTCGGAACAGGTCGATCCAGTTGTGCAGTTCCTGACGGAGGAATAGACACGCCACGAAAAGCGCAAGCGTCACAGCGATTGCGTGACGGCTTGTCCCGGCCGGAAGGGCTTGCGTTTACGAAGGCCCAACCGGCCGGGCAATCATGACCGGTCCTGCAATGACGTCTTGCTCCGACGGATCGAATACTGCTTCCGGCAGGAACGTGGAGCGGTTCTTCTGAACTTCGCTGAAGATGAAATCGGAGACCGTACGCACGCGCGACAGGTTTTTGTTATCTTCATGGGTGAGGACGTACAAGCTCCTGCGGAAATTGATCTCTGCCGGAAGCACCGGCACCAAAGCGTCGTCCCGGTAGGCGACATAACTCGGTAGAACAGCGATCGCCTGACCCGCTTTGACCGCCTGTAGCAGAGGCAGCACATTTGCGCTGCGGAACTTGGCGCGCGAAACCAGCGCGAACTCGCTTTGATCCGAATAAATTGCATCGAGATCGCAGATATAGCCATCCGAAAAGACATCCGCTGTCGAATGGATTGAGGAACGGCAATCCAGATAATCCTGCGAAGCAAACAGGCCGGCGTGATAGTCGGTCAGCTTCCGCGCAATCAGCCGTCCCTCGATCGGAAGGGTAGAGCCGACGAGAATGTCGACCTCGCGCTGGGACACGCTTGAAGAGCTTGTTGTCGAAAGCAGATCGATGTGAAGCTTTGGGTGCGTTTTGGAAAGGGCGGCCAGACGCGGTCCAAGGAAGCAGGCAGCGAAGCAATCGGGCGCGCCAATCCGGACCACTCCTTCGAGCGCTGCATCTGCATCCGAGAGTTCGGCTTCGCACGCGTGGATCGAGGCTTCGACGACCTCTGCCATGCGCCGAAGGCGAATACCTGCCGGGGTTGGTACAAAACCTGTAGGGCGATGCTCAAACAGTTTGGTGTTCAACGCGTGCTCGAGGCGCGAAATGCGGCGCGATACGGTCGCGTGATCGACGCCCAGCTGCTGGCCAGCGGCCGAAACGGTCTTGTAGCGGCAAACGCCCAAGAAGAAGCGCAGATCATCCCACTCAAAGCGACGATAGCGGTGTCCCACAGCAGCCTCCGACCTCCCTGAAAACTGAATTCATATTAATTCAGAGCAGGCGGGTATTTTGACGCTTTTTTGATCGCCGTTGCGCTATTGGCAGAAGGATATTCTGGAATGATACCGGCAAGCCGAATATCCTTTCGGCCATCCTCACGGGTCGATGCGCACCGCTAGTTTGTGCACAGGGGCTGTGCGCGGCAGTGCCTTCAGTTCTGAAGTGCCAACTTTCCGACCGAAAGGCTCCTTGCGTAACCTTCGACGTGCGGGATCAAGGTCACAGCGTAGTCAATAGCCGCCTCGAGGCTTCCGGAGGAAGGCTTCTCTTCTGCGATCATGTTGGCGAGCTTGTTCAGATGAAGGGTGATCTCGTCGTCGTGCGCGTGATGGTGTCCGGAGGTGATCCATTCAAAGGCAGACTTGCCGCTACATTCGATCGCCTCGCTGACGGCGAGCGCTGTGGGATCGCGACAGAGCGCGTAAAGTATATTGGCCGGCGCTGTTTGGGGCGGAGCGACAGGCTGGCCCGATTGCGAAGTTGCATTGGCCTCGTTTGGCCAGCGTGAACCCGCGAAATAGACGCCGGCGTAAACCAGTTTGGCGCCGTTCACCGGGATGCCGGAAACGAGCAGCGCGCGATAGAACATGCGATGGACTGATCGCCAATCGCTGTCTCGAACCGCGCAATAATGGTCATGCATGACGATAGCGTCGCGGTATTTTCCTTCCCAGAGATTGGCCAGGAACGGCCAAAGCGTCTTGGGTATCGAGGCTCCATTCACGGAACTTCCGCTGGGCACGAGCCAGTGCTTTCCATCAGCGTCCAGGAACCCGAACTCCGACAACGTTCTCATTTGCTGGCCACCGTTTGTCGGCTCCAGGATCAATTTGCCCGTATAGCGGCCGAGTTCATGCTCACTCATGATTTCCTCCATCGAGGACGTTCGCGACCCCTTGCAAACAGGTTGTGCACTGCGGCCGGGCGAGTCGACGCCTGCACCTCGATGAGCAACACTGGTCTCGAACGAATCGTCAGTCTGCCTGCTACTCGCGCGCTTGTCGAATTCACGCTATTGACCCTTCGACTTCTCGAGAGCAGCCTCTGCATTGAGTGCCGCGGGCTTCGAGAGGAAAAATCCGATGGGACGAACACGATCAGCAAAACCTTCTGCCGCGAGGATCGACCGCCTCGACCTGATTGATCGCAAAATCCTGTCCGCTCTTATGAAGGACGGGCGCTTGACCAACAGCGAACTCGCCGCAAAGGTCAGTCTTTCGCCGTCCTCCTGCTGGACCCGCGTGAGAAGACTGGAGGCACAAGGCGCGATTGAGCGGTATGCGGCCATCATCAACCATGGGGTGCTTGGATTGGCCAATTTCGTGTTCGTTGAAATCACGCTGGAGAAACACACTGACAAGGTCCTGGATCAGTTCGGGGCCGCGATTGCGCGTATGCCGGAAGTCGTCGAAGCGGATCTGGTGACCGGAGAATACGACTACCTGATCAAGGTAGCCGTAAGGGATAATGCCGACTACGAGCGGTTCCTGCGGGAACGGCTCTATCGTATCGAAGGGGTGCGTCATACGCGCTCGACTGTCTCCCTGCGTGCGCTCAAGTGGTCAACGTCCATCGATCCGCTGCTGCTGGGCGAGCGGTGAAAACCGAAAATACGCGTAATTGGCCGGAGACATGTTGCGGAATCTATGCACAGAGCCTGCGCACTTTTTGGCGTTGTGAACCCGATCGTCATGGTCAACAACGCTAGTTGAGCCTCTGCCAACGCACTCATTTCGAATTCGAGAGTTCCAAACAGAGCGGCGGTCGCCGATTTCTGATGCCGGTTCGTGACCGGCGCTTTGGACTATCTCAGACGGACGACCGCCGGAGTCTGCACCGCTTCGCCAGCCCTGGTCGGTGTGATTCGCATCCAACCAATAAGTGTGACGGGCTAGGGGAGGAGGGTTTCCAATGGACGCCAAGACCGACATCAAAAAGAGGCTTCCAAGCCGTCACGTGACGGAGGGACCGGAACGGGCTCCTCATCGCTCCTATCTCTATGCCATGGGGCTGACCAGCGAGCAGATACACCAACCGTTCGTCGGCGTCGCATCCTGCTGGAACGAGGCCGCGCCCTGCAACATCGCGTTGATGCGCCAGGCCCAGGCGGTCAAGAAGGGTGTCGCGTCCCGCGGCGGTACGCCCCGCGAATTCTGCACCATCACAGTCACCGATGGCATGGCCATGGGGCACGATGGTATGCGTTCGTCATTGCCTTCACGCGAGTGCATTGCCGACTCGGTCGAACTGACCGTGCGCGGCCACGCTTACGATGCGCTGGTGGGCCTTGCCGGCTGCGACAAGTCGCTGCCGGGCATGATGATGGCGATGGTTCGGCTCAATGTCCCCTCGGTCTTCATCTACGGTGGCTCGATCCTTCCGGGCAATTTCCGCGGCCAGCAGGTGACCGTCCAGGATATGTTCGAGGCGGTCGGCAAGCACTCCGTTGGCGAGATGTCCGACGCCGACCTCGATGAGATCGAGCGGGTCGCTTGCCCTTCTGCGGGCGCATGCGGAGCACAATTCACCGCCAACACCATGGCGACCGTGTCCGAGGCGATAGGCCTCGCCCTGCCATACTCCGCCGGTGCACCCGCACCTTACGAAATCCGGGACGCCTTCTGCACGGCGGCCGGAGAGAAGGTCATGGACCTAGTTCGTGCCAACCTCCGCCCGCGCGACATCGTGACACGGAAATCGCTCGAAAACGCCGCCGCGGTGGTTGCCGCTTCAGGCGGATCGACCAACGCCGGCTTGCATTTGCCGGCAATCGCCAACGAAGCCGGCATCAAGTTCGACCTGTTCGATGTGGCCGAGATCTTCAAGCGGACGCCCTATGTAGCGGACCTGAAGCCGGGCGGCCGCTACGTCGCTAAAGACATGTTTGAGGTTGGCGGAATACCGCTTCTGATGAAGACTTTGCTTGATCACGGCTATCTGCACGGCGACTGCATGACCGTCACGGGCCGGACGATTGCTGAGAACCTCAAGAATGTGAAATGGAACGCGCACCAGGATGTGGTGTGGCCTGCAAACAAACCGATAACGGCCACAGGCGGTGTCGTCGGCCTGAAGGGTAATCTCGCGCCGGAAGGGGCGATTGTGAAGGTCGCGGGCATGTCCAACCTGCGCTTTACCGGCCCGGCCCGCTGCTTCGACCGTGAAGAGGATGCCTTCGAGGCGGTCCACAAACGCAACTACAAGGAAGGCGATATCATCGTCATCCGCTACGAGGGACCACGCGGAGGTCCGGGTATGCGGGAGATGCTTTCCACCACTGCGGCGCTGGCCGGTCAGGGCATGGGGAGCAAGGTCGCTCTCATCACCGATGGCCGTTTCTCAGGGGCAACGCGGGGCTTCTGCATTGGCCATGTCGGTCCAGAGGCGGCCCTCGGCGGGCCGATCGGGTTGCTTCGAGACGGCGATATCATCGAGATCGATGCCGTAGCCGGAAGCATCAACGTAAAATTGGCCGACGCCGAACTTGCGGAACGCAAGACCAGGTGGGCTCCGCGCGAGACGAACCACGCGTCAGGTGCGCTCTGGAAGTATGCCCAGCAGGTCGGCCCCGCGGTAGGTGGTGCCGTAACCCACCCCGGTGGTGCGCGCGAGAAGCAGTGCTACGCGGACATTTAAGCTTATCGAAGCCACGGTGACCGTGCCGGGCATCACCGCGGCTTCGATAACCTATGGGCGGACAAAAGTCCCTTACCCCGAAGTTGCCTGCCAGCGCATTGCAACGAGCTCCACGAGCTGGACAGCGGAACCTATTGTCCGGCAATTGAAGAGATGCTTTTTTGCCCTGCACAAGATAGAGGAGCTTGAGAACAATGCAGGCAAAAACTGACTCGACGGTTGCGCTCGTCACCGGAGCTGCCATGGGTATTGGCGCAGCCATTGCCGAGCGGCTCGCGCACGATGGCATGACTGTTCTGGTCTCTGACATCAAGCTAGACGAGGCAGAAAAGACAGCGCAAAGCTTCCGGCATATGGGCCTGTCGACGGAAGCCATCCAGCTGGACGTTGCGCAGCTGGCCTCGATCGACGCCGCGTTCGAGCATATTTCGGCGACCTATGGACGCTGCGATGTCATGGTGAACAATGCGGGGATCGCCAAGACCTTCCCGTTCATCGACTTCCCGCTGGACAATTGGCTGGCCACGGTGAGCGTCAACATCACGGGAACATTGCTCTGCAGTCAGCGCGCCGCCCGGCTGATGGTGCCGAGGCGATGGGGTCGCATCATCAATATCGCGTCGGTTGCCGGCATGCGCGCAGTCGGCAAGGGCCGCACTGCCTATGGTGCTTCGAAAGCGGCCGTTATCGGGCTAACGCGGCAGATCGCCACCGAACTGGCGGAAGAGGGCATCACGGCCAATGCCATCGCCCCTGGGCCGGTCGACACGCCGCTTACGGAAGTGCTCCACTCCCCGACGTTCAAGGCAGCGTATACAAGCGCAATTCCGATGAAGCGCTACGGTCGCCCGACCGAAATCGCCTCGCTCGTATCCTTCCTGGCCTCGGAGAGTTCAGCCTACATCACCGGTGTTGCAATTCCGGTGGATGGCGGGTTCATGTCCGCCGGCGCGCTCGGTACGTAAACACGTTCACCCGGGAATGACCGGGATGGCCGCAAGCGCCGCCCGTACATCCTTGGCCGACGCCGGCTCGCCGCCGGCCGTGTGGATCGCCTCGACGGCCTGCTTCACCCATTGCGCGTTTGTCAGGGGCGTTTGCCAGCCGGCATAGGTTTCCTATCAATCATTCTGGCGTCCGGTGGAAGGATCTTAGGCGTGCACGTGAACAATTTCGGCGCCCGCGTCTGCAGCGGCGAGGCCGTCGGCGACCATCTCCTCGACCGTCGCTGGTATGCCAGGCTGCCGTTCACGCCCCCACGGGCCGCTTCTATCCAGATTTTTCTCATGTTGTCGCCTCCATCCCTTCAAGCTGTTCAAATGATTCTGCCGCAGCCGCGAGCGCGCAGCTACCGAACGCTGGATGGCCGGCTAAGCGGCACATGTGAATTTTCCTGATCCTCGGCTGCGAAAATCTGAAGTGTTCAGGTCCGTCCCGATGTGCAGGGATGGCGCTTAAGCAAGCAGAAAAAGATCAGCCAGGAACATGCAGACGCTCGAGGCCGCGCAAGAACCCACCCTGAGTGCAGTCGCGCACGAAGCCGCTGGACCCGCGATAGCTCACGAAGAGAACTCCAATCCGGCGCTGATCTTCGTCGACCGGCTGGTTGGGACGGGTGTAGAGGCGTGCGCCGCGTTTCTTGTCGCGGCCGAAATCGTCGTTTTGTTCGTTGGCGTTGCCAGCCGTTACGTGTTCCGCAGCCCCATTGTCTGGTCAGACGAGCTTGCATCCTTTCTGTTTCTTTGGCTCGCGATGCTAGGTTCGGTGGTTGCGTTTCGCAACGCCGGACACATGCGAATGACGGCGCTCGTGTCTAAGGCGCAACCTCGCACCCAGACTTTCTTCGATCTGCTGGCGACCGTGGCGAGTGTAGCGTTTCTGCTGCTCACGATCGGTCCCGCATTCGAGTTCGCGCACGAAGAACGCCTGATTACGACGCCGGCGCTCGAAATTTCGGGTGCGTGGCGCGCGAGCGCATTGCCGGTCGGCATTGGATTGATGCTGATGACAGGCATCATCTCGCTCTTGCGGTCGCGCCATCGCCTCGTGGCACTGTCGACGATCCTTGTGGTTGCAGCCGTCGTGGGCGCCTTCTATGCGACCAGTGGAGTGCTTCCGAAACTCGGCAACTACAATCTGCTGCTCTTCTTTGTGGGCCTTGTCGGCGGGCTCGTCTTTGCCGGCGTGCCTATCGCCTTTGCATTCGGCCTTTCCACGTTCGGATATATCGCGCTCACGACGCGCGTGCCGACGCTGGTTGTCATCGGCCGCATGGATGAAGGTATGAGCCATCTCATTCTTCTCTCTGTGCCCCTGTTCGTCTTCCTGGGCCTCCTTATCGAGATGACCGGGATGGCGCGCGCGATGGTTGGCTTTCTCGCAAGCCTGCTAGGTCACGTGCGCGGTGGTTTGTCCTACGTGCTGGTAGGAGCGATGTACCTGGTCTCCGGCATCTCCGGTTCCAAGGCGGCCGATATGGCGGCGGTTGCACCGGTGCTTTTTCCCGAGATGAAAGCACGGGGTGCCAAGGAAGGCGATCTGGTCGCATTGCTGTCGGCCACCGGCGCGCAAACCGAAACGATTCCACCGTCAATTGTCCTCATAACCATCGGTTCGGTGACGGGTGTGTCCATCTCCGCTCTGTTTACCGGCGGAATGTTGCCCGGTGTCGTGCTCGGCGTCGCTCTCTGCTTCCTGGTGTGGTGGCGCTATCGGAACGAAGACCTGAGCGGCGTGAAACGTCCGACCCGCAAGGCGATTATTCGCTCGCTCGGCATCGCCTTCCCTGCGCTCTTGCTGCCTTTCGTGATTCGTGCAGCAGTGGTGGAGGGCGTTGCGACAGCGACGGAAGTCTCCACCATTGGCATCGTCTACGCCGCGATCGTCGGCATCCTGATATACCGGCAGTTCCCGTTGAACCGCCTTTATCCGATGCTGGTGACTACGGCCGGCCTCTCGGGCGCGATATTGCTCATCATCGGAGCCGCAACCGGCATGGCCTGGGCGCTCACGCAGTCAGGCTTCTCGGCAACGCTGGCGGCGACGCTCAAGGGCCTGCCGGGAGGAGCGCCGGTCTTCCTCATCGTGTCCGCGTTCGCCTTCATCGTGCTCGGTTCCGTGCTCGAGGGAATTCCGGCGATCGTGCTGTTCGGGCCGTTGATGTTCCCGATCGCACGCCAGGTCGGCGTGCACGAAGTTCACTACGCGATGGTGGTCATTCTCTCGATGGGTATCGGCCTCTTCGCGCCGCCATTTGGCGTCGGCTACTACGCCGCGTGTGCGATCAGTCAGATTCATCCGAATGAGGGGATAAGGCCGATTGTCGGCTACATTATGGCCCTCATTGTCGGACTCGCATTTGTCATTGCGATCCCGTGGATATCAACCGGATTCCTGTGAGTGGAATAAATCAATCGATCCTGAACGTTGAAGCCCGCGTGCTTCTCGCAAAATCGGAGAAATCCCCATGCATTCGAATCGTCGCACATTCGTTCTCGGCGCAGTTGCTGCCGGTGTCGTAGCGCCGTGGGTCGCACGCGCCGCCGAGCCGGAATATCGGCTCAAGTTCGGCAATATCGTATCGGCCGATCATCCGTTGAACACGGCGATGGCCAAGGCCGGCGAGCGGATCAAGAAAGAGAGCGATGGAAGGGTGACAATCGAGCTGTTTCCAAAGAACCAGCTCGGTTCTGACGCCGATATGCTCAGTCAGTTGCGTTCAGGCGCACTCGAACTGTTTGCTCAGACCGGCGTCCTGATGTCGACGCTGGTGCCGGTCGCCTCCATTAGTGGAGTCGGCTTCGCCTATCCGAGCTACGACAAGGTGTGGGAATCGCTGGATGGCCCGCTCGGCAAGCATGTCAGGAAGGCGTTTTCAGACGCCAATCTTGTGTGCCTCGATAAATCCTGGAACCACGGCTTTCGTCAGGTGACTTCATCCAGCAAACCAATTCTGACGCCGGATGACCTCAACGGGTTCAAAATTCGCGTTCCGCCCAGCCCGCTGTGGACGGCGATGTTCAAGGCCTTCGGGGCAGCTCCGGTATCCATTCCGTGGGCGGAAACCTATTCCGCCATGCAGACGCGGATTGCAGATGGTCTTGAGCAGCCGCTGATCGGACTGCTTGTCGACAAGATGTATGAGGTGCAGAAGCACTGCTCTTTGACCAATCATATGTGGGACGGATTCTGGATTCTCTCGAACAAGCGCGTGTGGGAGGGCATTCCGGCGAATTTGCGCGAGATCATCGAGCGCAACATCAATGAGGAGGCGATCCGTCAGCGTGCCGAGGTTGAGCAAATGAATGCAACTCTTCAGTCGGAGTTGCAGAAGCGCGGCCTCGAATTCCACAAGGTTGATAATGCCGCGTTCCGCGACAAGCTCGTCGCCGCCGGCTTCTACGTCGAGTGGAAGAAGCGTTACGGCGAAGAAGCCTGGGCGTTGCTCGAAGGAACTACCGGCAAGCTCGGCTGAATGAATTCGAGGTGGGATCGCGTGGCTGCAACCCCGCGATCGCGTTTGTCCAACCAAACTGTAATAAAAGCGACGGATTTCAACGGATATGTCAGGTCGTCTGCAAAACAAGATCGCTATCGTCGTGGGGGCCGGCTCGGTAGGGCCGGGTTGGGGCAACGGAAAGGCAACCGCGACCCTGTTCGCGCGGGAAGGCGCACACGTCGTTTGTGTCGACTTCAATCCGGACGCGGCGCAGGAGACTGCCTGGATCATCAAGGGTGAGGGTGGTTCGGCCAGCGTTGCGACCTGCGACGTCACCAAGTCCGCGCAAGTGAAGACGGCAGTCGATGGCGTTATCGCGGCGCACGGCCGCATCGACGTCCTGCACAACAATGTCGGCTACGCCACCATGGGCGGTCCGATCGAGCTCAGTGAAGAGGAGTGGCACAAGACGATCGATCTCAACATCACCGGATGTTTCATCACTTGCAAGCATGTGCTGCCTCACATGCTGGCGCGGAGTTCGGGTGCCATCGTCAACGTCTCGTCGGTCGCCGCCATTCGCTGGACCGGATATCCATATGCCGCCTATTACGCGGCCAAGGCCGCGGTCAACAATTTTACCATGGGGCTCGCGCTGCAGTATGCCAAGGAAGGCATCCGCGCCAATGCGGTCATGCCGGGTCTTATGAATACGCCACTGATCCATCAGCAGATCTCGGGCCAATACGAGGATGCCGACGCCATGGTCCGCGCCCGGGATGCTGCCTGCCCAATGGGACGCATGGGTACGGCGTGGGACGTCGCGCGGGCGGCACTCTTCCTGGCATCAGACGAAGCGGCTTATATCACCGGGATCAGCCTTGCCGTTGACGGCGGTTTGACTTGCCGCGCGGCGTAAAGGCAGCCGGAGATAGCGGAGCGACCCAGGATGCCGACCAGCTACATCGAAGCCGACTACTTGTTGGAAACCCCGGCCGATCCGCGGCGCGTCGCGGAGATGATGGCGGGCGAACAATCCAGCGGCACGTTCGCGGCCATCCCCGGCGAAACTGAAGAATTAAAGGCGCGCGTGGCGGCCAAGGTCACGCGGCTCGACATTCTTGACGAGACGACGATGAGCCCATCGCTGCCGTCGGCCCAAATCAAGGTAGGTCCGGAAGCGCGGTTCCAACGCGCCAAAGTCACGTTGTCCTGGCCGCTCGATACGCTCGGTCCGTCATTGCCGAACCTGCTTGCTACGGTGGCCGGCAACCTGTTCGAGCTGAAGTCTGTCACGGGTTTGCGCCTTCTCGACATTCGCTTGCCAGCCGAATTTGCCAAGGCCTATCCAGGGCCGCGGTTCGGCGTCGCGGGTACACGCCGGCTTGCCGGGGTTGAAGGAAGGCCGCTGATCGGCACGATCATCAAGCCGAGTGTGGGCCTCAATGCCGCCGACACGGCGGCGCTTGTCAACGACCTCTGTCGCGCCGGCATCGATTTCATCAAGGATGACGAGTTGCAGTCGGACGGTCCCGCGTGTCCGTTTGACGAGCGCGTCGAGGCGGTCATGCGGGTGATCAATGAACATGCGTCGCGCACCGGCAAGAAGGTCATGTTTGCCTTCAATCTGACCGGCGACCTCGATCAAATGCGACACCGGCATGACACGCTCATCAAGCACGGCGCGACTTGCCTGATGGCCAGTATCAATTCGGTTGGCCTCGTTGGCATGATCGAACTCGCGCGTTTCAGCCGGCTGCCGATCCACGCACATCGCAACGGCTGGGGGTACCTGTCGCGCCATCCGCTGCTCGGTTGGTCCTACATTGCCTGGCAGAAAGTCTGGCGCCTTGCCGGCGCTGATCACATGCACGTCAACGGCATTGGTAACAAGTTCGCGGAGAACGACGAGAGCTCGATTGCTTCGGCTCGCGAATGCCTTGCCCCGCTGTTTGCCGACAAGCCCTGCACGGTCATGCCGGTGTTTTCTTCGGCGCAGTCGCCCCGGCAGGCGCCCGCGACCTACCGCGGCCTTGGCTCCGCTGATCTCATCGTCACAGCCGGCGGCGGGATCATGGCGCATCCGTTGGGCACCGCGGCTGGTGTCGGGGCGATGCAGGAGGCGTGGGAGGCTGCACTCGCCGGCGTGCCGTTGGCCGAATTCGCGCGCAACCGCCCCAATTTGCAGCGCGCACTCGAGATGGCGGCATGAAAAAGCATCGGCCGCTACCGCCAGGTCCATTGATCGCGTTCTATGGCGATGACTTCACGGGCGCCTCGGCCTCGATGGAGGCAGTCGCCTTTGCCGGCCTCGAGACCGTACTATTCCTGGCGCCACCGACGCCGGAACGCCTTCTCAAATTTGCCAGCGCGCGCGTCATTGGCGTTGCCGGCGTGGCGCGGGCGCAGAATCCGGACTGGATGGAAGCCAATCTTCCGGCGGTGTTCGAACTGCTGGCAAGGACTGGTGCGCCCGTCCTCCACTACAAGGTTTGCTCGACATTCGACTCGGCGCCACAAACCGGCTCGATCGGTCGCGCGATCGAGATCGCAAGGCGGCAGTTCTCCGGTTGGACGCCGATGATTGTCGCTGATCCCGGCATGGGGCGCTTTCAGGCTTTCGGCAACCTGTTTGCGATGATGCATGATGCCGCGCACCGGCTGGACCGGCATCCCGTGATGTCCATGCACCCGGTTACGCCCATGGATGAAGCTGATCTCGGCCGCCATCTGGCGCGCCAGACAAATGTCAGGATCGGCCTGGTTGATTTTGTCGCGATGAAGCGCGGTAACGGGGATAGCCGTTTGCGCCGTGAGATCGACTCCGGCGCGGAGGTCGTCTCGCTAGATATGCTGGACAATGAAACCCTGATAGAGGCGGGCCGTTTGGTCTGGGAGCATGGCGCGCCGAGAGTGTTCGGGGTCGGTTCGCAGGGCTTTGAAGCCGCACTTGCTGCCTATTGGCGCGATGCGGGATTGATTGCACCACCTGCCACGTCGTATCGCGCAGGAGCAGTCGACCGTATCGCGTGCGTTTCGGGATCGGTATCGGCCGTTACTGCAGCGCAGATTGCCTTCGCCCGCGAACGGGGTTTTGACACCATTGAACTCGACGCCGCGCGGGCGGTTGATCCATCGGAATGGACCAAGGAGATTGGGCGAACCGCCGAAGCGGCCCTTGCCCGGATCGGCGCGGGCCGCGATGCGCTTGTCTACAGCGCCGCGGGACCCGACGATCCGGCGGTGGCCTCGTTGAAAGCTGCGGTCGCTTCGTCAGGAGTTGCGCAGGAGATCGTCGACGAGCGCGTCGGCACCGGGCTCGGGCTAATTCTCGATGCGATCCTCGCAAAATCCAAACTGACGCGTGCGGTCATTTCCGGCGGCGACACGTCCGGCCGGGTCGCATCGACACTTGGTATCGACGCACTGACAGCTGTGGCGCCGCTTGCGCCGGGCTCACCGCTATGCCGCGCCCACGCTGCGCGCCACGACCGTGACGGCCTCGAAATAGCGCTCAAGGGCGGACAGGTCGGCGCTCCCGATTTCTTTGTCGCTGCCAAACGCGGCGGTACCTGACCTACAACGATTGGAGAAAAGCGATGACTAATCAAACCCGCCGCCGTTTCACTGCCATGGCAGGCCTTGCCGCAATCGGTGCCGCAGTTCCGCTGCGCTACGCCAGAGCCGCAGAATTCACCTTCAAGCTCGGTACAAACGTGCCGGAGTCGCATCCGCTGAATGTCTACGCGCGCAAGGCGGCGGAAGAGATCAAGCAGGCCACCGACGGAAAGTTCGAGCTGCAAATCTTCGCCAACAACCAGCTCGGCGGTGACTCCGACATGTTCTCGCAGCTGCGTTCGGGTGCGCTCGAATGCTTTACCCTGTCAGGCGTCAATGTGCTGTCGACGCTGATTCCATCGGCGGCGATCTGGGGAGTGGGCTTTGCCTGGAAAGACTATCCGACCCTGTGGAATGCACTTGACGGCAAGTTCGGCGCACATTTGCGCGCGCAGATCGACAAGACCGGACTCGTGGTCATGGACAAGATCTGGGACAACGGCTTCCGCCAGGTCACGACCAGTGTTCGGCCGATCCTCACGCCCGCGGACCTTCAGGGCCTCAAGATGCGCGTTCCCGTGAGCGCGTTGTGGACGTCGCTGTTCAAGGCGCTCGGGGCTTCGCCGACCGGAATCAATTTCGCCGAGGTCTATTCGGCGCTGCAGACCAAGGTCGTCGACGGGCAGGAGAACCCGCCGGCCATCATCGCCGCCGCCAAACTGTACGAAGTGCAGAAGTACTGCTCTTTGACCAACCACATGTGGGACGGCTGGTGGTTTCTCGTCAATCGGCGCGCGTGGCAGGGCGTTCCCGCCGAGCTGAAGGACAAGGTTTCGACGATCATCAACAAGAATGCCGTTGCAGAGCGCGAGGAAATCGCCCGACAAAACACCGCACTCAAGACCGACCTCGCTGCCAAGGGCCTCATCTTCAACGATGTCGATCCGGCGCCATTCCGCGAGACTCTCAGCAAGTCCGGCTTCTACGCCGAGTGGAAGGGCAAATTCGGCGAAGAAGCGTGGACGCTCCTCGAAGAATCCACCGGAAAGCTGGCATAGGTCGTTCATGTCTCACACGACCAGCCATTTCGCCGACCTTTCGGGTGTAACCCTGCATTATCTCAGGTCGGGACAGGGAGAGCCGGTCGTCCTGGTGCATGGAATTCCGCAGACATCGCACGAGTGGCGCTATGTCATGCCTAGACTGGCGGAAAAGTACACGGTGATAGCGCCTGACCTGCGTGGCCTCGGCGACTCTTCCCGGCCGCCCGGCGCCTACGACAAGAAGACACTTGGAGCGGACATCGCCGCACTCGTGATTGATCATCTCGGGTTCAAGAAGTTTCACCTCGTCGGCCACGACTGGGGTGGGCCGGTGGCCTTTGCTGTTGCCGCGCATCATCCCGACGCGGTCAGGACGCTCACCATTCTCGATGTCGTCATTCCCGGCGACGGCGGCGATTTTTCTCAAGGTGGGCGGCGGTGGCACCACGCCTTTTTCCGAACCCTTGATCTGCCGGAGCAGCTTTGCTTCGGCCGCGAGGAAATGGTCATCAACTGGCTGTTTGAAAATTACGGACATCGCTCGAATTGCATTTCCGAGGAGGACAAGGCCGAGTTTCTGCGTACGTACAAGAAGCCGGGTGCATTTCGTGCGTTGCTCGAAATCTATCGCGCCCTTCCCCGAGATGCTGAGGACAACAAAGACATCCTTTCGCGCAACGGCAAGCTGAAGATGCCTGTGCTTGCGCTTGGCGGTGACAAAAGCTTCGGCCGCGGCGGCGAATGCATCGAGTCGCTTCGGCGTGTAGCAGACAACGTGCGCGGTGGGCTTGTTGCAGATTGCGGGCACTGGATCGCTGAAGAGCAGCCTGACTTTCTCGTCAAGCAACTTCTTGACTTCTATGGTGAATTTCCCATTCGTTGAGCGAGCCGGCAAACTGCAGGAGTGGGCTTCTCGCGTCGCCGCTTTCGGCGTCCGTCGAGTTTCGGAACTATCGCGCTGAGGCTGTACGCAAGGGGCTCGTCGGAGCTGGTTCAAGCGTCTCGCCTTGCATGCCCGGTTTGCGAAACTCCATCGTTAACCAATCGACCAGCGTCTTCGTTTCAGACCGCGCGCGCAAATGAGGCGCAACCCAAAGCACGATCTTGAACGGGCCCGCCACAAAACCGAGTGGGGCAACGAGCTTGCCCGAGCGCAGATCGTCCAATACGAGAATTTTGGGCACCATTGCAACTCCAAGTCCGCACGCGGCAGCCTGGATCAAGAGGTAGAAATGGTCGTAGGATCTTTGTGGCCGTAATTCTTTGGGCTGCCCGGACATCTTGATCCAGTCCGCCCAACCGCCGGGACGAGTGTTGGACGCAAGGAGAATGCATCGATCGAGTTCGCTTGAACTCGGCAAGTGCTTTGCAGCGTATTCCGGCGAGCAAACCGGGCCGATCCACTCGTCGACCATGTCCTTGATGATGACCTCCTTCGGAGGCTCGATCATGCTGTTTCTTATCGCGACGCTGATCTCGTCGCGCACGAAGTCGATGCGGTCGTAGTTCATGTTGAACCGCAATTCGATATCGGGATGTTGTTCGTGAAACGCGCCAAGGCGGGGAATAAGCCACGACATCATGATTGTGGACGAGCAGGACAGTGTCAAAGGTCCCGGCTGAAGTTGTTCGACGCTCAAAGCGATGAGCGTGAAGGCGCTGGAGAGCTCGGCAGCCAGATGTGAGCCCTCAGGGGTCGCCTGGACCGACCGTGCACCGCGCAGCAGCAGCGGAATGCCAAACGTCTCCTCGAGGCTCTTGATGTGCCGGCTAACCGCGCCATGGGTCACCGACAATTCCTCGGCAGCTGCCGTCATGCTCGAAAGGCGGACCGTTGCCTCAAGGGCCCGCAACGCGTTCAGCGACGGACGCTTCGCACCCAAGGGCCTCCTCCATCACCGCATTGTGAGCTTTTGTCACAGTGTATGGGGTGCTGGCCGGCTCTGGCAAGCGGCGCAATTCCATGCTTGCCGGCTTCCGAACTGTGATCGTGGCAGCCGCCTCGCTTGAGAGCGTTGGGAGCCGCTCAATCTCGGTCGATCCGAATTGCTTTGCCGGCAAAAAAGAAAGCCGCCAGCGAAGAGTTCTGGCGGCAGGGAGGATCTGGAAGGGGCATGTCCCAACCACAACAATAGGCCTTCGCAATGCCAAAAGGCTAGGGGATCGATGCACAGCGGCTGTGCCGTTTCTCTTGTCTCTTGTTGCTGCCGCAGACGTCAGCTGCGTACCTCCTTTGACGCCCACGCGCCCGCCTGCCCATAGCAATCACCGACGATTTGATCCGCCGGCATCGCCACGTCGAGCGCATCCATGTCCGCGGCTGAGAGCTCGATGTCGGCGGCCTGCACGTTCTCCTCGAGCCGCGAGATGCGCCGCGTGCCCGGGATGGGAACGATGTCGCGGCCCTTGTGAAGCACCCAGGCAAGCGCAATCTGCGCCTTTGTCCGTCCGTGCGCGGACGCGACTTTTTCGATGGCGGCCAGCAGCCGTGCGTTCGCTGCCAGCGCCTCCGGCCGAAATCGGGGCAGCGTTTCCCGGAAATCGCCCGGCGCTATGTCGTTCGGGTTCGCGATGCTTCCGGTGAGAAAGCCGCGGCCCAGCGGCGCGAATGGCACGAATCCGATGTTCAGCTCCCGCGACGTCGGTAGGATCTCGGCCTCGACGTTGCGTTCCCACAGGGAATATTCGCTTTGCAACGTCGTGATGGGATGTACTGCGTACGCGCGCCTGACATGCTCCGCACTCGCCTCCGACAGGCCGAGATAGCGGACCTTTCCTGCTTTTACGAGATCGGCCATTGCGCCGACCGACTCCTCGACCGGCACGATCGGATCGACTCGATGGAGGTAGTAGAGATCGATCACGTCGATCCCCAATCGATTCAGGCTTTCGTCCGCGACCCTCTTCGCGTTCTCGGGCCTCCCGTTCAGGCCAATCATGCGATCGGAACCGGATTTCCCTTCGGGAGCGATCCTGAATCCGAATTTAGTGGCAATAACGACCCTGTCGCGCACGCTCTTCAGCGCCTTGCCGAGCAGAACTTCATTTTCATAGGGACCATACGCTTCAGCAGTGTCGAACAGCGTGACCCCGAGTTCGACCGCACGGCGGAGCGTGGCAATCGATTCCGCCTCGGGCTGCCCGCCATAGGCG
>Ga0209069_10000289_pt1 | contig 21946 bp, 18 predicted proteins | sample Str013_2_FD_187202 | JGI IMG/M metagenome (GOLD analysis project Ga0209069, IMG submission 187202) | Freshwater sediment microbial communities in response to fracking from Pennsylvania, USA - Straight Creek_MetaG_SC_2013 (SPAdes) (version 2) | ecosystem: Environmental > Aquatic > Freshwater >...
GACGTGGAGCGTGAGCTGCATGGCCGGGTTTCTCCGTGTGCGGTGAGGATACCACGGAATGGCTGTGGTGAAATGGTGCGCGGTCCAAGCACTCGGCGCGCTCCTTCGCCCCGCTTGCGGGGAGAAGGTCGGGATGAGGGGGCCTCTCCACACGCTCAGACTCGCGGAGAGGCCCCCTCACCCGGATCGCTTCGCGATCCGACCTCTCCCCGCAAGCGGGGCGAGGTGAAGCAAGGCTACACCAGCCGGCTCTGCTCCACGGCCGCGCCCACGAAGGACGCGAACAACGGATGCGGCTCGAACGGACGGGATTTGAGCTCGGGATGGAATTGCACGCCGATGAACCAGGGGTGGTTCTCATACTCGATCATTTCCGGCAGCACGCCGTCGGGCGACATGGCGCAGAAGCGCATGCCGTGCTGCTCGAGTCTTCCCCGATAGGCGGTGTTGACCTCGTAGCGATGACGGTGGCGCTCGGAAATCTCGGTTGTGCCGTAGATGCCGGCGGCCTGGCTGCCGCGCTGGAGCACCGCCGGATAGGCGCCGAGCCGCATGGTGCCGCCGAGATCGCCGTCGCGGCCGCGCCGGTGCAGCTCGTTGCCCTTCATCCATTCGGTCATCAGCCCGACCACCGGCTCGGAGGTGGCGCCGAACTCGGTCGAATTGGCCTCGCTGATGCCGCACAGGCTGCGCGCCGCTTCGACCACCGCCATCTGCATGCCGAAGCAGATGCCGAAATACGGCACGTGCCGCTCGCGCGCGAATTGCGCCGCCTTGATCTTGCCTTCGGCGCCGCGCTGGCCGAAACCGCCGGGCACCAGAATGCCGTCCACGTGCTCGAGGAAGGGGGTGGGGTCCTCGCGCTCGAAAACCTCGCTTTCGATCCAGTCGAGCTTGACCTTGACCTTGTTGGCGATGCCGCCGTGCGACAGCGCCTCGATCAGCGACTTATAGGCGTCCTTCATGCCGGTATATTTGCCGACGATGGCGATGGTGACGTCGCCTTCCGGGTTGCGGATGCGCTCGTTGATGGTGCGCCAGACCGCGAGATCGGGAATCGGAGCGTTCTCGATGCCGAAAGCGGCCAGCACCTCGCGGTCGAGGCCGGCCTCGTGATAGCCCTCGGGCACCGCATAGATGTTGTCGACGTCCTGCGCCTCGATCACCGCGGTCTCGCGCACATTGCAGAACAGCGCGAGCTTGCGCCGTTCCTCCTTGGGGATCTCCCGATCGGTGCGGCACAACAGAATGTCGGGCTGGATGCCGATCGAGCGCAGCTCCTTGACCGAATGCTGGGTGGGCTTGGTCTTGAGCTCGCCGGCGCTCGGGATGTAGGGCATCAAGGTGAGATGGATGTAGATCGCGTGATGGCGCGGCAGGTCGTTGCCGAGCTGGCGGATCGCCTCGAAGAACGGCAGGCCCTCGATGTCGCCCACGGTGCCGCCGATCTCGCACAGCACGAAGTCGTAGCCGTCGTTGCCCTCGAGGATGAATTGCTTGATCGCATTGGTGACATGGGGGACCACCTGGATGGTGGCGCCGAGATAATCGCCGCGTCGCTCGCTGGCGAGAATTTCCTGGTAGATGCGCCCGGCTGTGATGTTGCACTGGCGGTCCGCCGGCCGACCGGTGAAGCGCTCGTAATGGCCGAGATCGAGATCGGTCTCGGCGCCGTCGTCGGTGACGAAGACCTCGCCGTGCTGATAGGGCGACATCGTTCCGGGATCGACGTTGAGATAGGGATCGAGCTTGCGCAGCCGTACCGTGTAGCCGCGCGCCTGCAGCAGCGCGCCGAGCGCCGCCGATGCGAGACCCTTGCCGAGGGAGGAGACCACGCCGCCGGTGATGAAGATGTACCGCGCCATGGGGCCTAACCTCTAACGCCTGCGCGCCGATTCGACGAGGGTTTTCGGGGATTCATGCCCAGAAACAATTCGCCGCCGTGCATCGAGAAATTCACCATTCATTTCCAATCGTTACCGCGCTTTGCTGATGTGGGCTCGCGGCATGCTTCCGTTCTTCCCGCATGGCACTTGCGACCGTCGGCCCCACAAAACCGAAGGGCCGGTTGCCCGGCCCTCGTGAAATTCGCCCTATTGAGATTGCGGCACCTGCGGGCCGCCGGTTGGCGGCGCCGGTTGCGGCGCTTCCTGTCCCTGCAGCTCCTTGAGCAGCCCGCCGCCGCCCGGGGCCAGCGGTGGTCTGCTGCCCGGCACCGCCGGCTGGCTCTGGCCGGCCGGTGCTCCGGTATTGAGGATCGAGCTCGGCTTGCGGTCAAAGCTGGCGAGCCAGGACAGCATCAGGCTGGTGGCGAAGAACGTGAGCGCCAAGTAGGCGGTGGTTCGGGTCAGCACATTGGCGGTGCCGCGGCTGGAGAGAAATCCGCCGGTCGAGCCGATGCCGAGCCCGCCGCCTTCGGACTTCTGCAAAAGCACGACGCCGATCATGGTCAGAACCACCATGAGATGGATGACGATAATGACTGTGATCATGGTTCCGCTCGAAGAATCCCTAAGGGGTGGCCCGTCTGGGCCAATGCCCCCGCCCGCTCATATAGGCTGTCGGCCGGCTGAATACACGATCCCCACCGGTATTTCTACCCGCCTCGTACCTGCCCGTTTCCGGCGCGCTATTTCAGGGTTCCGATATAGGCGACGACGTCGTCGACATCCTTGGGGTCGCTCAGCCCGGCGAACGGCATGCGGTTGCCCTTCACCTTGGCCTGCGGGTCGCTGAGGTATTGGCGCAGATTGCCGGCGTCCCAGTCGAAGCCGGCCCGCATCATGGCGTTCGAGTAGCGGAAATCGTCGCGCGAGCCGGCCTTGCGGCCGATCACCCCCGCGAGATTCGGGCCGAGCGCATCGGGCTTGTCGGAATGGCAGGCGACGCAGGCCTGGAACACCTGCTTGCCGTGATCGACATCGGCCGCCACCGCGACAGATGCGTCGAGCGCGAACAGCAAACCGGCGACCGCGACGGCGCCCCAACTCGAGCTACGCATTTTTCCTCCTGAGCGATTTCATCTCGACCTGAATTGTGCGCCCGATCTCCATGTGTCGACGGGGCGCAAAGCAACCGCCTGCTCGGCGGAAGACGAGCCGAGCTCAGGTCGACCTGAGCCCGGCGGCAAGCGGGGAGACGGCGAAGCGGCGATCACTTTTTCGCCGGCCAATACTTCTGGAAGTATTTCGGATCCGGCGGCGGCTGATTCTTCTGGATCGGCATGATGTAGCCTTGCGCGTCCTTGAGATACAGCTCGCCCCCGATCGCCAGCCAAGGATTGTCCTCGGTGCAATTGTATTCTTCGAAGATCGGATTGTGCTCGCGGCGATAGAACCGCGACACCGTCCAGGGCTGCGTGAAGGCGTGGTCGTAGGTGGTGATCTCGTTGCGCAGGATGTCCGGATTGGACTTGTCGAGATAGAGCTTCTCTTTGACTACCGTCTGATTGTCCGGGTGCAGCGGGATGCCGCTCGAATCGATCAGGCGCGGACCGCGCATGTTGCGGGTCTCGATCTCGAGCGTGTCGTAGGTGCCGCTGTTGGTCGAGTCGCTCCACTTGCCGATGGAATAGCCCACGAAGGCCGGGTCATCGATTTTCGGCCAGTCGCGGCCGTCCGTATAGATGCGGCGGATCGGGCTCATCGACTCCGCCAGCATATAGGTCGTCTTCGGCTTGACGATGATCTCGATCGGCTCATAGAGCGTCATCACCCGCGGCATGCCGACCGGCCCGCAGGTCGACTTGATGTCGAATTCCTCGCCCCTGGCCTGCTTGGCCAGGTTGGCCTGCCAGATCGCCTGAAATTCCGGCGTGAGCGGCGGCTTCTGGCCGCGGCCGGGCGGATTGGCCGGATCCCAGGCGCCGACCGGGCTGCCGCGGATCCAGAGCGCGTCCCAATCCGGAAGTTTCTTGGCCTCCTCGGCCTTGGCGATGAGCGGCAGCAGCAGCGCTGCCGCCAGCAGCACCGCTGCCGGCACGGCGGCGCCGATCGAGCTCCTGGTCAGCCAGGTCCTGGTCAACATGGGGGTCCCTCCTTGGACTTGCCCGCGGTCGCCACCGGCGCCGCCCGGCATTCGTTTTTCTGTGGGCCGAGCCTAGCCCGATTTTCTCCCGTGCGGGAAGGGGGAATAAACCGTGCGTGCAATGCGCCGCGCGGGCGCTGTCGCGCGGGCGCTGCCGCGCCGCCTACTTGCCGGCCTGGAAATTCCGCAGATCGGGCGGCGGCTCGTCCTTGCGGGCCGGCATCAGATAGCCGTCGCCGCTCACGACGTAGTTGCGCCCGCCAATGAACACGTGATGATTGTCCTCGGTGCAGTAGGTCTCGGTCCAGAGCGGTTGCGGCCTCGCGTCGCGGTGGTAGCTGCGCGTCACTGTCCAGGGCCGCGTCAACGCGTGGTCGATGGCGGTGACCTCGTTGTGCAGGATGTTGGGATCGTCCTTGTCGCCGTAGAGACGCTCCATGATGATCGCCTGCTCGTCCTTGTGGAACGGGACCCCGCTGCTGTCGTAGGTGTGCGGGCCCTTGAGGCCGCGCGTCTCGACCACGAGCTGGTCGAAACGGCCGGTGCCGTTGCGGTCCTCCCAGTGGCCGATCGAATAGCCAGCGAAGCTCGGCGTGAGCTTGGCGGGGAAGTCGCGGCCGTCGGTATAGATGCGCCGGCGCATGTTGAAGAGCTCGAGCGCCACGTAAGTGGTCTCCGGCGTGATGATGATCTCCATCGGCAGCACCGCGATCATGCCGCGCGGCATGCCGGAGGGCACGCACAGATAGGTCGGATCGATGCCTTGTCCGCCGGCCGCCTCGTCCTTGAGGGCGGCTTCGTAGATCGCCTGGTATTCCGGCGTCAGCGGCGCCTGCACGCCGAGCCCGATCGGCTTGGTCGGGTCCCAGGCGTTGCCGTTGCCCCGCCCGGTGCGCAGCCATTGCCCCTTCCAGTCGGGATATTTCGATTGATCGAAGGCAGGTTGACCAAGTCCTTGCTGACCAAGCCCTTGCTGACCAAGCCCTTGCGCTTCCGCCGCGCTCGCGCCCAGCAAAGCCGCCAGTCCCAACGCCCCGATCAAGCTTGGGAACCGCATCCTCCGCCTCCGGTCGCCATGCCCCCGCGCCGCAATCGTAGCCCGCATGGAGCAAAGCGCAATGCGGCGTACCACCTCGCAAGCGCTACGCGCGGCACGGCGTCCGGGACCAGCGTGAAGACCGGCGCCTTTAGGTGCTTGCGGCCTTGCGCTTCGACTTGCCCGTCTTGCGTGCGCTCGCGCGCGGGGCGACGCGGATGCGCGCCGAGACGCGCTTGCCCGGGCGGCGGGCGCGCGAGCTTCGCGGTGCGGCGGCGCGCTCGGGCGATTGTTGGGACGGAGCCTGCTGGTCGGTGCCCGCCGGCAGCGCCACGCGCTGCTCGGCGGATGCGCTCGCGAGGCTCGGTGCCTTCGTGGCCGTGACATCGCCCACGTAGGCGGTGATGCCGGACGCCAGCCACATCTGCTGCAGATCCTTGGGTTGGCTGGCCGTGATGGTCCGCCGCAAGAAGCTCGATGCCATCTTGGTCGGGACCAGCTGCGTATGGTTGAATTCCGCGCGGTTGCTCGGCCCGTAGGGCAGATAGAGCCCGACCCGCTTGACGATCGTTTGCCAGAGGCGGGCAAAGCGCGATCCCGGCCCGCCGATGCCGGTCATGTCGACCGCCAGCCCATAGCTGTGCAGCGAGTTGAACTTGTCGCCGAATCCGCCGACGCCGAAGGCCGGCGGCCGATAGGCGGAATAGACACCGGCGTGGGTCATCCCGCCGTCGCGCGCGAGTTGAATGGCGGCGGCGAGCTTGACGATGAAGTCGGGATGCAGCCGCCCGATAGCGATCGGCACGCCTTGCCGGATCATCGTGTAGCCAGGCGTCGCGGTATCGATCAGATAGGCCTTGGCTTCCTCGACGGCCGATTTCGGCTTGAGGGTCTCGGTCGCGCGGCCTTCGAGCACCGCCGGCAAGCTGGCCGTCGTGGGATTGACCGGCGCCTGCGGGCGATACGGCTCGCCGAAATCCGGCAGCTTGAGCGTGACCTGCTTGGGCTCCACCACGGCGGCCGATTGCGGCCGCGGCAGGACCGACAACGAGAGCGGCAGCGGCGTCGGGCCCCAGATCTTCTCCTTCAGGTCGGTGAGCTCGTGGCGCAGCGATTCGACCGCGACCACCTGTTTGCGCAGGTCGCGGATTTCCAGCTTCAGGGAGGTCAGCTCCCTGCTCTCCTTCTCTTTTTCTTTCTTGGCCGCCGCCTGGTGGTGATTGGCATCGTGATGACGCAATGCCGGCCGCGTATGATGATGCTGGGTCTCGGGTTGCTGCGCATTCGCCGCGGTGGAATGAACCAGAGCCAGGCCCAGGCCGGTGCCTATGCCGATCGCGTACCAGCTTCGAAACATTTTTTTCTCCCCGCTTTTATCGGCTGTCTCGCATCGACCCTCCCCTGAGCAGTATCGCCGCCGCCGCCGGCCGCCTCAACCGCCGGCCGGTTGCCATTGTTTGTTTGGTTAATGTGGAAATCCATCGCGCAAGCGGGGCGAGGAAAGCCGTGCTACGCAATTCACTTCAGCAAGAAGATCAGCAGCCTTCCCTCACCCCGCCGCCGCGGCCAGCAGTTCCTGATCCTTCTGAGTGGCGCGTTTCGCCGCCGGCCGCTCCGTTACGCGGCTCGTATAGGCGAGGAATTCCGGCCGCTCCGGCAGGCCCTTGAACATCATGCCGAAGCGCAATCCCGAGCCGATCACCACGTCGGCGGCGGTGAACTGCTCGCCCATGAGATAGGGCCCGCCCCGCACCGCTTCCGAGAGCACGTCGAGCACCGTGTCGTAATCCCCATAGCCGAGCGCGGCGCGCGGGGGCGTGTCCTTGCGCGGAAACATGTGGTCCATCATCGCGGGCTCGACGCAGCTCGGGCCGAAGAACAGCCACTTGAGATAAGGCCCGCGCCGTGGATCGCCGATCGGCACGTTGAGCTTGGCCTGCGGGAACGCATCGGCCAGATAGCAGCAGATCGCCGCCGCCTCGGTGATGACGGTGTCGCCATGGCGCAACGCCGGCACCTTCCCCATCGGATTGACCTTGAGATAGTCCGCCGCGCGGTTGTCGCCCTTCTTCAGGCTCATGAGATTGAGGTCATAAGGCTCGCCGACCTCCTCGAGCATCCAATGCACGATCGAGGAGCGCGACGGGGCGGCGTGGTAAAGGGTGAGATTGGACATGGCGGGCTTTCACTCGGTTTGCGGTTGATTTGTCATTGCCGGACTCGTTCCGGCGATCTCGTTTCGGTGGGCACAAAGGTGCCGGCGCGATGCGGGCGTCAGCCGTACGGGCGCATCGTGACCGTTCTGCGACCGCGGGCTTGTGGGGCAACGGCGAAACGAATGTCCCAGCAAAAGAGGCCCCGCTCTTGCGGGGCCTCTTCGTCATCGGTGTTTGTCGTCCCAGGCCTCAGTTCGCCAGCGGGTCGGGGCGAATCTGTACGTGGTAGACCTTGGGCTGCTGCTGCTTGCCGCCTTCGTTGTGGAACATGGTGCGGGTGCCCGAGGTGGTCCAGATGCCGCGGCCTTTCCAGCCCGCATTGGCGTCGTCGATGCGGCCGTCGACGTTCTTGGTGAAGAAGCCCGACGGATACGGCACATGCAGGGTGACGAACTTGCCGTCGACCAGCGCGGTCAGCGACTCGCCGCCATTGGTGGAGGCGATCGGCACGTTGTTGCCGAGCCCGAGCGTGTTGTAGCGATCGACCCAGATGTAATAGGCGTGCTCGGCGCTGCCCGGATCGGTCACGTCCTTGAATTGCGGACCGGGGAATTGATAGAGCGTCCAGCCTTCCGGACATTGCTTGCCGTCGAGCGTGGTCGGGCCGGTGAGCGGTCCCTTGCACTTGCGCCGGTCGAAGCTCGCCATGTGGCCGCTCGAGAGCGCGGTCCACACCACCCCGTTGGTGTCGAGATCGACGCCACGCGAGCCGTAGCCGTCTGCCGGCGGCTGGTAGATTTCGCCCAGCGCCGTCTCGGGCGGGTTGGCGCCGGGAACGAGGCGGATCAGGTAGCCGGGCTGCTCGATGCGCGAGAAACCAACATCCATGGCCTGGCCCCAGATGGAATCGTCGACCGGGCTCGGCTGCACCCCGTAGAAGCCGGCGATCACCCGCTTGTCCTTCTTGGGATCGACCGGATCCTTGGCTTCGACATAGTCGGTGCGCTTGCCGGTGCCGACCACGTCGATGACCAGCGGGGTCCAGCCCTGCGACTTCGCCGCATCGCCGGTCGCGTCATACATCTTGGTATTGAGATAGCCGACCGCCCCGAAGCCCGGGCCACCGGCGCTGGTCCACAGCGTGTTGTTGGCATCGGTGCCGAAATAGAGGTGGTGGGTGTTGAAGCAGGTGTCGATCAGGGCCCACTTGCCGGTCTGGGGATCGAACCTGGAGAGCTGGCGCTGGGACTCGTTGAGCGGCACGATCTTCGCCGAGATCAGCTCCGAGCCCTTCTTGCAATAATCCGGATTGGCCGGTCCGCGGATGCGGGCGGTGAACCAGACCCGGCCCTTCTCGTCCATGATCGGATTGTGGATGCTGGTATGGCCGTCCCAGATCAGCTCGTCACCCCAATAGGCGGAAGCCGCCTTGGGCAGATCCAGCGACGAGGGAGTCTTCGGATCCACATAGGGGTGCTGGATGGTGGTGACGGTGTTCTTGACCGGATCGAGGACCGGCACCAGGTCGGTGCTCTCCTCGGTCGAGCCGTAGATTTTGCCGTAGGCGTTCACGGTCGGATTGCGCTTGTCGGTCGAGACCGCGTCATGCAGATAGGCCTTGGGATTGGACCAATCCCAGATGCTGACCACCATGTTGCGCTCGACGCCCTTGGGCCGCTCCGGCTTGGCGAACGGCAATTCGCCCTTGGCGATGCGGTCGGTCCAGTCGGCGAACAGATCGATGCCCTTGTCGGGGCCGAGCCGCTCGAGCGTGAGCGCCATGTTGAGCATGGCCTGCCCGGATTGAACGCGCCGGATCCAGGCCTCCTTGGAGTCCTTGAAGGTTCCGAGCCCTTCCGGAATATGGCGCACGCCCTGGGAGCCGAGCGCATGGCACGACTGGCATGAGTTCTTGATCGTGTCGATCCAGAAGTGCTGCGACTTCATCACCACCGGAATGCCGTTCCCGCTCGGGCCGGTGCCGGGGAAATCGCTCTTGGGCGGGATCCGCAGCATCGAATACCAGTAGACGCCTGGATAATATTCCGCCGCGGCCGCCGGATTGGGCGCAGGCGTGGCGCTCAGATTGAGAATCTTTCCGGGCTCGCTGCGCACCTTGGCGGAATCCACCAGCCCGTAGCCGCGCACCCACACGCTGTAGGTCGCCTTCGGCAGCGCCGGCAGCACGTAGCGGCCCTGGTCGTCGGTCACCACGATCTTGGCGAATTTGGTCGGAAGGTCGGTGGTCTCGGCGATCACCCAGACGCCGGCTTCCGGCCCGTTCGGGCTCGTCACCACGCCGCCCAGATCGGTCTGGCCGATGTTGACGCCGGGGGGCGCCTGCTGGGCCGACAGCGGCGCCGGCGCGCCGGCAAGAGCGCCGGCGAGCGCAATCACCGCCACGCTCAAATACAGTTTGCCTTTGATCTTCATGGTCGCTCCTCCGTGAGCTGATGTGTTTTGACGCTGATTTATGGGCACCAAATGCTGCCGCCGCATCGGATCCGGATCTACGGCCGGCATCGATCTGTCGAAGGTCTTTGTTTTCGAAGGTCTTGGCGCCCCTTGGGTGGCGGCCTGCCGTATCGAAATCCGCGCCGTGAGTAGCTGCGCCGCCTGAACGCTCCGACCACATCCAACCACAGTCCACCCGGCTCCGCTACTCCCCGGCGGGCGGCACCGGTACGCGAGCGGGAGGTACGCGGTGCCAGCCCTACGCCTTCCCGGGCAGGAACCGCTCAGTCACGAACTGCGACAGGTCTTGCTCTTTCGGCATGAGCTTGAGCTCCACGAAGCTCTTGCTCATGACCGCGAGCGTGCGCGGATCGATCACGCCGTCGGTCGAGAAGAATTGCGACGGCATCAGCTGATCGTAGACCTTGGCGGCCACGCTCGCGCGCACGCCGAGCGCCTCCTGGGCGAAGGCCACGGTCTCGGGCTTGCGCTGCTTGGCGTAATCGATGGTCTCGAACCAGCCTTTGACGAAGCTGCGCACCGCCTCCGGCCGGTCCTTGATGACCTGGTCGGAGGCGAAAACGATCTGATTTTGGAAGGTCGTGATGAGATCGCCGAAATTGAGGAGAATCTTCGCGTCCCCGCGCTCCTCGAGATCGAGCGCGGCGGCGATGTCGATCACAGCGGCATCGGCGTCGCGAGTCTTGAGCGTGGCGACGCGGGCGGGCGTGTCGCCGACCGAGACGCGCTTGATCTCGGTCAGGCCCCAGCCCTTGCTCACGGCGATCTGCGATACCGCCCAATCGGTCAGCGAACCGAAATTGGTCACCGCCACGGTGCGGCCGCGCAACTGATCCAGCGCGGTGATCGAATTGTCGGGCCGCACCACCAGCACGATGATGGCGGGCGGTCCCGACAAGGCCGCCACCGCCTTGAGGGGCGCGCCTTTGGCCGCGAAGGCGAGCGTCGCTCCTGACGCCAGGGCCACGTCGATGCTGCCGGCCACCAGGGCCTGCACCATCTTGGCCTGGGTGATCAGCACGAAGTCGAGGTCGAGCCCGTTGCGCTTGTGGATTCCGAGCTTGGCGCCGAAGTCGCCCATCATCAGGGCGAAATCCTCCGCCACCTTGGCGACCGTCAGGCTGGTGGCGGCCCGCGCCGGCGCGGGGAAGGCGCTGATTGCAAACGTCGCGGCGGCGGCGTTGCGCAACACCTCCCGGCGCGTCGCCGCCCTGCCCGCACCTGCCCCCGTCATGGTTGCCCTCCCGCGCATGTTGTTTTGTCCCGTCGATCCCCGCTTCCGCGGGGATGAGCGGATGGGAGGTGCTGGTCCCGGCCGCACCCTAGGCGCGGCACCACTCGCCGTCTAAGATATAAACGGCATCGATGTTATGCCGGATCGGCATGGAGGCAACATGGAGCTTCGCACCTTGCGCTATTTCGTCCACGTGGCGGAGGCGCGCAGCTTCTCGAAGGCTTCGGTGTTCCTGCGGGTGGCGCAGCCGGCGCTCAGCCGGCAGATCCGCAAGCTCGAGGACGAGATCGGCATGCCCCTGTTCGTGCGTGCCGGCCACCATCTCGAATTGACCGAGGCCGGCGGATTGCTGCTCAACCGGGCGCATCTGCTGCTGCGCCAAGTGTCGAACACGCTCGACGAGGTGCGGGCTTCCGCCTCCAATCTCGGCGGCACCCTGACCATCGGGGTGAGCCCGGCCACCAGTGAGCTGGTGGCGCCGCTCTTGATGCGCGAATGCGCGCAGCACTATCCGCAGCTGCGCTTGGATTTCATCGAAGGCTTCAGCCGCTACGTGTTCGAGCAGCTGCTCAATCAGGGGCTGACGCTCTGCCTCATCCACAACCCGCCCCCGCACAAGGCGATCGAGGTGCATCCCCTGTTGATCGAGGCCATGTATCTGGTGGGGCCGCCGCCGATGGCCGGCGGGCTCGCACCGGTCACCGCCAAGACTAAATTGGACGGCCTGCCCTTCATCCTGCCGAACGAGGCCCATGCGCTGCGCCAGCTCATCGAGCGCGCCTTGGGCAGCACCCGCCTCAAGATCGCGGCGCAGACCGACGGCATGATCACCACCAGGGCGCTGGTGTCCGCCGGACAGGGCTACACGATCCTGCCCTACGGCGCGATCCATCAGCAGCTGTCCGGCGGACAATTGTCCGCCGCACGCCTGCACGACATCGATATCCCTTGGACGCTCAGTCTCGCCTGCTGGCGAGATCAGCGCGCGGCGCGCGCGGTCGAGGCGGTGCGAAAAATTCTCACCGCCCGTTTCGACAGCCTGGGCGGCGACGACAAATGGGGCACCGTTCCGGGCAAGGTGGCGAGCAAGAAGAAGGCCGGGAAACCGAGCAAGTCCCCGGGGCGCCGGCGCTTCTATGCCGTGACGGCATAGACCCCATAGCTATTATATCTTGGACGAACAGCTCGCCGCGGATTAGAGAGGCAACCGACCCCGGATTTTGAACCTTGTGAGGAGCCCCATGCCGCACGTGACCGTTTGCGACACCAATGAAATGCCGTTCGAGGAGGTGCGCCGGGGGCGCGTGCACATGATCCGCCGCAAGCGGCTTCCGCTCGAGACCGGCATCCCGGGCGTGACGATGGAATATTCGCTCTCGGTGGTGCCGGACGGTTATTTCACGCCGCGGCACCGGCACAATTTCGATCAGATCCGCTACACGCTCTCGGGCGTCCAGAGCACCGGGCTCGGCGATCTCGCGGCCGGCGAGTGCGGCTATTTCCCGGAAGGCTCCCATTACGGCCCGCAGAAGCAGGAAGGCGAATGCGAGTGCCTGGTGCTGCAGTTCCAAGGCGCCAGCGGCGAGCACTTGCTCAGCAACGAAGAGATGAACGCCACCTATGACCGCCTCATCAAGTCCGGCGGCAAGTTCGAGAACGGAGTCTACAAGGGCTTCAAGCCGGATGGCTCGCCGAAGAACCGCGATTCCTACGAGGCGATCTGGGAAGCGCACGAGGGCCGCGAGCTGGTTTTTCCGCCGCCGCGCTATCGCGAGCCGGTCATGATGCTGAGCAAGAATTTCCGCTTCTGGCCGGACCGCAAGCGCCCCGGCCTCGAGATCAAGCATCTCGGCTCGTTCAGCGAGGCGCGCACCGGCATCGGCTTTCTCAAGATTCTTCCCGGCGCCGAGCGGGCAAGCGGCGAGCAGGACGATGCCGAGCTGTTGTACTGCCTCGACGGCTCCTTCACCTACGACGGCAATACCTACGGCCGCGGCACCTACCTGTTGCTGCCCAACGGCGCGCAGGTCGACGCGTTGCGCTCGACCGGCGGCGCGGAGTTCTTCGTGATCACGCTGCCGATGCTGGCCGACCTGGCGGCGGTGCAGAAATCCGCCGGCGCCCACCCGACGGTGCGCGCGAAGGAAGGCGTGAGTGGGTGACGCTGCGTTCCTCGCCCCGCTTGCGGGGAGAGGGCGACACGGCATTGAGGAAGACCAAAACTCGGCCCGGTGAGGGGGTGCTTCGGCGAGTCTGAGTCTGTGGCGAGGCCCCCTCGTCCCGACCTTCTCCATAGCCCGTCGTAGACGGGCGCAAGCGCCCTGATGGCGCGCGGGGAGAAGGAGCGCGCTGTGCGGTGACGCAAGTCTGCGACCAATCAATCAAATCAACCGCCCGGGGCGCTTCAAGTATTGCGTGGTGATGGCGTTCGCCGACCAATAGGCGAGCGCGCCGACGAAGCCGGTCGGGTTGTAGCTTTGGTTCTGCGGGAACACCGAGGCGCCCATCACGAACAGATTGTCGGCGTCCCATGATTGCAGATAGCGGTTGACCACGCTCGAGCCCGGATCGGCGCCCATCATGGTGCCGCCGGTATTGTGGGTCGATTGATAAGGCACGACGTTGTAGTTGCCGCGGCGCGCCGCCGGCGCGCTCATCACGGTCGGGTTCATGGCGCGCGCGATCCGACCGATGACGCCGGCCATGTATTCAGCGAGCTTGTAGTCGTTGTCGTGGAAATTGTAGCTCATGCGGATGAGCGGGCGGCCGAGCGCATCCTTGTAGGTCGGATCGAGATCGAGAAAATTCTCGCGATGCGCATAGCTGCAGCCCGACGCGTTGACCCCGAAGGCGTGGTTGTACCACTTGGCGGTCGCTTTCTTCCATTCGCGGCCCCAGCGCGGCGTGCCGGGCGGCACCGGCCGGGTCGCGATCGGACGCCCGTTGGTGACGGAAGCCTGGATATAGGCGCCGCCGAAGAAGCCGAGACCCGTATGGTCGAAATTGTCGCCGTTGAAATCGTCGATGACGGTGCCGTGCGAGCCCGCCGCCATGAACGGGTTGATCTCGCGGTTCTCGAAGAACACTTGCACGTTGGTGCCGGTCACCTGATAGCAGTAGTTCTTGCCGACCACGCCCTTGCCGGTCTTGTAGTCGTAGGGCTCGCCGATGCCGGAGACGAGCATCAACGACACATTGTTGAACACATAGGCGCCGAGGATCACCAGGCCCGCAGGCTGCTCGTATTCCTCGCCGCTTCTTGTATCGACATAGCGCACCGCCTTCACCTTGCGGGCCGCCTTGTCGTAGACCAGCTCCTTCACATAGGCGTGGGTGCGCAGCTCGAATTTCGGATCGGCCAGCAACACCGGCAGCACGCAGACATTGGGCGAGGCCTTGGCATTGGCTTCGCAGCCGAACCGCTCGCAATGGCCACAATATTCGCAGGCCCCGAGCGTAAGGCCTTCCGGATTGGTGTAGACCTCGCTGGCATTGGCGGCCGGCGCCGGGAACGGGTGATAGCCGAGGCTCTTGCAGCCGGCCTCCATCAGGGCGCCCGCCATCGGCTGCAGCAACGGCTTGTTGGGATATTCGTTCTGGCGCGGGCCTTCGAACACGTTGCCGCCGTCGATCTTCTGGCCGCGCAGATTGCCGGCCTTGCCGGAAATCCCGCACAGCTTCTCGAACTTGTCGTAATAGGGCTCGAGCTCGTCATAGCTGACCGGGTAGTCGGCGATCGTCATCTCGTCGGGGATGGCGTTGCGGCCATAGCGCTCGAGGATCTGGCTGCGCGGCTTGTGGTCGTAGGGGAGCAGCCGCCAGGTATTGCCGTTCCAATGGGAGCCGGCGCCGCCCAGATTGGTGCCGGGCAGGAACGACCCCAAGCGCCGGATGGGCAGCGCGCTCTCCGCCGGCGAATGGCGCAGCGTCACGGTCTCCATCTGGGTGTCCTGGAACAGCTCATGCCGGTTGGCGTATTTGAGCTCGTCGCGCACGGCCGGCAGGGTGAAGTCATCGCGTGGCGTGCGCTTGGCGCCGCGCTCGAGCCCGACCACGTTGAGGCCGGCCTTGGTCAATTCGCGCGCCAGGATGCTGCCGGTCCAGCCGACGCCGATCACGACCGCATCGACCTCTTTCAAGAGCGTTGCCATGGGTGTCTCTCCCTGCTCGTTCTGTTCTTGTTGTTGCCTGCGATCTTCACGCGAAGTCGGCGATCGAGCGCGGCGGCTTGTCGTATTTCTTGCCCAGATACTTCTTGAACTCTTCCCGGTAGGTGGCCGGCAGGCCCGGATAGCCCACCATCTTCCACGCTGCCTTGTCGCGGTTGCCGCCGTAGATCGGGTCGGCGAAGAAGCCTTCCATGGCGATCTGCAGGAGCGCGTCGAAGAACATGCTGCTGGTGAAGCCCGGGAACTCCGCCTTGCCGGCTTCAATCGCTTTCAAGGCGGCCTCGCGCTCGGCCGCCGCTAAGCGGTCGAAGTCCTTGCCGTAGGTCTTGCGCGTCCAATCATTGGCCGCCGCGATGCCGGCGCGGAAGAATTCGCGCGGATTGAGCGCGAGCTGGTAGCCGAGCTCGGGCTTGCCCTTGGGAAACGGGCCGTCGCGATAGAGCCGCGCGCCGCTGCCATAGGCCCCGGCCAGCTGCCGGTCGATGAAGACCGCGACGCCGCAATCGCTGCCTGACGGCGAGAGCTCGTCGGCCGGAATGAGCGTATCGGCCGCCGCGACTATGAAGGCATGCTCGGTCGGGGTCAGGGTCAGCAGCGGCTCGGGTTCGACCACAACCGTGGCGGCGACCGCAACGGTCGGCGGGATCTGCGCGTTGGCCGCGGGCGCAAGCCCGGCCGCTACCGCGGTGCCGGCCCCGAGTAGAAAGCTGCGACGGGGGATCGGCGTGTCGGTCGCCGGATCGGAGACCTTGTCGGCAACCGTGTTGGTCACCTTGTGGCTCGCATCGTCAGACATGATGAAACCTCCCTTGACGTCACGCGCGTGCGACGGGGCCGCGCTTGCTTTACGATGTCAAGCCGCGTTGAACGGCCCGGCTAGCGAGCCCTGAAGTTGTCAGCCCGGACTCAATCCCTTCGCCTTGAGCACGGCGATGGCGGCCGGCGCGGTCAAGAACTTGATCAAGGCCTTGGCGGCATCCGGCGCCTTGGTGTCGGCGGCGAGGGCGGCCGGATAGACGGTGTAGAGCTGCAGCTCCGCGGGCAGAGGTCCGATCAGCTCGGCGCCCGCATAGGGAAGGATTTCGCTGATCTGGGTAATGCCGAGCTCCGCTTCGCCGTTGGCGACGGCCTTGGCGGCCGGATTGCTGGTCGGCTGCGGCTTGAGCTTGGACTTGACCTGGTCGGCGATGCCGAGGCGATCAAATAGGCTCTTGATGTAAGGGGCGGTCGCGCCCGCTTCCACATAGGCGATCGACTTGGCGTCGATGAGCGCGTGCTTGAACCCTTCGGTCGTGCTGATGTCGGGCTTGGGCGCGCCTTTGCGCCCCGCCACGCCCGCGCCCGAGCGCGCGATGTCGGCGCGGCCGGCGGCGGTGAGCTTGCCTTCCTTGACGAGATCGTCCGTGGTTGCCGCGGTGAGGATGGCGACGTCGACGGCCGCGCCCTTCTCGATCGAGGCTTTGAGCTCGGCGGCTGCCCCGAACGTTATGACCAGCTTGTTCTCGCTCGCCTTCTCGAATTGGGGGCTGAGCTCCTCCATGGTCGATTTCAGGGCGTTGGATATCAGCACCTTGATCTCGGCCGCATCGGCGGCGCCGGCGCCCAGCAGCGCGAGCATCGAGACACAAGCCGCGATGGCGATTGCTGCGACCATCCTCATGGCTTCCTCCAAATTTGTTGTCGTGATTGTCGTGAAAACCAAAGCCGACTTTATCGATAAACCGCCGCGATGGCGAGGAGCTCCTCGGCCTTGAGGCTGGCGCCGCCGACCAGCGCGCCGTCGACGTTCTCCACCGCCAGCAGCGCGGCGGCATTCGCCGACTTTACCGAGCCCCCGTAGAGGATGCGAATGTCCGGTCCGGCGTCGCCATAACGCGTTACCAATTGCCCGCGTATGAAGCCATGCACCTGGGCGATGTCGCCGACCGAAGGGGTGAGGCCGGTGCCGATCGCCCAGACCGGCTCATAGGCGACCGTGATGGCGACCGCGATGCTTTCGGCCAAGGCGCCATCCGGCAGCGACCCTGCGAGCTGGCCGCCGACGACCGCAAGCGTGCGCCCGGCCTCGCGCTCGGCATGCGTCTCGCCGACGCAAACCACGGCCATGAGGCCGGCCCGGCAGGCGGCGAGGGTCTTGGCGCGAATCTCGGCATCGCTCTCGTGATGGAAGGCGCGACGCTCCGAATGCCCGACAATGACGGCGCTGGCGCCGGCATCCTTGAGCATTTCCGCCGACAGGTCGCCGGTGAAGGCCCCGGCCGCTTCGGCGTGACAGTCCTGCGCCCCGATCGCGACGGCTGTGCCGCGTGCGAGCGCTGCAAAGCCGGCGATGAGGGTTGCGGGCGGGCACACCATGATGTCGGCGGCGGGGCCGAGATCGCGCGCCCCGCCGATGATTTTCAGGAGCTCGGCGCTCGCCCCCTGAAGGCCGTTCATCTTCCAATTGCCAGCAATGAGGGGGCGCGCCGCCATGATGGTCCGTCTTTTCGATCCTTGGCTAGCGGTTATCAGAGCGCTCGCAGGCACGCCAGAGCCGCGGACGGCCGTTAACGGCTCCGACGGATCGGGCGGGGCGCCCCCTGTGGTCGGAGGTCGCATCAGTTGCGGTGGTGCGCGCCGATCCGTATGATGCCTTCAGCCTTTGATCAGCTTCGCTGCAGTCCTTGGCTTTCACAGCCCAACACGGCAGGATTTAATGCTTCGAGGTCTACGAAAAGCCTCTTCGAATTGGGTCGGCAAGACCATCATGGGGGCCGTGGTGGCCTTCCTGATCGGCAGCTTTGCGATCTGGGGTATCGGCGACATTTTCCGCGGATTCGGCCTGTCCACCGCCGCCAAGGTAGGGCGGACCGAGATCACCACCGAGCAGTTCCGCCAGATCTACAACGACAAGCTGCAGGAGATCGGCCGCCAGATCGGCAAGCCGATCTCCACGGAGCAGGCACGCGCGCTCGGCTTCGACCGCCAGATCCTGGCGCAGCTGACCGCCGAGATCGCGCTCGATGAGCGGGCGCGCGCGCTGCGCCTGAGTCTCTCCGACGCCGAGATCGCGCGCCGGATCACGACCCAGCCCGCCTTCCAGACCGCCGCCGGAACGTTCGACGCCGTCCGCTTCCGCGAGGCCATTCGCCAAGCCGGCTATACCGAGCAGCGCTTCGTGGCCGAGCAGCGGCGCAGCTCGGTGCGCACCCAGCTCTCGGGCACCATCATGGGCGGGCCGCTGGTGCCGCAAGCCGCCATCGAGGCGATGGACCGCTATCAAAACGAGCAGCGTTCGCTCGAGTATGTCCTGTTGGGCACCGCCCAGGCCGGCGACCTCCCCGCCCCTACCCCAGAGGTGGTCGCCCAGTATTTCGACCAGCGCAAGATTCTCTTCCGCGCTCCCGAATATCGCAAGATCGAAGTGCTCGCGCTGATACCGGGCGATCAGGCGAACTGGATTGAAGTCGCCGACGACGACATCAAGAAGGCCTACGAGGAGCATCGCGACAATTTTGGCACGCCGGAGCGGCGCCAGCTCCAACAGATGGTCTTCCCCAACGTAGAAGCCGCCACCGCCGCTGCCGAGCGCATCGCCAAGGGTGCGACCTTTACCGAGGTCGCCAAGGAAAGCGGTATTGCCGACAAGGACATCGAGCTCGGAACGTTGGCCAAGAAGAGCATAATCGACGGGGTCGTGGCGGATGCCGCTTTCGCGCTCAAGGAAGGCGAGACCAGTGCGCCGGTGCAGGGGCGGTTCGGGGTGACGCTCATGCACGTCATCAAGATCGAGCCCGGGCAGGTTCGCCCTTTGGAGGAAGTTGCACCGCAGATCAAGAAGGCGATCGCGACCGAGAACGCCAGGAAACAAATCCAGTCGGTGTACGACAAGGTCGAGGACGTGCGCTCGGAAGGCCATACGCTGGCGGAGGCGGCTTCGACGCTCAAATTGGCTGCCCACAGCGTCGAGCTCGACCGCTCCGGCCATGACTCCTCCGGTCTGCCGGTCAAGGATCTGCCCGATGCCCAACGGCTGTTGGCCGCGGCGTTCTCCACCGACGTGGGCGTCGATTCCGACCCGCTCAAGGTCCAGGACGGCTACGTCTGGTTCGAGGTCGAGGGCATCACGCCTTCGCGCGACCGTACGCTCGAGGAGGTCAAGGACCGCGTGGAGGCCAGCTGGCGCGCCGACGAGATCGCCAAACGCCTGCGGGACAAGGCGGCGCAGATGCTCGACAAGCTCAAGGCCGGATCGACCTTGGCCGACCTTGCCGCCGCCGAGGGGCTCAAGGTCGAGACCATCGCCAGCCTCAAGCGCGGGGCGGCCTCCCCGCCCCTTTCGGCCAGCGCGACCGACAAGGTCTTCGTGACCCCCAAGGACGCGGCCGCCGGCGCGGAGGCCGAGCAACCGGGTGAGCAGATCGTGTTCCGCGTTACCGATATCGCGTTGCCGAAGACCGACATGAATTCGGACGAGGCCAAGACCATTGCGCAGAGCCTCAACCGCTCGTTCTCGGATGACGTCTTCAGCCAATACATCACCAAGGTCGAAAGCGAGATCGGCGTCACGATCAATCGGAACGCGGTGAGCCAGGTAGTCAGCGGCGGCAGCAACAATATCGGCAACGATTCCGACATCAATTTCTGAGCTTTGCGAATGCTGATCGAGCCGCAGTCGAGTGCGTTCGCCGAGCGCTATGGGGGCGGCGAGCCGCAGGTCGTATGGACCACGCTGGTCGCCGATCTGGAAACCCCGGTGTCGGCTTTCCTCAAGATCGCGGCCGGCCGGCCCATGAGCTTTCTGCTTGAATCGGTGGAAGGCGGCGCCGTGCGCGGACGCTATTCGATCATCGGTCTCGACCCTGACCTGATCTGGCGCACGGTCGACGGCCGCGCCGAGATCAACCGTGCGGCGCGCGATCCGCGCGGGCGGTTCCTACCCTGCGATGAGGGGCCGCTCGCCGCCTTGCGGGCCGTGATCGCCGAAAGCCGGATGGAGCTGCCGGCGGCGCTGCCGCCCATGGCGGCCGGCGTCTTCGGCTATCTGGGCTACGACATGGTGCGGCTGATGGAGGAATTGCCGCCGCCCAACCCGGATCCGATCGGCGTTGCGGATGCGATCCTGCTGCGGCCGACGATCGTCCTGGTGTTCGATGCCACCGCCGACACCGTCACGGTGGTCACGCCGGTCCGCCCGGAAAAAGGCGTTTCGGCCAAGACCGCCTTGACCCGCGCCGGCGAGCGCCTCGCCGCCATCGTGGATGCGCTCGACCGGCCGCTCGATCACGCCGCTGCCAATGGCCAAGCTGGTCCGCTCGCCGTGCTGCCGCGCTCCAACACCTCGCCGGCCGAATACGAGCGCATGGTGCGGGCCGCCAAGGAATACATTGCCGCCGGCGACGCCTTTCAGGTCGTGCTGGCGCAACGCTTCGAAGCTCCGTTCGAGCTTCCCCCGTTCGCGCTCTATCGGGCGCTGCGCCGGGTCAATCCCTCCCCCTATCTCTACTTTCTGGACTTCGGGGAATTCGCGCTGGCGGGATCGAGCCCGGAGATTCTGGTCAAGGTGGCGGGCGGCACCGTGACCATCCGGCCGATCGCCGGAACCCGCCCGCGCGGGCTGAGCCCGCACGCCGACAAGGCGCTCGAGGCCGAGCTCCTGGCCGATCCCAAGGAGCGCGCCGAGCATCTGATGCTGCTCGATCTCGGCCGCAACGACGTCGGCCGGGTGGCGCAGATCGGCACCGTCAAGGTCACCGACCAATTCTTCGTCGAGCGCTACAGCCAGGTGATGCACATCGTCTCCAACGTGGAAGGCGCGCTGACGGACCAGCACGACGCGCTCGACGCGCTGGCGGCGGGCTTCCCGGCCGGCACGGTCTCGGGCGCCCCGAAGGTGCGGGCGATGGAGATCATCGATGAATTGGAGAAGGAAAAGCGCGGCGTCTATGCGGGCTGCGTCGGCTATTTTTCGGCCGCCGGCGAGATGGACACCTGCATCGTGCTGCGCACCGCGCTGATCAAGGACGGCATCATGTATGTGCAGGCCGGCGCCGGCATCGTGGCGGATTCCGATCCCAAATCGGAGCAGCAGGAATGCATCAACAAGGCCAGAGCCCTGTTCCGCGCCGCCGAGGAAGCCAACCGCTTCGCCAGCGCGGCCCGGCGCGGGCAGTGAGCTTGCTTGGGCCCGGGCCGGGCCTGTGCACATACATTGCTGTCGTCCCGGCCACGGCCGCGAAGCGGCCGACGAGCCGGGACCCATACGCGGCAGCCGGCCGAGAGGGCACGGCGTATGGGTTCCTGCTTTCGCAGGAACGACCTCGGGGGCCATGGAGGTACGAACGTGACAAAAACAAACGAACTTCAAACACCCAAATGGAAGCACGACGGCGTGCAGGTGATCCCGGGCGGATCGCTCGATCCCAATACGGCGCAGACGCCCGGCATGGATCGCAAGACCGCGATCAATTTTGCCCGCGCCGGCGCCCGCAAGCTGTGGGCCGGCACGGTGAACATCAGCCCCAATGCCAAGACCGGCGCCCATCATCACGGCGAGCTGGAAAGCGTGATCTATGTGGTGCGCGGCCGGGCGCGCATGCGCTGGGGCGAGCGCCTGGAGTTCATCGCCGAAGCCGGCCCCGGCGATTTCATCTATGTGCCCCCCTATGTGCCGCATCAAGAGATCAATGCCAGCCCGAGCGAGCCGCTCGAATGCGTGCTGGTGCGCAGCGACAACGAAGCCGTCGTGATCAATCTCGACATCGAGCCGATCGAGAAGCCCGAGCAGGTCCCGTGGATCGACCCGATTCATCGAGGATAGACGCGCCTGCCTCCCGGCGTTAGAACGGCTGCCATGATCGTCCTCATCGAC
>Ga0209069_10000290_pt1 | contig 21914 bp, 13 predicted proteins | sample Str013_2_FD_187202 | JGI IMG/M metagenome (GOLD analysis project Ga0209069, IMG submission 187202) | Freshwater sediment microbial communities in response to fracking from Pennsylvania, USA - Straight Creek_MetaG_SC_2013 (SPAdes) (version 2) | ecosystem: Environmental > Aquatic > Freshwater >...
TTCGATTTGGAGTGCTGCAGCTGCAGTTTGATTTCTCGCGCCGCCGCCTGACCAATGATCCACGTTTGCTTGCCAGTCTTGGTATCAGGAAACCTGACCGATCTATCTTCTTCGTCAATCCAGCTCTGCTCGAGCAACAGCGCCTCACTTCGCCGAAAACCGGTCAATGCAATGAACCTGATCGCCGCCAAACCTGTCGGATTTTCATTCTCTTCGCTGAGTTGGGCAAGCGCAGAGCCAAATCTTTTGATCTCCGTAGTGGAGAGCCGCCGATCCTTGACTTGCGGAGCAGCCATGCGAACACCGCGCGCAGGATTTGCCTCTGTGATTCCAAGCCTGATCCTATGCTCAAAAATCGAATGCAACAATGTCAAAGTACGACCTGCTGCTCCCTGCCCTCCGGTGGTGTTGCCTCCACGACCAATTCTTCGTGCAGCGGTTTTGCCAATTACAATGTCAGTGTGGAATTTCTGAATATCTAGGCGAACAAGCCCTCCTAATCGATTATGCCCGATCAATGGGACGATGTGCGCGTCGATACAGGATCTGTCTCTTTCCAGCGTTGAGGCTTTGATCGGCCTCCGCTTACGGCCCAGCAGGCGCCCGCTCTCCGCCTCTAAAAGGTACCAATTACAGAGATCCTTGACCGTATAAGCGTTGCGTGCGGCCTTGCGTTCGGCCGATGGATCTTCTCCTCTGATGACTTCCACAAGCCGCTCTCGCGCCATACTCCGCGCAGCTTCGACAGTGAGTACACCATACTGACCGATGGCCAATCGTCGTGTACGATTGGAGTTGTTGCGATACTGAATGAAGAAAGTCTTTGTGCCTGACGGTTTAAGTCTGATACCCAATCCACGAATTTCACTGTCCCACACAAATACTTCGTGTGGTTTGGGCTTCAATCCATCGAGAAATTTCTTTGTTAAACGCGGCATATCAATCGCTTCCTTCGAATTTGCTTCCCCGCCGCCCCCAGATTTGGGGTGCGGGGAAGCAGGGGGGAAGCGAAAGAGCGGGAATTCGCGGGGCACCAACAGAAACTGCCTGTCGGCGTCAGTGCCAAATTCTTCACCTTGTCAGTGGCTTAGTGAAAATTGGAGAAACCGCGAGATGTGGCGAGAATTGCTCCTGAACCCTTCGTAATGCGGGGGTCAGGTGTTCGAGTCACCTAAGCGGCACCAGTTTTCCTTAAAGAAATCAGGCACTTTGCAAATTCCGAACTCTTTCGCTCGGACCTCAGATTCTGCCGGGGAAGCAAGTAGAAAAGTCTAGCGGTGAAATTTGAATTTCACTGCGTCCGAGCAGCGTTGCTCGCTAGGGCGTCGCTATCGGTAAAGACGGACAGTCTCAATCGATGTCAAATTCCCTTGATCTGAATGTTGCGGAAGCTAACACGGCCCGTATGTGTCTGAAGGCCAATGAATCGCGGCAAGGCGCTTGTGCTTGGCAACCCTCGATCAGGATGCGCGGCATCTGACCCTGCGGCAAACAAGAAGTCAGTGACCAGCACGCCGTTGAGCATGACCTGATAGCGCTGGCCTTGGACAACGATGTGAAATGCGTTCCACGCACCAAGTGGCAGCGCCGGCGCACTCATCGGTGCCATGAAAGTGTAGACAGCCCCAGTCTTGTGGATACCTGCACCATCCGGCTGGCCGCGTTGATCAATTTGAATTTCAAACCCGTCGTCAACCGCAACGAAGGCTGCATTGTTATAGCCCTTGCCTTCGGGGTTCGGAAATCGCAGGAACACTCCAGAGTTGTCGTCTTGCGCCCAGCAGCGCCAGTCCAGTTTCAGCTCAAAATCCGGCGGCGTGGGGGTCGTGCTCCATAGCAGGCCCAGATCACTGCCAGGCAATGCTTCGAGTGCGCCATCCACCACAATGAAACGTCCGGGATTATCTCGCCCCGGCTGATTCCTGATGGTGCTCATCCGCCAACCCGAAAGTGAAGTGCCATCAAAAAGCATTGCAAAGCCGGGGTCAGGAGCTTGGGGTGTGAAGTGTGCAAAATGATCGGCGAGGCGGCGCGCCAGAGCTGTTCCCGTCAGCATGGGATTGGGTGAACCAACAGAGGGGAATGTTGCTGGCCCGACGGCATAGAGATTCGCGACCTCGTGGAATCTGCCATCAGCATTGGTCACCGACGTTGCTGAATTGTCGCCAGCACGCAGTGTACCAGCTTCGTGATGGGTGGTGCCGAGACCGTCACGACGTGGCGGAGTGAAAGGCAAGACAGTTGCGGCCTTTTGTCCTGCAGCAACCTGCACAAAGGATCCACCAACCAGAACTTCGTAAGCGCTTCCATTGGCAAAGACGAGGCCAACCTCGTCAGAGGCGGTATCCATGGCGCTCCAGAGCGCGGTGTCGTCCGCTGATGGCTCAAGCGACACGAAAGCGCGTGGAACTTGATACTCGTCAAGTTCAGAACTGAGTGACACAGCTGATACCGTGCTGCCCGGCCTCATTTCACCAATGCCCCGGATCGTGATGACAATATGGGTATCGGTGATGTGTTTGAAATTCTCCAGCGTATCAACATCAGGGAGTTTCTTAAAAAGCTCGGCCTCGGAATCGCCGCCCGAAGATGAAAGGCCCGCTGCGGTAATTTGCAGATGGAAGTGACCGAACTGATGATCGGGATGGTCATGTCGACCCTTCAGGAAAAGTGCTGATGCCTGCAACTCATTGACGGTCGGAGAAAGACCCGCCACCGATGTGCGAGGGATCCGGATGGTGAGGTTGGATCGTAGATGGGCCATAAGGCCCGCTCCTGCCTGCGACATGCTTGGCAGTCCGGGCAACGAAGTGAGGGCCAGTCTTGTGCTCTCGATCGTTCCCAGCGCCAGGACAACCGCACCGCCATTTGGAACAGAAATTGTGCCCTGACTGGTCTCAATGCCAACCACGCGTCGCGGATTGCCTGACCCGTCGGTTATCAGGCGGGTCACGTGACATCCCGGAACGATCATCAACCGCTTCTTGATATCGTCGTTTGCTGCTTCATTCTGTGCGAAGCGTGACGCTTCAATGAACAGCGGAACACTGCTGAACTTGTTGAACGGAAAGAAACCGGCGCGTTGTGGTGTTGACTGGATCGCCAAGGGCGCATCGAGCTTAAACAGTGCCTGTTGGCTTCTTGGCACTCCCGGCATGGCGAAAGGTAGCTGCGAGAGAGGGATTGCATCAGCGATCGCATTCCCGTCCACACCAAGCTTCAGCTGGGCGCGCAAGGCTTCGTGCATGGGGCCGAAGATGAAATCATTGGTCGCATTGGTTCCTATTTGGTCGGCTGCCTGATCAAAGTATCCACTGTCGGCTGTCAATTCCGCGGTCATGGCGGAAGGCCAGATCGTCGCCAGCATCTCGGAGGGAAGTAAGCGGGGAGACCATCCGCCAAAGAAGACCGAACGCCCGCCGAGGCAATAGGCAAGACCGGGGAATCCGCCACGGACGTCCGTCTTCCACGGCATGCCCCACACTTCTTTCCGTGGCACTCCCGGATCGCTGCTGACCGGGCCCGGTGGGTCAAGCCCAAGAGCCGGAAAGTTTTGGACGTGCTCAGCGAGGGCGAGACGCCCAGCTTCAAGAACCAATATGCGGTGGCGATGCGCCGTATCCGCAGTGAACAGGTGCTGTGCAAGCACTCCCCCGAACGATCCGCCACCCACAATGATGATGTCAAAAGGCCGTACGTCTGGTCTATTCACTGCATAGGTACTGAGAAGGGCCTCATCGAGGCTGTTGCAGACATACCGACCCAGAATGTCGATCGAAAAATCGGTGACCTGCGGAGAGGAATTTTTCATCTGCATGCTCCATCACAATGTTCTAAGAAGCCTTATGAACGTGTTGTGTCGACAAGTGCGATTGCCGCGCCGTGCAGTGACGTCACGCTAGCCCACATTTGGCATTGGCACAACATTTATGGATCGCGTTGCCCCCCTTGTTGGCGGCCAACATTTTGTTGGGCAATAACTGTACTCTCAACAGCTCCCTTTTTCAGGTGAACCCAAATCGTATCTTGCGCCCGGGCCCGTTTGGCGCGAACCTGTCGCTCAACGATGAGCCGCCAGACGCGTGGTTCGCGCCAAATGGCGGCCCCGATTTGCAGGAAGCAACCGAGGGAGGAAGATCATGGCGTCAGACCAAGGCAGAAGAGCAAAGGGGCCCCGGTGCATTGCACTGGTTGGCCCCTATCAAAGCGGCAAGACGACGCTTCTCGAAGCGATCTTGCACCGTTGCGGCACCATTCCCCGCCAGGGCCGCCTGGCCGACAAGAACACCATTGGCGATGCCAGCAACGAGGCCCGCGCCCATGCCATGGGAGTGGAGGCCAATGTGGCCACCGCGCAATTCATGGGCGAGAGTTTCACCTTTGTGGATTGCCCCGGCTCCATCGAATTTGCCCAGGATGCGCATGAAGCCCTGCCGGGCTGTGATGCGGCCATCGTGGTTTGCGAGGCCGACGAGAAGAAGGTGCCGGCGCTGCAATTGATACTGAAGCAGCTTGAGGCGCTTAAGCTTCCGCACTTCATCTTCATCAACAAAGTGGACAAGTCCACCTCACGCCCACATGAGGCTCTGTCCTGGCTGCAGCCCGCCAGTACGTTGCCTCTGGTGATGCGTGAACTGCCAATATGGAAGAACGGCGTCATCACCGGCTATGTCGATTTGGCTTTGGAGCGGGCCTTCATCTACCGCGAACACGCGGCGGCTGAGGTTGTGGCCATTCCGCCAGACTTGGGGCCGCAGGAAAAGGAAGGCCATTTTGCCTTGCTGGAGCGGCTGGCTGACCATGATGACGAGATGATGGAGCAATTGCTGACAGACTTGGTGCCCGCGCGCGAACGCGTGATGCAAGACCTGGCGCGCGAGACTGCGGATAGTTTGATCACGCCAGTGTTCTTCGGCGCGGGCGAGCATGGCCACGGTGTTGGGCGCCTCTTGAAGGCGCTGCGCCACGAAGTGCCGGACGTGGCGCAAACTGCCGCGCGTCTTGGGTTGAAACCAAATGCAACGCCGACGGGCTTGGTGCTCAAGACTTTCTATACAGAACGCGGCGGCAAGCTTTCTGTGGCGCGCGTGCTTTCCGGCGAAATTTCCGATGGTGCATTGATTTATGGGGGTGCCGGCCAAGAGGCTCGCGTGGGTGGGGTGTCGTCGCTTGTGGGGCTGACGCCGACCAAGCTTGCCAAAGCCGTGGCAGGTGACACCGTGGGCTTGAGCCGCCTCGAAGGCATTGGCACGGGCGAAACCATCTCCACCACAAAAGGCACGACGGGCCAGCTTGTCTCGCGCCGCAAGGCACCGGGTATGTTCGGCAAGGCGATCTCGGTTCATGATCGGAAGGATGAAGTGAAGCTCACCCAAGGCCTTGGCAAGCTCATTGAAGAAGATCCATCCCTGTCGCTGAACCACGTTGCCGCCACGCATGAGTTGGTGCTGTGGGGTCAGGGTGAAATCCACCTGCGGGTGGCGCTGGAACGCTTGAAAAACAAATTTGGTTTGGACGCCGCGGCAGCACCTCGCAGAATTGCCTATCACGAGACCATCCGCAAACCCCTGCAAATCCGCGGGCGGCACAAGAAGCAATCGGGCGGGCATGGGCAATATGGCGATGTGGTGGTTGAGATCAAACCGCTGGCGCGGGGCGAAGGCTTTGTGTTCAGTGACACTGTTGTGGGCGGGGCGGTGCCGAAACAATATATTCCCGCTGTCGAGAGCGGCATCCGTGATTGGCTGGCGCGTGGACCCCTGGGCTTTGAGGTTGTTGATTTTGCGGTGAACCTGTCAGATGGTTCTTATCATGATGTCGACAGTTCCGAGATGGCCTTCAAAATGGCGGCGCGCACTGCCATGGCGGAGGCCATGCCGCAATGCCAACCCCTGCTGCTGGAGCCTATCGTTGCCGCCGAGATTCACACCCCGAGCGAACACACGTCACGGATCAACCAGATCGTCACCGGACACCGAGGGCAAGTACTGGGCTATGACGGGCGCGATGGTTGGCCGGGTTGGGACACGATCAAGGCCCATATGCCGGAGGCGGAAATTGCCTTGCTGATCATCGAGCTGCGATCAGCCACCTCGGGTGTTGGCACTTTCACTTTTGCTTTCGACCATTTGTCCGAACTCACAGGCCGCGCCGCGGATACGGTTGTGGCCGCCCAAAATGGAAAGGCACAGGGCTGAATTCGCAACCGATTTGGTGTGGCTGGCTAAGACTGATCGAAGGCATCCTTGGTTTCGATCAGTCTGTTTCGCCGGAGGCGTGGCGCGGCCCAGCGCATGAACTTCCAGTCCAAAGATCCGGTCCAGCCTGCCTTGGGCGGGGGTTCGGTGACTTGAAGCATGGAGATTTCCGCCAGACGCGCGATGATGATCTCTTGGGTTTGCCCGATATTTTCATGCAGAATGGCATGACGATCCGACTTCACCATGTGGAGCCGCTTATCGGTTGAACCCAGCCGTTCATGAATCAGACTGGCGCTGGTGGGATCGGCGAATGGGTCGTTGGACCCGTGAAGGATCATCACGGGGCATGAAACCTGTGGCAACAGCTGATGCAGCGTATCAGCAATCTTGTGCAATTCGGCGAGGGCACGCACGGGCATTTTATCATGCTCAAATTCGGGATGCTCTGGCTGGCCCTGCTGGAAGGGCTTGATGCCATTTTGCATGTAAAAGAATTTGCCCACCGTGTTGGCGAGGTTTAGCGCCGGTGCATAGCGCAAGCTGCGCTCACGAAACTTGAGCGGGGCCGAAACCGCAATGGCCATGGCCAGACCCTTTGGATTTTCTGCCGCCAGCAACAAGGCCAAAGAGGCCCCCGATGCAAAACCCACCACGCTCACATCCTGCGCGAAGTGTGACATGATCTCAAACCCGCGCCGCACCGAGGCAAGCCATTCCTGCCAGCTCCGGTCATGCAAATCTTCAGGGGCGGTAGCATGGCCTTTCAAGCGCACGCAAAAGACAGGGTGGCCCTCCCCAACAAGACGATAGGCAAAATCTTTGAGTTCAACAGGTGATGCCAGTACGCCATGCACCAGCACAATGCCGTGTCTGGTCACCTTCTGCGGCAAGAGGAGCGAGGCTGCGCCATAGCTGGTGTTCAGTTCTGGGGATTTTCCCACGGGCATGTTGCGCCGCACGGCACCTTGCTTGTCTTGCTGATAGCTGCGCAACTCATCATCATAAAGCTGCTGCCCCAGCTCTGGTCCTGCAAGGGGAACTGCCTCGGCAATGATGCGGGCGACATTGGTCAGGGAGGCGATTTCATTGGCGTAGACGCGGATGATATTGGTCAGCCGCGGGTCGCGCTCGCCCAAGGCGGCGTTGAGAGCGGGAAGCAGGGTTAGCGTCGTGTCGCCCACCGCGAGCAGGCCCATTTCACCGGCGCTTTTGTAGAAATCATCCAAAAGGTGAGTGCGATTGTTGTGCAAACCATCATAGACATCGGGATCAGCGAGGCTGCGATGCAAATGAAGGCCGGGCTCGCGCTGAAGTCTCTTGATGATGGAATAAAGTTGCGTATGGAACTCAGCTTTTGAAATTTCGGCTACCTTGGCCTCTGCCAAGCGCAAGATCAAAGCGGAAGCAATATGGCTGATATTCACCGTCACATTGGCATACATTTCCACCATGCACTGGTCACGCAGCCGCCGCATCGTGCGGTTCAACGTCAAAGCCGCAAGGCGGTCACCCCAATCACTCGCCTTGTCTTTGAGGCCGAACAGATCGTCCAGGCTGTCGATTTGTTCGAAAATGCGGGAGAGGCCCAGACGATCTGCGCGTGTCCAGGCAAGTTCGGGGTTCAATGGCTTGCCAAAGCGGATATCCATATCCGTCTTTCGCAAAAGTAGGTTGCCCTCGACCATCAATTCATCACGGCCATTCTGGTTGAGGTTGAACTTCAAAAGATCGGCGGCGCGCAAGAGGACATTCTCGCCTGCATAAAGCGGATGAAAGGTGATGTTGGAGGGCACGATCAATGTGGGCTTGCGGGCGGCGGCAATGAGGGCTTCCTGATCCTTCAGACCCAGCGCTGCCACCCAGCGCCCCAACCGCATTTGATCATTAGCCTCAAGCACCGAGAGAATACGTTTCTTGAAAACCTCGAGGACCACGGCCAGCGCTGCTGCCCCTTGATGGTGCCCGGCACGCGGGCGCAGCGATTGCAGGAAGTTCGCGTGGGGCGGGGCCGAAATGCTGCGATCCTTCATCATCGAGCCTTCCGGGAAAATGATCACTTTTTGACCGCGCAGAATTTCAGCCGCGAGAAATGGCAAAAGGCCGGGATGATTGGAAGGCACAGCCCCCACGCCCCAGAGCACATTGGCAAAACGCTCACTGCTCTCAAACAGCTCATGCGTAGCCACACACCGGCAATAGGCCCCGGTCGCCTGATAAATGAAATATTGCGGGATGATGGTTTCGAACCGAGCGAAATGATTGAACAGGAAGATCTGTCCATCTTCAATCACGCCCGGCTCGGCATGGGTTTCAATCTTCATGCCAAGGCGTTTGCGCAAGAGGGTGAAGGCCCGCACACTCCACTGGTAGAAAGGCTCGTTGATTGCGAATTTCGATCGCGCGCCCATCGATACCACCTCGTGCCGCGTTCGCGGCGGCAGATAATCTCCCAAGTTCCCGAAGCCTATACCAAGAAAGCTAAGGTTTTATTGCCGGCCTAAAAAGCCTCTTCGTGCAGGCCCATGACCGGGGCTGACCCCGCCATGATGCTGGCCATCAGACTGCCCGTTTCGGGCAGAATTTTGGCCATGTAAAATTGCGCCGTGGCAATTTTGGCCGCATAGAAGTCGTCCGGTGCCGCCATGTTCAGCTTGAAGGCCTTTTCGGCCATGCGTGACCACATGAAGCCAATGGCGACAAGACCGAAGAGCCGGAGATATTCCGTGGCGGCGGCTCCGGCTTCTTCAGGGTTTGAAATGCCCGCCTTGGCCAGCCAAAGTGTGGTCTGCTGGAGGCGGCCGAAAGCCTTGGCCAACGGAGCGACATAGGGCGCGGTGAAGGGATTGGCGGTGCGTTTTTCGATATATTCGCCCACCGGATGGAAGAAACGCCTGGCCATACGCCCCATGCCTGTCGGCAGTTTGCGGCCCACCAGGTCCAAGGCCTGAATGCCATTGGTGCCTTCGTAAATCTGGGTGATACGGGCATCGCGGGCCAGCTGCTCCATGCCCCATTCGCGGATATAGCCGTGGCCGCCCAGAACCTGCATGGCGTCATTGGCGGCAGCAAAGCCCAAGTCCGTCAGCATGGATTTGACGATTGGTGTCATCAAGGCCACCAAATCTTCCGCCGCCTGCCGCCGTTCGGCGTCTGGATGATGGAAAGATATATCCAGCTCCTGCCCGATCCACAGCGCCAATGCGCGGCAGCCTTCAATCATGGCACGTGACCGCATCAGCATGCGGCGGATATCCGGGTGCACGATGATGGGATCAGCCGGTTTGTCGGGATATTTGGCTCCCTTGGGCGCGCGCATCTGCAACCGGTTCCGGGCGTAGTCAACAGCGCCCTGATAGGCTGCCTCAGCCACGCCAAGGCCTTGAATGCCCACCGCAAGGCGCGCGGCGTTCATCATGGTGAACATGGCTGAAAGGCCCTTATTGGGCTGGCCCACCAGCCAGGCCGTCGCGCCATCGTAGTTCATCACACACGTGGGCGAGGCCTTGATGCCCATTTTCTTTTCGAGCGAGCCGCAGGCCACGCCATTGCGCTGGCCCGGTGAGCCATCCGCCTTGGGCAGGAATTTCGGGCAAACAAAGAGTGAAATGCCGCGCACGCCTGATGGTGCACCGGGCATTTTGGCCAAAACCAAATGTACAATGTTCTCGGTGAGGTCATGTTCGCCAGCGGAGATAAAGATCTTGGTGCCGAAGATTTTATAGCTGCCATCCGCTTGTGGTTCGGCGCGGGTTTTGATCAGCCCCAGATCAGTGCCACATTGCGGCTCGGTCAGGTTCATGGTGCCGGACCATGTGCCGGCCACCAGCTTGGGCAGATAGATTTCCTTTTGTGCCTCGGTGCCATGGGCCTTGAGCGCGTAATACACACCTTGGGTGAGCAGCGGGAAAAGCCCGAAGGACAGATTGGCGGAAGAAATCATCTCGTCAAAGGCAAAGTTGACGGGCGAGATCAGGCCCTGCCCGCCATAGGCCGGATCGGAGGCGAGGCCCGGCCAGCCGCCTTCGACAAATTTCCCATAGGCATCCTTGAAGCCCGGCGCGGTGGTCACGACACCCTTGTCAAAATCACAACCTGCCTCATCGCCGCTGCGGTTGATCGGTTGGATCACGTTGGAGCAGAACTTTCCGGCCTCTTCCAGAATGGCAGACACAACATCTGGCGTGGCTTCAGCGTAAGCCGGAATGGCATTGGCCATGTCCTGCACTTTCAAGATATCGAAGAGCAGAAATTTCATGTCGCGCAATGGCGCTGTATATCCGTGCATCATCAACCTCAATTCCGAAGCGGCTTGCCCGTGGCAAGCATCACTTCCATTCGCGCCAAAGTCGGTTCGGTTTTTGCCAAAGTCATGAAGGCCCCGCGCTCGAGTTCCATCACGCGGTCTTCGCTGGTGATTTCTGTGATGTCGGTGGCACCCCCGCTGAGCACCTCCGCAAGCTGGGTTGAAACCGTCACATCATGAGGCAGCGCCAGGCCCTGTTGGGCAAAGGATTGAATCGCCATGTTCAAGGCGGCCTTGCCGCTGGGCCCGGGCAGGCGCAATTCCACAGGCTGGGGCGGTTTGTAATCTGCGGCCAGTTTCAGCGCCAAGGCCTTGGCATCTGGCAAAAGACGGTCCCGGTTCATGGTGATGCCGTCTGCGCTGCGCAGATACTTGAGTTCTTTCGCATTGGCGGCAGATTTTGAAACCTTGGCCAGCGAGATTTGTTCAAAGGCTGCCGTCACAGCAGGCATGGGGCCGTGCGGCACGATGCCTGAATTTTGACGAATGAGCATTTCCTTGCAGCCACCCCAGCCGGGCACAATGCCCACACCCACTTCCACCAGACCCATATAGGTCTCAGCATGGGCTTGCACCGCTGAACAATGCAGCGTGAATTCGCAGCCGCCACCCAGAACCAGACCACAGGGTGCGGCGACGACAGGGAAGGGTGCGAACTTCAACGCCTTCATCACCCGCTGGCCCTCGGTGATCAAGTCTTCCAACACCGGCCACATGCCGATATTGGCGGCGAAGAGTGCGAGCCCGATATTGGCCCCCACAGAGAAGTTTTCGCTGTCGCTGTAAAGCACCAAAGCCCGCATGCCCTTGGATACGATTTCGATGGCCTTCGTCGCCATGGCCAAGGTGTCGGGATCAATGCTGTTCATCTTCGAGTGGAATTCCAGACAGGCTACTCCGTCGCCGAGGTCCCACACGCTGGCCGAACCATTCTTGGCCAGCGGCGTGGCATTCAATTTGACGTCTGCCAGCAGCAAGGCCCCCGGCGGCTTTGTGATAGGCCTATAGGCACCATCCGGCCCCAATTGTTTGCGGCCCTCGGGCGTGGCTTGATAGAAACCACCGTGCATGGCCGCCGTTGCCAAGAGCGGCGGCACGGACATTTTCGCGGAGGACAACTTTTCGGCAAACCACGCCGCACCCATTTGATCAATCAGTTCAAAGGGTCCGCGTTTCCAGTTGAAGCCGTTGCGCATCGCAAGATCAACGTCGGCGACATCATCGGCGATTTCCGGCACCAATGTCGCCACATAGCTGAGCAAATGACTGAGGACCGTCCATGCAAACTTGCCGCCGCGATCAGGATGCGAGACAAGTGCCTGGAGACCCGCCTTGGCGCTTTCGACCGATTCAAGCGAAACCTTCATCACCGGGCGATAGTCACCCGACTTAAGGTCCATCGCCTCTTTGGTCTTCTTGGCACCGGATTTGTTGAGGCGGTAAAAGCCGCCCTTGCCTTTGCGGCCGGTGAGGCCTTCGGCAATCATTTTTTGGAGCAGCGGGAAATCCGATGACAGGTGTTGATAGGCGTCCGTTTTCGGCAAGGCCGCGCGCAGGGACGCATCAATATGCGGCTGCAAATCGAGGCCGATGATGTCGAGAAGATCGAAGACACCTGATTTCGGTGCGCCAATGGGCTTGCCCATAATGGCATCTGCCTCTTCGACCGTGAGGCCCAAATCACGCGCCGCATTGATGGCGCATTGAATCCAATAGACCCCTATGCGGTTGGCGATGAAGCCCGGCGTATCCTTGGCGCGCACCACCGATTTGCCCATCTTCTCGTCGGCAAAGGCGGTAACCGCGCTGATTGCATCGGCGCGCGTGGCGGGGCCTGCCACGATCTCAAGCAGCCGCATATAGCGCGGCGGGTTGAAGAAATGCGTGATGCAAAAATCTTGCTTCACGCCCTCCGGCATTCCCCCCATCAACATGTTCAAGGGCAAGGTGGACGTGTTGGACGACAGGATCGAACCTGGTTTTCGCGCCGCATCGATTTTCCGGTATAGCGCCTGCTTGACGTCGAGCCGTTCGGTCACGGCTTCGATGATCCAATCACAGGCGGCGAGTTGCTTGAGATCATCTTCAAGGTTGCCCGCCTCAATGAGCTTCGCGGCCGCCCTGGACATGAGCGGCGCTGGCTCCGCCACGGCCAGTTTCGCCAACGCATTCTGGGCCAGCATGCTGCGCTCCGTGGCCCCCGCAGGAACGATATCCAGCAGCAACACAGGCACGCCCGCATTGGCCACTTGGGCGGCGATACCGCTGCCCATGACGCCTGCACCAATCACACAGACTTTGGCGATGCTCACGACACGGCCTCCAAGATCGTTGCGATGCCCTGCCCGCCGCCGATACATTGGGTGGCCAGCGCATAGCGTTTGCCCTCGCGCTTCAGGAGTGCAGCGGCCTTGCCGGTGATGCGGGCGCCTGAAGCCCCGAGTGGGTGGCCGAGGGCCAAGGCACCGCCATCAATGTTGACGCGGGAAGGGTCAATGTTGAGATCGCGCAGGCATGCGATCGCTTGAGAGGCAAAGGCCTCGTTCAATTCGATGATGTCCATATCGTTGATTGACAGGTCAGCGCGTTGCAACGCCTTGCGCGTGGCCACCACGGGGCCAATCCCCATCAATTCCGGGCTGCACCCCGCAACGGCGACAGACTTGATACGCGCGAGAATGGGCAGTTTGTGTTTCCTGGCATAGGCTTCCGAAACCACGAGGCAGGCAGAAGCGCCATCGGTCAATGGCGAAGATGTGCCCGCCGTCACCACGCCATCCTTGTCGAAAGCTGGCTTCAAACCGGAGAGAGCCTGAGCGTTTGTATCAGGCCGAATGCAGCCATCTTCAGTGACGCCATTCACCGCAATGATTTCGTCCTTGAACTTGCCGTCTTGTCGCGCCTTAGCCGCCTTGGCGTGGCTGGCGACCGCAAATTCTTCTTGCGCCTGACGGGTGATGCCATATTTCCTGGCGACGTTTTCTGCAGTAATCCCCATCGAGACATAGGCCGCAGGCATGCGCTCGGCGAGTTCAGGGTTGGGCAGCGGGTTGAAGCCCATCATGGGCACCCGGCTCATGCTCTCGACACCCGCACAGATGAAAACTTCGCCCGCACCGATGGCGATGGCCCCGGCGGCTGAATGAATGGATTGCATCGATGAACCACAGAAGCGGTTGATCGTTACGGCGGCCACCGATTGCGGAAGGCCCGCGATGAATGTCACCAGGCGCGCCAGGTTGAGCCCCTGCTCTCCTTCCGGGAAGGAACAGCCCAGAAGCAGGTCTTCAATCTCGTCCATATTCACACCTGTCGCCTTGACGAGGCCTTTGACCACCGTCGCTGCCAGATCGTCGGACCGCGTCTTGGTCAGCGCTCCCTTGTTGGCAAAATGAAACGGGGAACGGACATAGCCTGCGATAACGGCTTGGGTCATGCTTTAGGTCTCCTTGATCTTCAAACTATATTCTTCAACCAATATTTTCTTGTGGATCTTTCCAATCGCGGTCTTTGGCAGATCGTCCCGGAAATCATAGGAATGCGGCATCTCGATGCGTGAAATCTTGGGTTCCAGAAAGGTCTCGAGTTCTTTTGCAGACAGCACCATGCCATCCTTCAGGCAGATCGCTGCCCGGATGGCTTGTCCACGATACGCATCATCAATACCAAACACGGCACATTCCTTCACCGCTGGGTGCTGATAGATCGCTTCTTCAACTTGCCGCGGATAAACCTTGTAGCCTGAGATGTTTATCATCTCTTTCAACCGGTCCGTAATGAAAACATAGCCATCTGCGTCCAGATACCCAACATCACCCGTGTGCAGCCAGCCATTGATGATGACCTCGGCGGTGGCATCGGGTTTCTGCCAATAGCCCTGCATCACCTGCGGCCCGCGAAAACAGATTTCGCCCCTTTGACCCGGCTTCAATTCTGTTTTGCGGTCGTCAAGCGATACGACACGGCAGATGGTTCCAGGAATGGGAAGCCCGATCGAACCAGATTTGTTGGGCAAATGCACTGGGTTGATGCAGCACGCGGGCGAGGCCTCACTCAGGCCATAACCTTCCAAAATCGTCACGCCCGTCTTCATTCTGAACTCTTCCTGCACCTGCAGAGGCAGGGAAGCTCCACCAGAGATGCTGAATTTGAGCGACGACAAGTCATAAGAAGCAAAGTCCGGTTGGTTCATCAAAGCCGTATAGAGCGTGGGAACTCCGATCAGAACGCTGGGTTTGCGTTTGTCGATCAGGGCCAAGAGGCGCTGGGCTTCAAATCGTGGTTCCAGCAACATGCAACCACCAACCAATAGTGACCAGTTCATCACGGCTGTCATCGCCAAGGCGTGAAACAGCGGCAAGACGCCCACGGTTTTGGCGCCTTGCATACCCGCACTGGCGAACCACATTTGACACTGCAGCGCGTTGGCATAGATGTTGAAATGCGTGAGGGCCGCACCCTTGGGAATGCCCGTGGTGCCGCCAGTATATTGCAACAGGGCAATTTGCGTTTTGGGTTGCACAGGCAAAGGTGAAAACTGGCCATCATTGTTCATCAGCTGGCGGGCGGACAAATAGTGTTCGCCCGCAGGCTGGCGGGCAATCTCACGACGCTTGGTGGCGCGGAACAGCAGACCCGTGATCATCGGCAATTGCTCGGCAAGAGAACAGACAATTACGCGGCGGAGCTTGGTGCGCTCAAACATCGTCGAGAACTTGTTGAGCAGGATCGCCAGATCAAGAGTGACTATGAAGTCAGTGCCGGAATCTGCGATTTGCCGCGCTATTTCGTCTTCTGAATAAAGCGGATTGAAATTGACGATGGTTCCGCCAGCCTTCAGCCCGGCGAAATAGAAGACCACATAATAGGGGCAATTGGGCAGGAACAGCCCGAGTTTCATGCCAGGCTTGAAACCGGCAGCTACCAGCCCCTTGGCAACCTGGTCACTGCGCTTTTTGATGTCAGCATAGGTGAAGCTGCGCCCGCGAAATTCAACGCAAGGCCGCGCCGAATACGTCTCTGCTGCGTCGTCCAGCAGCGCGTAAAGCGGCTTTTCGGGAAAGTCTGGTGCTGCTTCAACGCCGGGCGGATAGCACCTCAACCATGGCAAGGCGACAGCTGCCGCCTGTTTGCGGGAATTGGTCTTCGCCACCTTTTTACGGCCGATGGCTTTGGCGCTCACTTTGGCCTTGGCCATGAATGTCGCCCTCCTGATTTGCGCTCTTCGCGCGGTGCTTGAAGCATTGCTGAAAGCATATCCCCAAGCTGCAAGCCTGTCACGCCAGAACCCGCATGATGCCTGACAAAAGCTGAATATGTGATAGGCTGTGTGTCCATGGGCCCGCGCCACAGAAGTGCGGCCAAGGAGGATGCCATGAAAGGTCTCATGCAGGATTGGCCGCTGCTGGTGCACCGCGTGCTCGACCACGCATCGCGCTGGCATGGCGAAACCGAAATCGTCTCACGCACCGTTGAAGGCCCCATTCACCGCCAGACATACCGGGCGTTGGACCACCGCTCCCGCGCACTGGCCAGTGCGGTGCGGCAAAGGCTTGGGATCAAGGAAGGGCAGATCATCGCCACCATGGCCTGGAATGGCTATCGCCACATGGAAATCTGGTATGCCGTTATGGGCCTGAGTGCCGTTGTGCACACGCTCAACCCGCGCCTCTTTGCGGAACAGCTCATCTATATCATCAACCATGCCGAAGATCAGTGGGTGTTCACCGATCTTACATTCCTGCCGATCTTTGAAAAGCTGCAAGAGCACATTCCAACGGTCAAAGGTTTTGTCATCATGACCGACCGTGCGCACATGCCCGCAAACACGTCGCTCAAGAATGTTCTGTGTTACGAAGAATTATTGGCGGAGGGTGATGCCACGCTGGTTTGGCCGGAGTTCGATGAAAACACAGCTTGTGGCCTGTGTTACACGAGCGGGACAACCGGTAAGCCCAAAGGCGTTCTCTATTCGCACCGCTCCAATGTGCTGCATGCCATGCAGGTGCAAGCTGCGGACTCGCTGGCCATCAGCGCGCGCGATGCGGTGATGCCGGTGGTTCCCATGTTTCATGCCAATGCCTGGTCTCTCGCGTACACCTGCCCGATGGCGGGTGCCAAAATGGTGATGCCCGGACCCAAGCTCGACGGTGCTTCGGTTTATGAACTCTTGGTACAGGAGCGCGTGACCATGTCTGCGGCTGTGCCGACAATCTGGATGATGCTGCTGCAGTATCTCGAGCAGGATGCCTCGCGCAAATTGCCGGAGCTCGAGCGCGTTGCCATCGGCGGAGCTTCCTGTCCGGAATCGCTCATGCGGGCCTTCATCGAGAAATATGATGTTGATATCATCCACGCCTGGGGCATGACCGAAACCAGCCCGGTGGGAACCGTGTGCCAGCCAAAGGCTTCAACATCGCATTTGTCGGCAGAAGAAAAATGGAAACTTCGTGTCAAACAGGGCCGTGTTCTGTTTGGCGTGGACATGAAAATCAGTGACGACGCGGGCAGTGAACTTGGCCACGATGGCCACAAATTCGGCAGCCTGAAAGTGAAGGGACCCGTTATCTCCGGCGGTTATTTCAAAGACGAAGGAGCCGAAGCCTTCCAAGAGGATGGCTGGTTCGACACGGGTGATGTCGCCACCATTGATGAGTGGGGCTACATGCAAATCACTGATCGGTCCAAGGATGTCATCAAATCTGGCGGCGAATGGATTTCATCCATTGAACTGGAAAATCTGGCCATGGGTTGCGCTGGCGTGGCCGAGGCCGCTGCCATTGGCTTGCCTCACCCCAAATGGGATGAACGGCCCTTGCTCATCGTCGTAAAAAGACCAGATGCGGAGTTATCGCGAGAACAGGTGCTGGCGCATTTGCAGGGCAAGGTCGCCAAATGGTGGATGCCTGATGATGTGGCTTTTGTCTCGGAGATTCCCCACACCGCAGCGGGGAAGATTTCAAAGCTGCAGCTGCGCGAGAAGTTCAAGGACTTTCAATTTTCAACTACCAAGACGTGAAAATCGCTTTCGATCACATCTGCTTCAACCCGCCCAGGATGATATCAAGTACCGCTTTTTGAACCTGCGCCTTTTTCGGTTCCTCACCCAACACGGCCGCAACCTGAGCGGAAAAATCCGCGTAATGTTGGGTGAATGCCCAAATTGCAAAAATGAAGTGCTGCGGGTTCACCGGTCGGATTTTGCCGCGTGCAATCCATTCGTTGATTACTTTGGTTTTTTCATCCACGAGCAATCGCAAGGGACCGCGTAAAAACTTCTGCACATGCGGCGCACCGTGCAGAATCTCATTGGCAAATAGCCGCGAGGCTTGCGGATTGGCAAATGACATGTCGAGCTTTTCGGTGACATAGCGGGTGAGTTCCGTGATCGGATCGCCCTCCACATCCAGAACCCGCAAAGGCTTCAGCCAATCCTCAAGTGTCATTTCCAGCAGGGCGACATAGATGTCTTCCTTGCGCCGAAAGTAATAGAGCAGGTTCGGCTTGGACAGGCCCGCCTTCTTGGCGATCTGGTCGACTGTGGTTCCGCGATATCCGGAAGCCGAAAAGACCTCGAGCGCGGCATCAAGGATGATTGCCCGGTTTTGCGCCTGGATGCGCGTTTCTTGTTGCAGCTTTGCCTTGGATTTGGGCATGACCCATCCTGTTATTTCTTGATCAAATGGTCAAGAGCCGATAGCCTCCGCCCAAAGTACAAGACCGCAGGGAGAACTGATTGGCGGCACAGGTTGTTTCAGCGCAGGATTTGGGCCTCACCTTTCAAACGGGGGACGGCGCTGTTGAAGCCCTGTCCAAAATCAATCTTGCGGTGACCGAAGGAGAGTTTGTTTCCTTCATCGGCCCGTCGGGCTGTGGCAAAACCACTCTCCTGCGCGCCATCGCAAATCTTGAAGTGCCTACATCAGGCACGCTTACCGTCAATGGGATGAGTGCGGAACAGGCGCGTCTTGCCCGCGCCTATGGTTATGTGTTTCAGGCCCCCGCGCTGCTACCTTGGCGCAAGGTGGATGACAATGTGCGCCTTCCTCTGGAAATCATGGGACTTGATGATGTGGCGGGCCGGGTTTCGCGAAACTTGGAACTGGTCAATCTCGCGGGCTTCGAAAAGAAATTTCCCTGGCAGCTTTCGGGCGGCATGCAGCAGCGCGTTTCCATCGCCCGCGCCTTGGCCTTTGACCCGCATTTGTTGTTGATGGATGAGCCCTTCGGCGCGCTGGATGAAATCGTGCGGGACAAACTCAACCAGCAACTGTTGGAATTATGGGCGCGCACCAAAAAGACGATTGTGTTTGTGACCCATTCCATTCCTGAGGCCGTGTTCCTTTCAACGCGGATTATCGTGATGAGCCCAAGGCCGGGGCGCATCATTGATGTCATTGACGTTGATCTGCCCAAACAGCGCAAATTGGAAATTCGTGAAACGCCGGAATTTCTGAAGATCGCCCACCGCGTGCGCGAAGGTTTGAAGACGGGGCATAGCTATGAGGATTGAGCGTGCCCTTCCGCTTCTCGCCGTAACGCTGTCCATCTTCATTGCGTGGTATCTCGCCTGCATCCCGATGAACGCAGTTCTCACCACGCCTAAAGTCGCAGCGGCGGGTGGCGGGCTTGCCAACACACTGACCTTTTCGTGGAACGAGGCCCGGCCGGTCTTGCCAGCACCTCATCAAGTGTTCCGCGAAATCTGGAACACCACTTTCGCGGTGGAGCCTTGGTCGATCAAGTCGCTGATCTACCACCTGTGGATCACGCTCTCGTCGACCTTGGTGGGTTTTGTGATGGGGGGGTTGTTGGGCATCATCCTTGCCATCGGCATTGTGCATGTGATCTCGCTTGAAAAAAGCTTGATGCCATGGGTCATCGCCTCGCAAACCATCCCCATCCTCGCCATTGCACCGATGCTGATTGTTGTGCTGGGCAAAACCGGCCTGCCCGATATTTTCACCAAGGCTTCGATCTCAACCTATCTCTGTTTCTTCCCCGTCACCATCGGCATGGTGAAGGGCCTGCGCTCACCCGATGTGATGCAGCAAGATTTAATGCGCACCTATAATGCCTCGTCGGCGCAAACTTTGTGGAAGTTGCGTCTGCCCGCGTCTTTGCCGTTTCTGTTTGCGTCGCTGAAAGTTTCTGTCGCCATCGCACTCACCGGAGCAATCGTGGCTGAACTGCCAACCGGTGCCGTGTCCGGCATAGGTGCTCGGCTGTTGAATGGCTCTTACTATGGCAACACCATGCAAATCTGGGCGGCGCTTTTTGTGGCCGCTTTTGCAGCCGCAATTTTGGTGTGGTTGCTCGGCGAAATGGAAAGGCAAAGCCTCAAGCGCATGGGGGCCAAGGCATGACGCGCGCCATCCTCACCTTGCTGGTCAGCCTGGGCCTCAGCCTGCTGGTGGCGGCAAGCTTCAGCCGCGCCAATCCGCCCACGGGGCAAGATTGGGCCTTGTCGCTGGCCTTTGTCATATGCAGTTGGGTAACGGCCTGGAGCCTGAGTTGGGTTGTCGATCTCATACTCCCCAAAGCGCAAAGCCGCTGGCTTGTGCCAGCGATTTTTGGCCTTGGCGTCATTGCCGCTTGGGAGGCTTATGTCCACGCCTCGGCCATTCCGGTTGTGTTGTTGCCATCGCCAACTGAAATCACCGCGAAGTTTGTGAACTCAATGCCCACACTTATGGCTGACTTTGTGCAAACCATCTTGCGTGCCGTCATCCCCGGCTGGCTCATCGGTTGTGGTGCAGGCTTTCTCACAGCGCTGGCTTGTGACCGAAGCGATTTCCTGCGCCGTGGGCTTTTGCCGCTGGGCAATCTGGTGGCAGCCCTGCCCATCGTTGGCGTGGCCCCCATTCTGGTCATGTGGTTCGGCTTTGATTGGCCATCCAAGGCAGCCATGGTGGTGGTGATGACCTTCTTTCCCATGCTCATCAACACACTGGCGGGCCTCAATGCGTCAGGTGACATGGAACGGGATTTGATGCGCGGTTATGCGGCAAACTGGTTCACCACATTGGTAAAGCTGCGTCTTCCCGCCGCCATGCCTTTCATCTTCAATGCGCTCAAGATCAATTCAACCTTGGCAATGATCGGGGCCATCGTGGCTGAGTTTTTTGGAACGCCGATTGTGGGCATGGGCTTCAGAATGTCCACCGAAGTCGGCCGGCAAGGCTTGGATATGGTTTGGGCCGAAATCACTGTGGCGGCCCTGGTGGGTTCAACATTTTATGGGTGCCTTGCGCTTCTCGAACGCAAGATCACCTTCTGGCATCCGTCTTACCGTCGGTAAGCGGGAAATTAGAAGAAGGAGAACGTCAAATGAAGAAACTGTTGTTGAGTGTTGCGGCACTTGCGGCTTTCGCTGCATCTGCCCATGCCGAGAAAGTCACCCTGCAATTGAAGTGGGTCACGCAATCGCAATTTGCCGGTTATTATGTGGCGCAAGAAAAAGGCTTTTACAAAGCGGCGGGCCTTGATGTGGTGATCAAGCCCGGCGGGCCAGACCTTGCGCCAGAACAAGTGATCGCTGGTGGTGGCGCTGATGTGATTGTGGATTGGATGCCAGCTGCGCTTGCGTCGCGCGAAAAGGGCAACAAGCTTGTCAACATCGCCCAGCCCTTCAAACATTCAGGCATGATGCTCACGTGCCGCAAGGAAACGGGCATCAAGTCTCCCGCTGATCTCAAGGGCAAAACTTTGGGCGTGTGGTTTTTCGGCAATGAATATCCATTCCTGTCATGGATGGCCAAGCTTGGCTTGAAGACGGACTCAGATGTCAAAGTGCTCAAGCAGGGCTTCAACGTCGACCCATTGCTGCAGAAGCAGGCCGATTGCATCTCGACAATGACCTACAATGAATATCACCAAGTGTTGGAAGCTGGCATCAAGGCTGATGATCTGGTGGTGTTCAAATATGAAGATCAGGGTGTCGCCACGTTGGAAGATGGTCTTTATGTTGAAGAAGACAAGCTGAAGGATCCAGCCTTCGTTGCCACCATGGCCAAATTCGTGAAAGCCTCGATGATGGGCTGGAATGATATGGCGAAAGATCCCAAAGGTGCCGTGGCTGCCGTGTTGAAGAATGATGCTTCAGGTTCTCAAACCGAGGCGCATCAAGCCACGATGGTCGAAGAGATCAACAAGTTGATCGACGGTTCGGATGGCACGCTGGATACAGCCGCCGCAGACCGCACGGTTGCAACATTGCTCTCGGGTGGCTCAGACCCCGTCATCACCAAGAAGCCAGAAGGCGCTTGGAGTGATGTGGTGTCGAAAGCCGCCGCCGCGTTGAAGTAACACAATATCATCCTCCCCTGAGGGGGAGGTGGCTCGCGGAACGCGAGACGGAGGGGAGACACGCTGCCAGCAACCCCTCCGGCGCTCCGCGCCACCTCCCCCAA
>Ga0209069_10000291_pt1 | contig 21903 bp, 13 predicted proteins | sample Str013_2_FD_187202 | JGI IMG/M metagenome (GOLD analysis project Ga0209069, IMG submission 187202) | Freshwater sediment microbial communities in response to fracking from Pennsylvania, USA - Straight Creek_MetaG_SC_2013 (SPAdes) (version 2) | ecosystem: Environmental > Aquatic > Freshwater >...
AGTTGAGGAGTACTACGCCGTCGACGGGTATCGCAAAGAGGCAGCCCAGTGGAACTCCAAACCCTTTGAAGAAGGTCTGACAGTCGCACCCCGGTCATACCTACTGTCGAACAGCTTAGGATGGGTCTTCTTTGTACAAAAAGACTACCTAAATGCACGCCTACGGTTTGAGCAAGCCCTGGCAGTAAATCCAAGCGGCGCGGATGCTGCCGATGGTCTGATGATAGTAGGGATTCAAACCGACGATGAGCGCCTCGGAGAGACCTGGGCAAAACGCAAAGCCGAGAACCAAGGACGCACCCAGCAAGCAGCCCTAGCACGGTGGTGGTGGATACGGGCAGATATTGCCCATGAGCAAGGGAAACCGCAGCGCGCAATCGAGTTGTTGCAGAAAGCACGGGAATTCGATCCGACGAGGGTGCAATATATTGTGAGGCTAGCTCAACTCTACCAGGAGACTCAGCACTTTACAGAGGGGAAGGAACTAATAGAGGCCGCACTTACACGCGATCTTCCTTTAGAACAATACCGAACTCTCCGTCTTGCGTTAGCGGATCTCCATGCTGTGTGGGCAGAGATTCAGAAAGACAAGAAAGCGTACGCAGAAGCAATGAAATACTATGAAGCAGTACTGGAGCTAATCAAAGGACAGGACCGCTTCAACGAAGCGCTCGTCCTGTCACGCATGAGCACCTTGTATGCATCCCTGGAGCAATATGAGCGAGCGATCGAATACGGACAAATGGTAGTAGCGATCGTTCGGGACCTCAAAGATCGGCAGGCCGAGGTGCTAACCTTGGTCAGACTTGGCGGGTTTCATGTGGCGCTGACACAGCATGCCCAAGCGATTCCGTATTACGAAGCCGCAGCGATGATCTACCGCGAGCTGCAAGACCGTTCTAATGAAGCACTGACACTGACGTCACTAGGAAATGTCTACTACAAGCTTGATTTGTATAAGAAGGCGATTGCCTTCTACCGCCAAGCGTTAGCGATTCGGCAAGAGATGAAGGATCGGACCAGTGAGGGCACCCTACTTACCAACTTAGGGGAAGCCCATCGGTCCCTGAGCCTGTACGATCAAGCGATTGGGTTCTACGAGCAGGTGCTAACCATCATGCGAGAGATCAGAAATAAAGCCAAGGAGAGAGATACACTATTATTGTTGGGCTTAACCTACCGTATCCGGGGCCAGATGGAGACAGCAATCCCGTATTTTGAACAGGCGTTAGCAATTCAGCGGGAAGGTAACGATCGAGTAGGAGAGGGGAACATCCTGAGCATTCTCGCCTATACTTACAGCGCTCAAGGCCGAATCGAGACAGAAATTGAATACTTGAATCATGCCTTAGTCATAAAGAAGGAGGTAGGAGATCGGCTTGGTGAAAGTGAAATACTTAGTCGATTAGGAACAGCCTGTGACTCTCTAAGCCACTATACAGAGGCGATCAAATACTATGAACGAGCGTTGGTGCTTGCCCGCGATCAAAATAACCTCCAGAGGGTAGGGGAGGTGCTGTTTGGTCTGGGAAAAGCGTGGTCTGCTCGCAGTCATTATTCCAAAGCGATCGAATATTATGAGCAGGCGCTGACGATCCAGCGTGAGGCCAAGGATCGGAAAGGAGAAGGGAGAACACTTAGTGGTCTAGGGACGGCATATCAGGAGCTACGCCATTATTCCAAAGCGATCGAATATTATCGTCAGGGGCAGGCGATTATGCGCGAGGTGAAGGATCGAGCAGGAGAAGGGAGCACGGTTCTCAACTTGGCAGCGATTGTCGGTGCCCTTGAACAATATCCTCAAATGATTGAGTACTCTGAACTGGCCCTAGATATTGCCAAAGCGGTCAAAAATCGGGTAGGTGAAGGTTCTGCACTCAACAATCTGGGAATCGGGTATCATGGGTTAAGGCTGCCTGCTAAAGCGATCGAGTTTTTCGAACAGGCTTTAGCGATTCAACGTGAGCTGAAGGATCGAGCCGGGGAAGGCTCAACGCTCCATAACCTTGGTGCAGCATATCAGGCGCTCAGGCAGTACGCACAAGCTGCTGCACATTATGAACGAGCTTTAGTGATCGAACGTGAGATTCAAGACCGGCGCGGAGAAAAAAGGACTTTCCATAACCTCATGCAGATATATCTTGAGCAAGGCAAGCCTCAGGTCGCCATCGTCTGCGGAAAACAAGCAGTGAATATACTTCAAGCAATCCGTAGTGAACTGGCTAGTCTAGATAAAGAGCTGCGCCAGCGTTTTCTCACATCCCAGGAAGTTCTCTACCGTACTCTCACCGACTTATTGCTCTTTCAAGGTCGAGCAGAGGAAGCCGAGCAAGTCTTGAAGATGCTCAAAGAAGAAGAGTTCTTTGAGTTCGTGAGCCGTGACCGGCAAACCGCTCCCCAGTTACTCAGCACTATTGTGTATTCTCCCAGCGAAGCATCCTTTGCTGCACAGTACGCCAAACTCGCGGAAGAGGTTACTCATCTTGCCCAGCAACGTGACGCAATGAAGAATGCCTCGTCTCAACCCAACGAACACACTGTGCAACAACAGACCCAACTAGCTGCTCAACTGCAAACCGCTTCTGCAGCATTCCAAACGTTTCTCCATGACTTGCCCGAACAGTTTGATAAGAACACGACGCAAGGAACTTGGACTCGTCCCTCGGAACTGCAACAAACCCTTGCTATCCACGAACCTGGGACGGTAGGACTGTGGACATTAGTGGGTGAGAAACAAAGCTGGTTAGTAATGGTTATGCCCCAGAGGACGAAGGTCTTTCCTTTGGCTATCTCCGCTGAAGATCTTACTCTCAAGGTCCGGCAGTTCCGCGCCGTGCTCAATACTCCTCGCGACAACCCGTTGCCACTGGCCCAGGAACTCTACCAGCTCTTGCTAGCGCCGATGCGGAAAGACTTAGATGTTGTAGGCGCACGCACGCTTCTGTGGTCCCTTGATGGGCCGCTGCGCTACATTCCCATCGGGGCACTGCATGATGGACAGCAGTATGTGGTTGAGCAGTATCGCACTGGCGTGTTCACTTTAGCGGGACAACAAGTCCTCACAACTGAAGCTGCTCCGAACTGGAAAGCTGCAGGCTTTGGCGTCTCCAAAGCCCTTGGCGGATTTCCTGCCCTTCCTGCTGTCCCCGCAGAACTCAACGCCGTCATCAAACACTCTGCTCATGATAACGGTGCCATGCCTGGTGTGATCCGCTTAGATCAGCAATTCACAGAAGCGACATTTCGCACGTTGCTCGACGCCAAGTATCCGGTGGTGCATGTGGCGAGTCACTTTCATCTGCAGCCGGGCAATGAAACACAATCGTTCTTATTGCTCGGTGATGGGAGTCAACTCAGTGTAGATCGCTTGAAACAGTATCACTTTGGAGGAACAGAATTAGTGACCCTGTCTGCCTGTGAGACGGGCTTCGGCGGTGATCTGGCCGACAAGGCATTCCAGTTCAGCGATGGGAAAGAAGTGGAGAGTTTTGCCATGCTGTTGCAGTACCGGGGCGCACGCGCAGTGATGGCGTCGCTGTGGCAGGTGGATGATCCGAGTACCAAGGAGCTTATGGCGGCATTCTATCGGTATCGCCAAGCGCATCGCGCGGTGTCGAAGCTGGAAGCGTTGCAACAGGCGCAGTTGCAGTTATTACGCGGCGCGAAACCCGAAGCACGGCAAGTTGCCAAGCGCGGAGGACGTGGGGCGTCGGCGATACCACTGGATGATGCCTCTGTATCCTTGCCTCAGCAGACCACAACTCCTTACGCCCATCCGTACTACTGGGCACCGTTCATTCTCATTGGCAACGGCCAGTGAAGATCCAACGTCACGAAAAGAGTTGACGAAGATGGAGATGGAGGGAGCACTCCTGGTCACAGCATTACGTGGATACCGTGCATCAGAGAAAGAGGCCACCGGGTCGCCGGCGTTTCCCAGTGGCCTGGCTACTGGCGAGTCACTGACTATTTTGCTTTACCATGCACAGCCAGTGATGCAGTTGCTCCACATCCGGCTGGCTTCTGCTGACTCGTGAGCTTGGCGGGCTTGTTCGCGTTCCCAGGCCTCGTGTTCCCTTTTCTGCCGTTTCCAGTCTGCCCGCGAATCATCGACAGTCGGTGCCTCGTCGCTGCCACTGAACGAGCCTGCCATCATTGCTAATACCGCCAGTGCACCGAGGGCCAGGAGCGCACCGGAAGCATCAGATTTCTGCTCTGGTGCCACTTCTTCCTGTTCGTCGCGACGATCTGCCGTGTAGGTGTCGGTATCCTCTTCTTCTGCGCCATCATACGCCTGCTGTGTCTTGTATCGGTCGGTGGTGTACTGAAACCGGGCATTTCCTGCCAGCGCCGGACCGGGGATGGACGTTCCGAGAAAGGTGGCTAGGGCAATGGTGGCGGTTATTCGTTGCATGCTGAACATCTTCATTTCCTCCTCATTGAGCGTTTTTGTTGACCCACGGAACGGCCGTTCTTAGGTGTCTGCTGTTGAAGACGTTTGCGCGCTGACTTTTTTCCCGCCCTGCTTCTTTTTTACAAAATTTCTTGAGGTTTCTTAGTCTTCCTCTTCTCTTGCAGGGGTGGACTCACGCCTTTAGTATGGGGTAGTCGAAAAGACCCTGGAAACAACGCAACGACACAGGTGAAATCTATGGGTATTGAAGAACTCGAAACGGAAGTCTTAAAACTCGATCCGAGCACACGCGCGCGGCTCGCTGAACGACTCTTGCAAAGCCTTGAAACGCTCTCTGATACAGAGAACGAGAACCTCTGGGCGGAAGAAGCAGAGCGCCGTCTTGCGGAGCTGGACAAAGGAGCAGTCAGCGCGCGACCGGCTGACGAAGTCTTGCGCAATGCCAGGGCGCAACTGGCATGAGCTTGGAGATTTCCTTTCATCCCTGGGCGGAACAGGAACTCAACGAAACAGCCCGTTATTACCATACCCGACGCTCTGGACTGGGTGCAGCATTTCTTGACGAAGTGGAAAAGGCAATTGCTCAGATTACCACAAATCCCGCAGCAGTTCCGGTGATACGGGGCGATGTCCGCCGCAAGTTGGTGCGGCGTTTCCCCTATAGCATACTGTATGCAGTTCGGGGCAACACTCTCCGCATCCTGGCCATCGCCAATCAGAAGCGGCGGCCCTTTTATTGGTCTGGACGCAAGTAAGAAGCAGCCAGAGCCGAATGAACTCTGAAACCCTACTACTCAAGAACTACTGCGTCGGCGGCTGGCAGACGCGCAGTTCCTTGTGGCCAAGTGTCTGCGCATGCACAGCAGCAATGAATTCTTCAGCGAGACTACTGAGCTGAATAGTTTGAGTGGGGCGCTCGTAGTTCTCAATTGTGCTAGATGAGTGAGATGCCTGACCGATCAGATCAACAACCCCATCACAATCAGTGTCGAAGTAATAGCGAAACGATTTGGCGGGAGAATCGTCAGGCACAATAACGGTGTCTATCTGCGTTGGTGTTCGTAATGCTCTGACGGCGTAGGCTAACTTGGTACGTGCTGCATCACGATACACGACCCAGCTTGATGGCAGCTGGGCTGCCGCATCTGTGTAGACCCCGACGATATTCACAGTGGTCTGTTCCAGTTTATAGGACGGCGGCGGTGGTGATGGAGGCGGTGGTGGAGTAACAGGTTGCGGCGAATCCAGGAAGGCTTTGATAGTGTTGACCGCGACAGCGAAATTCAATCCTTCGGAGTCCGCTTGGATGAATGAATTGATCCCGATTAGCTCCCCGCTATCATTCAGAAGTGGTCCACCGGAATTGCCTGGATTCATCGGGGTCTGAGTTTGAATGATGGTCGCGCTATGTTTGACGCCATCACTTTGCCACTCCATTTTGGCAGGAGCACGACTGATGTATCCTGCTGTGTAGGTCCACGTTCTTCCTCGTGGATGTCCGATGGCATGTGCGTCTTGACCAGGAGTAATCTCTTTTAGCGAACCAAGTGAAAGACCTGTGAGCTGTGAAGGAGGCGAATCAATCTGCAATAAGGCTAAGTCTGTTGTTGGGTCAGCTTTGACGACACGGGCAGTATAGCCACCGCGCGGACCAGAGGATTGCTCACCTTCTTCCGGCTTAAACGCGACAACGATTCGCTCTGCACCCTGTATGACATGCCAGTTGGTCAGCACTTGCCCTTGTGCGCCGGGCACATCAATGACGGCACCACTCCCTAGTCCCTTTTCGGATACGACTAAGACCGTTTTTTGCGCAGCGTTTTTATACACTTCCTCATTGACCGGACCTTTAGCGCCTTCCTCATGTTGCCATTGCGGTTGGTCGGGAATAACCAATTCACTGCCCAATCGTTCGATCCAGGGAAAGGGTTGTGACTCTGGTGTAGACAGAAATAGAGGGAGGTTTCCTCCTGACGAAACATACTCGCGCAGAACCGAGTTCCAGATCACGAGGGCGAGTAGGGCTGCGGCAGCGAGACTCGCCCACTGGCCAAAAGAGCTTGGGGTCAGCCATTCGCGCAGCGTTTCCCATATGGAACGGGTGCGAGAGAGAGGTGAAGTTGATGCCGAGACCAAGAGAACATTATCTTTTGTCTCTTGTGGAAATAACACCTGTCTTACTTCTTCAATACGAGTAGGAGAGGGTTCTTCGGCAGTTTCAGCTAAGTGCAAAAGTTCTTGCAATTCGTTGAGTCGGTTAATACACAACGGACATCCACGTAGGTGTCTTTCAATGTCCTGTTGCACCTCGGCGGTACCGGTCCCATCGAGAAAATCGCCCAAACTCTCAAGAGAAGGACAGTTCGGCGCTTTCATGCTGCGGAGCTGCTTGAGCAGCTTCTCTTCCATATCATTCACGCCATAACTCCTCTTGAGTGGTCCCTACTATCGCTTTCTACGTATAGACGTTTCACGGCGCCGTTTTTTTCTGCTCTTCTTCAATGAGCCCTAATTCTTCGAGACAGTCATGTATACGAGATCGTGCGCGATGGAATCCTGTGGCGACTGTTGCGCGTTTGATGTTCATAATAGCCGCTACATCGTCATCCGACATCTCGTCAAAAACCCTCCTCCAGAATATTTGGTGAAATTGGACGGGGAGTTCTTCGATGCATTTCTGGAGATGCGCCCATGCTTCTTTCATGCGAAGTGTTGCCTCTGGGCTCGTCTGTAAGTTGGTATCAGGTGGATCAAACGCCACCGCCTTATCATCTTCTGGATCGCTAAAAAGTATGAAAACCTCACCGTGCCGCCCACGACTACGGAAGTAGTCTGTTAAGAGATTCACGGCAATGGTTATTACCCAGGCGCGAAACCCGCTTCGACTTTTTTTCTTAAATGTAGGAAGAGAACCGTGAACCTTGAGCCAGGTTTGTTGCAGAATGTCTTTGATGAGATCCTTCGACAGGCCTGGGTACTTGTTTATAAGTGCGCCATCAATTGAAAGGCATTCCCGGGCAAGTTCGGCTTGCGCAGCTTTATCCCCTTTAAGCGCACGAGTGATTAGAGTACTGAAATCATCCACAGCACCCGCTTACATACCGACTTGTGAGAAAAATGCAAGAAACAACGCTCACAGGATGTTGGGAGCACGTTGCGGGGAAAAAACGTGCGGGCCAAACGTCTCCTTTCCTATCACAGCAAAACCGGAGGTAAGGATAATCCGTCCCTCCAGTCAGACGAAAGGAGTTTCTTGTATGCAACGTATTCGATGTCTCTCAGCTCTTGGAGTGTTGGTGGCAATGCTGCTGAACGGCTGTACATCTGAACCACCAGTGGCGGTGGTCTTTCGCCACTCATCGTGGGGCGAATCAAAAGGTGCAGTGGCGATAATTACCAATACCTCCGATGCCCATCTACATTCCTGCGAGTTAAAGATTGAAACCACCACCGGCAAGACCTGGGGTCCCAAAGTATTTGCCACGACGCTTGCACCACATGCAGCAGTGGAAGTCGGATGGATGGAACTCGAAGATGTATTGATGAACGGGAACGACCTTATCACCATTGCCTGTGGTGACTCTGGTGACCTCCGCGTGCGTGTTCCCACTGGCAGCTAACACACAAGCTGATATTGTACCGGCACAGACACTATGCGTGATGCGCAGATTGATGTTACACACAATGTGTTGCGAGAGGATGTAATGCGACGACGAATGTATGTTCTCAGTGTGCTAGTAATTGGCCTGGTGTTGCTAGTGAGCTGGCACGGGCAGTCGTGGGCGGTAGAGACTGGACCGCCCGCGCAAGCCGACGAAGCAAGAGAAGAAGAACAGATACGGCAGGAGGCTGCCAGCCGTGGCGAAGACCCGCGTCCAGCATTAGCGAAGCTGTGGCTGCAGCGTGGCCTCACGGCTTCTCAACACGGCAACTACCCACGCGCCATTGCCTACTTTAAGCAAGGCCTGGTCCTCGTGCGCGACACGCAGGACCAGGCAGGTGAAGGCATCCTCCTCTATAGCTTGGGTGAAGCTCACGCTGCGTTGAGCCAATACCAGCAAGCGATTGCGTCTTTTGAACAGGCCCTAGCCATCGCACGGGAGCTGCGGAACCGAGCAGACGAAGGCTCCACCCTGTATGACCTCGGGTTGGTTTATCAGCATCTGAATCAGCATAAGCAAGCTGTTGCGTCCTATGAACAGGCGCTGGCCATCGCACGGGAGCTGTGGAACCGGGCAGACGAAGGCACTACTCTTTATAGCTTAGGAGAAACCTACGCTGCGTTGAGCCAATACCAGCAAGCGATTGCGTCTTTTGAACAGGCGCTGGCCATCGCACGGGACCTCCAGAACCGCGCCGACGAAGGTACTACCCTCAATCACCTGGGAATGGCCTACCAGCATCTCGGCCAGTATCTGCGAGCAATTACCTACTATGACCAGGTCTTAGCCATCACACGGGAGCTGCAGAACCGGGCGGGCGAAGGCGCCTCGCTCGCGAACCTGGGGTCGGCCTATGGGGATCTCAGTCAGTATGCTCAAGCCATCACGTACTATGAGCAGGCCCTGGCCATCCAGCGCGAAGTACAGGACCGGGTGGGCGAAGGCACCACACTCAATAACCTCGGACAGACCTACGCGCACCTCAGTCAGTACCAGCAAGCGATTTCCTACTTTGAGCAGGCTCTGGCCATCCACCGGGAGGTACAGAATCGCGCGATGGAAGGCACCACGCTCAACAACCTCGGCGGCTCTTACGATCAACTCAGTCAGTATGCCACAGCGATTTCCTACTTTGAGCAGGCTCTGGCCATCCACCGGGAGGTACAGAATCGCGCGATGGAAGGCACCACGCTCAACAACCTCGGACAGACCTATGCGCACCTCAGTCAGTATGCCCGAGCCATCGAATACTATGAGCAGGCACTGGCCATCCACCGGGAGGTACAGAATCGCGCGATGGAAAGCACCACGCTCAATAATCTGGGAGCGACCTACCAATCCCTGAGTCAGTACGCCAAAGCCATCGAGTATTACGAGCAAGCCCTGGCCATCGTGCGTACGGTCGGGGGCCGCGCGGGCGAAAGCGCCGTACTCAATAATCTGGGAGCGACCTACCAATCCCTAAGTCAATACGCCACAGCCATCGAGTATTACGAGCAAGCCCTGGCCATCGTGCGTACGGTCGGGGGCCGCGCGGGCGAAGGCACCACGCTCACGAACCTGATGTCTGTCAGTGCCCACCAGCAAAAACCACAGGTCGCAATCTTCTATGGAAAACAAGCGGTGAATATTTTCCAAGCAATCCGGACTGACATTCAAAGATTAGAGAAAGATATTCAACAAGGTTTCCTTAAATCCAAAGAAGATACTTACCGCACGCTGGCCAACTTGTTGATAACCGAAAGCCGTCTTCCTGAAGCCGAGCAAGTACTGCGCATGCTCAAGGAAGAAGAACTTTTCGAGTATGTCCGCCGTGATCAGAAAGCGGCGAACAGCTTGACCCGCATCGCGCTAACCAAAACTGAGGAGCAGTGGGCGCAACGGTATCTCACCGTCGCGGATCGTCTCACCGCGCTGGGACAGGAGAAACAAGCACTGGACAAAAAGCAAAAGACTCAAACCCTCTCCCCGCAAGACGAAGAGCGAGCGCTCGCGCTTGAAGCCGATTTGCAAGCCGCACGTCACGCGTTCTCCGCCTTCATGGAGGAATTGAAAACCGGCTTGGGCGACTCTCAAGAGGCTGGACAACAAATCGCGAATCTCAACACCAGTAGCAATCTGCAAGGGTTGCTGAGTCAATTTGCTGCTGGGACGGTGGCTTTCTATACCGTCGTTGGCAAAGAGAAGACCTGGGTGGTCTTGGTGACCCCAACCATCCGCAAACCGGTTGAGGTATCACTCTCTGCCGCTGAGCTTGGGGCGAAGGTCCTTAAGTTTCGTGAGGCTGTGCAAGCTCCTATACGTGATCCACGTCCACTCGCGAAGGAACTGTACGATCTGCTGGTGAGGCCATTCGAGGCTGATCTTCGCACCGTTGGTGCACAAACCCTGATGTGGTCACTCGATGGAGTATTGCGCTATTTGCCTATCGCCGCGCTGTATGACGGGGAACACTATCTCATCGAACGTTACCAACCAGTGGTGTTTACCTTGGCTGGACAACAACTGCTGAGCCCAGAACAGTGGCACGCGTGGAAGGCCGCAGGGTTGGGCGTGTCGAAACCTCACCCTGGGTTTGATTCCTTACCTGGCGTGGTTGCGGAGTTACGCGGGATCGTTCATGAAGAACAATCCAAGACCGGCGTGTTGCCGGGGATGGTGGCGATGGATGAAGCGTTTACCCCACGCGCCTTGCAGTTGGCGTTCCTGCGTCGCTATCCGGTCGTGCACATCGCTAGTCACTTTCAGTTTCAGCCTGGCAACGAGACGGATTCCTTTCTGCTGCTGGGCGATGGCACACACCTGAGCATCGCTGACCTGAAAGGCTACAGCTTTGCTGGTGTTGATCTCTTTACCCTCTCAGCTTGTGCGACGGCGCTTGGTGGTGGTGGAGATGGCAAGGAGATCGAAAGTTTTGCCATGATCGCGCAGAACAATGGGGCAAAGGCCGTGGTCGCTTCGTTGTGGCCGGTGGCGGATGAGAGCACCAAAGCGTTAATGCAGACGTTCTACCGTCTTCGCGAAGCCAAGAAAGGCACGTCCAAAGCCGAAGCGTTACAGCACGCGCAGCTTACCTTATTGCAAGGAAAGCATGGGGATGGGTCATTGAGCGGTACACGCAGCGCGTCGGCAGTACTACCCAAGGACGCATCTGCGTCTGATAGCAAACCTGTAGAAGGTGTGTTCCCACATGATGAGGCTGCTCCCTACGCCCATCCTTATTATTGGGCACCGTTTATTCTCATTGGGAATTGGCAATAATCGTTGATTTTAGTGAAAATCTGGATTACGTCTCCGAATTTTCATGCTAAAACTCAGACGTGATTCAACGAAAATCGTATTTAAGCAGGCTCGACACGGCAGTGAGACGGTCACCAGTGACAGCGTTACTCGGTCCTCGGCAGTGTGGCAAAACCACGCTGGCACGCTTGTTTGCTGCGGATAGACCGGCGACATACTTTGACCTGGAGTCGCAACCTGATGTGCGACGCCTGCAGAATCCCGAGCTGATGTTGGGGTCGCTTAATGGATTGGTGGTCTTGGACGAGATTCAAGTGATGCCGGAGTTGTTCAATGTGTTGCGAGTGTTGGCTGATCGTCCCAATAGTTCCGCTCAATTCCTGGTGTTAGGCAGTGCTTCTCCAACGATTGTGAAGCACGTGTCCGAAACACTGGCAGGACGAGTCGAATTCATCGAGTTAACGGGGTTCGATCTGCGTGAACTCGGCGAAGGATCAGTCGAAACACTATGGCTACGCGGTGGGTTCCCTCGCTCGGTGTTGGCTGACTCAGAGGAAGATAGCCTGGCATGGCGAGAAGGATTTATCCGCACCTTTCTCGAACGCGATATTCCGCAACTGGGCATTACCATTCCCGCGACAGCGATGCGACGGTTTTGGACGATGTTGGCGCATTATCACGGACAAACGTGGAATGCAGCAGAGTTGGCGCGGTCGATGGCATTATCAGATAAAACCGTGCGCTCGTATCTTGATATTCTCACCGGGACCTTCATGGTACGGCAGTTACAGCCGTGGTACGAGAACCTGGGCAAGCGACAGGTCAAAGCGCCAAAAGTATATTTCCGTGATTCGGGATTGCTGCACAGTTTGTTAAGTGTCCCCGACCATCACACGTTATTAGCGCATCCACGAGTCGGGGCCTCGTGGGAAGGCTTTGCCATCGAGCAAGTGTTGCAGGCCGTAGCACCAGAGGAGGCGTACTTCTGGGCGACGCACAGCGGTGCCGAGCTGGATTTATTGTTTCTACAACGCGGGCGGCGATATGCAGTTGAGGTAAAATTTAACGAAGCACCGACTGTGTCGAAGTCTATGCGCACGGCGCTGACGGATCTACAAGTAGAGCATCTATGGGTCGTGTATCCTGGTCAACATGCCTATCCGGTACACGAACAGATCACTGTCTGGCCGTTGCGGATGGTCACGCAACTACCGGAGCAGATGACGTAAGCTCACATTATGGGGTGGGGGGCCATGACAAGAAGTCAACGATATTATCACTTTCTGTTTCTATTTTGCTTGATGGCGCGGAGTGGGTTTACATGGGCAGAAGAGCTCAAACTTTTAGCGCAAGTGGATGAAGCGAAAGAAGAAGAACAGATTCGACAAGACGCGGCTAAGAAGGGTGGAGACCCTCGTCCCGCATTAGCAAATCTTTGGATACAACGCGGGTTCGCTGCCTATAACCAGAGTGACTTCCCACGCGCAATTACCTGCTTTGAACAAGCCCTAGGCATCAGTCGGGCGGTCAGGGACCGCGAGGGGGAAGGCATCACGCTTAGCAATATGGGACACATCTATAGCTCTTTAAGCCAATATGACAAAGCTATTAAGTACTACGAGCAGTCGCTAGTGATATTTCGTGAGGTTGAAGATCGCCCTTCTGAGAGTATTGCGCTTCATGGTATCGGATCGGCCTACAGTTCTTTGAGCCGCTATGACAAAGCCATTGAGTATTATGAGCAGGCGCTAGCAATCCTACGTGAAGTTAAAGATCGAGCCGGGGAAGGAGCAACGCTTAGTAACCTTGGGTTGGCCTACAGTTCTTTGAGCAACTATGACAAAGCCATTGAGTATTATGAGCGGGCGCTAGCAATCCTACGCGAAGTTAAAGATCGAAGGGGGGAAGGGAAAACGCTTAGTAATCTTGGATTGACCTACGCCTCCTTGAGTCAGTATGACAAAGCCATTAGCTACTATGAGCGGGCTCTGGCGATCCATCGTGAAGTGCAGGACCGGCCAGGGGAGGGTTCGACTCTCAATAATCTGGGTGCAGCTTACTCCTCCTTAAATCAGTATAGTAAATCCATTGAGTATCATGAGCGGGCTCTAGCGATCCACCGGGAGGTTCAGAATCGAGTAGGGGAAGGCGTAGCAGTCAACGGCCTTGGCTTGGCCTATCACTCCCTAGACCAGCACAATCATGCGATCGAATATTTTCGCCAAGCACTGCTTATCCTGCGTGAAGTTAAGGATCGAGCGGGCGAAGGGGCAACGCTTGGTAATCTTGGATTGACCTACGACTCCTTGAGCCAATATGACAAAGCCATTAGCTACTATGAACAGGCTCTGGCGATCCATCGTGAGGTTAAGGATCGAGCGGGTGAAGCTTCGACTCTCAACGGCCTTGGCTTTGCCTATCGGAACCTGAGCCAATATAACGAAGCCATCAGATACAGTGAGCAAGCCCTGACAATTCAACGTGAAGTCAAGGATCGGGCAGGCGAAGGTGCAACGCTCAATAACCTCGGAATGATCTATCATTTCTTAGGCAAGGACACTGAAGCTATTAAGTATTACAATGAGGCCCTACTGATTCACCGTGAAGTTAAGAACCAGACAGGCGAAGGCTCTGCTCTGAATAATTTGGGGTCAAGTTACGATTCTCTAAACCAGAATGACAAAGCCATTAGCTATTATGAGCAAGCCCTGGCGATTTATCGCGAAGTTAAGAACCAAAGTGGCGAGGGCACTGCGCTCAATAATCTTGGCTTGGCTTACCAGTCCCTAAGGCAATATGAGAAAGCCATTAATTTCTATGAGCAGGCCCTGCCGATCCACAGAGAGATCAAGAATCGCACGATGGAAGGTACTACGCATTCCAACCTCGGCTTGGCTTATGATTCTCTAGGCCAATATGACAAAGCCATGGGATATTATGTTATAGCCTTGGCGATCCGACGTAAGGTCAAGGATCGAGCAGGCGAAAGTGCAACACTCAATAATTTGATGACTTTGAGTAAGCGAAAAAAACAAAAGTCCCTATCAATTTGCTACGGAAAACAAGCGGTGAACATTTATCAAGCGATTCGAAACGAACTGAGAGATCTTGATAAAGAATTGCGTTACAGTTTTCTTAAATCTATTGAAGGTACTTACCGTACGCTTGCCGAATTACTGTTAACTGAAGGTCGAGCTAGAGAAGCCGAACAAGTCCTGAAGATGCTTAAAGAAGAAGAGTTCTTCGAGTTCGTGAATCGCGACCGCCAGGCCGCACCTCAGTTGCTCAGCACCATCGCATACTCGCCCAGTGAAGCTCCGCTTGTGGCTCAGTACACCAAGCTGGCAGACGAGATGACTCGTCTTGCGCAGCAACGTGACGCGCTGAAGTCTGCCTCGTCCCAAGCCACTACACAAGATGTGCAACACGCGACTCAACTCGATACCCAACTGCAAGCTGCTTCTGCAGCCTTCCAAACATTTCTCCATAACTTGCCTGCACAGTTTGACCAGCAAGCACCACAGGAAGCTTGGGCACCCCCGTCCGAACTGCAACAGACTCTTGCCGCACATGAGCCAGGAACAGTAGGAATCTGGACGTTAGTAGGCGAGAAACAAACTTGGCTGGTAATGGTTACCCCGCAAGGAGCAAAGATTTTCCCTGTCGCTATTGCTCGCGAAGAACTGACCCACAAAGTGCAACTCTTCAGAGACATGTTGAAGACGTCCGCTAGTAATCCCTTACCGCTCGCGCAAGAACTCTACCAACTGCTGCTGGCACCAATGCGGAAAGATCTGGAGACAGTCGGGGCTCGTACTCTGTTATGGTCCCTCGATGGCCCACTACGCTACATTCCCATTGGTGCATTGCATGATGGACAGCAGTATGTCGTTGAGCAGTATCGTACCGGTGTATTTACTCTCGCTGGACAACAAGTACTCACAACCGATGCTGCTCCGGACTGGAAAGCGGCAGGCTTCGGTGTCTCCAAAGCACATGGCATATTTAAGCCTCTGGCTGCCGTACCCGCAGAACTCAATGCGATCATCAAGCGCTCTGCTCATGATAACGGCGCCATTCCCGGCGTGATCCGCTTAGATCAACAATTCACCGAAGCAACCTTTCGCACGCTGCTGGATGCCAAATATCCCGTCGTGCATGTCGCGAGTCACTTTCATCTCCAGCCTGGCAATGAAACCCAATCGTTCTTGCTGCTCGGCGATGGTAGTCAACTCAGTGTCGATCGTTTGAAGCAGTATCACTTCGGTGGGACGGAGTTAGTCACCTTATCAGCCTGTGAGACGGGTGTAGGCGGTGATCTGGCTGATGGTGCAGCACAGTTCAGCGGTGGAAAAGAAGTGGAGAGCTTTGCCATGCTGCTGCAATATCGTGGCGCACGGGCGGTGATGGCATCGCTGTGGCAAGTGGATGATCCAAGTACCAAGGAACTCATGGCGGCCTTCTATCGTTATCGCCAAGCGCATCGTGCGGTGTCGAAGCTAGAGGCGTTGCAACAGGCGCAGTTGCAGTTATTGCACGGCGCGAAACCGGAAGCACAGCAAGTCGCAAAGCGCGGAGGACGTGGGGCATCAGCGATACCACTGAATAGTACATCTGCAGCACTACCTCAGCAGACCACAACCCCCTATGCGCATCCGTACTACTGGGCACCGTTTATTCTCATTGGTAACGGACAGTAAGGAACAATCATCAGCGCGAAAAAAATATCACCACACAGGGGCACAGGGGGGAAAAAAGACGGTGCTCATACGTCTTCTACGTAGCGGACAATTTTTTGAGTCATTCGAAGGGGGGAATCGTCGATGAAAAGTCACATTGTTATTACTGCAACGCTCGTGTTGGCACTGGCCGGGCAGGCAATTGCATCCGAGGAAACTGCTCGGCTGATTTACCAGAAGCGTCAGTACGAGAATGCCATGACCCGGACCCAGGTGGAGGTTGCGCAGTACGTCATTAATCATATCCGAGCGAGTGCTGCGGTGGCTGCCCAGGGCGGAGCAGTGGCGTCGTTCTTCGCCAGCTCTTTGGATAGTAATACACGTGGGCTGTTGGCCTTCGCTGGAGTACTGGGGGCAGCGTATTGCTTGCAAAGTGAGAATCGCAGCGAGTGTGCAGATGTCGGGATGACCTTGACCCGTCACATTGCCAATCTCAGTTCGTATCAGCAGCAACTGAAGGCTATCGATTCCTATCTGTTGGCCGTACAGAACTCTGGCGATGAGGACGAGGATTCCCGTGGTGCACGAGGAAAAGCTGGAGAGGGCACGTCGAGTGATGGGAGACCAGTGCCGATCGCTGTGAAAACTCCTGCCCAATCCGCAGAGGAGTTTGTCCGTGCCTATTATCAGTACTTGGGACAACGTGATGCACAGGAAGTGAAGCAGAGCTGGAAAGAACCACCTGCAGAGTTACTCACGAAGTTGGGGACAGTCGAAAGCTTTCGTGTCAACAACACTGCCCTCTCTTACACGAGTCCGGATGTAGCCGGGGTGTGGGTTGAAGTAGACGGCAAGCAGCAGAATGAGAAGGCCGAAAACTGGAAAGGCGTGGTCCACCTCGAAAACGTCAGTGGTGAGTGGAAGATCATCACTATGGCGCTCCATCAAACCGACACCAAACAGTAAACCCAAGGAGTCATACGCCATGTGCAAAGACAGACAATCGATCTTCAGCTCGTATAGATGGTCCTTGTGTGTACTGTGGATGTGGAGCGTAAGCCTCATGCTGACCGCTCCCGCAGAAGCAGGTACACGACGTGCATTGTTGATTGGCATTAACCGCTATACGCCAGCAGTTTCTACTTCTGGAAAAAGTGGGACAGCGAACAAGAGCGCCCAAGCGGTGGCAACAGACGCTGCGTCGGCAGGACGTGCTGCATTGCCAGACCTCAGCGGCGCGGTCAATGATGCACAGGCGATGCAGGCGATCCTTGCACGTTATGAGTTTCCGCCAGAGCACGTGCGAGTGTTGCTCAACGAACAGGCAACCCGCGCCAACATTCTTGCTGCCATTAAAGAACAGTTGGTGATCTCGTCGCAGAAGGGCGACGAAGTCTTCTTTCATTACTCTGGCCATGGATCGCAGGTCGTCAACTCGCGTTCCTCGGAAGCCGACAAAATGGATGAAACCCTCGTGCCGGCTGATGCGTCGGCTGGAGCACCGGATATTCGTGACAAAGAGTTACGACGCCTGTTTAATGATATTCTTGACAAAGGCGCGCGGTTAACCGTGATCATTGATAGTTGTCACAGTGGCTCAGTTGCACGGGGATTAGCCAACCCTGGGCAGGCACGCAACGTTCCACCGGATACCCGTGACATCGCCGCGCGAGTTGCCAACGAAGCGCCCGACCCACGGCCAGATCCGGAGAATCGTGGGGCACTAATTTTATCCGCAGCGCAGGATTATCAAAGTGCGTATGAGGTTACGGACGACGAAAGCCAAAGCAAGCAGAAGCATGGGGCATTTACCTTGGCGCTGTGGAAAACGCTGCGAACAGCCAATCGCAAGGAACCAGCAGAGCAGGTGTTTCGTCGAGCCCGTGCGCTGTTACGGACGGACGGAAAACTCCAAGACCCGGTCCTCGCGGGTTCAGCAGAACGACGACAGGCACCCTTGTTCGGCAGTAATGCCCAACTCACGACGAGCGAGATCACCATCGCAGTGCAAGAGGTAAACGCAAACGGTGGCATCGCGTTACAAGGCGGACTCGCCGCTGGGTTACGGCGCGGCTGTGAGCTCGAACGGATGCCCGAGAAAGGCAACGAGAGCAACGCGCGCATTCGCGTGGAGCAAGTCGATGGCTGGAATCGCTCGACTGCACGGATGATCAGCGGAGAGGCGAAAGCGATTCGGGCTGGCGATTTCTTCAAACTGGTAAAATGGGCCGCGCCGGATGTTCCTGACGTACGCGTATGGCTTTCGCCTGCCATAGCGGACGCGGACCTTGCACGTGTGGCCAAAGAACTGGCCGCATTACGCAACGCGCCAAGATTTTCTCAATCCACAGTTCGCTTAGCGCTTTTTCCAGCGCGGTGAGGCGTTCTTCTACGGTCAGTTGTTCCAGCATGGGTCCTTTCCTCAACGGCGTTGCGCACTCTTGCGTATTTGTTCACTATCAAAATACTAGAGGCATCGATATCAACCAAGGAGCAATAGCATGAAAAAGGTATTTCTTGCGCTGTCTTTGGTCGTGACCGTGCACCCGAGGCTGTCGCAGTCACAAATGTGAATCGTGGTGTAACCTCAGTCAGTTGGGAGGCGAACTCACCGAAAGGTATTTATAGTTGCAGCGCCGACGACATGGTGAGGCGTGTCTACTGCGTCAGGAAATAACATTGAGTGTAGCGACCATTTCACTGCTCTCATACTAACGTTTCTCTGTGTTGGGTGAGCACGATGTTTCTCCGATGTTTTCGTCTACTCACATCCTGTATCGCATTCCCCGGCTTCGCTCGGGCTGATGTTTGGGTGTCTCTTCCCGTGATGCTACTGGACGCTGACTGCGCTGCTCGGCAGGCACACGAGTTATCGTCTGTTCGTGCACCGGGGGTTGTCGTTCTCGTCGCCAGTCGGTCTGGGGATAACTCACCACCTGTGCTGCATCCGTCGGTTGTCGTCTGTGCACTGATACCAAGGGACGTTCACTGCAATTATGGGAGACCTGTGCACGTGGAGGAGTCTGTTGTGCCTGGTTCTCGCCTTGCCCTTCACGTCGTGCGGGCACGCGCCGATGCGTTCCCCTGTCCCCCCGTTGAGAAAAGCGTGGAGAGCCGTTAGACGGGGTAATGGCATCGAGCGCTGTCGATTTTGGCCACGCACGACTCACTGCCTGTGCCATCTCGCCCTGCTTGTTCGTGAATACCTGCGCATCTAATCGGGCACGGGAAATGCTCACATAGAACTGTTGTTGATTGACGAGCGCAACACTTTGTTCAGTATCCACATTGACCAGCACACGATCAATCGTGGCCCCCTGGCTGCTATGGCTCGTCGTCGCGTACCCATATTCGATGTGGCGAAGTTCGGGCAACGTCGTTGATACTGACGCACCGGTATCGAGTGCGATCGAAACCTGGCCACTGTCTTTATCAAGGGCAGCAATAGTCCCTAACGCTCCATTAGGAATCTGGAGGGCTTTGAACGGCGCACGGAACTGTATGCGATCGCCAACCGCAAACTCACGTGTTTCTTCGCGATAGACTTCGACGCCGTGCAGCTTGGTCGGGTTATAGGTATGTGTCGCACCGCTGTCTGTGCGCACCGTGAGCTGATTGCGCTCTGGATCGACAGCGGTAACACGCGCATAGCTTCCAGGTCTGATGTCATATTTCTTGCTCCCTGTGCGATAGCGCACAACATCATTGACCGCGTAGCTGCGTGCCCACCCGCGTTCGGCTCCGGTCACACTGCGATTGATCAGCACAGGATGTGTGATTCCGGTTTCTGGCACATGCCCTCGTTCCTGTAAGGTTTTGCGAATCGCCATATTGAGTGCGGTACGTTCAGCATTCGCAGGAGAGACCACCAGCACCTGCTGACCAGCTTCCACACTACGGACATACTCCTGCGCAATCGCAGCAGCGCGATCCTCAGCTTTTTCGATCTCAGTCACGCGTCCCTGGTCGATCAACAGATTGACGGCTGGAGTTGTCTCTCCTGTGGCGGCCAATTCCACGGCTTTCCGTAGCTCAGGATCGCGTTGCCGTCGTATAACATCCAACTGGGCTGTTTCCATCCCTGCCTGTTGGAGTTGGGCAATCGGGCGTCCAGCTTCGATTGCCCCGTGCTGGCGTTGATCGCCGACAAAGATGACTCGCGCAACCTGTGCCTCCTGTGCCTGGTGTAACAAGGTGTTTACATGTCGTGTCGCGAGTAAACTGGATTCATCGACAATCCACACTTCTCCCTTGGCCTGTCCCGGTGTCATGGATCGTGCCAATAGTGAGGCAACGGTCGTGCCGTTGATGCCTGCTTCACGCAAGGCACGCACACTGCCCGTCGTCGGGCCAAAGCCCCGGACCGTATGCCCGTTGGCTTCCAGCAGTTCGCGCATCGCACCAATCGTGGTCGTCTTGGTCGCGCCCGCTTTTCCTTCGATGGCACTCAACCAATGGCGAGACATTAGCGTTTGCCGTACGACTATCGTTTGATCGGTGAAAAGCCCTTTCTGTTGTGCCCATGTGTTCACCGTCTGCTCAGGTACGAGCGGCTGTGCCTGCCCCTGCCCTGCTTCCATGAGCGACAGAATGTCACGTTCCAGGTCCACCATGTCCTGCGTTGTGTAGCCCTTCCCTACCCACATTCCTTCTGTAATCGGCAGCAAAATGCCGTGGGCAGATTGCGCGCCGATCTCGCTGCGCGTCTCGTCAAGGACAATCCTTCCCATGCCACGCTGTAATGCAGTAGTTTCCAACGTGCGCACGTGCATCACGGCATCACGCTCGGTGATATGCTCATGCGCAAACGTCACGGCAGTGCGAGTTGCCTGCCGCACCGCGTCGGCCTCGATCGTTGCCGGACCATGTTCCCGCGCTTCGACGGTCCGCTGCGAGAGATCGAGTCCGAGTCCCGTAGCGCGTGCTTGCCATTCCTGACTCATCTCGGCTTCACTGCGATGATCTTTGGCTAAGCGACTCTGATGCGCCGCGATCTGCGCGGCAGCGGCACCGGTGACTCCCTGGTCGGCCAACCGCTGGGTAATATCGTGACGGCGCTGAGAAAATGCCTCGATGTGCGTGCGCTCATAGCCCGTCAGTTCCCACTCTCCCCGGTGACCCGTCAACGTTACGCCATAGCCTAAGGACTGCGCCGTACGTGCCAGCGCGGAGCGATACACTGCTGTGGCAAAGGCTTGACTGCGGTACACATCTAAGACTTCCACCCCGCGCCATTGTTCATCGTCGCGCTGTGTCATGTTGGCTATCACCACATGCGTGTGCAAATGTGGATCAGGTCCAAGTCCTTGCTCTTGTCCAGTGTGGGAAGGCCGCGCTGCCGTATGCTCGAACAACGCGGCCACCATATTGCCGGTCGTGATCCGTCGTGAGCCACCGTCGACCCGACTTTGTACATATTTTTCGAGTTCGGTCAGCGCCTGGTGCACAGCCTGGCGATGAGCGTCTCGTAAGCGCTCATCACCACCAATCAACACTTGTAGGGAAACACTCTTGGGCGCATTGAACACCGCATCCCACGCCGCGCGTCGTTTGCCATTGGTCGCCGGTGGCACGAGCACTTCCCCTGACCGGGGATCACGACCATTGAGCACCGCACGAAACGCTTCCAGCTGCACGTCGCCGTGCAAGCCCAGGGTCGCCGCGCCGGTGCCGAACCACTGGCCCGTAATCCGTTGCTCTTCGCTGTAGTAGTCATCCTGCGTGTACTTTTCCTGGTAGTACGTTTCCGCTTTCGCGGCGCTGATGCCGCCTTTGCTCATGACCAGCATTTAATGCCTCCGTTTCTGCCCAACCGGAAACAAATCGAGCTGTTGTGCAGGGGCTTCTATTGTCGTTGCGACGGCAGGCACAGTGGTGTCGTGCTCTGCCTCGGACGTCGTCCCGAAGG
>Ga0209069_10000292_pt1 | contig 21902 bp, 12 predicted proteins | sample Str013_2_FD_187202 | JGI IMG/M metagenome (GOLD analysis project Ga0209069, IMG submission 187202) | Freshwater sediment microbial communities in response to fracking from Pennsylvania, USA - Straight Creek_MetaG_SC_2013 (SPAdes) (version 2) | ecosystem: Environmental > Aquatic > Freshwater >...
CAAAGGCTGGGGTGATACAAAACCGGTAGCAGATAATAAAACAGAAGAAGGAAGAGCCCGCAACAGAAGAACAGAACTGCAAGTGGTAAATGTTCATTAAAAAAATGAGAAATAAGTAATGAGGAATTAGAAATAAGAAAGGAAGATTCACTTTCTTATTTCTAATTCCTCATTACTTATTTCTCATTTCCCTTTTCCGCAGTTGCCAAAAAAAACTCTGAAAGCCTTGTTGGATATGGGGTGGTTTTCTATTTTGGGTGCCGCATTGCGGAAGACAGGAGAAAGGTGGGATTCACTTTCTCATTTCTAATTCCTCATTACTTATTTCTCATTTCCCTTTTGCATATTCGCCTTTTTACAGTAGGTTTGAATCAACCTTATCGTTGAAAATGCAAATGGACCTTCCATACCAGCTTGCTTTAACTTTTGTTCCCCATATTGGTTGCGTACAGGCCAAAATACTTATCCAGCATTTCGGAACAGCAGAAAATATTTTTAAAGCAAAAAAATCCGAACTCGAAAAAATAGAAGGTATTGGTTCGGTACGAGCATCCTCTATCAGGAAATTTAATGATTTCTACAAAGCCGAAAAGGAATCTGCATTCATAGAAAAATATAAGATCAACCCTTTATTTTTAACTGATGAAAAATATCCGCAACGATTATTGAATTGCTACGACTCTCCCACACTTTTATTCTACAAAGGGAATGCAGATTTAAACAATTCAAAAATCATTGCTGTTATTGGAACCAGGAGCAACTCGGATTATGGGAAACAAGTGACAGAACAACTGATCCGGGATATGGCAGAATTCAATATACTCGTTATAAGCGGGCTCGCGTATGGCATCGACGCTATTGCACACAAAGCAGCATTAAAAAATAATTTACCGACAGTAGGTGTATTGGCGCATGGCCTGGATAAATTATATCCTTCGGAACATGCTTCTATCGCCAGGGAAATGATCCAACAGGGAGGATTACTGACAGAGTTCGGCAGTGACAGCAAACCCGATAAACATAATTTTCCCGTCCGCAACCGCATCGTAGCCGGTATGGCAGATTCAATCATCGTCATAGAAACCGGCATCAAAGGCGGCAGTATGATCACCGCTGAATTAGCCAACGGGTATAACAAAGATGTGTTTGCCTTTCCTGGAAAAACTACTGATTCCAAAAGCATTGGTTGCAATTACCTGATCAAAAACAACAAAGCTGCGCTACTTACAGATGCCCTGCAATTGAGTGAATGGATGGGATGGACAATGCGACCGCGCTCATCCTTCAACTCCCACTCATCCTTCGACTCGCGCTCAGGACAGAGAGAATTATTTGTTGAACTAACTGAAACCGAAAAAAAAATTATCGGCATGCTGAGAGAAAAACAACCGATGCATATTGATGAACTGAATATAAAAAGCAATATAAACACCAGCGCAGTGGCAGCCGCTGTGCTGAACCTGGAACTGCAGGGTATTATCAATTTATTACCAGGGAAAATGTATGCCTTGAATAATTAATAGGCAATCGGGCCTGGAAAAAGAATGCCTTACTATGCTTTCCATGTTTCTGTAATTCCTATTCAAAAATCTTTGGAACATATTTGCCTCTCGCCCTATCTTTGCACATGGCAAGAATAAATACCCCCGGCAGCAAAAAAAATTCTCCCTCAAAATTTTTCGGCGAAGGTCTCACGTTTGATGACGTATTATTATTACCTGCTTTTTCGCAGGTATTGCCCCGTGAAACAGACATTCGCTCAAAACTCACAAAAAAAATAACCCTCAACATCCCCATGCTTTCTGCAGCCATGGATACTGTTACAGAAGCTCCATTGGCCATTGCATTGGCCCGCGAAGGCGGTATCGGCATATTGCACAAAAACATGACGATTGAAAAACAGGTGGAACAGGTGCGTAAGGTCAAACGCAGTGAAAGTGGTTTGATCATTGACCCGATTACATTACATGCAGAAGCCACAATCGGCGATGCATTGCGACTGATGAAAGAAAATAAAATCGGAGGTATTCCGATTGTTGACAATCATCAAAAACTTGTAGGCATTCTCACCAACCGCGACCTCCGGTTTGAAGATGACAAGCGAAAGAAAGTAAAAGATGTGATGACAAAAGAAAATCTCGTCACTGCTCCCGAAGGAACCGATTTGAAAATGGCTGAAAAAATTTTACAAAAATATAAAATTGAGAAATTGCCGGTAGTGAGCAAATCCGGGAAACTGATCGGATTGATTACTTACCGGGATATTCTTCAATTGCAAAGCTGCCCGCTCGCAGTAAAAGACGGATATGGCAGACTGTTAGTCGGCGCAGCGCTAGGTATTACCAGCGATCTACTGGACAGAACTTCAGCGCTCCAACAAATCGGCGTGGATGTTGTTTGCCTGGATAGCGCCCATGGCCATCACGAAGGTGTTATCAAAGCCGTGAAAACCATAAAGAAGAATTTCGGGAAACTGCAGGTAATTGCCGGCAATATAGGAACTGCTGCAGGAGCCAAAGCGCTTGCAGATGCGGGCGCGGATGCCGTGAAAGCAGGCATCGGTCCCGGATCAATTTGCACTACGCGCATTGTTGCCGGCGCAGGGGTACCGCAAATCACTGCCATATTGGAAGCCGCCTCTGCTTTGAAACCCAGGGGCATTCCTTTAATTGCGGATGGTGGTATCCGTTATACCGGGGATATGGTAAAAGCGTTGGCGGCGGGTGCCAATGCCGTAATGATGGGAAGTGTATTTGCCGGTGTGGAGGAAAGTCCCGGTGAAGCGATCATCTTCGAAGGAAGAAAATTCAAACAATACCGTGGAATGGGTTCAATCGGAGCCATGTCGCAAGGCAGTAGCGACCGTTATTTTCAGGATGTGGAAGACGGCATCAGGAAATTGGTTCCAGAAGGAATCGAAGGGCGCGTTGCTTTTAAAGGCAACCTCAATGAAGTGGTATTGCAATATGTAGGCGGCCTTCGTGCGGGCATGGGTTATTGTGGCGCTAAAGATATTCCCGCATTGCAACAGGCGCAATTCATAAAGATAACAAATGCGGGAATGCAGGAAAGCCATGCACATGATATTGATATCACGAAAGAAGCGCCTAATTATAGCAGGTAAAGATAATCTAACCGCTTGTTGTTTTTTGAATGTATAAGCCCTTTATTCTTTTTTAAAAATTATTCGATGAATCACCGGAAATGGTGCCTGATTTTTTTGCTTTCCTATTTTGAAGCGTTTCCAGCATTTACTCAAAATGATTCCTGCCATCTACAGGTGAGCCTGCTGACCTGCGGCCCCGGAGAAGATCTATATTCAATATTTGGCCACACTGCTATAAGAATTAAGGATAGCACCTCGCGTACAGATACAGTTTACAATTACGGAACCTTCGATGATTCCGATCCTTATTTCTATTTGAAATTCACAAAAGGCATTATGGTGTATTCTCTTTCTGTTGAACCTTTCTCTTATTTTATGAAAGAGTATATTCAGGAGCACCGCAGCGTAACAGAACAAATCCTGCAATTAAGTTGTGCCGATAAACAAAAATTGTCAGCAGCATTGCGTACAAATGCATTGGAAAGAAACCGATACTATAATTATCATTTCTATAATGATAATTGCACCCTGCGGGCAAGAGATATCATTAAAAAATATTCTGGCGCTCCCGTGATTTTTAAAAAAATATTGCCCGATCAACATACAACTTTCAGGAACCTTATCAATAGTTATCTGAACAAAAGTAGCAAGCACTGGAGTAAATTCGGCATCAATATATTTCTTGGAAGTCATCTCGATGCTCCGATGAACAATGGGCAAGCCATGTTTCTTCCGGAATATCTTATGAAAGGATTTAGTAATGCATCCAAGGGCCAGGAAGCTTTGGTAAGTGAAACGCACGAAATTCTCCCTGCCGGCAATACCGATCAAATCAATTCATCCTGGTTCACGCCTGCATTTCTTTTTACAATATTATTGCTTATAACATTCGCATTGTCATTCTTCAAAGTTCCCGCATCAAAAACCACTCTAGCTATATTCGATTTCATTTTCTTTTTGTCAATCGGGTTATTAGGGATAGTGATGTTATATCTATGGCTGGGAAGGGTTGATACAGTTTGCAGGAATAATATGAATCTGCTATGGGCCCTGCCATCTCATTCAATAATCGCTTTTTTTATAAGAAGCAAGAGGCGTTGGGTAAAAAAATATTTTGTCTTTACTGCATTAATAAACGTCATACTCCTGTTGGGATGGAAATGGTGGCCGCAGGAACTGATATACGCAGTCATACCGCTCTGCCTGTTGATTATTTTCAGAAGCATATCCATCGCTCAAAAAAAATAGCCATGGAAAAAACGACAGCATACCGTGATAAGGAAATATTTTACCAGGCACATGGGAAAGGAAAGGCAGTTGTCTTAATTCATGGCTTTGCAGAAGATGGAACCATCTGGGATGATCATGTGAATCGTCTACAAAATAATTTTCGGTTAATCATCCCCGATATTCCTGGCAGCGGTAGATCGTCATTGATCAGTCCGGCTCCAACCATAGAAGATTATGCAGACTGTATCAGGGCAATTATGCATACAGAAAAAATTACCGACTGTGTCATGATCGGGCATAGCATGGGTGGATATATCACGTTGGCATTTGCTGAAAGATATCCGGATCTTCTGAAAGGCATTGGATTTTTTCATTCTACTGCTTATGCAGACAGCGAAGAAAAAAAAGATACCCGGAGAAAAAGCATCGCATTTATCCGGCAGTATGGCGCGGCCCCTTTCATAGAACAATTTACCCCTAACTTATTTTCAGAAAATTTCAAAAAGAAAAATCCGCATATAGTGTCGGTGTTGGCTCAACGCTATATCAATTTCGATCCAGTATCGCTTATATCTTATCACGAAGCTATGCTACAACGCCCCGACAGAACGCATATCCTGAAAACATTTCCAAACCCCGTCCTGTTTATTATAGGAGAACAAGACAAAGCCATTCCATTACAAGAAAGTTTGCTGCAATCTCATATACCGCAATTGTCATTCATTCATATATTAGAAAACACGGCACATATGGGAATGATGGAAGACATACATGAAAGCACAATTTCGGTGGAGAGTTTCCTGAAACAAATAGTAAATTTTTAATGGCAGTTTAAGGCAATGGAATTGGCAGATAAAAGAGATTAATATTAATGCGCTGATTATAAATTAATTTGCTCAGTATGGCTACCAAAGACTCCGATGAATGCATAATTATTTTTTTTTACGCACTAAATCAAGAAATAAGAAGTAGATGTCGAACAATTATCTTATTTTCATACCCCGGAAAAACCACGCAAATATGCAAGTAGAAAATTAGACCATTTTACTGCATTACAAAAACTTCCTGAAGCAAATTAAAATAGCATCTTCAATTGTACTTACCCTATTGTGAATCTTTTAAAAAAAATATTACTCGTTTTTATTTCGGTTTCATCCATAACTTTTTCAGTATATGCCAGGCATATCAAGGGGGGAGAAATCTATTATTCATACCTCGGTCCGGGCACATCAGCGAATTCAGATAAATACTTACTTACTCTGCGTTTATTTATCAGTTGTGAATCTGTTGCGGGGCAACTGGAAACAACAGTGAATGTGGGCATTTTCCGGAATCCAGATAATTTACCTGCCCGGGGATCGCCCTTCACCCTTTCTCTCGCCCAGGATCAAACGATATATCTTACCAAGCCAAGTCCATGCATCATCAATCCGACTGAAGTTTGCTATCGCATAAGAACTTATACGGTTGTCGTTGAATTGCCTAAGCAGCCCGAAGGGTATACGGCAATTTATCAGCGATGCTGTAGGCTGGATAATATCAGGAATATAAGCCCCAACACCAATATCGGCGCGTCTTATATCTGTCGTATCCATGGAACAAATGATATTGGGTTGAATGGGGTCAATTCAAATCCTGAATTTTTGGTAAAAGACACGGTTTTGATTTGCCAGCGAAGGCCTTTTACATTGAATTTCGGTGCTTTAGATGAAGATGGAGATTCTCTATCTTATGAATTCACCTCAGGATATGCTGGTGGAAGTGCAAATAATCCTATTGTGACCAACCCCTCGCCTCCCAAAAACATAGCCGCTCTTTCCTACACACCCGGTTTTTCCGGTTTGAAACCATTGGGGCCCGGAGTAACGATTAATCCAAAAACCGGTGTCATATCGGGCATTGCCCCTACGTCGGGTGATTATGTCGTTTGCGTGTTGTTGAATGAATGGAGGAATGGCAAAATAATCAGCAGTCACCCAAAAGATTTTATTGTACATATAGACGACAAATGTGATCTGGCCGCAGCAGATTTAAAACCCAGTTATATTACCTGCGACGGTTTCAGTTATTCTTTTAAAAATGAAGCGCCATCTTCACGATTGATTCATTCCTATTTTTGGGATTTCGGTGTATTGGGATCAACCAATGATACTTCATCGAACGCTACACCAACTTTTACTTTTCCTGATACCGGCACCTATACAGTAAAGTTATATGTCAACAAGGGTGAAGAATGTTCCGACAGTGCGATTACTTTTATGAAAGTATATCCCGGATTTTTCCCAGGCTTCACTGTTAAAGGTTCATGCCTGCTAGTGCCTTTGCAATTCATCGATACAACCAAAACAAAATATGGAATCATATCCGGCTGGATATGGAATTTCGGCGATGCCTCAACGCAGGCTGATACCTCTGCACTTCAAAATCCTTCCTGGAAATACAGTGATACCGGAACAAAAAAAGTCAGTCTCATTGTCTCCAATAGCAAGGGCTGCCGAGATACTGTTATTCAAAATGTACAGGTATTGGATAAACCTCCCATCAACATGGCCTTTCGCGATACACTTATTTGCAGTATCGATACGCTGGAACTGATTGCGCAGGGAACGGGTCTGTTTAGCTGGACGCCAAATGCATTCATGTTACGATCCAATACGCCGGACCCGCTGGTATATCCTAAGACAACGACAACATTTTTTGTAAGGCTGGACCAGGGCGGATGTGTGAATAAAGATTCTGTTCGAGTTAGAGTTGTTGATTTTGTGACTTTATATCCCGGTAACGATACTACGATTTGCCTTACAGACACCGTTCGTCTCAATCCATCTGGCGACGGATTGTATTTCGCATGGAGTCCGGCTGCATCACTTGATAATCCCAAAATAAAAAATCCGAGAGCCACTCCTGTAGGAACCACTACTTATCATGTAATCGCAAGCATTGGCAAATGCAATAATTCGGGGGATGTAACAGTATTTACCGTTCCTTACCCCGGTTCTTTTGCGGGGAATGATACCATTGTCTGTTATAATGATACGGCACAATTGAATGCAACGATCAGGGGCATACGTTTTACATGGGCCCCGGTTGATGCGTTGAGTGATCCGACAATCCTTAATCCACTTGCATTTCCGCAGTCTACAACCATCTTCACTTTATTTGCATACGATACATTGGGATGCCCCAAACCAGGAATATCTTCAGTCACCGTAACTGTTGATCCGAAGATCAATGCATTTGCAGGAAATGATACTTCGATCGTTGTGGGACAACCACTACAATTATCGGCGAGCGGTGCTCCTTATTTTTCATGGACCCCGACCACCTACCTGGATCAAAATGACATCCCCAATCCTGTTGCGGTTTTAAATGATAATTTTAGTTATGTGCTCAAAGCATATAATGAAGTTGGATGCTTCAGTTTGGATACAATTAATATCAAAGTATTTAAAACAGCACCGGATATTTTTGTGCCCAATGCTTTTACTCCCGGTAAAAATCTCAACAATATATTCAGACCAATTCCTGTAGGAATATCCGCTCTTTCTTTTTTCAGAATTTATAACCGCACAGGACAATTGGTATTCAGTACCACCAGGATTGGAAATGGGTGGGATGGCACAGTAGCTGGCAGGCCACAGGATAGCGGCGGCTATGTATGGATGGTGAAAGGAATAGATTATACAGGAAAAATTGTAACAAAAAAAGGAACCATGGTATTGATAAGATAAACCAGCCAGATAAGAAAATCATGATCTCAATCGCCCGTATCAATTGTTATCATACCTGAATAGATCGTAATTTGCAATTCGCAAAACTAAAATCAGCTTGAACAAGATTGTTTTAATCACCGGAGCAACTTCCGGTTTCGGCAAAGCATGTGCAGAAAAATTTTCCGCCAACGGATTCGCTGTAATCATAACCGGAAGGAGAAAGGACAGGATAGAAAAAATAAAGCAGGAGCTTGAAAAAAAATATTCAATAAAAGTTTTACCTCTTGTTTTTGATGTAAGAGACAAAAAAACCGTCTTTGAAATATTTTCTAATATACCAGAGGAATGGAAAAAAATTGATTTATTGATCAACAATGCCGGTCTCGCCCTCGGTAGGGATTTTTTTGATGAAGCCGATCTGGAAGATTGGGAAACGATGATCGACACCAATATTAAAGGCCTCTTATATGTTACAAAAGCAATACTTCCTTTCATGATAGCGCAGCATAATGGACATATTATCAATATTGGTTCTGTTGCAGGAAAAGAAGTGTATGAAAAAGGAAATATTTACTGTGCCTCCAAACAGGCAGTGGATGCCATTTCCAAATCTTTACGCATTGATTTGCTTCAACATGGGATAAAAGTCACGGCTATACATCCCGGCGCCGCAGAAACAGAGTTTTCACTGGTTCGCTTCAAGGGAAATACATCGCAGGCAAAAAAAATATATGAAGACTATACTCCCTTAAGCGCTGAGGATGTGGCTGATATCATTTTCTATTGTGCAACTTTACCCCCACATGTGTGCATCAATGACCTTGTGGTAACCTGCAAGGCACAGGCCAATTCATTTTATCTCCATAAGGGCCCGGCGAACGCTTAATTCCCGAATTTATTGTGAAAAGGCACGATACTTGCGACCAGATTGCAAATATCGATTCAATTGTATATTTTTATAGCCATAGTCCGTAAATCCGTTAAAAAACCCTAGAACATGAAAACTTATTCACGTAAGCTTTTCTTTGTTTTATTTATTTTCATTGGCCAACAACTGGCGGCCCAGGAAGTAATAAAGCAGGAAAATTGCGACGCCTCACCCTTTCACAGCCAGATTGATAGCTTAAAAAGCTTATTTAATTCAAAAGGTTTTATAGTATTGAGAGAAGCATCGATGGCGATGCAGAGCGAATACGAAATGCCCATCATCGTTCCGATGAGCCAGGGGGCTTTGTATGAATTCGTCTTTATAGGCGAGCCGAGCTCCAGGTTATATGAAGTCAGAATGTACGATTGGAACGAAAAGCAGGTGGTTTACCAGAAAAAAATGTGGGGAGATGTGGATGGCAATATCATCAGCTATGCTTATATCCCTCAATTTTCTGAATACCACATGATCAAACCGGTGCAGATAAACAAGACAAAGAAAAAACTTTGCGGATATGTTTTACTTCTTAAAAAAGTGAAGTAGTATCGGGATTTGTGAGATTGTTTATGACCGATATGATAATTTTCATATCCAAAATTTCCTCACAGACTTTTTTAATCATGGTTCTTCTTACTTCGATGGCTTGGTTGGCTTATTCGCCATTTCCGCCAAAGAAATCCTTATTTGTATTCCCGCACGTGTAGTAGTTATCGGCGGAGAACTGGAAATTTTTGGGATCACACTGCGCCTGTCATAATAGAATTTGATATTTATCCTGTTATTGATCACATAATCAACAGAAGGGGATATATTCACTACCTTTTGCCCACCTACCGGTAAAGATGCGTTTTGATCGAGATAGCTATTGGAAGTCACATCATCGCGAAGGCTGAAATCAATTCGTAACGTAAGATCATTATCCAATTTCCCCGAAGAGCCATTATTACCGGAAATTTTTAAACCAAAAGGCAATGGCAATCCTTTTTTGCGCCATCCGATTCCCACTATAAATTCTGTTGACCTCGTTTCACTCATCTGGTAATCGATCAGGCTCAAACTCAATTGCCGCGATTTACTGTAACCGACCCTGGCCTGCAATTGATTTACAAATTGCATATCCAGATCGATCAATGGTGAAAATTGTTCGCTGATGGATATATTGGGCACCAGGAAATACGGAACAAAATTGCCCGTCAACGTATCAATAAAACCGGGTTGCCGCAAACCAAGCGGGTCCTGGTATGTAAGCGCTGAGTTGAAACTGTTCATGCTCAAAGTGCTCGTATACGCATTGGTGACGCTGAAATTTGTAAAAATTTTGTCCAACCCCGGAATACGGCTCAGGCCATTGTAGCTGATGCGCCAGTTTGGTTTTGGCAGGTATCCGGAAAAAGGATTGGATCGGATATTCGGATTATCTTCCTTCACGAGCGCAATTGAACTCGGGCTTTTGCCACTATAAGCAGCAATGAAAGCAGGTATCAGTACGTCCTGTGCATATTTTCCATACCCCTTGTAATAACCATCCGGGCTTTGAATCCCTGAATAAATATTTGATTTCCCCAATCTTTCCGATATGATTTGCCTGTACTGTTGGAATTTTCTGAATGTACCTGAAATTTCGTTTGGTTTGAAATTTTCAAATAATGTTTTGACAGAAACAAAGCTGACACTGAAACTACCAGCTGAATATGGATTTAGCCGCGAAAAACTTCCCTGGCTGGTAGTATCTTTATACAATTCCGTATAGTTTTTTCCAAATGTTTTATTGACATTGAGCGTAATATTGAGATCCCTGACAGGTTGTAATTGCGCGGAAATATTTATTAGTTGGTTAAAACTTGCCTGGTTTTGGAAATTGAACGTTGTATCGGTTGTCAGCAAACCTTTACGCCCCAAACGGTTCACAAAAGCAGTGTCGGGTTGTTCACCAAATAAATAGCCGAAACCGGGTTGTCCTGATTTTAGATCCATTCCTAAAATTCTTGTGCTGTCTGTATATCCGTAAATGCTTGATGCGGAATTTTCGGAATAGCTTATGTTGACAGTTTTCAGCGACGTGAGCACCCTGGCAAGGGCTTTTGCTACACCCTTAAGTTCATAACGTTCAGTCGGTTCCTCTTCCTGCTTTTTATTTTTAGTGCTGTCTGCTGTTTTTTTATTGGGTGATGAAGTGGGTTTATTGATTGCAGGCGATTGATCCAATTCACGCAACAATCTCCACTTGCTATATAGTTTACTAAAACTCAATTCGCCGGTAATATCTTTTTTCTGCGTATTCTGCAGAGTGTTTCCGAGACTTTTTGCAAGAAGTGATGCTGTTGTCCATTGATAGGTTGCTCCATATCCTGCGCGAAAAGTTGTCCAATCCAATAAAGGCAGTTTATTGGTGGGCAAAGTGTAGGTTATATTCGCGCTTTGTTGATACATTATATTTCTGCCGCCTTTCCAGAAATTATTCCACATGCGCCTGCGCCCGAATTTATCGAGTCGGCCACTATCTTCATCCACCCATGCCTTATTAAGCGCAGTAAAATCTATATTCAATGATCTGGTAAGATCCCAACGCAAAGTATAGTTGCGGTCGAATGTAAAAAATTTATTAAAGGTTTCAGGCAAAGCATTTTTTGGTCCATCGATATTGCGCGACCGGTAAGCGCCGAATTGCCTGTTTATATCTGCACGAAATGAAATAACAGAAGGTATCGGGTTGAAATTAATATCTTTAATCAGTGTCAGCCATCTTGATTTTGATTTTATGGGCCGCTTAAATGGTTCCCAATATTTTGGCTGGCTGGTATAGTTATAACCAAGCCCTCCTTTATAATTAGCCAGATCATCCTCTGTGGCAATGGGGCTATGGTGCTCGAGCTTGGTATACGAATAAGACAAATCGAAATTCTCAACGCTCCACAACTTCAGTTTTTTACCGGTGATATTATTCTTGCGTACATTGGTAAAATTAAAACTCTTGATGGTAGTGGCATCGACGGCCTGTTCCTGTATGGAATCACGTTGATTAGACGGGCTACCTTTGATCTTATCATTCAATTTGATGTCCAGGTCATAAGGATCAAATTCAGGGGTACTAACGTTCTTGGATATACTAGCATAGAATGGAATAGATAATCCTGCTTTTTTGGGCAAGAGTTTTCCAAGTTCAAGATTCGCGGCGGCGTCGAGTTGGGTAGTTTTACTCAATGAGCGGGCATTGATATTCTGATCAATAGTGCCAAAACCTACGGTGCGCATACTTCCTGACAGGTACATGGTTCCCAGGTCCGCGAGTTTGATATCCACTCTTCCGGTTGCTGCATACCCGCCATGATCGTTGATCTGCGACAGGCGCAATTCATCGAACCACACTTCTGTGCAAATCGTTGGCTGTTTCGCGTTTTGCACCCCGACAAAGAATGCCTGTATCTGGCCAAGATTGGGGTTTCCAAAAATAGCATACGATCGGCCGTTCGCATCCGTTTCCTTATAATAAAGATTTGTGGTACCACTATTGTTTCGATGCACCTTCAATTGTATCAAGCGGTCGAGGCTTAAATTCAGGCTATTCGAATCGGGCCAGATATCTACATCCCGGGTAGAATTAAATTTGGTTTTCCGAAGGGGAATTTTGATTTCATAAAAATATTTGATAAAATCACTTCCGATGCGAACTATTCCATAAAGATCATTATCATTCAGGCCAATATCGCCGGTGGGGCCGGAACCTTCAGCATGAATAAACATATCCATTTTTCCATATCGGCGTAAATCGAGATTAGTATTTTTAAATACGCCCCTTGCTTCACCCAATGGCAGGTTACATATCTGCAAGCTCATCGCCTGTTCATTCAACAGAATATTGATATTATTTGTGCTCAATTGATTTTGTCTTTTTATGCCAGGAGGAATCACATAGGGAACAGGAGTGCGTGAGCTGTTCTGTTCAATATTTACTGCGGTGATATTAAATGTTGTGGTACTGTTTGTAGGTATCGGAGTATACTGGCCCGTTGTGTCGAGCTGATAATTAAAATTACGCCATTGATCCCTGATCAATTCGAATTTCGCGAAGCGGCAGATCACTGAATCCGTAAAGCCGCTCAGGAACATCCTGATAAACCGGATTGATTTGAAATCAGGGATATTGCCCACTTTTTGAGAATAGGCGTTGATAGGAATCCTGAACTGGTACCAGGTTTGCGGTACGCCTCCATTGGGTGTAAAATCTCTTCTATCGGTAACAAAATTTTGCCCCACGACAAGCGAAGAAGGAACCAGGTTAACCTTGTATTCAAAATATTCTTCCAGCTCATTCAATGTATTGTCGTGATCCAGGTCTTCCTGGTCGGGATACAATGTAAATGCATTTACAAATTGCTGGCCCGCAGATGCCACCGGCGAATTGCCCTGTGGGTTGTTTATATTTTTATAACGGCCAAGTATACCTGTTCTTGACTGATCATAAGAACCATCCCGGTAATTTAGAAAGTCGTCGGACGAAGGATCCGCCAGCGCCTTTTGATAAACATCCGGATTGGCAATAGCCTGGAGTTTGCCAAGGTAATTTTGAAACTTCGTTTGCTCGCCTGCATCATCCAGGCCATCGAAGCCGACATCCTGGTAAGGCCGGTCAGATGCATCATTGCTGAAAGCATTGGTCACCTGTATCGGATTGGCAGGCACGCGGCCCCAAGCCGAACCATTATCAATGGCAGAAGGGATATTCGGGGTATTCAGACCATTTTCAAATAGCCTTCTTCCGTCTTTCAATATATCTTCCGAAACACTGCCAAGGTCGAAATATAATTGTCCGCCTGTACTGGCTGTATTGGTAAGGAACGGGCTCTGCATCCAGAATTCGATATATTGGACATTACTCGTTTCGAAATCTGTCTGATCAATTGCGCGCATGATGCCACCCCAACGTTTTTGCGGGTTAAGCAATTTGCCATCAGTGGCCACACTCCCTGGTCTGGCATCAAAATTATATGGGCCCTTATCGGTAGGATAATAGGCCACATCAAAAGTTATCAATTGTGCCTGGCCGAATTCTGGTGTTTGTTGTGGAAACAATTGCTGCACAGTAAGCGATGCAATACGTGGGTCGCCAAAATTTTCATAACTCCTCACCGGATTATTTGTATTGCTTCTGTCCTGTAAAGTAGGTTCAATATTATACCACGCAATCTTTGCCCTGTTAAAGCCATAATCGAGTGAATCGTTCAGAGTTGCTTCCGGGAACAATCCGTTTTTCTGTGGCGTGGATGCAAGGGCCCAACTCGTCAACGGGAAACGCAAATCTATTGAACTGGTCGATCCTTCAAAATCATCTACATAAATTGTTCCGTTATTTCCTCTTCCAATCTGTGGCGGATGTCCGGGGTGCAAATAAGCGGCTTCACCCACAGCGCTGATATTACTCATTTCTTTACTCGAATAAAACGGCAGCTTATTGAGCCATCTTGTAATTTCAGGTACCTGTGCCCGGTAGTTTACATCTGCCCCGTACATGGTATTGCGAATGGGATCCTCATTGTAATTGGTTTTAGAAAAATAAGGTCGTTCATTCAGCCTCTCAATGGTGCCACCCAGCGCCAGAGATTTGGTAGCGGTGCTTTTGGCAAGATAATCCAGGCGCAATCCCATAAAACCTCGTTGCTGTGTGCCAAAACTGGCATTGTTTTCATACTGCACGTTCACCGGAACTCCCGAATTAAGCAGGGCCTGGTTAATGATTTTAACGCTGCCCAGGTTATAGTCCACTACATAATCCACATTTTCACGAAGCGTCTGACCACCAGCTGTTACTACAACAGATCCCGGGGGCACATTGAAAGCGCCTAACTGAAGATCGGAAGAAGTTTGCCCTTTCGCTACGCCGCCAATATAATACCGGTCAACATTGGCAAAAGTCTTTGCAACTTCTTTGATCGTATCATATAATTGATAAAAGACATAACTATTTTTAATGGCAGGAGAATTTTTAAACGCCAGCGCCTCGAGGTCCTTCCCGAATGGCTCCAATAAAGGGAAAACAATTCTTGCCTGTGATGAAACAATTGTAAATCCTTCCAGGTAATCGAATACACCGTCGGGCTGCGGATCATTATGCGCATTCAGCCGATCCAGATTTAATATGGTGAGCAATGGAACACCGGGCTTGTCTCCCGCAGGTAAGAATCTTTTGGTTCCTTTGCTGGGTTCTTCATACAATAAATTCAACTGAAATCCGGCCTGTTGAATATTAGAAAGATAACTGCCTGTACCGCTTTTTAAGGTATACACATTTTTCATCATCAGCTTCCATATCGGCAGCGTAGTTCGCTGCGAAGTGGCTTTCAACAATTTGAGGTACAAAACTTTTTGTGCGCCCGGGTTATTTCCAAGTGTGGTATCGGGGGGTACATCCTGTGAAAATTCTCCAACCTGGTAAATCCTTCCGTTATAACTATATTGATAGGCCACGGCCAGCACATCGTTAGGTTGCAAAGTTTGATTTAATGAAATAAAACCAACTTGTGCATTGAAAGTATAATCCGTAGGATTTAATTTCCTTGCAAATACCTGTTCATAATCTTGCACCTGAGTCAATCCGATTGAGCTCAGTTTATTGATAACCTGCGATGAACTGCGGCTGGCAGGATCATTGATGATATTCCGGTATTCATCATTAGCATCATTAAAAGGATAAGCCAGGCCGCTTTGCGAATGTACATTGCTGTTATAAGGCGCCGATTCGCCCAGGTCCATCAATCCCACGATCCCTCTTGCCTGCGTGGTAGTACCATTGCGGTTGGTTACCCATACTTCAATGCGTAATATCTGCACCGGCGAATTGACAATGGGCAAATTTTGCATTGCCTTATTGTAATTATTCTTAAAATATTGTGCAAGCAAAAAATGCCGGTTCTCATCATAATCATCGGCCTTAAACTGAAAGGTGGTGGTAGCTGAGCCACCCTGTGTTGCCAGAGACTGGCTCTGCGAACGTTGATTCGCCAATACGCCCGTAACAAATAATTTGCCGAACTGCAACTGCGTTTTAATTCCAAATAAAGACTGCTCGCTGGCCATCAGCGTACTTTTGGTGGTGAAGGAAGTGTTACCAGCCTCTATTTTTTTTATAATGTCATCAGGTCCGCCGATATACTCCAGTTTCAGTTGGTTCATCCAATCAAAAGTTGCCTGAGTATTGTAAGTGATGGGTAATTTCAATTTACTGCCGATATTCCCAACCACATTTATATTAGCGTCCTCCTTGAAATCCAATCCCCCCGTTTTCCTGGCTCTTTCAGGCAAAGTGGGGTTTTGAACGTTTTGACCTTCATAACCGGCAGTAATATCTACATTTCCCTGTGGCCTGATATCTATCTTTCCATTTCCGAAAAGACGATTGAACAAATTATCGGTAATCGAAAGTTTTGGCCTTAATCTTCTTCTGTTTAATGCGCTCAACACATCAGCACGCTGGCGAAAATAATCATCTTCAGATTTTTTCGAAGTCAGGCGCATGAATTCTTCAAAACTTAAATAAGTAGGTTTGCGGTAATACTTGTTGCCGATTTTTTCAACAATATAATATTGATTTGTTTTGGGATCGTATTGTATCGAATCCTTGAGGTTTGCTGGATCTTTGAGGTTAAAGGGATTTTTATCGGGATTGCTGAAAGGATCTCCCCGGCGGTCGTGTATCGGAAATTTTAGAGTATCCTGTTCTTTTATAGGTTTTGTAGTATCCCGTTGATAATATGGGTATGCCAATACAGTTGTGCAAAAAACAACTGAAACGGTTATCAATGCTACCGCTTTGGTAATTATCTGAAGCAAATAACGAGTCAAACTTTCCTCAAGAATTAGTTAGGTAGAGATCCCTGCAATAGGCTATAGGATTTTTAAAACTTTCTTAATGATATCTTCCACTTTGTTAGGTTTTGGTTCAAGCATAAGCACTTTTTTGATTGCATGTTCCGCAGCGGGCCTGGCAATACCAAGAGCTATTAAGGCATTCAACGCATCTTGTTCCAATGTATTGTTTATCAATGAGGAAATATTTAGTTCTGGTATTCTTTTTCCAACTTTATCGCGTAATTCAAGAATAATCCTTTCGGCTGATTTTTTTCCAATTCCTTTGATGCTTTCCAATTGTTTTAAGTTACCCTGTATGATGGCTTGGGCGATTTCTTCCGGTTTCATGGAAGACAACATCATTCTAGACGTAGCGGCACCAATACCGGATACGCTGATTAGCAGAATAAACATGTCTTTTTCCGCATTGTCAAAAAAACCATATAAGGTTTGACCATCTTCCCTGATCTGGTGATATGTCTGCAAAACTCCTTTTTCCAGGCTATGTATCTTTGAATAAGTGTTCAGGCTTATTTGAAGCTCATAACCTACGCCTTGCACATCCATGTGCACTACTGTTGGCGTTTTATGAGTAAATTCTCCACGTAAAAAAGCTATCATGGATGCAAAATAAAACTAAAAACCCAATGTGAATGTGCAGATATATGAATTGTCTGAACCGGGATTTTAAGCGATTTTACTGATTTTACATGAGTATCTTTTTTACATTATGCATGATTTCATTATTATCAGCATAATCGTATAAAATCCCGGTTCAGACAATTCGCATGTCGCAGATTTGCACATTGGTTTTTAATGTATTTTTACGCCGCTTTTATAAAAAATTTCTTTAACCTGACGAAATCCATAATGAGCCGAAAAATTACTGCCGCAATTACAGCTATTGGAGGATTTGTACCTGAAAACCGTTTAACGAATGCTGACCTTGAAAAAATAGTTGATACAAATGATGAATGGATCCTTACTAGGACAGGCATTGCCGAAAGAAGGATTTTGAATGAGCCCGGAAAAGCCACTTCAGATTTGTGTGTACCTGCTGTACTGGAACTTTGCAAAAAGAGAGGAATTAGCCCCGAAGAAATCGATTGCATCATAATCGGAACGGTTACTCCTGATATGTTTTTTCCCTCCACTGCCAATATTGTTTGCGACAAACTGGGCGCTAAAAATGCCTGGGGTTTCGACCTGGCTGCTGCCTGCTCCGGTTTTTTATATAGCCTTACTACAGGCGCAGCACTTATTGAAAGCGGCCGGTATAAAAAAGTAGTAGTAGTAGGCGCTGATAAAATGAGCGCCATTGTTGACTATAGCGACAGAAGCACCTGCATCATTTTTGGTGATGGTGCCGGAGCTGTATTGCTTGAACCCAATGATGAAGGACTCGGCGTGCTGGACAGTATTCTCCGGAGCGATGGCAGTGGGAAAACTTTTCTGCACATGAAAGCCGGAGGATCTTTGCGGCCCGCCAGTTACGAAACCGTTGCAAACAAAGAACATTTTATATACCAAGAAGGGCAGGCCGTATTCAAGTTCGCAGTGAAAGGCATGGCCGATGTGAGTGCTGAGTTGCTCGAACGCAATCAGCTTACGGGCTCCGATATTGCATGGCTGGTGCCGCACCAGGCCAACAAAAGAATCATTGATGCCACAGCCAGCCGCATGGGTTTATCTCAGGATAAGATCATGATTAATATAGAACGTTATGGCAATACAACAGCGGCAACCATTCCCTTATGCTTATGGGAATGGGAAAACCAGCTCAAAAAAGGAGACAACCTTGTACTCGCTGCTTTTGGTGGTGGTTTTACCTGGGGCGCCACATTATTAAAATGGGGATTCTAAAGAACCATGATTTTCCGAATGAAATTATTTTTTAAGCGACAACATCTATACCTGCCTGGTCCATGCAATAAAATCAGTTTGCGGAATTTTTTCAATTTTTAATTGACGCAGGATTGTTACCAATTGCCCATTATGATAAGTACTATGATTGAATAAATGCAATACCAGTTGATAGATGGGTTGATAAAATTGATCTCCCCTGGAATTGCTGTATCTGAGCTTTTCTTTCAACCCGTTTTCATCTCTACTCAACACCCAATCCATCCATTGTTGATCAAGTTGCTCCAATCCAATGGAAAGATTTGCCATGGATTCACTAAACGGATCGCCGGATATCTGTGAATTGTCCTGGCTCAAACGACGCCACCAAACAGTTTCAGCTCCCCATATATGCAAAACTGTTTTGTATAAGCTGCTGAAACTACTTGCCACTTCTTCATGTTGTTGGGTTTTGTTGAGCATATTGATGAGCTCCAGTAATTTTTTATGTGCCCAGGCATTATATCGGGCATATTGATCGAGTATCTCTTTCATAATGATTAATGATTTATTTTTGATTTCACATCTCAAATTTAATTTACTATTCATAAGATGACAGAAAAAAAAATTCCGCTTACCGGTTTCAGCTCTTTGGCAATTCATGGTGGCCATCAACAAGATCCAAATTATGCACATCTCACTCCTATCTATGCAAGCAGCACTTTTGTGTATGATGATGCAGAGCAGGGAATGCGCCGGTTCAGCGGAAAAGAGCCTGGATATATATATACAAGATGGGGCAATCCAACTTTTACAGAAGCGGAAGATAAAATTGCTTCGATGGAAAGTTTTGGTATTGTAGATAAGGATGGAAATCCATTGCGCCTCAAAGCGATCCTTCACGCATCAGGCATGGCTGCGATCAGCACATTGATGCTGATGAACCTGAAATCGGGTGATAAAATCCTTACACATTTTTCTTTATACGGAGGTACCGAAGAAATGGTGCAAAATATGCTGCCGGCCTTGGGCATCGAAACCATTGTTGCCGATTTACGTGACTTGGATAAAGCGGAAACGATATTAAAAGCAGATCCTTCCATCCGCATGCTATACATCGAAACACCAGCCAATCCTACCATTCAATGTGTTGATATCGATGCATTGAGCAAACTTGCAAAACAGAAAAATATCATCGTGGCCTGCGATAACACTTTTGCCACTCCTTATCTTCAACAACCTTTCAGGTATGGCGTTGATTTTGTGATTCACTCAACCACAAAGTTTTTAAATGGGCATGGGACTTCCATTGGAGGTGTGTTGATTGGAAAAGATATTGAATTCATGCAAACAAAAGCTACTAAGACATATAAGTTATTAGGCGGCAACAGCAATCCATTCGATGCATTTTTATTGGTCAATGGAATGAAAACACTGGAACTGCGGATGGAAAGGCATTGCGACAATGCCATGCAAATTGCAAAATTCCTGGAAACACACTTCGCGATTAACAAAGTAAATTATAACGGCCTGCCATCTCATCCTGACTATACGTTGGCTTTAAAACAAATGCGCCATCCCGGTGCTATGATGAGTTTTGAATTGAAAGACGGATTGGAAGGAGGTATACGTTTTATGAACAGGTTAAATATGTGTACACGTACAGTTTCATTGGGCACTTGTGATACTTTGCTCAGCCATCCTGCATCCATGACTCATTACAGTGTGCCAAAAGAAGCGAGGGAAAAATATGGAATAACGGATGGCCTTATCCGCATGAGTGTAGGAATGGAAAATACAGAGGATATCATGAATGATTTGGGACAAGCCTTGCGGTGAGATGAAAAATAGAAATGATTTTTATATTTGCGTGGGGCGTAAGGTATGGCATGCTACCTTACGCCCCACACCTTATACCTTACACCTGAAAAAATGATTATGAGAAAAATAACAGTCATATTGATTTGTCTTGCAGCAACCGCATCATTTGCACAAAAGCAAAAATTATCTGCACAAAATCGCTTTGCAGGATTGGACACTGCTTTTGCACGCATACTGAAAGATTGGCATGCGGCCGGTTTTGCCGTTGCAGCAGTGCAAAAAAATAAAATCGTGTATGCAAAGGGGTTTGGGTATCGCGATGTTGAAAATAAAATTCCCGTCACACCCAATACTCTATTTGCCATTGGTTCCTGCACAAAAGCGTTTACGGCTTCCCTGATGGGAATCCTTAGACAGGAAGGCAAACTCGATTTTGATAAACCAGTGCGCAACTACCTGCCCGAATTGAAATTTTATAATGATGAGATGAATGATAAAATCACGTTGCGTGATATGATGTGTCATCGTACCGGCCTCCCCAGACATGATTACTCCTGGTATTTTTTTCCTACATCCTCAAGAGACAGTCTCATACAGCGCATTCAATTTATGGAACCCAGCGCAGGCTTAAGGGAAAAATGGCAGTACAATAACTTCATGTTTATGGCGCAAGGTGCAGCAGCAGAAAAACTCACAGGCAAAAGCTGGGAAGAAAATATACATGAAAAAATTTTTCAACCCTTAAACATGAATCATTCTGTTTTTTCCATCGCAGATATGATCAAGAGCAATGATGCAGCTATAGGTTATAACCTAATTAAGGATAGCATAATCAGGAAAACAGATTATTTTCATATTGATGCAATGGCTCCCGCGGGAAGTATAAACAGCAGTGTGAATGATATGTGCAATTGGCTGATCACATGGATCAACCACGGAAAATTCAATGGCAAGGAAATTTTACCGGATTCATATATTGACGAAGCGATGAGTTCGCAAATGAGTGTTGGCGGATCGGGGTCGCTTCCTGCAAAAGAACAACCGGAAATATATTTTTCAGATTATGGTTTGGGGTGGATGCTGTCTTCTTATAAAGGCCATTATCGGGTAATGCATGGCGGCAATATTGATGGGTTTTCTGCCATTACCTGTTTCTTTCCTTCAGATAGCATTGGCATTGTAGTATTGGTTAATCAAAGCGGATCTTCTGTTCCTTCTATTGTAAGAAATCTAGTTGCAGACAGAATGCTCGGGTTAAAATATTATGATTGGAACAGTGATCTCAAAAAAACGGCCGACAAAGAAAAGGCTACAGCAAAACAAGTGCAAAAAAACGGCGTGACGAATAGTAAACAAAATACCAAACCCTCGCATGATTTAAAAGATTATGCCGGGCTGTATAAAAATAACGGGTATGGCG
>Ga0209069_10000293_pt1 | contig 21884 bp, 21 predicted proteins | sample Str013_2_FD_187202 | JGI IMG/M metagenome (GOLD analysis project Ga0209069, IMG submission 187202) | Freshwater sediment microbial communities in response to fracking from Pennsylvania, USA - Straight Creek_MetaG_SC_2013 (SPAdes) (version 2) | ecosystem: Environmental > Aquatic > Freshwater >...
GTGAATACAACAAAGGGTGCCTGGGGCAAGAAAGACGGCATCACCGCGCTGGCCGCAGATAAAGTGCCGAAGAGCTGCAATTGAGCATCCAAAGGTTGTTCACGTCCTTAACTTTATTAATAAAAATTTAACTTTCGTTCTTGCAATCTCAACGTGCTCTTGTCTAGGCTCACTCTCGCGTCGGAGAGGCTGGTGGTCTGCATTTGCATCCCATCGAAAATGCACAGAATTCATGCGTGAATTCGACTTTGGGGAGTGAGTTTGTATGTTGAAGTCTATTTTGAAATTGGCTGCGGCCACAGCACTTTTGGCCACGTCTCTTTCTGCCGCGCAGGCGGAAGTAAAGGTCACCGAAAATTGGACGTTGAAGGGCTTTTCACACCCAGAGAGTATCGATTTCGATCTCGCCCACGGTGTGTTCTATGTTTCCAACATCAACGGCGGGCCATTGGATAAAGATGGCAACGGCTTCATCTCAAAAGTGTCGCGTGATGGCAAGTTGTTGCAGCTGCATTGGATCGACGGCCTCAACGGGCCAAAGGGCATTGTGATGCAGGGCACCAAGATGTGGGTGTCTGACATTGATCAACTCGTTGAAATCGACACCACCGCCGGCAAAATTGTGAAGAAATACGACGCACCGGGTGCCGTGTTTTTGAATGACACGGCCGTGGATGCTGAGGGCAATGTCTATGTGACAGACATCGCCAAAGCTACCATCTGGCGCATGAGCAAAGGCAAGATGGAACTTTGGTATGAAACGCCAAACAAGTTCCATGTCAACGGCGCGCGCGTGATCAAAGGCGACAAGCTGCTGGTGGCAGGTTGGGGGCGTGGCATGAAGGATGACGGCTCAACCGATACCTTGGGCAACTTGTTCACGGTTGATCTCAAAACCAAAGCCTACAAGGATTTGGGCGATGGTCGCCCCGTCGGCAATATCGATGGCCTGGAACGCGATTATCACGGCGGCTTTATGGTGACAGATTTCGTCAAAGGCGCGCTCATCCGCGTGCACACCGATGGCTCATTTGAAATGATCAAGAAGTTGAAGCCCGGCAGTGCGGATCTTGACGTCATGGACAACGGCAAAGAAGCCCTTGTGCCGCAGTTGATGGATGACGAAGTGACCTCGTACAAAATCCAATATTAATTCGGTTTTGAAAACAGCAAAGGGCGGGGGCAACCCCGCTCTTGTCTATTTGAAGCCCAACGTCGCAGCAATGGCATAGCCACGAAATGGTTTGGCAACTTCGAGGCGCAAGCCTTTCGCCGCTGCCAATTCTTGCAGATAGGCTTCTATCTCTGCACGAGGTGTAACGTGAAACTTGCCAAGCCAGGCATAAAGCGCGCTGCGAAACCACGACGGCAATTGTTCACAGCCGCCAAAATCCACCAGATGCAGGCTGCCATGTGGGGCTAAAACTTCCAATCCTTGCTGCAACGCCCCGCGCCAATTGGGAATCATCGAGAGCGTGTAAGAAAAAATCACGCGGTCAAACTTCTCTTTTTTGAACAGCTGCCGCGCATCGAATTTGGCAGCATCGGCAAGGCCCAGTTTCGTGCGGCTTTCAATGCCTGCCTGAAGAATTGACTTCCCCGCGCTCTGCAACATCTCTTGTGAGATATCCAGGCCAAACAATTTTACATCGGGATAACGCCGGGCCGCCCGAACCAGATTGCGGCCTGTGCCGCAACCAACTTCCAGAATGCTGCCACCGGCTGGCACATCGAGATTGGCTAAAAGCCCGTCTCGCCCAAGCAAATAATGGGCACGCGTGGCGTCATAGACATGACGTTGTAGGCCGTAGATGTCGTCCATGCGTGCGGCTTGTTCAACCGCAGCCTGATCAAGATTTGAATTCATAGACATGAAAGCCTCCGTAAATCGATGAACGGTCTTTGGCATGCAGCTCTGCCGAAAGTGGCGCCAGATAATTCCAATGGGAAAGAATTTGGTCATGCACACGACCCGGCAAAATTGTCTCTTCGCCAGCGGTGCGAAAGATCACCCGCGCACCGGGGCGCGCCGCAGCGGTGATGGCAGACCACAGCGCATTGAGTTGCGCATCGCTCATCCAATCTTGCGCATCAAGCAGAACAACGCGGTCAACACTGGCTTTGCCGGCCTGTTCCAAAACATGCGTCATGTTGGCCTGCTGCACAGTGAGGCGGCTGACATTGCGGCGCAAGGTGGCGAAGTTTTCATATTGCAAATAAGGTGGCAAGGGGCCTGAGGCATCAGGCGCATAGGCGCGGCCAAAAGCCTGCCAAGCGAAATAGTTTTCAGAAAGCGGATAGCCGCAGGTGAGTTTCTCCAACCGCTCTTTCAACACGTCACCCATGCTGCGCTCACCAGCCAGCGCTTCATATTGCGACGGCGGAATACCCAGACCGAAAAGTGAGAGTGGTGATCTGGTCACGCGCTTGACGAGGCGCTTGGAAAATAACGGCTCAATGTTCTTGTCGAAATAATTGCGTTGTTCAGCCATGTTCTGGCAGTCGAGAAAGTCTTTCAGGTTTAAGCCATAGATGCGCGCAGCAAGATGTCCAGCGCCAATAAAGTGGCCGAGCAGACCCTTCCGGTAAATATTTTTGCTGAAACCCTGAATGCGCTGGGTACCGAGAATGTTGCGCTTTTCCCAATAGTTGCGCGTGGTTTGATCGAGTTTGGATGAAAGAAAACGGAAATAGTCAGGCACATTGGCGCGCTCGGAAGCGGAGCCAAAAAAGCTGTAGAACTTGTCCCAGTTAGGCAGGTTTTCTACACCAGCGATCTTCAAACGCAGCAAGGCAACATGCGCTGGGCTGAGATCAACTGCGGTGATCTTCGCCGGGCCATTCACTAAATAGCTGAGCGCGTTGCAGCCACCCGATGCGATAGTGAGGATGTGGTGATGCGGCTCAATTGCCATGGCTTGCATATCCACCACCGGGTCTTCCCAAATCTGGGCATAAACCAGGCCGTTGAACAGGCGTGCAAACAACTTCTCTTGCTGGGCGCGCAAGCCGAAGCCGCCCCTGGCCCCCACGGCATCCGTAACCAATTCACTGGTGGCAAGTGTTGCAGCTGAATCCATTGTCACGAATCATGTTCCTCTTGCAATTTGAGCTGGCCTCTAAGGTCGCGCCTTGACAATTCCATGACAGCAACCTGTCACACGAACTTCACAAGAAATGGCGATGCCGCGCTGCCATGGACCAGCTTGTTTCGCCCACGCAACACTACCGTGCGATCTTTATTTCCGATCTCCATCTGGGAACCCGACGCACCCAAAGTGATTTGCTATTGGATTTTTTGCGCAAAACGGAAAGCCAATATCTCTATCTGGTCGGCGATCTCATCGACTCATGGTCGCTGCGCAAAAGTTGGTACTGGGATCAAAAACAGAATGACATCATCCAGAAGCTTTTGCGTAAAGCCCGCAAGGGAACCCGGGTGATCTATCTGCCGGGCAATCACGACGACAATTTCCGCGAATTCTGTGGTCATCGTTTTGGCCGCGTGGCGGTGTTGAATGAAACCGTGCATCACGGTGCCAATGGTAAGCGCTATCTGGTTTTGCACGGCGACAAGTTTGACAGCGTAATCTATTTCGCCACCTGGCTCGCCAAACTGGGTGACTGGGCTTACGAGCGCATCATGGATGTGAACTGGATCGTGATGTATCTGCGCCGCAAGCTTGGCTATGGCCCATGGTCACTTTCGGCGTATCTCAAACACAAGGTCAAAAAGGCGGTTGAATTTGTCTCACGCTTTGAAACCGTGGTGGTGCGCGAAGCCTTGGCGCGCAATTGCCAGGGCGTGATTTGCGGCCATATCCATACGCCCGATAACCGCCTGATTGAAGACATTCATTATTTGAACGACGGCGATTGGGTGGAAAGTTGCACAGCGCTCGTTGAGCATTTTGACGGCAGTTGGGAGATCATCAAATGGTCTGGCAGCGCCAATGCAAAGTCAACTGAAGATAACACCCAGACCCAGGCGAGCCCCAGCTCACTTGTGCGCAAGATGGCAAGCCTGGCGATGGCGAAGATCTAAGACTATTCGCTTTTCTCGCGCACATATTCACCCGGCGCATCGCCGAGCCCCACATCTTTTGGCTGGGTAGCAGCAATTTTCTCGCCAGACTTAGAACCAATCCACTCCAACCAATCCGGCCACCAGCTTCCTGCTGTTTCCTTGGCACCCTGCATCCAGTCTTCCAAGGTTTCAGCTTTTTCGTCGTTGGTCCAGAACTGATATTTCTTGAGGGCAGGTGGGTTGACCACGCCAGCAATATGGCCAGAGCCTGACACCACCAGTTTCACGGGCCCGCCAAAAAAGTCCTGCAAACGAAACACCGAGGGCAGTGGCGCGATGTGGTCATCTCGTGCCGCCAAATTATAGACCGGAATTTTCACTTTGCTCAGATCAATGCGCTGATGCTCCACCACCATATTGCCATGGGCCAGGCGGTTATTGAGATAGCATTCACGCAGATAGTAAGAGTGCACGCCAGCGGGCATGCGCGTTGAATCACTGTTCCAATAAAGCAGATCAAACGGCATCGGATCTTTGCCGAGAAGATAGTTGTTCACCACGCATGACCAGATCAGATCATTGGAGCGCAGCAGATTGAAGGCATCGGCCATGCGGCTGCCGGGCAGATAGCCCTTGTCTTCCATGCGGCCTTCAATCCATTTCACTTGTTCATCATCAACATAAACCAGCAAGTCACCAGCTTTTTCGAAATCCACCTGGGTGGTGAAAAACGTGGCGGCACTGACGCGCTCATCACCGATGGCTGCCATGTAACCGAGCGCTGTGGCCACCATTGTGCCGCCCACGCAGAAGCCAACGGAATTGACCTTCTTGCAGCCCGTAACTTTCTGCACTTGATCAACCGCAGTCAGAAAGCCCTGGTGCATATAGTCTGCAAAAGTCTTGGCACTTTGTGCCTCCGAGGCGTTGATCCACGAGATAATAAAAACAGAAATTCCGTTTTCTACACAATACTTTACGAAGCTTTTCTGCGGATTGAGATCAAGAATATAAAACTTGTTGATCCAGGGTGGCGAGATCAGCAGCGGTGTTTCAAAAACCTGCTCAGTCACTGGCGCATAATGGATCAACTCAAACACATCATTGCGGAACACCACCTTGCCGGGAGACAAGGCAATGTTGCGCCCAACTTCAAAAGCCTCGGTATCCGTCTGCTTGATATGCAAGCGCCCATCAGGCGTTTTGAAATCGGCTTCCAACCGGTCCAGCCCATGCAGGAAATTCTCGCCATTGCTGGCCAGCGTGGCTTTTAGGATCTCTGGGTTTGACAGCGGGAAATTAGAAGGTGCCAGCGCATTGGTGATCTGCTCGACATAGAATCTGGCCTTCTGCTTTTCATGTGGGTCAAGCGGAGCCGCGCTCACCAAATCCATGGCCCATTTGGTGCTGACCAGATAGGCCTGTTTCATGAAATCAAAAGCGGCGTTTTCATTCCAGTCTTTGTCTTTGAAACGCTTGTCGGACTTGGGCGGGCTGATCAGCGGTGACACCTGATTGCCCAAGGCTTTCGCCCAAGCAGAATGCCACAGCATCGTCAGGCTCTGCCAAAGTTGGCCCTGCATCAGCATCATATGGGCGGGCTCTGCACGGTAGTGCTCATACACCTTGCCCAAGGTTTTGGTGACCTGCTCCATCGGCAACATTTGCGTGTTGGCTTCTTTTTGATGCACTTCGGCATGGCTGGCAAGTTCGGCAAACAGCTCCGCGCCACGCTGAAAAACCTGCGCCATATTCTGCGTGAGCTTCATCATGTCAGGAAGTCTGAAATCGGTATTGGCGTTTTTCTGGTTGGTCATTGTGTGACTCTTGTGGGGCGAACAGCAAGATTGTGCAACCATAATAGACAAATCATGGCGAAGCCGCCATAAGCCTTTCACATGACAAATGCATTGAGATTAGGCATCGCTGGCCTAGGCACTGTGGGCACCGGCGTATTGGATATTCTGGCAAAACACAGCGCCTTGGTGGCTTCACGCGGGGGCAAGCCTGTTGAGGTTACCGGCGTATCGGCACGCCACAAGGGCAAAGCCCGTGGCGGGCATGATTTGAGCAAACTGGAATGGCACGATGACCCGGTGGCTCTGGCCAAATCTGCGGGCATCGATGTGTTCATCGAACTGATCGGCGGTGATTCCGGCCCCGCCAAAGATGCTGTTGAGGCGGCCATCGCTGCTGGCAAACATGTGATCACCGCCAACAAGGCGCTGCTTGCCCACCATGGTGCGGCCTTGGCCCGCGCCGCTGAAGCCAAAGGCGTGGCGTTGAATTTCGAGGCCGCCGTGGCGGGCGGCATTCCTGCTATCAAAGTTTTGCGTGAAGGATTGGCGGGCAATGCCCCCAAGCGCGTCTTCGGCATCATGAACGGCACCTGCAATTACATCCTCACCAAAATGGGTGAAGATGGCCGCAGCTTTGCCGACGTTCTGAAAGAGGCCCAGGAATTGGGCTATGCTGAAGCTGACCCGACCTTTGATGTGGGCGGCTTTGACACCGCGCATAAATTGGCGGTTCTCACCTCATTGGCTTTTGGCACGGAAGTGGATTTGCCAGCGATCAAGATCGAAGGCATTGAGAATGTGGCACTGGCGGATATTCGCAACGCCGCTGAGCTGGGTTACAAAATCAAGCTGCTGGGCGTTGCCGTCAATTACGATGGCGGCATCGAACAGCGCGTGCACCCAACATTGATCAAGCGCGGCTCACCGGTTTCTGAAACCGATGATGTGTTCAACGCCATTGTGGTGAAGGGCGATTTTGTGGGCGACCTCGTGCTTGAAGGTCGTGGCGCTGGCGCGCACCCAACAGCTTCAGCGGTTCTGTCTGATATCGTGGATATTGCGCGCGGCAACATCAGGCCAGCATTTGGCATTCCCGCCACATCGCTCAAGAAATATCAGAACTCATCACCACGCGCCCATGAGGGCGGTTTTTACGTGGCGTTGGATTTGCAAGATCGGCCCGGCGCTGTGGCGGCCATTGCCACCATTCTGGCCGATGCCCAAATCTCCATCGAGAGCATTGTGCAACGTGGCAAGTCTGACCCGTCTGCGCCGCGCTCCACCGCCCAGTTCATTCTCATCACCCATGACACGCTGGAAGAATCGCTGAAGGCTGCCATGGCCAAGATCGAAAAGCATGGCCATGTGGCAGGCCCACCAAGGGTGATCCGCATTGAGCGCTTCTGAGGCGTTTCTCAACATCACGCGCTCTGCCAAAGGTCAACTTTGGCAGGCCCGCGCGATGGATCAGCGAACCGCGCAAGGCATCTCCCAAAAGCTTGAACTGCCGGAAATTCTCGGCCGTGTGATGGCGGCGCGTGGCGTGGGCGTTGAAGAAGCCGAAAATTGGTTGAACCCCACATTGCGCGGGCTGATGCCAAAACCATCTGCCTTGATGGATTTGGAAAAGGGTGCTGCCCGGTTAGCTGATGCCATCATGGCGCGCGAGAATATCGGCGTGATCAGTGATTATGATGTGGATGGTGTCTCCTCAGCCGCCTTGCTGCTTCGTTTTTTGCGCGCGGCTGGCAGCGATGCCATCGTCTATATTCCTGACCGCATTTCCGAAGGCTATGGCCCCAGCGAAAAGGCTGTTCAGGCGTTGAAGGAGCAGGGCGCAGAAGTGCTGCTGACTTTGGATTGCGGTGTGCTGTCTCATGATCCGCTGGCCCATGCCGCTGAACTGGGCTTCACCACCATCATTGTTGACCACCATCAGGCAGAAGCCGAGTTGCCTCACGCCCATGCTGTGATCAACCCTAACCGCCAAGATGATATTTCAGGGCAGGGCCATCTGTGCGCCTGCGGTGTGGTGTTCTTGCTGCTGGCCGCCACCAACAAGGTGTTGCGAGAACGGGGCCGCTATGAAACCCAGCCAGAGCCCAACATGCTGCAGTGGCTTGACCTTGTGGCGTTGGCCACGGTGGCAGACGTGGTGCCGCTGAAGGGCCTGAACCGCGCCTATGTGACCCAAGGCCTGAAGGTGATGGCACGGCGTGACAACTTGGGCCTGGCCTGTTTGTCCGATGTGGGCGGCTTGAAGCGCAGGCCAGATGTTTATGCCCTGGGCTTCGTGCTGGGCCCGCGCATCAATGCTGCGGGCCGTGTGGGCCATGCTGATGAAGCATTGGCGTTGCTGACCGCCATGGATAAAGGGCAGGCGGCGGGCCTTGCCCATCAACTGAATGATTTGAACCGTCACCGCCAATCGGTTGAGCTGCGCGTTGTCGATGAGGCCTTGGCGCAGGCCGACGCGGCATTGGGCCAAGAGCGCACGCCTTCTGTCATGGTTGTGGCCGCCGAAAATTGGCACCCCGGCGTGGTTGGCCTGGCTGCTTCGCGCTTGAAAGACCGGCTGGGTGTGCCTGCCTTTGTGCTGGCCATCAACAAGGCCACTGGCCATGCCACCGGCTCTGGCCGCTCGATTGCAGGCGTTGACCTTGGCAAGGCCGTTCGCGCCGCTGCAGACGCTGGGCTGCTCATCAAAGGGGGCGGCCATGCCATGGCGGCTGGCCTTACACTGGAAGTTTCTAAGCTTGCGGCCTTTCGCCAGTTTCTGGATGAGGCGCTGGCCTTCGCCGTGGCCGAGAATCGCGAGCGCGCCTTGCTGGTGGACGGTGCCTTGACAGCAAGCGGGGCCACACTTGATTTGATCGAATTGCTCGATCAAGCGGGCCCCTATGGCTCTGGCAATCCTTCGCCCATGTTTGTTTTCCCCGCACACCGCATTGCCTATGCCGACCGCGCTGGCACAGACCACGTGCGCTGCACCCTCATTGCCGCTGACGGAACCCGCCTCAAAGCCATTGCTTTCAGGGCTTTGGGCACTGATCTGGGTGAATTGTTGTCGGCTGAGCGCCAACACCCCATCCACGTAACTGGCCGCCTGGTGGCCGACGAGTGGGGATCCAAGCGTGTGCCCAGCCTGCAAATCGAAGATGCCGCAGTGATGGTTTGAGCGCTTGCAATATGCTGCGAACCACACTAGAGAGCGGCCCGAAGCGTGTTCTGAAAAGGATACGCCGAGAAAATAGTGCGCCCTTCGTCTATCGGTTAGGACGACAGCCTTTCACGTTGTAAAGACGGGTTCGACTCCCGTAGGGCGCGCCACTTTCCTTGCCATTGCGGGAACTTTGTTCTGGCGCCCGCGCCTGCATTTTACCTACTTTTAAATTAGGTCTTCGGCGCGGCGGAAGAAGCGGCGGCGCGCCAGCCTTCGAGCGCGTCAATGCAGAACATGGTTTGGGCGTTGGGTGAATTGCCCGTCAGCAAGTAGCGACTGACATCGGACGGTAAACCGGGTTCATCGCTCGAAAAAATACCATTGCGTTTCAGGCACGCGCGCAATTTTACTTCTGGCTTCTCTTTCGCAAGGATGACCCGCGTAACCGCTGGAAGGCCGGTAGGCAGAAACAGCAATAACAGAACAGGCCACATGCCATTCGTGAGACGATTGGCCGTGTCGAAGGCGAAGTTGATCATCACGTCAGAAGGCTCTTCCTGCCGATAAGCCATCATCGACACTTTGGTGCCAGCCTGTAGCACAGTGCCGTCAATGCGTGAACGATAGGGAAAGCGGTTCATGCGGCGGTAAGAGGTAAGCCGCAAGATACGGGTGAAGCGACTGACGGGTGCGTCTGGGTGAACGTAAACTGTGCCACACATGATCTTCGTTGGATCTTGCGGCCAAGCGGCATAAATGGAGTAAAGCCCAGCTTCCAGGCCCATGGAGCGGGCCGGGTTTCCCCATGCTGGCATGGCTTGCTGCTCAGCAGTGTTTGCTTCTGCAGCGACCGGTGCATGTCCGGTAAAAAATTCAATTTCCTGAATTCCGAAGTAGCTTGCCAGTTTGGCCAATACTGCAGCGCTGGGCAAATGTTGACCGGACAAATATTTGTTGAATTGCTGGCGGTTGATACCCGTCCCGCGGCAGACTTCGGCGATGGAGCCGCGGTGAGTACACATTGCGAGGAGGTTTTCGGCAAAGCGCTTGTAGATGGTCTGGTACATATGCGCCCCTGTAGTTTCAGTTGCATGGCGCTTGGAATACGCGGTTTCTGTATAGTGCAAAAGCGTACAATCATCCAAATAAATCGCCACTTTTGCGTGAATTCTTGTCGATTTTTTGGCAATTATTTGCAACGCGCCAATTTTGAACACCGATTGACTTTGCAATGGTTTCAGTTCGCAACGTCATATTGTATGTTACCCATTGAACTGAGTGGTATTTATGAAAACGATGAACTCGAATAAAATCTTGAAAGCGGCGGTTGCGGTTGTGTTTGGCACGTGTGTGTTGGCTTCGCGGGCTCAGTCTGAAGTAAATCTTCAGCCTGCAATCGCCAATTTGCCCCACATCACAAAAACCAAAAGCGGTCATGTCGGCGATCCCATCAACTTTGGTCTTGTTGGCACACGCGAAGAGATTGTTGCGGCCATGTCTGCTGCTGGCTGGTTTCCGGCTGATCCGGTGACATTGAAAACCAGTTTGAAAATCACTGGCAGCGTGGTCTTGCGCCGCGCCTATCTTGATGCACCAGTGAGCGCGCTTTTCTACCAAGGGCATATTCAAGATATGGCCTTTGAGAAGCCTGAAGGTAAAAGTGCCGCCCACCGCCATCATGTCCGCTTATGGCGTGTGCTGGACAGTGGCAATGAAGGCCGCCCAGTTTGGTTGGGCTCAGACACCTTCGACAAAAGCGTGGGCCTCAGCCATGTGAATGGCAAGATCACCCACCACATCAGCGCGGACATAGATGTTGAGCGTGAGGCCTTGGCCAATGATCTGGTGAATTCCAGGCGATTGCTCTCAACCTATTTTGTCAAAGGCACTGATCCGATCAAAGATGCGCGCAATGGTGGCGGTGATCACTATCACAGCGATGGCTTGATTCATTTTGCAGTGATAGCACTTGGCGCAAATCTGCAAACCGCTGCACCAATGCAACTGGGTGGAAATTGACAACGAAACTCAACCCCAAAGTCTCAGCCATTTTTTCCAATGCCAAGCATTGGCACCAAGAGCGTGCGGCTTTGCGTGCGCTGTGCTTGGCAACAGAGATGGATGAAGAACTCAAATGGGGCCAGGCCTGTTATTGTTTCAATGGTGGCAATGTCGTGCTGATCCACGGCTTCAAAGACTATGTGGCCTTGCTGTTCATCAAGGGCGTGTTGATGAAAGACCCCAAGGGCCTGCTCATCCAACAAACTGAAAATGTGCAGGCGGGCAGACAGATCAGGTTTTCGTCATTGGCTGAAATTGCAACGCAGGAACAAAACATCAGAGACTATCTGGCTGAGGCCATTGTAGTTGAAAAATCTGGTGCCAAAGTTGAGATGAAAACCGCCGCCCAATTTGACGTAGCGGCAGAATTTCAACAGGCATTGGATGAAGACCCTAGCTTGGCTGAGCGTTTCTTTGCCCTGACGCCGGGCCGGCAGAAAGCCTATCTCCTACATTTTGCTGGGGCCAAGCAGCCTGCCACACGAGCTGCGCGTGTTGCAAAACACCGACCCCGCATCTTGGGTGGGCTTGGCCTGGACGATTGAACACTTATGCTTTTCCCAGACTAAAAATGAACTTCGAAATGTCGACTTAATTTTGCCTAATCGCGCAAATTAAACTGGCCACCTGAATCCCCCATAGGCGGAATTACCTGCCGGGGCAAACTGGAGGCAGCAATGTCAGATATCGTTTCAGAAATTATGAGCATGGCTTCGCCCAAGGTGGTGAGTGCCTTGGCGGCTAGCACGGGCTTGGACAATGCGGCCGTAAACAGTGTGCTGACTGGCGCGGTTCCTGGTATCTTGGGGGCCTTGGTCAATCGCGGTGCAACACCCAGCGGCGGCACGGCAATTTTGGGCCAATTAGCAAATGTGAATCCTTCCATTGCTTCTGGATTGACTTCGGTTTTAGGCGGCGATGGTGCCAACACTTTGGCAACCCAAGGCACGGCGATGTTGACAGCATTAGTGGGCCGCGATGGCATGTCGTCTCTCACCAATGCTGTCTTGGGCAGCGCAGGCGTGCCACCTGCGGCGGGCGGGCCGTTGATCGGCATCGCATCCAGCATGGTGATGGGTGCTCTCGCCAATAAAGCAGCAGGTCTTGATGGCGCAGGCCTCAGCCAGCTTTTGGCCACGCAGAAGGGTGCCATTCAAAAGGCCTTGCCATCCGGCATTGGCCAGGTTCTCGGCATGACTGGTGGCGCAGCCAGTGGTGCTAGCACTGCTGCGGCTTCGGCTATTCGCAATACCGCAAGCCAAGTTCAAGCCTCTGCGCCTGACGCGCCAGTGTCCGGCATGGGCTATTTGAAATATGTATTGCCTGTTGCGGTAATTGCCATTGGCGCTTGGTATTACATGGGTCACCGCAACATTGCCGATGACAACATGCCGGCCAAGCCAGCCGCCACGGCGACGGCCCCAGCCCCAGCAGCGACTGCCACACCAGCCATGGCCAACAGCGTGATGGTTGGTGACGTTGATGTCAGCAAGAATCTGACGACAGCATTCGCCAATATCACGAGCACCTTGAACGGAGTGACAGACACCGCCAGTGCGACGGCCGCTTTGCCCAAATTGCAGGATGCTAACAATGCGATTGCAGCCGTGTCAGGCGTTGCCGCCAAATTCACGCCAGAGCAAAAGGCCGCTGTGGCCACCATGGTCAATGGAGCCACGCCGGCGCTATCTGGTCTTGCCACCAATGTGCAGGGCAATCCAGATGTGGTGGCGGTTTTGAAGCCAGTGCTGGACACAATTATGGCCACCTTGGCCAGCTTGGCAAAGTAACCACGCGCGAAACAAAAGATGGGCGGCGGAGCGCAAGTTCCGTCGCTTTTGTGCATGGCAACTCGCGGTTGGAATAAACTATCTTTGATTGCATTATATTTTTACTCTAGTCACAGGCGAGTTTTAAGTGCAGATTCATATGCATCTGCTGATTTGTGAGTCGCTTGCCTGGTGTCCAACAAAAATATTTGGCGATTGCCGAAGAGAGGACTGCCCCAATGACCACCAACCTTACCAAAATTCAAAATGATCCAATTGCGCAAGTTATTGCCACAGAAGAAGAAATCAGCGCGCTCGCTTATCAGCTCTGGGAAGCAGAGGGCAAGCCAGACGGCATGTCAGAGCAGCACTGGTTTCGCGCCAGTGAAATGATCGCAGAGCAAGCCAAGCGCGAGGCCCCCATCTGGCTGCAACGCAGTGCGCCGATTGAATTGACCCAGGCCGAAAAAGAGCAGGCCGAAAGGCAATCGGAATTGGCGGCAACGGTTGAAGAGATCAAGCGCAAGATTGCAGGCCGCGCCGCGTGATGCCCAATCTGTTGGTGCCGTGACGCCAGAACTTTTCGGCACCAACTTGCACCACTGAATGTTTTGACGACAAGGAAGACGAGCAATGCAAAAGTTGCGTCGCCAGACTGAGCTTTCGGCTGTGCCCACTTCTAGGCGCGAAATTGAAGCCGCGCCAAAAGATCGCCCGGGACTGATTATCATCGACACGGATTCGCAACCCCATTGGCCTGCCTATGACATCTGGGACGATGACGCTGAACCAGCAAATTCTGACCAAATTGCAGAACCCATGTGGCTGCGGCGCAGGAAGGCGGGTGCCGAAGAGAAACCTGTTGAAACCCAAACGCGCGATAAGGCCAGAACTGCGATCTTGACCCTGCGCAACACCGGATGAGAGCGAAGGCTGCGTGAATGTTGACAACCGAACACATTGTGCCAAGCTTGCGGCACAAAACTTAATTTGGGGAACAACAACATGGCTGACAACAAACCGGACGTAACAAAAGATTGGCAAGCATCACAGGGTCAGAAGGGCAGCGCAAGCCGCCTGCGCATGTATGCGTGGTTGTGCTGGATCATCGCCATCGCCGGCGAAATCGCAGGCATTTATATGCTGCTGCATCACAAGTTTGATAATGGCAACTTGCCTTTGCTGATTGGCATTTTGGTGGGCATTGCCATCTTCGCCATCGCGGGCAGCATGTTGTGGAAAGCCGCTTACCGCAATGACCCCGCCAGCCGCGAGAACGCGGCCAGTTTCTTTGCCCAGAACCAGTTGGGCGCGATCATGACGGTGGTGGCCTTTCTGCCACTGCTCATTTTGATCTTGATGGACAAAGACTTGGACCCCAAGAACAAGCAAATCGCTGGCGGCATCGGCGCTGTGCTTGCGGTGGTTGCCACGGTGATGGGTGTGAATTTCAAGCCACCATCTGTTGAGCAATATACCCAGGACATGAACGCCTGCGCCACGCAGATCAAAGCGGGCCAGCCCACCACGGCCTGTTCGCCTGAAGTGGCCGCCCAAGCCCAGGATATCGCGCGCGACAGCACCGCGGTGGCGGCTGTGACGAAGAACTCTGCAAACCCCAATGGCCAAGACGTCGTTTATTGGATCGCCCCAGAAGGCGGCGCCAAGCGCGCCTCAGAGCCGCATGTGTTCCATCTGTGTGAAGCCGTCAGCCCGCTGAAAGACAAGACAGTGGCTCACGGCACCGTAACCCAAGCCTACGAAGCCAACGCCATCCGCATGACCAAGCAGATCGAGATGGAACAGAAGCAGTGCGGGTTTACGCAGTAACGTGCCTTCTCCTCTGGAGAAGGTGCCCGAAGGGCGGATGAGGTTCTTTGAGCACAGGTTCCAAACCCAGCCCACTCACCTATGCCCGCGCCAAGCGCATGCGGAGCTCGCCCACTGAGGCAGAGCGCAAACTCTGGGGCGCGTTACGCAATCGCGGCCTTGGCGGATTCAAGTTCTACCGCCAAGTGCCCATCGGCCCATACATTGTGGACTTCATCAATCACGAATTTGGCGTCGTGATCGAAGTCGATGGCGCAACCCATGGCGAAGTTGTTGAAATCGAGCAGGACGCAAAACGCACCAGATTTTTGCGCGAGCAAGGGCTAGTCGTCCACCGCGCCGACAATATCGACGTGTTTCAGAATCTGGCTGGCGTTTGCGATAGCATATTGTTGTTGTTGCAAGCGCGGGGCGGCAAGTGACCTCATCCGCCCTGTCGGGCACCTTCTCCAGAGGAGAAGGGCAGGGACACGCACTGAGCTGGACGATCTGCGCTTCTCCTCTGGAGAAGCTGTCGCGAAGCGATTGATGAGGTCTCTTTGGCTTTTGCAGTTTATTCTAGGTCAAATGGCCAACATTAGCCCTTGCGTTGAAGACCTCGGCGCTGTTGCCTTCGGGATAGGCCACTGCAGGCACGGGAACGCCCAGATGGGCGCAGAGTGGCGCCCAGCCATCGCCCAGCTCATGCACCAACAGGCGGCTTGCTGGCACAGTTTCTCGCACCGCTTTCACATTGGCTTCATAACAGGCCATGGCATGGGCCTTGTCGCCCATCTGGCCACTAAAAACCTTGTCACGGATCAGCGCCAGCCCAATCGACAATGGATCGGTGCTTTTCCTCAGGCCCGCGAGGATGGTTTTCTCAAAACTCGCCCACCAACTTTCCGCACTGCGGTGGGTGAGGAGCACCTTGGCTTCGGGATAAGCCACAATCAATTCGCGCCAATAATAGGCCGAGGGCCAATCCACGCAAGAATGATAGCCTTCAAACAGCTTTTCCCAATCCGCAGTCACCCCTTGCGCTAAGGCGCGCCACATCTGCTTTTGGTGTTCATCGGCAATCACCTCATGCATGTGGTGGCAGCGGCCAAAGCCCAGAATGTTCAAAGCCTCACGCATGGAGTCAGTGCCCGTGCGCCCAAAGCCAGTGCCGATAACGCGAAGTGTCATGATGGGGTTCCCTGTTTAAAGGAAGCTCGTGCCAAAGGGAGAAATTGTCAAGAGATGCTATCCAGAACCGCTTTGGGATAAATGCTGGCTAACTGCTTATTTGTGTCGAACAATGATGCGATCGTAAACGCCGTGTGGCCCGATCCAGATCCAATCAAAGCCGTCTTCGCTGGCCAGCGCCAAGGCGCGAAAATCAATGCCCACCCGAACGGACCACAGATCATCATGAATGCGCTTAAAATGCAGGGAAGGGTGTTTGGGGTCACGTTTCGGTATTTCAAAATTCTTGCTTGCCAGATTTTGAACCTCAGGATTGAGCGCGTCAAACAGCTTCCAAAAGGACTGCGTCGCACGATGATTCACAAGGAGCGCACTTTTCCGGCTGCAATTTCTTTGCGGGCGTTGTCGATGAAATCATCCAGCCGCCCAGCCTTGGCATCATCTTCCATCTGGCGATCCCAAAGTTCAGCCTTATAGGCCTCAAGCCAATCAGCAAGTGCGCGAACCTCTTTGGGGTTCAGTTGCGCAATGTCCTGTTCGATTTTTTCGAGCTTGGTCATAGGTGTTAAGTATCACGTTTTAAGTGTAATTTCCACTCCTCACAAAGTCGTCGCAGCAACGAAGGCAGAGGCTCAACTTTGGAAGTCGAGTTTGCGAGTTCAATGTGAGATTTCCGCCTAAACCGACATAGTGGGTGGATTTGCAATGGCTAAATGGAATGGCACCGTAATCGCCTGGCACCAAAGAAGCGCAATTAAATACACTGGCAAAGTAATTTTAAGCATTCATGAGGCTGATTATTGCGGCTGAACTAGTGAGATAAGAAAGTCCGCTATGTTGAAAGACGTCTGGTTTATCTTCTCCCCACCAGTGGCCGGACATGATACCAATCAATTTGGGTTGAAAATAATTGCCACCCGAAAGTCCTTCCCCTAACTTTATACCCTTTTCGTGAGACACAACTGCACTACCGCTGGAACCTGAGAACGACAAGCCCGAAGCCAACATTGTGTCCGTCGTAGGCACTTGCGAATTGGAATACCCAACTGCGGGCAAAGAAGCGATGTTGACTGTCCTTGCGATGGCTAGGTTCCACTGCTCATCGTACCAAGGTTTGCCATTTTTGCCCGGAAAACCAATAAATGAGGCCATATCCATTGCATGCAAATTGTTTTGAAGCCAACTCTTGTCGGCTAAGTCATCGTACTGAAAGCACGACACAGCAAAATCAGTCGGCATGGAAACAAAAACAGGGTTCTTAAGCAGTGCTACGTCAGCCGATGAATGAAAAATGGGCTGATCGTCTAGCCGAACTTCGTGAAATCCGCTTATTGAATTCCAGCCTGTTGGACGCAAAATGCGGGTTCTAATTTTTAGGGTTTGAAGTGCCAATTTGCAGCTGGATCCGAGCTTCATTTGTGGCCGCAAATTGTGCGCGTTAGTTACAAAATACTTCACGCCTTGTCGATCAACCCAGAAGCCCGTTCCAAGTATAGTTTTGCTATTTCCAATATCATCTAAAAACGTAACTTGAATCTGGTTAACATGAAACAAAACAAAGTTGGCGATACCGCTCATGAATCCCTCTACCTCTTCTTCCCCCGAAAACTCCGCGTCCCCGCTTTCCCTGCAGAACTCCCCGCCCGTCTCGGAGCTTCGCCCTTTGGCCAGCTTGCTTCTGGGGCTTGGATGTTTGAATTCTTCGCCAGCGGGTCTTCCATCACGGCGAGTTCGACCGCCTTCAGGCGCTTCACCTCATCACGCAATCTGGCGGCTTCTTCGAACTCCAGATTGGCGGCGGCTTCGCGCATTCTCTTTTCCATGTCGGCGAGAACCTTTTGCAGGTTGTGGCCCACCAGCGCTTGCTCGGCCAGGCCCATGTCCACTTGCACATGGTCGCGCTCATACATGCTGCCCATGATGTCGCTGATGTTTTTCTTGATGCTCTGCGGCGTGATGCCGTGCAGCGCATTATAGGCCACCTGTTTTTCGCGGCGGCGATCGGTTTCGGCTATGGCGCGCTGCATCGAGCCGGTGATGCGGTCGGCATACATGATCACCCGGCCATCGACATTGCGCGCCGCGCGGCCGATGGTTTGAACCAGTGAGGTTTCGCTGCGCAGGAAGCCTTCCTTGTCGGCATCCAATATCGCAACCAAAGCACATTCCGGAATATCCAAACCTTCGCGCAACAGGTTGATGCCGATCAACACATCAAATGCGCCCAGCCGCAAATCGCGCAAAATCTCGATGCGCTCCAGCGTGTCGATATCGCTGTGCATGTAACGCACACGCACGCCCTGTTCGTGCATGTATTCCGTGAGGTCTTCCGACATGCGCTTGGTGAGCGTGGTGATGAGAACGCGCTGGCCCGCCTGCGCCACGATTTTGCATTCGGCGACCACATCATCGACCTGCGTTTTCACCGGGCGAATGAACACCGGCGGATCAATCAGCCCGGTGGGGCGAATGACCTGCTCGGAAAATACGCCGCCCGTCTGCGCCAATTCCCAACCACCGGGTGTGGCCGAAACATAAACCGTCTGCGGGCGCATCGCGTCCCATTCCTCAAAGCGCAGTGGGCGATTGTCGATGCACGAGGGCAGGCGGAAACCATATTCGGCCAGCGTGGCCTTGCGGTTAAAGTCGCCCTTGAACATGCCGCCGATTTGCGGAACCGTCACATGGCTTTCGTCGGTGAACACAATGGCGTTGTCGGGCAGATATTCAAACAAAGTCGGCGGAGGCTCGCCCGGTTTACGGCCGGTGAGATAGCGCGAATAATTCTCGATGCCCGCGCAGGAGCCGGTGGCCATCATCATTTCAATATCAAACATGGTGCGCTGCTCAAGCCGCTGCGCTTCCAAGATGCGGCCCGCGCCATTGAATTCAGCCAAACGCATTTGCAAATCATGCTTGATGCGCATCACCGCCTGCTCAAGCGTAGGCTTGGGCGTGACGTAGTGTGAGTTGGAATAGACTTTCACTTGTTCCAGCTCAGCGCGCTTCTGGCCCGTCAGGGGATCAAACTCCGCGATGCCCTCAATCTCATCGCCGAATAGCGAAATGCGCCAAGCCCGGTCATCGAGATGGGATGGGAACAATTCAATGGTGTCGCCCCGCACGCGAAATGTGCCGCGCACAAAATTCTGGTCATTGCGCTTGTAATGCAGCGCCACCAGATCACTGATCAATTGGCGTTGATCCGTGCGTTCACCCTTCTTGATCTGAAACGCCATCGCCGAATAAGTCTCAACATCGCCGATGCCATAGATGCAAGACACAGACGCCACCACAATCACATCATCGCGTTCGAGCAAAGAGCGCGTGGCGGAGTGGCGCATGCGGTCGATCTGTTCGTTGATCGAACTTTCTTTTTCGATGTAGGTATCAGACCGCGCCACATAAGCTTCCGGCGTGTAGTAGTCGTAGTAAGAAACGAAATACTCAACCGCGTTGTTGGGGAAGAAATTCTGAAACTCACCATAAAGCTGCGCCGCCAAAGTCTTGTTGGGCGCCATGATCAGGGCAGGGCGCTGGGTGGCCTCAATGATCTTGGCCATGGTGTAGGTTTTGCCAGAGCCGGTGACGCCGAGCAGAACCTGATTACGTTCTTCGGTTTGAATGCCCGCCACCAGTTCCTTGATTGCGGTGGGCTGGTCGCCTTTCGGCTCATAGGGTGAAACCACTTCCAACCTTTTGCCACCTTCAGACTTCGGCGGCTTCACGGGCCTATTGGGCGCAAACATTGGCAGCGCCTGCACCTCAGGCCGCAAGCCCTCCAGCCCCGCGCGTGCAGATTCCGGCAGCGGTTCATAACCTTCCAGTGCTGGCATTGGCGCTTCAGCGAATCCGCCTTCTTGTCGTGAGTGACCCATGGCGCTGATATAGGCGTCGCTGGGCAGGTATGGAAGAGCACCTGCTGACAAGGTGTGGCAGCAGATAACCGCTCTTTTGGATAGTTCACTCTGCTTAAGAGCACTGAATTATCCAACCACGCGCTACCAAATTTGGCGATAAACTTCCATTCTCGACAAAAATAAGAATTCTAATTGTGTAGGAAAGTAAGGGATTTTATGAAGCCGCTGAACTCAGTTCAACACCGCTTTGAAGTGCTTGATGGCTTGCGCGGGATCGCCGCTTTGCTGGTCATGGGGCTTCATTTTACCCAGCAATATCATTTTGCATTTTTGAATAATATCTACCTTGCTGTAGATGTGTTTTTTGTCTTGAGTGGTTTCGTCGTCAGTCATGCTTATGCGCAAAAGTTACGTTCTGGCATGAGTAATTTTGAATATATTGTGCGGCGGGTTGCAAGGCTTTTCCCGTTTTTATGTGTTGGCGCGGTTCTTGGCTTTTTGGCCTTAGTATTTCAATCTGCAACAAGTCAAAGCGGAATGAGTTACTGGCAAGATTTTTCAGCCTCGGCCATGAATATGGCTTTTGTTCCTTATTTGAATATGAATTTCGTTGACCAATCTGGGCAGCAAGCCGTCGGACTAATTTTTCCGGGCAATAGCCCCATGTGGTCGATTTTTTTTGAATTGATCGCCAGCTTATTGTTCATCCCCTTAATCAAATTGAACTGGAAGCAGTTGTGGGTTGTTCAGATTTTGAGTTTGGTGTTGTTGTTAACTCTTCCATTTGCCATTGGCAGCGCAAGTTTTGCACATCCGGTTGGCATTGACGCTGGTTGGAGCACGTCAAATTTCTTGGTAGGCTTTCCGCGGGTGGTCGTTGGCTTTGTGTCGGGAATGCTGATCTACCGCTTGTGGTGCACGACACTGCCACAACGTATTTCCAGCTTGCCCCAATTCATTCTTCAACCCATTTACCCATGTCTGTTTTTAATTTTAATTTTGGCACAACCTTGGACGTTGAAAGGTGTTTTCGGGCTCGTAGTTGTTGTGTTTGCCGCTCCTTTGGTTGTCGCTTGGGGAGCCGTCTCAAAATCTCACGATTCGAGCTTCGGGCGCCTCATGGTCTTTTTGGGCTGGTTGTCTTTCCCGATCTATTGCCTGCACGAACCAATCTTGACAGTCACACGCATCGCTGAAACGAAATTTAATCTTCGACACCTGTTTCATATGCCAGCTGATTTTCTAGCGTTAGCTGTGGTGTTCATTGTATCTATAGCTGCGGCCACACTCTTTGATAAAATGCTGCTGCAAAAAAGGCTGGTTCAATTTTTCCTCAATCCTTCGCCTCGAACTGGGGAAGCGGTTACTGTAAAATGAGGCCAAAGCACTACCTCGCTCGTGCATAGATTAACCATATAGGGTCAGCAGGGCTTTACACTCAAAAGTTGAGCGCCTATTTGTGGTTAACAATGTTTGAATGACTGTGGGGGTCTTGTGCAGCGATTTCTGACCATTTTGATGGCTCTTTGTTGCTCGGTCTTGTTGACCTTGCCTGCGGGAGCAGGCACCGATCCAGAAAGTGATGGCCCTCAGCATTTGCCAAGATTAGGCGAACTTGTCACCACCCATCTCAATGGCCAGTCCATAAACTATTGGGAGACCAGCAAGCTGGGCCAAACGCCTCTCATCATTTTCTCCCATGGTTTTGGCGGTTGCGGCACACATATTGGTTTCATGGCAACGGAACTAGCCAAGAAGGGCTGGCTGGTAGTGGCCCCAGACCACAGCGACGCCGCCTGCCGCGCCAACCGCAATATTTTGAAGCCGCTGACTGATCCGGCCACTTGGGATGAAACGTCATTTGTGGAACGCCGCGATGAGATCCGCAAAACGCTGCGCAGCCTGCACGCAGATGCCAAGTGGCGTGACCGTATTGACTGGTCTCGCGTGGCTTTGATGGGCCACAGCCTGGGCGGCTATACCGCTTTGGCGATGGCAGGCGGATTGCCCGGCTGGCGTGTGGATGGCATATCAGCAGTCTTGGCGCTGGCACCTTATTGCGGTGCGCTCAGCATGAAGGGTGCACTGCATGAGGTGTCTGTGCCTGTGATGTATGTGGGCGGAAACCGTGATCCCATCTCCGGCAATATGGTTGCCAACAAAGGTGGTTGTTTTGACCATACCAGCGGTGAGGTCAGCTACGTG
>Ga0209069_10000294_pt1 | contig 21875 bp, 23 predicted proteins | sample Str013_2_FD_187202 | JGI IMG/M metagenome (GOLD analysis project Ga0209069, IMG submission 187202) | Freshwater sediment microbial communities in response to fracking from Pennsylvania, USA - Straight Creek_MetaG_SC_2013 (SPAdes) (version 2) | ecosystem: Environmental > Aquatic > Freshwater >...
GTATACCAGTGACGACAAACTGGTCAGCGAGCCCCGGCTGGAAGGCGAGTGGGTCAGCAAGACTTTGGAAAACGCCAGTGCCGGTGAGACCGGCAATCACTGGAGAGTCACCGCCGACAAACCCGGCTGCTACACCGTGGACACGCAGGACAATGAACAAAGCAAAGAAAAAGCCCGTGAGGCCTCTTATCAGGGATGTCTGCTGAACCTGGGAAACAAGACATTTTTTGATTCCACGTTGCGAACCATGAAAGTGGCGGGTAAGGATGTTGCGCCGCAGGACATGGGTGACGGTATGATCTCCGTCCATTTGATCGGCCGCGTGTGGGCGCAGCAGGATTTCATCCGCATGGCGGACCTCAACGCAAAATGGCTGGAAAGCAATTCACCCGAAGCCCAGCATACCAACGGAGTTTTTACCGGGCCCACCCAGGAGCTCAAAAACCTGTTGGGTCCTGGGCCGGACGAAGCGGCGGTGGGCGCCATTTGGTACCTTTGCCGTCCGGGCGCGGACTGTGATGCCCGCGTGGTGGCCGATGCTCTGGCCCGCGATCCTGACGACCTCCATGTGATTGAAGGTGCCGGCTTCTTTTTCTTGCGTCACGGAGATTACGACCGCTCAGTGGCTCTGTTCCGCCACTGTGTGGAAAAATGCCAGCCCGGTTCCGATTCGGGCTTCACCATCGATCCCCATGTTTATCTGGGCTACGCATTGCTCTTCAAACGGGATTTTGCCGGCGCGCGCAAGGAATTCATGCTTGCGCACAAGCAGGACTCCAAGGACCCGATCGAAGGCTTCCTGGCTATTACTTATTTCCTTGAAGGCAACTACGCAGAGGCGCACAGGCTCTCGGGTGTAGCCCGGCAAGCGGGGGCGCAGGATTCTCCGCAGGAAATTATTTTGGACTATGCGTCTTTGGTCCGCATGGGTAAGGCAAAACAGGCTGAAGCGCTCTTAGCCGAACGGTCGGCAAAGTTTATCGGCAATGACGATGAGCATCTGCTCCTGTTGCGCGCCACGGGAAGAATCAAGGACTTCACGCCGCAATGGAAAGACAGCGATGTCAATGAAGGCGATACGGTTTTTTATGCGATCGCCCGAGCGGCCCAAGGCGATACTGCGGCCGCCCGCCAGGCCCTGGAAGCCACATTGCAACGTGGAGACAAAGCGCTGCCGGGATTTCTAGGTGCAACGATTGAAATGGAGCGGCTGAACGCGAGGCCGCCCGTCAATAAATCCAAGCAGTAGAAGATGCCGCTAATCCTGGAAGCTGAAAGCCGCTTTGATCTTGCCGACTTCAATCACGTCACCGGCGGACAGTTCTTTTTGCGTGTGCAGATCTTCGCCGTTGATCCTCAATTTAACTTTGGTTTCGGCGGGCGCGATGAAGTATTTGTTGTCGCGCTTGCTGATTAGCGCCGCGGAGTTAGGCGCAAAGAAACCTTTCAACCGGATTGACGCCATGGACGACTTGCCGATCATGGTCATCTTGCCCGTAAGCACGTAGCGTGGCTGGTCAGTCTTTCCTTCCAGCACATTCAGCAAGCCGATCTTCTCCTTGATTGGCACCCCGGACGCCGTCATCACCTGCGGAGCTGAGTTCTTTCCCAGCAAATCCTGAGCTTGCTTGGTGTCGAGCATCACGGTGGCGTCAAGTTTGGGAGTGGCCGGGCCTACTTTTGCGGCGATGGCCGCCACCGGTCCCGGACCTTCATTCTTGAATTCAATTTCATGCTTGCCGATCTTCAATACATCGCAATGGCGCAGCTTGGTCTTTTCCACGCGCTCGTTGTTCACGAACGTCCCGTTCAGGGATTGCAGGTCTTCCACCTCGTAGTGGTCTTGCTCCCACGAAATTTTCGCGTGATGTCCGGAGACGGCGAGATTATCAATACGCACCGTGTTGTCCGGCAGGCGGCCAATGGTGGCCGCGGCCTGGGTAAGAGAAATTTCCTGCAGAACGGAATCGTTGAACTTTAAATAGAGTTTTGCCATTGCTGGTCTCCGGAAAATAGCTTGCTGAATAAGCCTTTGTACCATGGCCGCTCCTCCATGCGCAGGAGCAGGCACGTAATGTTGTCGTCACCGCCACGGTCTTTGGCGGCCTGTATCAGAGCGTTGCACGCCTGCTTCAGGTCGGGGACGGTTTTTATTATGTTGAGAATCTCCTGGTCATCCACGTACCGCGTTAACCCGTCAGACGTCATCAGGATCGTGTCGCCTGACACAGCGACAAGTTCTTCAATGTCCGGTTCCACTTCTTCTTCAGACCCCAGCGCCCGCAGAATCACGTTCTGCAGTTCAGACTTCTGCGCCTGCTCGCGCGTGATGTAGCCCATGCGGACTTGTTCCATCACCAGCGAGTGGTCTTGCGTGAGCTGCTGAATCTCGCCCTGCCGGACCAGATACACCCGGCTGTCACCTACATGACCGATTGCCAGCGAGTGTCCGCGGATGACGGCGGCGACAATCGTCGATCCCATGCCCGCGCGTCCGGCTCCGGCGCGTCCCGCGGAATAAATAGTCTGGTTGGCCAGGTGGATGGCCCGCTCTAGCGCGCGCGCGTCAGAAGTTCCGGGCAGCAGGGACACAGTCCTTGCGGTTGCTACCGCGGTACCGCCTTCGGACGCCGCGTCATCGTTGGCTGGACTATCGTTTGCTGGGCTATGTTTTGATGAACCAAGGTCCGGGGCGTAACCGTTATTGCTCGCGCCATTGGCGCTGGCGGCCATTGCAGACGGAGAGGTGTGCAGCGTGGAGTCGGGGCCAATCTCGCGAAAATATTTCAGAAGAACGTCCACGCCCATTTTGCTGGCGACTTCACCGGCGGCTTGTCCGCCCATGCCGTCACAGACCACAAAGATGCCGTAGCGCGCGTCGAACCCGAAGTTGTCTTCGTTGTTCTCGCGCACGCATCCAATATCGGTTTTTCCGGCAACTTCTACTGCAAGCGTAATGCGCTCCTTGCGCCGCGGACCTGGCGTTGGCAGCGGGGCGGCTTCAAAACGTATTCCTGAAAAGTATTATCGCGTTTTCAGCAAGCTTCAGCGCGGGATTTCGATGTTGCTGGGGTTGATTCGCGCCGGGCATGGGAGGAGGAATGCCTCGGATTTTAGGCACACTAGTTACTGGTTTGCAATTGGAAATAAGCCTGAACTTAGCCGCCGATGTGCACCATACTGCGCGAAGGCTTGATAAATCCAGCCTCGCCAATATGATGGCGGGCTTCTTTCTGCTCGACCACTGAACGAACGTAATCAGATAAATCACTGTCACTGGCGCCTTGGTGCATGCGTCCCGCCATGTCATGATCGAGAAGAGAGAAGAGGCAGGTGCGCAGTTTTCCATCGGACGTAAGCCGAATGCGCGAGCAATGCCCGCAGAACGGATGCGATACCGGAGCGATAATGCCGATCTCGCCGATGCCGTCGTCAAAAGTGTAGCGCCGCGCGGTTTCACTCGGTGCATTCGGCAGCTGGCGTACCGGACGAAATTCATTCAGCTTTTGCAGGATCTCATCCATCGGCACGACCACCTGTGGAGTCCACACGCGGTCTTCTTCCAGCGGCATGAATTCGATGAACCGGACGACCACGCCTTCTTCGCGGGAGAAGCGCGCGAATTCGATGATCTGGTCCTCGTTAAAGCCGCGCAGTAGAACGCAGTTTACCTTTACCGGCTCCAGTCCGACTTTCTTCGCTGCCCGGATGCTGGCCAGCACGGCATCATAACCGTTGGGAACGCGGGTGATGCGAGCGAATTTTTCTCGGTCCACCGCGTCCATGCTGATGGTGGCGCGCGAGAGGCCGGCCTCTTTCAACGGCCGTGCCAAGTCTGAAAGAAGATGTCCGTTGGTGGTGATGGCGATGTCCGGTTGATGGCCGTCCAGCGTGCGCAGCTTGGCCACGTCGCGGACAAACCCCACGATTCCGTTGCGCAACAGCGGCTCGCCGCCCGTGAGGCGGACTTTTTCAATTCCCAGCCCGACCAGAATGCGCACCATGCGCAGATAGTCATTGAAAGGAAGCTCGGAATATTGCGCGCCCTGGTTGCCGGTGCGGCAGTAAACACAGCGGTAGTTGCAGCGGTCGGTGATGCTGACCCGCAAGTCCGTGATGTACCGTCCGTGCTTGTCCTGAAGACGCATGAGTTTTCCGTTGCAGGTTTCAACCGGGAGCGGACGGAGTGCGGAAAGAGGGAGAGACGCCAGTGGCGTGTCGGGTTCCTTTCCTAGTCCGGGAGGCGCAGCTGTTTCCGGCTGAACCCTCGTTCCCGCAACGTTTCATTCTTACTGACTGAACGTTGCAGGAAGCCGCCACACCGGCCGGGTATTCCTTAAGGCCTGACGTGTGATCGAAACCTACGGGGGTGATTATAGAGGTGATACGGGATTTGCGCGAGAAGTTTGATTTCTTACACGAATTCGCTAGAAAAAGAGCACCATCAACCCATCGTCAATCAGCTTGCCCGCAACTTTCAGCGACCGTGGTTCAACGCCGTAGAGTTGGAAGCCCAGCCGCTCGTAGACGCGTCGCGCACCGGGTTGCGCGGCGGAAACGATGAGCGTGATTTGCTCCAGCCCGGGGATTTGGCGGGCACGCCGGATGATTTCTTCCAGTATCCTTTGCGCAACTCCTTTGCCGCGCGACTCTTTGCGTACGTACACTCCCCACACGTAGCCTTTGTGGCGGAAGTGCGCCTGCTGGTAACGATAGAACCCGGCAACACCGGCGAGCTGGTCGCCCTCAAACATGCCGACCACGAAGTTCTCCGCGTCGCTGCGGCGGAAGCGTTCGCGAGTGTCTTCCAGCGGCGTCTGATCGTGGTCTTCCACCGACTCGACGAACGACTCTGGATCAGTCGCTAGCGCCAGCCGGCGAAGCTGCCGCCAAGTTTCAGCGTCGTGTTCGGTGAGAAGGCGGAGTTCCATGGGGGAAAGCCTAGCGCGAAGCGAACGAAGTGCTCAAATCGCGAGTCGGAAGAAAAGTTAGTTCGCGATTTTTCGCGTTCATTCGCGGCCAACTATATCTGCTTTGATCCGCGCGATCTGCGGCTAAATGCTACATCCCATCATAGTTCGGTCCGCCGCCGCCCTCCGGCGGCACCCAGGTGATGATCTCATAAGGGTCCATGATGTCGCACGTCTTGCAATGGACGCAGTTCGAAGGGTTCAAATGAATGCGCTTTCCCTGGGGTGCGTCTTTCGCAGCGTCTGAACCTGTCGCCTCTTCCATCTCGTAGACGTTCGCCGGACAGAAATTCTGGCACGGGTTGCCGAACTCCGTTACGCATTTGGTGTTGCAGATGTTGGTGTCGGCAATGACCAGGTGCGAGGGCTGGTCTTCTTCATGCTTGGTGCCGGAGTGGTAGAGGTCGGTGAGCTTGTCAAAGGTCAGTTTGCCGTCGCCCTTGGCTTTGCCGATGAGTTGAGCGCGTGCGCCGCCGTTTTCCGGAAGCTGATCCAGATGCTCCATGCGGGTGTGTCCGGCATGCGCGGGATAGACGCGATGCAGTCCGCGGCCGCCGGTCATCTGTTGCAGGCCGGTGTGGATGAGGCCAGCGATCAGGCCGCCTTCAAATCCCTGATGGAAGTTGCGGACTTCCCACAGTTCGTCCTTGATCCAGCTGGCGTCAACGGCCAGTTTGTATTCCTGAAGTTTTTCAGCATCAAACTTGTTAGCGACTAAGGCAGAGAACGCCGTCTCCGCGGCGAGCATACCGCTCTTGATCGCCAAGTGGATGCCCTTGAGTCGTTGCGAATTCAGGAAGCCGGCGGAATCGCCCACGATCATCCATCCATCCCCGGCGAGGGGAGGCAGTGAGAACCATCCGCCGTACGGTACAGACTTGGCGCCGTAGCGGATCATCTTGCCGCCTTCCAGCAAGTGCGCGATGAGCGGATGCTTCTTCCACTCCTGCAATACGCGCTGCGGATCGGTGCGCGGATCGGCATAGTCAAGACTCGTTACATAGCCGAGCGAGACTAAGTTGTCTTTCGATCCGTACATCCAAGACCCGCCGTATTCTTTCGTCGTCAGCGGCCAGCCCAGCGTGAGGACCACTTCGCCCTTGGCGATGCGTCCGTTGGGGACTTCCCAAAGTTCCTTCACGCCAACGCCGTAGACCTGCGGATTGCGGTCCTTATATAAGTCGAATTTCTGGGCAAGCTGCTTGGTTAGCGATCCGCGTGTGCCTTCCGCCAGCACCGTTACCTTGGACTTGAGTTCGTAGCCAGGTTCGAAGTTCGATTTTTTCTGTCCGGTCTTGTCCACGCCCTTATCGTCGGTGATAAGGCCGGTGACGCGGTTGCCGTCAAACTTCAGCTCCGAGCCGGCGAAGCCGGTGAACACCGTGATGCCCGTCTGTTCAACTTTTTCTCCCAGCCATTTCACAAAGCGGTTGATGGAGATCACGTAGTTGCCATGATCCATCATGGGCGGAGGCATCAGGGGCGCGCGGTAGGATTTTTTCTCGGTGAGAAAGTAGAAACTTTCGTGATCCACCTGCGCGTCCAGCGGAGCTTCATCACGCCAGCCGGGCAGCAGCTCGTCCATGGAGCGGGGATCAAGCACGGCGCCGGATAGCTGGTGCTGACCGACTTCGCGCGCTTTTTCCAGGACGTAAATATTTTCCTTGGTAAGCGGCGCGTCCGGGTAGCGGGTGTTGTGCGCGTCAATCAACTGCGACAAGCGCAGCGCGCAGGCCATTCCGGCCGGCCCGCCGCCTACGATGGTTACGTCGGCATCCATCTGCGGACGGTCGATTCCTTCAAGCGGTTTGCGGAAGATGATCATTTTTATTTTCGCCTACCCCTAATGCGATCAGCGCAAATATCAAAGCTCTTAAAGTCTTGTCATCCTGAGCGAGTCCGAACGCATGTGAGGGTGAGTCGAAGGACCTATGTATTTAGCTCTGGGAACCAATCGGCCGCCAGATCTTTCCACGTCGGATTGATGCTCACGATCAATTGTATCTTTTTCGTTTTTCGCCAGCCCTTGATTTGTTTTTCGCGGGCGATAGCGTGACGAACGTATTTGAAACGCTCAAAATATACCAAGCGGTCAATTTTGTATTTGCTGGTGAAGCCTTTAAAAACGCCGGTCTTATGTTCGAATACTCGCTTTCGTAAATGACCGGTGATTCCGGTGTAGAGGGTCTTCGACCTGTTCGTCATGATATAGACGAAGTACCATTTCTCAGAGAAATGCATAGGTCGTTTTTTCAGGATAAAGCATAGGTCCTTCGACTCGCCCTCACATGCGTTCGGCCTTGCTCAGGATGACAAGGGTGTGAGCGATGTCGTGAGCTGGATCTCGTGGTGAGGTTATCCGCCCGCCTTGGCCTTCTTCACTTCCTCGGTCAGCAGCGGCAGAATGTCAAACAAATTGCCTACCACGCCGAAGTCGGCGATTTCGAAGATCGGCGCTTCCGCATCTTTATTAATGGCGATGATTGACCGCGCGCCCTTCATGCCGACGATGTGCTGGATCGCGCCGCTGATGCCTACAGCGAGGTAGAGCTTGGGAGCAACGGTCTGGCCGGAGCTGCCAATCTGGCGGTCCATGGGAAGCCAGCCGGCATCGCAGATAGGACGCGACGCGGCGATCTCGCCGCCAAGAGCATCAGCCAGAGCCTTGGCCAGTTCGATGTTCTTCTGTTCTTTGATGCCGCGGCCCACGGAGACGATGATTTCCGCTTGCGTCAGGTCGACGGCTTGTTTGGCTTCTTTGAACGGGGCTTCTGGCTGATTACGGACCACGGCGTCTGCGATGGTTGCTGTGATGGTTTCAACGGGCGCGGCAGACGAACCTGCTTCTGCCTTATCTCCGCGAAAAGCTCCGGCCTGGAAAGTAACAAAATGCGGCGGGTCGCACGCAAAGCTTACGTCCGCGGCGAATTTGCCTTGGAACATCTGGCGCGTAAAGACCAGCTTGCCGCCATCGCCTTTGTGGAAGCCAATCACGTCACTGATCAGAGTGCGCGCGAGTGAAGTAGCCAGTTGCGGAGCGAAGTCACGCACCTGGTAGGTGTGCGGCATCAGCACCAGCTTGGGCGCTTTTTGTCCGATGAAGGCTTTCAGCGCCGCCACGGTTCCGTCCGGTTCGTAACTGGCGAGCTTGGGCGATTCAATCGCGTAGACCTTGGCCAGCTTTTTGGCGGCAAGTTCCGTGGCCATGGCGGCGATGCTGTTGCCAAAGACGGCGGCTTCAATCGTCCATCCGGTTTCGGCGGCAATGGCCTGGGCCGCGGCGATCGTCTCCAACGAGACGCGGTTGAGTTTGCCTTCACGCTGCTCTGCAATAACCAGAATTGTGTCTGCCATGTGTTAAGTCGTCTGCCGTTTCTTTTTCTTGTAGCCGAGGGTGATCAGAACCAGGGCGATGACCACGTCGGCCGCAAAGATTGTTTCCATCATCCAGCCGCCGGCGCGGATGTCCCAGCCCACAAACAGCAGCCAGCCCAGCGCTCCCAGCAGCATCACGATTCCCACCACCAACAGGGTGGAACCGGTTTCATGTTCCGTAACAGGGAGGTAGTTCCCGCCTTCAGGATCGTATTCAATTCTCTCCATGGCTTATCCTCCTTCGAACGTGTTCTGACTTTCCTCTTAGAGCACGCGAACTTCATTGCGCAGCTTGTCGACTAGTTTCTTGGCGACTTCGCCCGGCGAACCGTCCAGCATTTCCGTTTTCTTGGTTTTTTGCGGGACGTAAAGTTTTTCAATCTTCTGCAGGTTGTCGCCCACGGCGGCCTTCACTTCGTCGAGCGAAACCTTGCGCAGCGGCTTGTTCTTGGCCTGCTTGATGCCCAGCAGCGTGGCGTAACGGAGTTTGTTGATGCCGGACTGAATGGTGAGTACCGCGGGCAGAGGCATGGTCACGTGCTGGAAGAATCCGGATTCCAGTTCGCGTTTGACCTTGATCCCGCTATCGGTCTTCTGGATTTCCATGATGATGGTGGCATGTGGCCAGTTCAACAGTTCAGCCATCACCACGCCGGTTTGCGCAAAGCCATAATCGTCGGATTGCAGGCCGGTAAAGATCAAATCAAATTGTTCGTCTTTGATGGCGGCGACAAACGCTTTGGAAATGTTCAGCGCGTCCATGCCGACGAAACCGTTGTCTTCAAGATGAATGGCGCGGTCGGCGCCCTTGGCCAGGCCTTCCCGCAGAACGGTTTGCGCGCGCGCCGGACCGGCGGTGATGACCACTACTTCGCCGCCATGTTTTTCTTTCTGGCGCAGAGCTTCTTCCAGGGCGTAAGCATCCGGTTCGTTCACTTCATAGGAGACATCGTCACGGATCCACGTGCCGGTTTCGTTCAGCTTCAGGGGAGCGTCTTTCTGTGGGACCTGCTTCATGCAGACCAAAATCTTCATAAGGTGTGATTCCTGCGTCCTTTATATAAAAGCTTAGATGAGGTTCAGGGCCCGAGTGTTAGGGCCGGCCCAGGGGAATGAAACCACTCAGTATAAATGATAGGAAGGGGAAAATGGCGGTAAGGCTAGTCCGTCGGCTGCCAGTTGGTGTCAACCACGCAATCGGCGGTGAGCGGGAGAAGGAAAGCTGGCCAGCCTCCGTCGTCAATCATGGCGATCAGGCGGACGGGACCGTTTTCCGGGCCGTCCCAGTAGGCGCTGATTTCAACAATGTAGGGCTTTTTGTCGGGGCCGTTGATGATATTCACAATTGGGTCGGCGCCGATCTGGCGGCAAAGGCGTTTGTGCCCCCAGTCCAGGAGTTTCGTCAGCTCTTGCTCCAGCACCTCTTCAGCCACGGCTCGGTTCATGGTCGTTGGGGTTTAGTCAATAAAAGCTACCGTCTGCACGCCAGCAACTTCAAAGCGCTTACGGCAGCGGATGTTCTTGCAGGCCATCATGTCGTCGCGCCGGACCATATAAGACTGGGCCTTGGCAAACTTGGCGCGGTCGCGTTCGTCGGCCCGGCCCGGGAGCTGTTTCTTTTTGGTCCGCACCAGCCATGAGAGTTCGTATTCGTTGGCCGTCCGGCAATGCGGACAGGTCAGCGTGTGGGGTTTCTTTTGTTCCTTCTCGTCGTAATAGTCGCGCTCGTCCATCGGCAATAGTGTAAACCCGGGCGAGGCGGACGCAACCAGGAATCGGCGGACGCGGCACCAGCCTGGGAAACTCTCACACCCAATGGTGAGTTCTCCGGCGGTAACCTCCTCAGATGATGCCAGGGCGAGTTAACATACTGGTGGAGCGGATTTTGTCTTTATCCGCAAATCAAAATCCGGCCGATCAGAAACCTGCGAGCCGGGACTTTTAGGAAATCAGTTTTTGGGAACTTTCTTTAGAATCCAGCTTTATAAAACCAGCTTCAAAAAACCGGGAGGAATGGGCATGGCATTTTCCAGAAGAGACTTTATTCGAACCGGAGTGGGCACAGCCGTGACTGCCGCCGCGTCCGACGGACAGATGTTGCAGGACGACAAGGCGAAGCCCGTTGAGCCGGGCAAGGCCCTGCCGCAGGACCGCATGCCTGAGATTCCAGCCGAAAAAATGACCGAGGCTCAGAAGAAAGCTGCTGAAGAATTTGCTGCCGGACGCAAGACCCCGGTCTTTGGTCCGTTTGTTCCTCTGTTGCGCAGTCCGGATGTAATGTTGCGCGCCAAAGCCATGGGTGACTATCTGCGTTTCAACAGTAAGTTGAATCCTAAAGTGAGTGAGTTCGCGATTTTGATCACGGCACGGCATTGGGCCCAGAACTATATCTGGGCTGTCCATTTTCCCGCCGCCATCAACGCGGGACTGGGTTCGCAGATGCTGGAGCAACTGGCGGACGGCCGCAACCCTAAGCCTACCTATGAGAGTGAGCAGTTGTGTTATGACTTCTGCACCGAACTCCTGCAGAACCAATCCATCAGTGACGCAACCTACAGCTGGGCAGTCACCAAGTTCGGCGAGCAAGGCGTGATTGACCTGGTGGGGATAGTTGGTTATTACACCTTCCTGTCTTTGATCATGAATACGACCAGAACGGCGCTTCCCAAGGATGCAAAGCCGGTGTTGCCGCTGTTTCCGCACTAGCTTGGAGGTTGGCAAGCAAACTGAACCATGGTTCAGGGTAGAAGGGAAGCAAGACCTGATTGTAACGATAAGGATAAACAAGCTTAGATTCAGATTGATAAATTTTAATTTGGCCGGTGGGTTGTAGATCACTGGCCATTTTTTTTGTGTGAATATCCATTTGAGAGTGATTTAATAAAGGGAACCACCCCCCTTGGGCGCCCAGAAAGATAAGAAGAGGTATGGATGCCCGTTAGCTATACCATAGATACTGTCCGGGGAACGATTACAACTCGATGCGTGGGTGACCTGACGCAGGCCGAGGTGATGCAGCATTTTCAAGAACTCTCCCTGGATCCCGCTTGTCCCAAATACCTGAACGTCTTGTTGGACCTTACGGAATCAAACACCACACCTGATTCCGCGCAACTGCATATGGTGATTGATGCAATTCGTTCGCTGCATGAGCGGGTAAGATTTGAAGCGTGCGCCATTGTGGCCGCGCGCGATGCAATGTATGGCATGGCCCGCATGTTCGCTGTTTTTGCCGAGCCCTACTTTCGTTCGCTTGCGGTGTTTCGCAAAGTTCGGGAAGCTCAGGTCTGGTTGGAAAGAGAAGTTGAAAAGCTGACGCGTTCGCGGCGGGAACAGGCCTGAGATCCCGGCACTGCAAGCAAAGCCTGGAGCGGATGGATTCCTGCCTGGAATTCAAACAACTCCCAGCAGGCAAGCATGGCGGAGTGGCTGGCGAAGCAGAGTAACTAGTCTTCCGCTCCATTTCCACTCAATTCATTTGTTTAGACCCAGCGCCGGACCCGGTCTTTGTAGTCTCCATACTCGCGTCCGAACTTTGCCGTCAACACGCGCTCTTCCGGCTGGATCTGAAAACGCGTCATGTAGAGTACGAATACGATTGGTCCAAGAAGCGTCCACGGAACCGCCAAGTAGACAGTCCATCCCAACAGAAGGCAGGTAAGTCCCACGTACATGGGATTGCGCGTGAAGCCGTAGATCCCGGCAGACACGATGGAAGAAGCTTTGTCGGGTTGAACGGGATTCACGGTTGTTTTGGCACGGCGAAACGCCAAAAAGCCGAGCACTGATACGACGAAGCCGGACAACCAGAACGCGGCGGCGATCGCGAAGCGCAACCGGCTATCGATGGCAAGAACCGGCGCAAACCGCGAAGCAGCCCACATGGCTACCGCAAAGAGCAGAGCAACGATTGGCGGTGGAACTTTGAGTTCGAGGGAATTCATGTTTTTGGCTCCAAAACGCGAACGAACGTTATCGCTGCTCATCAATTTCGCGTACTTATAACAATTTCGCGTACTTAGTAGATGACGCGTAGGCATGGCAAGAAACAAATCATTTGCTTCTTGTGAGGATGTCCGCGGACAGGCGAACGGCTACGTGTCGGCGTACGCCAGGGCGGGTCTTGTCGCGCTAGGTGATCGTTTGAGCCGCCAGCCGAAATCCTGAGCGAAGCAAGAAGGACCTAAAGCTGGTCTTACGAAAAAGCTTGCTTGGAAGGAGATGGTCGGGGCGAGAGGATTCGAACCTCCGACCCCCTGCGCCCAAGGCAGGTGCGCTACCAGGCTGCGCTACGCCCCGACATGTTGGAAATTAGAACTGGGCTGTTCCTTCATATTCTATCCGATTTTCTGGGAGTGCATGTCGGGGTCGGATTTTCGGCCCATGTCCGCAAATCGAAAACGAGTTTTTTTGCATTCGACGGAACGTTGCTTTTCTGTCTTCGGGAGAGATGCTGAAAGGTCGGGCCAGCCACTACGTGCTCGTGACGCAAGCCCATTTCTGAACAAAACAGAACCGGCAGTGGTGTTTTTCAAGGAAGAAAAAAGCTCCCACCAACGACTGGATAGGCCGCTGAAACGTAACCCCGCTTAGTGCTTGTTCTGGAAACCGGAAAAATCCGGCCCAGATGGACTCTTTGGTCACTTTGAAGTGCCTTGGGCCTTTCCGCGCGACACACGACTCCCGTGACCGAAAAAGCAGGCGATTCTCGCCGATTACCCGTTTAGGTACGGGCATACTATAGCCGCGCCTTCCCGTTTCGGGAAAATTTCCTTCGAAATTCGGAAAGCATGAGAAGTCCCGTATTTTGTTGCAGATACGCATTCTGAGCCTGCAGACTCATAAAGGCTCAATGCCACCAAGGAGAAACACCATGAAAAACGCCACTTTGAAATTGATTGTTGTTGCAACCCTGATGCTAGGAACGATGTCTGCTTTTGCGGATGCTCCAGTCCCATTTCCGAATCCCCCGCAAACAGCTTCACTAAACAATTGATCTATTAGGTGACGGGGGTAATATAGACGGCGTGTGCTGGATGCGGGGATACTTGTCTCTGCGCCAGGCGAGCGCGTTTCTATTGGGAGATTTTCTGTCGTGACGAGTTTAGTGCAGTTCGGATTTCTTTTGCAGTTGGGGTTGGTAGCTGCCTTGCTTATCAAACGACTCTGGAGAAAATTCCCGTATTTCAGCTTTTACGCCGTCGTAAGTCTCCTGCATACCACAAGCTACTATGTGCTACGCCAGCACCGTGGTGCCTATTTTTACACGTATTGGATTCTGGAAAGCATCACGGTTTTGTTGGGCCTTGCCGTAGTGTATGAGATTTTCCAGCACTTGCTGGCGGCTCAACCCGCGCTTCACAAACTTGCCAAGAGAGTTTTTCAGGTGGCGGCTATCGCACTCTTGGCCGCGGGTACAACCGTGGTCTACCTGCAGTGGCCCAGTGGCGCCAAGAGCTTGAGCAGTGGAGTTTTTGTGGTGGAAGAAGCGAGCCGCGTCATAGAAATAGGCCTGCTTGTATTCTTGTTCCTGTTCTCCAGTATTTTTGGTCTGCACTGGCGGCGCTATGAATTCGGGATTGCGTTAGGCCTGGGCATCTTCGTAGCCGTGCAACTGGCTGTTGTAACGATGAATGCGAGAGTTGGATTGACCGTTGTACAGACGCTAAGTTTCATTCGAATTATTTCCTATAGTTCCAGCCTGCTGATCTGGCTGGGCTACATTCTCGTGCCCGAAAGTGTTGCCGTCCAGGCTGAAGTTCCCAAACGTGCACAGTTGGAGCAATGGAATCGGGCAATGATGGAGTTGATTAACCAATGATAGTTACGATGATCGTTATCGTTTTGGCGCTGAGCGCCATGGGCATCTTTTACACGCAGGTGCGCAGCCGCCGGAATGCGGCTTTGCAGGCCGTCCGTCCCGTGGACCTGCAGGCGTTCCGCACACTGATGGACCGTGACGACGAAGCTTTCCTGCGGGGCAACGTGTCGTCTTCAAGGTTCCGCCGGCTCAAGCGCCAGCGCGTGGGCGTAATGCTGCGCTATGTCAGCCGGATTGCCGGCAATGCGTCGGCTGTCGTCCGGTTGAGCGAATCGGCGCGTCTGAGCAGCGATCCGGATGTGGCTGAAGCCGCGGCACAGGTGATCAATCTGGCCACGCAGATACGCATGCAGTGCCTGCTGGCTTTTGGCAAACTGTCTCTGGAGTTTGTGGTGCCGTCTCTCCAGCTTACTCCGGCCATTCTGGTGCCGCGCTATCAGGCCCTGCGCGAAAACGTGAGGCTCCTGGGTACTCTACAGACCCAGCAGTTGACGCCCAACGCTGAAGCCATCTAGCCGACGCTCAAATCGCGAATTATTCCCAAGCCCCGCCAAGTGCGGGGCTTTTAATTGGCAAAGGTTTCCCCGTTCCAGCCCGGCATCCGGACGTTTCAAAAAGGTAAAATAGGCCCATGCTTTTACAAGGAATTTTCCCGGCTGTAACCACGCCTTTTGACGGCACGGGCGCCGTCTACTACAAGAAGATCGAGCACAACGTTGACCGCTATTCGCGGACGCCCATCGCCGGCATGGTGATCCTGGGGTCCACGGGTGAAGCCGTGATGTTGAGCGATGACGAGCGCAAGGAAGTGCTGCGCATCTCCGCCGAAGTGGCCTCGCCGGAAAAAGTGCTGATTGCCGGAACCGGCGCCGAGTCAGTGATTGAAACTCTGCGGCTCACCGAATATGCGGCCAAGTTGAACTACGATGTGGCGCTGGTGCGGACGCCGCATTTTTATCGTCCGCAGATGAAGCCGGAAGCGTTGCTGGCTTTCTACCGGACTGTGGCAGACCGCTCGCCGCTTCCAGTGTTGCTGTATACCGTTCCGCCATTTACGGCTTATGACTTGCCACTGGAAGTGATCGTGGCGTTGTCCGAGCATCCGAACATCATCGGGGTAAAGGAATCCAGCGGCAACGTGGAAAAAGTGACGGCCATGGTGCAGCAGACACGGCACATTAAGCGAACCGCTCTCGTCACGGAAGTTCAGCAAGCCGCCACTGCTCGCATGCTGGCCGCGGGGCAGGCGAGTAGTCCGGACGCTTTGGTTACTTTGGGAACATCCGGAGGCAAAGGCTCGGTCGCCGTGGCGGCGCCGCCCAAAATCAAGACTCGCAGCAAAGAGGTGGGTTTTCAAGTGCTTGTGGGCGCTGCCCATACCTTGTTGCCGTCATTGCTGGCTGGCGCCAGTGGAGGCGTGCTGGGCATAGCCGCTCCTGCACCCACTATTTGTTTTGAAATCCATGCGGCATTTAGAGACAATGACCTTGAATTGGCACGGTCCAAGCAAGAAGCTTTAGCGCCCGCGTCCAAAAGAGTGGTTTCTGAGCTTGGGATCCCGGCCATTAAGTACGCCATGGATCTGAACGGATATTACGGCGGCCTTCCCCGCCTCCCCTTGCTGCCTTTAAACGCGGCCCAGAAAACCGAGATTGAAGCCCAGATGGACAAGTTCCGAAATTGAATAAGGAAACGCTGACCGTGTTCCTAAAATCGAGCTTTGATTTTTAAACGGCACGTGTAAGTGCACGGTTTGCGATTTCATGAGAGAAGACTAAGGTGTGGCTTCCTGTCCCCGGTTGTGCCTGGACGCGGGATGGGGTATTGTGAACGTGCGGGCAGGCGATGAAAGGATTCTTTTCCCAAAATGGGAATAGAGCCAAGCGTAGTCTGGGGTAAAAACTGTGTTGTCAGCGGGCAAGAAATTACGTGAACTTCGGGAGCATCTGGCCCTCACGCTTCGTGATGTGGAGTTGGCCAGTACTGCCTTGGCGGAATCCCGAGGCATTGAAGAATTCATCATCAACCCCAGCCGGCTCTCCGATATTGAGACCAAGGGCGTCATCCCCAGCATCTACCGGCTCTATGTTCTCTCCGTGATCTACCGCGCGGACTTTACCGAACTGCTTAGGTTCTTTGGCGTTGATCTGAGTTCCACCGCCGCGGACCTTTCCATCTGCAAGCCCAGCAAAACCCACCGCCTGGAAATGACCACGGGCAAAGGTACGGCGCACGTTCCTGTACGGTTTGATCCGGGGTTTGATATTCGGCGCTCCTCGGACCTGGGCCGGATGATTGAAAACTGGGGCGTGGTGCCGCTGCAATTCCTGCAAGAGCTTTCCAAGAAGAAATACACATACGCTTACATTGGGACGGAAGACCTCACCATGTATCCGTTGCTGCTGCCTGGTTCGTTTGTCCAGGTGGATGAAGACCGCAGCCGCGTGGAAGAAGGCAAATGGCGCTCAGAGTTTGAGCGGCCCATCTACTTTGTTGAGACCCGTGAAGGCCACGTGTGCTGCTGGTGTTCCGTTCGTCGCGGAGAAATCGTGTTGCAATCGCACCCGCTCTCGCCGGTGCCGCCGCGCATTCTTAAGCATCCGCAGGAAGCGGAAGTGATTGGACAGGTGGTGGGAGTGGCTATGCGCCTGGTTGAGTGGTATGCGCCTGATGAGCCAGAGACACAACCGAGTCCTGCAGCAAGCGAAGATGAGCCGCGAGAATTGCGTCGTCGTTAACCGGGGCTTTTAGCACAAACGATTGCGCCGTGAGTACTCCCGGGCCTTCCTGCCGCTGGATCGCTTCCTTGAATTCCAGATAAATCTCGCGCAGTGGCGTCCGTGTGAGCTCGGTGGCCATCTCCAGATGAGCGTTAAAGATGGCATCCTGTGCGGGACGGCGTCCATGCGCGCGGGCCAATCCCCAGTGCCGGTAATCGCCGTTATCGGTTTGCAGGGAACAGATATAGGCCAGCCGCTCCAGCAGCGTGGGAATCACACTAAGTGAGCGTTTCTTGAAATCTTCCGCGGCCTTGAATATCATCGTGCGTCCACCCGGAAACCAAGCGCCGGCGAAAAATGAAAACTCATAAGTTTGGCGTTGCTTGGCTATTGGAAAAATAGCACGGCAGCGGTTGGTTCGCCATGTTTCGTTCTTTTTTTCTGAAATCAGGAATCCTCTGAGTAAAACCTAATCACCAAAGTACTCAAGAACAATTCTGGTCTTTATTAGCCAACCTTCACGTTATTCTTTAGAATCAACCAACGTCATTTGTACAACTACCCAGGGAGGCCCGGCGCAATCGGGTAACGCTGAGCTCATGCACGGCCAGGACAATCTCTTCGTCAAACATTTCGGGCTGAAAGGCATCGCGGTCTTTGAAGCGGGCAAGGGCGCGTTGGCCGTGATTCCGGCGGTCTGGATCCTCATGCACCTGCATAAGGACATGAAACAGACGGCCCAGCGACTGGTGGAATTTCTTCATCGCTTTGTGCATATCAATCCGGATGGCGTGATCTATCGTTCGCTGCTGCGCGCCGTGGGAGGCCTAACGCCCCACCTGCTGTGGCTGATTTTTGCCGGTGTGATGGCGTATGTGACGATCCGGTTTGTGGAAGCCATTGGCTTGTGGCTGGAGAAAGAATGGGCCGAGTGGTTTGCGTTGATCTCCGGAGGGCTCTACGTCCCTTTTGAAGTGTATGCGCTGATGAACCACCCACGGTTGTGGAAGTGGGGAATTCTGAGCATGAACCTGCTGATCATCTTTTATCTGGCTTGGCTGCTGCGTGATTCACGGCGGCGGCGCAAACAAGCCAAAGCGGCCGCCACGGCCTGAGATTCTTGTGGTCGCCACGCGGCTGCGCGGGATCTTCTAAGTCGTCAGATTTTGATTCGCGAGAATTCTCGGCTACTCGTTTTTTGTCTGCGCTTACTTGGCTTCGTACACCGTCTTACCGCCGACGACCGTCCGCAAAACTTTCGTCTGAAGGATTTCCGGCGGCGCAACCTTGATAATGTCACGGTCCAGGACAATGAAGTCCGCCAGCATTCCGGCCGACAACTGGCCCTTTTCCCTTTCCGCGAACTCCGCGTAGGCGGAGCCGGTAGTATAGGCCGCAATGGCCTGATGGATCGTCAACTTCTGGTCAGGAAAATATTCCTTGGTGCCGGCTTCGTTCTTGCGAGTGACCGCGCAATACAGTCCGCGGAACGGCGTAATGGGTTCCACCGGATAGTCGGTGCCGAAGGCCAGGGGCACGCCGTCTTCAAGAAATTCCTTCCAGGCGTAAGAATGTTTGGCGCGCGCGGCGCCGATGTGCGATTCCGCCCAATTCATGTCGGTAAGCAGGTGGTTGGGCTGCATGCTGGCGATAACGCCGAGGGCACGGAACTTTTTGTAGTCTTCCGGCGCGACGACTTGCGCGTGCTCAATGCGGAAGCGGAAATCGCGTTTTGTAGATTCTTTTTCAGCGAGGGCGAAAGCGTCCAAGGCCATGCGGGCCCCGCGATCGCCAATGGCATGGAAACCCAATTGGAAGCCAGCTTTGGCGCGCTCGATGGCCATCTTATTCAGTGCGTCCTGTTCCAGGCGAGGGATGCCGGCGTTCCGCGGATCGTCGTCAAAGGGAGCAAGCATGGCGGCGGTGCGCGATCCTAAAGAGCCGTCCATGAAGCCTTTGAGCATCGTGGTGTGCAGCATGGGGTCGCTTGCCGGATGGTGGTCGCGGGCTTTTTTCAGTTGCTCCAGAGGGGCGGCAAAAGGCAGCCACTCGGAAATGCGCAGCGTGAGCTTGCCTTCTTTTTCCATCTGCTCGTAGGTGAGAAAGTCTTCCCAGTCGGAGTTGTCTTGGGCGGAGGTGATGCCCCAGCGCGCTGCGTCTTCTAAAGCGAGTTCAGCAGCGCGGCGGCGTTGTGCGGCCGTCGGCAGTGGGACCTTGTCAAAGACCAAATCCATGGCCGTTTCGCGCAGAATGCCGGTGGGCTCGCCTTTTTCGTCGCGGTCAATCTTTCCGCCCTGGGGATCGGCGGTCTGCGCCGTGACGCCCGCGGCTTTCAGCGCGGCTGAGTTGGCGATGGCGATGTGTCCATCCACGCGGCGAAAGACCGCGGGGTGATCACCGGTAACGGAATCGATGTCCGTGTGCACCGGAGTTTTTTGTACGTCCCAAAGAGTGTGGTCCCAGCCGCGGCCGATGATCCATTCGCCCGCGCCGGCGGTCTTGACGCGCGCCGCGATGCGCTGCTGCATGTCTGCCAGCGACTTGGCGCCGACCAATTCCACGTTGAGTTGCGCAAACCCCGCGGAGCCGAGATGGGTGTGTGCGTCATTGAATCCGGGCATCACGAAGTGGCCGCCCAGATCGATGACTTGCGTTTTGGGGCCTTTGAATTTCTGAATTTCGGCGGTGGAACCGACGGCGATAATCTTGCCTTGGGAGATCGCAATAGCGTTTGCGCGTACATCACCTTTCTTGGGAAACAGAAAATATGCACCGGTGTAGATATCGCCATTGCTGAAAATTACGTCCGCCGTGGCCGGCTTCTGTGCCGGCGCACTGTTGGTCGCAAGGAATCCTAAAATGGTTGCAAGAAACAGCACGAAGAAAGATCTCATTCATTCACTCCGGTCAGGGCCAGCAGGGTCAGCAGAATTCGCTTCAATCCTAAATCACGGTTAGTGCAGTCGAACCACTCGCGCAGAGTATGTGCGCCGCCGCCATCGCCGCCAGCGCCGATGGTTGTGGCTTCTTTGCCCAGAGCGAGAGGCACGTTGGCGTCAGTGGACGCCAGTCGCGGAATGGACTTGATGCGCAAGTGCGCGTCCACGGCGCGTACGACTTTCAAAATGCGGGCGGACTCAGGCAGCTCGGCGGCCGGACGATCGCCGATGGATTCGATCGTAAAACGAACTTTAGAACTACCACCGGGTGATTCTCCAGCTCGATAGGCCAGCGGAACTTCACTCCACACCTCGCTCACGCATTCGCGCAGACGTTCTTCCAGCTTGTAGAGTTCGCGCATGGAAGCCGAGCGCAAGTCCACGCGCGCGGTAGCAATCTCTGGAATGGAGTTAACTGAAGTCCCGCCGTGCATCACGCCGACGTTGAAAGTTGTCCGCGGAGAATCCGGCACGGCGCCTTCACTGAAGCGGGCCAGAGCGCGGCAAAGAAGCACCAGCGGATTGGGGACGCCAAAGTCGCTCCAGGAATGTCCTCCGGGGCCGCGGAAAGCAATTTCAAAACGCCGGCTGCCCAGCGCCTGCGTGACGTAAGTGTCCGTGCCCGCGCCGTCTACCACGAGCAGCGATTGTATGGAATTTTGCCACGGCGACGACGCAAAGATGTGGCGCATCCCGCGCAGATTGCCTTCACCTTCTTCACCCACGTTGCCGATGAACACCACGTTTGTGGCAAGCGCCAGCGGAGAACGCTTGAGAGCCGAAGCCACGGCCAGGATCGCCACCAAGCCTGCGGCGTTATCACTGATGCCCGGTCCCAGCAGGCGATTGCCTTCTTCGCGCGTTTCCAGCCGGGTGCCCAGAGGGAAAACCGTATCCAGATGCGCGCTCATCCCAATCATTGAACCAGAACCGGGGGTGGCATCGATCTTGCGCAGGAGTCCAAAGACGTTGCCCAGTTCGTCCGAGTGTACGCCTTCCAATCCGATGGCGGTGAAACGCGCGGCGAGCCATTCACTGCGGGCGGCTTCGCCAAACGGCGGAGCGGCAATCTCGGTGAGCTCGCGTTGCCAGCGGCGGAATTCCATCTCCTGGTTGTGCAAGTAAAGCAAAGCGGAGTGGACTGCGCGCATTTCGGCGATCCGCGTGATTTCCTGCTGAGGTAGCGCGGGGACGTCTGTATTCGAAGGCGGACGGCTGGGCATGGGCTAACAGAAATAGTACACCGCTCCGCGCCGCGTCAGCGAATCGCGCCGTGCACGAAGCCCGAGCCCCAAGATGCCAACGTTATCCAATAAAAAAGCGGCCTGTTTTCCGGCCGCTTCTTCATACGCATTGAGGAGGTTGTTCTCCCAATTGCTGTTTTCTATTTCGGCGATCCGCTGCCCGCGTCAGCCTTTTTCTTGGGAGCGGGATTCGTGGGAATCCTCTTCTGGATGGTGGTGGTGCCCTTGGGGCCTGAGCTTTTTCCGCCCGGCGGCAGGGGCTGCGGATTCAGTGAAACCTTGTCACTAACAGAGCTCTTGCCTACCTTGGGTGGCAGGGGCTGGGGATTCAGAGAAACCTTGTCACTGGCGGAGGTCGTCCTGGTTTTGGGTGGCAACGGCTGCGGATTCAATGAGACCTTGTCACCGGCCGAGGTTTTTGTGGTGCGCGGCGGCAGCGGTTGCGGATTGATGGAAACCTTATTTCCCGGGTTTGCAATCTTGGTATTCTGGACGCCCGGAGGCTCCGGTTGCGGATTCAGTTTTACCTTGTTACCAGTGGTTCCAATCTTTTCGTTGTTAGGAGCCTTGGGATCGTGCTTTACTTTTTTGGACGGCTGCTTCTGGTGGGGCTTGGTTCCCGGGTCCTGGGCGAATGCCAGGGCGCCAGCCAACAGTGCAACCACGCCAACTGCGAATACCTTTTTCATGTTCCATCCTTGTGTTTGGTCTAAGAGCCAAAGCTCACTTACTAAACGTAGAACCCGTGCACAATCCGATCGACTCGCAAGATGGTAGCGGAATTGTAGGGGTGCCGCAAACAGCTT
>Ga0209069_10000295_pt1 | contig 21858 bp, 17 predicted proteins | sample Str013_2_FD_187202 | JGI IMG/M metagenome (GOLD analysis project Ga0209069, IMG submission 187202) | Freshwater sediment microbial communities in response to fracking from Pennsylvania, USA - Straight Creek_MetaG_SC_2013 (SPAdes) (version 2) | ecosystem: Environmental > Aquatic > Freshwater >...
CAGGTAATCGCTGTCGCTCACGGTCGCAGGCGTCCGGGTTATTGGAAACAAAGACTCTAGGACCGCTACGCGGTCACCTTGGTTGCAGCTTTGCCGGCGTCCACGCCTTTTTGCATTGCCGCCAACATGGCGGGTTCCTGTTGCATGAGCCAATCGGACGCGGCGGCTTGATCACCTTCCAATTTGATCAATCCCTGACCGGCCAACTGCTTGGCCAGCTCCATCATCTTTTCGCGCGTGGCATTCACGTACTGGCAGTCGTAAGGATGGGCGATTTCCACGGGCTGCGATTTACTCAGCTTGCCGCTCAACCAGAACACGCGGCGCTTGATCAGATCGCGAACGTCATCGTCCGACTGGGTGGGAAACTGGATCATCTTGGCCGGAAAGCTATAAAAGCGCGTGGTCACGTGGACGGGCTGCATTTTGCCGGATTTGACCAGCGCGATTTGGCCGTTGTCCACGATCTTCCGGATGGAATTTACCACCAGACCTTCGGCATGTTCTTCCGCCAGAGATCCCAGCGCGTCCTTCATGGTCTGGGTAAGACTCACGGCGACATCGGCATGTAAACCTTCATCGCTGCCCAGCATGTCAACGCGTCCGTGGAGGATCAGCCAGTCTGAACCGGACGTGGAAGCATGGAAAGGCCATTTGAGTTCACTCACGGCAAGCGGAACTCCGGTCAAGGTAACAAAGTGCAAAGGACTCGGCATAAAAGGGGGTCTCAACTCTGGGTATGGATTTGCCTGTAGATTTTAATACGACGGGCACGGAAGAGACACCTTTGAAACACGGAGGAGCGGAGGAAACGGAGGAAAATAGACCAACCGGACACCGCCGAGGGCGACAGTCCACCCCAATAGAGCAAACCCGGCTCTGTTGGGGACCCCGGGGCGCCACACAGGTAATCAAGGGTCACACATCACAACAAAAGGCGAGGTTGAAAACCACCCGCAACTTAAAAACCTGGCTGCCGTGGCCATCCACAAACGTGTGCACCGCCGCCCTCGGCGGTGCTCCACACTACATCAGCAGCTGCTTGGCCTGGCGCGCGATAGGATGCTGCAATTCCGCCAGTTCGTTTTTCACGTGGTTCAGGCCGTAGACCAGGTTCTCAAACTCTTCTGACATTTCGCGGAACAGCGGAGCCACCTTGGCGTATTCAAAGTGCTCGAACTTTGAAACGATGTAGTAACTCTCTTTGCCGGCGCGCATGAAGTCAATAACGCCTTCCAGGCGGGCCTTGCGCTGGCGATGGTGGTTCAGGCTCTCCGGGAACATGCCGGTAAAGAACAGCGAGTAGTCGCCAATGTGCTTGCGCACCTGGCGCTCGCGGTCAAAGGACGGCGCCGGTCCGTAGACCGGGTCGGATTTCAGCAGAAGCTCGCCTACGTCACTGAGTGAACGGCCTTCAGCGTTTTTGATTTTGAAAAGATTTTCGGCTTCGCAGAACTCGGTGAGCAGGTTGGCCACGTACGCATGCACGTTGGTGTGCCGCAAACCTACCTCGTCATAGTGCCGTTCCACAATCTCGATGAAGAACTGCTGCAATACATTCGATTCAGGAAGCATCGGGTTCCCCTTATTACTGCTTACCCCTTTACCACCAACGCTGCCGCCACCGGGAGAATTGTCCGTCACCTGCCCGAAAGCAGCTTCATCATTTGGGGTATTTATGTAAGCTTAAACGCAAGTATCGGCAGGTTAGTTTCGCAGCGCAAGGGATTTTACGGATTCAGTACACTTTGGCAGCAAGAGCAGTAGAGTGCTAAGAGTGGATTTAGTGGTTTGACCTTAGTGAGTTGGAAACGCTCGCCGGGGTTGAGGCAAGGTCACTCAATGAAAGTTGAGGATTCTTGATCCAGTTTTTTCTCGGCAACATTCTGGCTCGCGCCGGGCGGAGTTCAGGATGATGCTTTCTTTTTCATCCGCCCAGCAGCTTTTTCACTGTCTCGCTGACCATCTTGCCTTCCACACGCGCGCCGGTGGCCTGGAGTTTGGCCATGGCGTTCTTCATCACCGTGCCCATGTCTTTCATGGTCGGTGAACCCATTTCGGCGATGGTGGCTTTCACGGCGGCGGCCACTTCTTCTTCTCCCATGGCTTTAGGCATGTAGGTTTCAATCAGCTTGATCTCGGCGGCTTCTTTATCGGCCAGTTCCTGACGTCCGCCTTTGGTGAACTGCTCAATGGAATCTTTGCGCTGCTTGATCAGCGTGGCCAGGATCTGCTGGCACTCTTTGTCGTCCAGCGGAGAGCGCTTGTCCTTCTCTTTGTTCATGAGAGCGGCTCTCATCATGCGCAAGGTGGAAAGGCGCAGTTCGTCGCGGCTACGCATGGCGTCCACCATGTCTTTTTGTACCTGTTCGCTGATAGTCATGGGTCAGTCCTTGTCGATCAGAAGTGATTATAAGGGAGGCGAATCGTGAGACGTGTCGCGCCAACAAGTTTGATTCAGAAATGTCCGGGCACGTATGATCGAAACCGAAGCTAGAAAATAGAAACGAAGCTCCCGGGGGGACCCAATCCATAATGTCACCGCTGGCCGTGGTCGTGAACATCGCCATAGTTGTGGGGATTGTTGGGATCATCGTTTACTGGGTACGGCGTTTTGCTGTTTTCCTGGGGTACAAGGCGATTGAGGCTGACGTGCTCAAATTGGGCGAGCTGCTCAAGGCCCAAGCGGTCCGCGAAGGCACGGACATCCTGCTGGCCGGATATTACGGCGGACTTCCAACTTACGTCCGTTTCTCGCATAAGGTGGATACACCGGGCCTGGACATCCGCATGAGCGCGCCCACCACTTTCAACTTCACCGTTACACCCAGAAACGCCGGGTTAGCGGGTGAAGGCAAGGAAGTGGTCCGCACGGGAATCCCGGCAATCGACAACAGATTCAACGCGCGCGCCGATGAGCCGGTCGACGTTGGCATGTGGCTGGGAACCCGGGACGCCAAGGCGCGCCTGGAGCAACTTTTATGCTCCACCCAAACCGGATTTTCCGTGAAAGACAAGATGCTTGAACTGAGCGAGCTCACAATTCCTCAATTCACGGCGAACCACGTGGCGGACCATCTGGAATCCATGGCGGCGCTGGCCAAGCGCGTACAAGATATGCCGGGCTCCATGGACGTAAAGATTGATCCGGTCCCGCAACAAGGCAGCAGCTTGCCGGTACGCATGGCCCTAGCGGGAGGACTGATGTGCCTGCTGTTGTTGCTGTTTGTACAACCGGTCCATCTTCGTATGGACAATACGAACCCGGGCAAGACGTTGGCACAAAGCTCCGGCGTGCTCCCCTCCGATGCGGCGCGCATACAGCAATTGCAGAACTGGCACGTTGCGGGCCCGGATGATTTCACGGGGGCTGCCGGCCGGTTTATCCATGCTTCAAATCTGAAGCCCAAAGGGCGTGTCACGGCCGATTTCACCGGCACGGGACGGATGGAGTCCGCATATTTACTGCTAAACGCCAAGGACAAGCGGCGCGTTTGCCTGCTGGCCGGCGGTACCGTGGCCTATGATGCGGTTTTTGAACACACCGAATTCATCGCGCGGATTTCCAAGAGCAGTGTGGCAAAGATACAATGGAGTGTTGCTCCGCAGTTCAAGTCTGATGGCGATGCCTTGCTGGTTGTCCAAAACGCTGAAGACCCGTCCGCAAGCCTGGTGCTGTTGAGGCACGGCATCCAGATCTACTCCGCGCGTCCCACCGACTTCACCCGGATCGAACTGGTTCCGGAATAAACCTTCAAAAAAAGAAGCAAACCGTCAGCCGTAAGGAAGAAATCTTATGATGATCCGCAAAGGACGCCTACTCACTCCGGGCCCCACGCAGCTCTTACCATCCGCGCAACTGGCCATGGCCGGAGCCACCATGCACCACCGGACAGCGGAATTCCGCGCTCTCTATAGCAAAGTGCTGGCGGACTTGAAAATTTTTGTCGGCACGGGCAATGACGTGATCCTGCTTACGTCTTCCGGCACCGGCGCGATGGAAGCTTCGGTTGCGAACCTGACGTCCCCGGGAGACAAAGTGATGGTGGTCTCGGCGGGAAAGTTTGGCGAACGCTGGGAAGGCCTGGCCAAGAGCTATGGCCTGAATGTTGACGTGGTGCGCTCTCCGTATGGCGAAACCGTGACCGTACAGCAAGTGAGAGAAAAGATAACACCAGAACACAAAGTCCTCTTCATGCAAGCCACGGAAAGTTCCACAGGGGCACGGCATGACGTGGAAGGCATAGCCCGATTCTTGCAAGGATCAAATACCCTGCTGGTGGTGGACGCCATCACCGGCCTGGGCACTACACGCTTTAACATAGACGCATGGGGAGTGGACATCATCATCGGGGGATCACAGAAAGCGGTGATGGTCCCGCCTGGGTTGGCTTACTGCGCGGTAAGCGAACGCGCGTGGCAGCGCATGGAGACAACGAAAAATCCGCGCTATTACTTTGATCTGCGCAAGGAACGCAAGAACGGCGCCAAGGGCGAAGCCTCTTACACTCCGGCCACTGCGCTGGTAGCCGCGTTGTCTTCGGCCATGGACTACCTGCGCGATCAGGGCGGCGGCGATCTGGCCGCGGGACGCGAGTTGCTGATCAACAATGCCGAAATTGCGGCCGCGATGGTACGCGCAGCCTCCAACGCCATGGGACTGAAAATATTTTCAGCCAGCGCCCCCTGTGCGGCGCTCACGGCAATCACTGCGCCGCCGGGCATCGACTCCAGCGACATTGTGAAGGGCTTCCGCAACCAATTTGGTTCTATCATCGCCAACGGACAAGGCGAAATGAAAGGCCAGCTCTTCCGCATCGCGCATCTGGGCTATTACGACTATGCGGATACCATCGCTGCCATTGGCGCGTTGGAACACGTGCTGGCTGGGCTGGGACACAAACTCGAATTAGGTTCAGGTTTGCGCGCAGCCCAGGAAGTGTATGCGCAAAGGGCGTAAACGATGGCCGTGGCGCACCAGGAGTTCTGAATGAAAATTGTTGTAGCGGAGAAGATCGCGGCCAACGCGATCCAGCTTTTAAAAGACGAGCCGGGATGGACGGTGATCACTCCGGACCAGATCACCGGCGGGCTGGAAAGCGTTTTGCCGGATGCTGACGCGCTGATCGTCCGCTCGGCCGTGGACGTGAACGCCCAGGTCATCAAGAGCGCGGGCAAACTGCGCGTGATTGGCCGCGCCGGCGTGGGCGTGGACAACGTTGACCTGGACGCCGCTACAAAAGCCGGCATCGCCGTGATGAACACTCCGGGCGCGAATGCCGTGGCCGTCGCTGAACTCACGCTCGGACTCATGCTGGCACTGGCGCGGCACATTCCCCGCGCGGATTCCACAACCCGAGCCGGTAAGTGGGAGAAGAAATCGCTGCAAGGTACCGAGCTGCGCGGAAAAACCTTGGGCATCATCGGGCTAGGCAGAATCGGGCTCGAGGTAGCCAAGCGCGCCAAGGCGTTTGAGATGAAACGTGTTGCCCATGATCCATTCGTTTCAGAAGCCGTGGCCCGCGATCTGGATATCCAAATGGTGACGCTGGACGAAGTTTATGCCGCCGCGGATTACATCAGCCTGCACGTGGGCTTGACGCCGCAGACTACGGGCATGATCAACGAACAGTCTATTAAGAAGATGAAGAAAGGCGTGCGCATTGTGAACTGCGCCCGCGGCGAACTCTTGAACGAAGCCGCCCTGGCCGCTGCCATCACCGCGAAACACGTAGGCGGCATTGCGCTGGACGTATTCACGGAAGAGCCGCCAAGGAATTCTCCACTGCTGGCGCTGGAGAACGTGATTGCCACGCCGCATATTGCCGGGTCCACCAATGAAGCCCAGGACGCCGTGGGCGTGCAGATTGCCAGCCAGGTGCGCGAATACCTGAAACGCGGCGTGATTCAAAATGCGGTCAACATGCCTTCGATCGACTACGCGCAGTACACGCAGATGAAGCCCTACATTGTGCTGGCGGAAAAACTCGGCGCGTTTCTGGCCCACGTGGTTTCTAAAACCGGATCGCTACAGGCGATTTCCCTGCGCTACGGCGGACGGCTGGCGGAATGGAAGACCGAACTGATCCGCAACGCGGCCATCCAAGGCGTGCTGAACCAGCGCACCACCGAGCATGTGAACGTGGTAAACGCCGCGGCCATCGCCGGAGAACGCGGCATCCAGGTGCGTGAAAGCAAAAAAGAAAAAGCCTCAGGCGAAGCCGGCGACGTGTTGATCCTGGCGCTGAAGACCACGACGGAAGAAGTGGAAGTCCGCGGCGCGGTAATGCACGGAGATTCGCTGCGCCTGCTGGGCGTGGACAATATCCACATTGAAATTCCACTGGAAGGCAACCTGATCTACAGCCGCAATCGCGACGTGCCGGGCGTGGTGGGCAAGATTGGAACGATCTTAGGGAAGCACAAAATTAATATCGGGAATTTTGCTCTGGGCCGCGCTGGAGAGGAAGCGCTGGCGGTGGTCCAGGTGGATACGCCCGCGCCGGAAGCAGTGCTGCAGGAAATCCGCACGGTGACGGACATTGAGGAAGTGCACGGGATTGAGTTGTAAGAGCTACCGCGGATTTGCGCGGATAAACGCGGATAGAGAAGGTTGATCGCGGTTAGACAGCGGCCCACTCAACGAAATTTCAGGCTAAAGCTAATGGCTAAGAGCTGTTGTCAGTGAATACGCTCTACGCTTTCGTCCGCGCCCTTCTGGTGCCACGGGAATGAGCTCCTACTCTCACGTTAAACGTAAACGACAACTTCTTAGGCGGATAGCAGGCATTGTTGTCGCAGGCCTGATACCGCAACTCGCCGTGGACGGTGTACATCCCGGTAGAACCGCTGGGCGGTGACACCACCAGCCCTTTCACCATAAAGTCGCCGGAGTACACGCTGAGTTGTTGCGTGGGATCGAACGCAAAACTCTTGAGTTCGCCAGCGGCATAACGGATGCGGCCAATCACGATGTCGCTACCGGGCAGTGAAAAATGCAGTTCCGTGGGGATCAATTCCGGCAGGCTGGGCTGGTGCGAATTCACGTGATAGCCGGGCGCGATATGAAATGAAAACGTCACGGGAGTTGACTTGCCCGGAGTGACGACAACCGTCTTAAGGGCTACAAAGGTAACGGGAGAAGGCGTTTGCGGCACACCGTTGGCCGGCTGGGCCAGAGCAGCGGAGCCGATCAGGAGAAACCCCAAAATTAAAACGAGAATGTTTTTCATTTTTACGGTTGGGATTTGGCCTTGAACCGGCTTACCAACGTCCTAATGATACCGAAGTGCAGGGATGGACTGGCGTTACCAAGGTCAACTGAAAGTCGGGCGGTGGTTTTGCCGCAGGGGCTAAAAGCCCAAGGCGCTGCAAGTTTTTACGCAGGCATAAATGCCTGCTCCACCCCGTTATTACTTCCGTGCGCCTTCTTCGATTCTTACATTGAAGCTGATAGGCAGCTTTTTGGGCGGGTAGCAGGCATTGTTGTCGCACGCCTGATATTTGAGTTCGCCTTGCACGGTCACACTCCCGGGCTTGGCGGACGCGGGCACGCTGACCTCAGCGTGAACCACCACGTCACCCGAATAAACGCTCAATTTCTGCGTGGGATCGAAGGGGAAGCTGGTCAGCTCACCCGCGGGGTACTGCAACTTGGACACGGTCAACTCATTGACCACGGTGAACTGCACCTGGGTGGGAATCAACTCTTCCAGCAGCGGCTTGTTGGAGTTGATGTGATAACCCTCTTTTACCCGGAAAGTAAACGTCGCTGGGACCTTTTGGCCGGGATGGACGGTGATGGTGTTCGCCGGCATGTACTCTACGAAAACCCTCGCCTGGGCCCCTTCACGCTGGGCCTGAGTTGCCGCCGTAAACAACGCCGCCACCAGGCAAACGCCAAGCAATGCTTTGTACATATAGATTCCGTCCCTTGATTTCTTTTAGCTGCCAGACTTTTAATTGCCTGACAGGGATTTCTTGATGGCGTCTTCCATTACGGATTCGCTCACCAGTCCCACCACGCGATAAACCACTTTGCCGGAGCGATCGATGTAGATCGACAGTGGAAGGCCGTCTCCGGGATAAATATCGTGCAAGGCGTTTACGCCTTTAAGGATGGGGTAGTTGAGCTTCATCTTTTTGGAGAAATCGACAATGTCCTTGTCGGAAGCGTCGTCATCGGCCACACCCAGAATCTGGAATCCCTGCGGGCCATATTTGTCCTGCAATTCGACGAGCCAGGGCATTTCCACTTTGCAAGGTCCGCAATAGGTGGCCCAGAAGTTAATCAAAACAGCTTTGCCGTGGAGAGACGAAAGCTGGATGGATTTGTCGCCATCCACGCCCAGTTGTTTCAAGGTGAAGTCGGGGGCAGCGGCGCCGATGGCCGGGCCGTCTTGTGCGGGCTTGAAGATGGCCGCAACGGCACCTTTGCCGTCCTTGGAGAAATATTTGCCGGCAAACAACAAGCCGGTGACGATCAGAACAATTGCGATGACTAAGAGTACGCTACGTTTCACGGGTCAAAATCCTCATAGGGCAAAACGGTTCAGAAATCCGAGATGGCTGGAGAGCGCAGCAAAGCGCTGGGTGAAAATCAATACGCCAAGAATGATCAGGACCACGCCGCTGAAAACTTCCACCCAGTGGATGTAGCGGCGGAAACGGCCATAAAACACCATGAAGCCGTTCACCAGAAGTGAACTCAACAAGAAGGGGACGGCGAGTCCGAGAGAGTAGACAAAGAGAAGCAGGATCCCCTTGCTCACGGTTTCAACATCACTGGCGGCGATAAGAATGGGAGTGAGGATGGGACCGATGCAGGGCGTCCATCCAAAGGCGAAAGCAAAGCCCACAAGGAAAGCTCCGAAGGGCGATTTTCCGCTGCCGACGGAATGCATGCGCTTGTCGGCATACAAGGCCTTGATCTTCAGGATCCCTGTGAGGTGCAAGCCGAAGATGACGATGACGATGCCGGCAATCCAGCTGAATTGCTTTTTGTAGATTTTTAGAAAATGTCCCAGGCTGGTGGCGGCGGCACCTAGAGCCACAAACACTACCGTAAAACCCAGGATGAACATGATGGAGTGCAGCAGGACGGTATTCAGGATTTTACGATCATTGGACCGCAATTCTTCCGCGCTGGCCCCGGAAATCAAAGACATATAGCCCGGCACCAGCGGCAGGACGCAGGGCGAGAGAAAAGAAGCAATTCCGGCCCCAAACGCGGCCAGCAAACCAGGCAGTGGTGACATTCCGACCTTCTTAACTGATTAACTCAATGGGTTTTGATCTATTCCATTGTAATCTGGATACTTATTTTACGGTGCATGAGAAATAGGCGATAAGTGCCGTATTTTCAGACGTAAAGCAAGCCTCTTGGTGAGCGTGGCGCAGGTGAAATCGCGTCCCGCCAGTAGAGGTTAAGATGTGCGGCGCGAGGAAAGGTTACAGGGGCCGGGACTAGCTTTTGAAATGTGAGCCGATGCTGCGGAAGAGCTTCGGTTTTGTGTGCCGCGCCCTACGGGGCTCGACTTCATCTTGTAGCCCACCCACACTTACGGCTTCGCATTCGCCTCAGTGTGGGCTAGACTGTTTCGCGCCTAACGGCGCTGGTGTTGTCGACGGGACAAGCATTTGCGTTTTCCGAAATTCATTCGAGGGCGTAAGGAGCCCAAGGTCCCTCCGCCCTACTCGCGCGCTGATGAATGCGCGCGCTCGGTTCACGGCCTTCGGGATGACGTGACTAAGGGATATATTGTCTCTCCTGTTCCCACGGCTTGTCGAAATGCTTAGTCCGCCACTTTGATCAGCAGCTTACCGGTGTTTTCTCCACGGAAAAGTTTGAGCAGCGAGTCCGGGAACGTCTTGAAGCCTTCCACGACGTCTTCCCGCGACTTGAGTTTTCCGGCGGCCATCCAGCCGGCCATATCTTTCACGCCTTCTCCGTAACGCGCGGCATAGTTGAAAACCACAAAGCCTTCCATGCGAGCGTTGTTGACCAGCAGCGAGAGATAATTTGCGGGACCTTTGATGCCAGTGGTGGAGTTGTATTGGGAGATGGCGCCGCAGATTACGACGCGGGCCTTGCGCGCAAGCTGGGCCAGAACGGCGTCCAGAATGTCGCCACCGACGTTGTCAAAGTAAACGTCCACGCCCTTGGGGCAATGCTGGCGGAGCGCGGCGGCGACGTTTTCGTTTTTGTAGTCGATGCAGGCATCGAAGCCCATCTCTTTTACGACGAAAGCACATTTCTCCGGACCGCCGGCTATCCCAATCGCGCGACAACCTTTGATTTTGGCAATCTGTCCGCAGACCAGTCCGACCGCTCCCGCGGCGCCGGAGATTACGACCGTCTCGCCTTCTTTAATCTGGCCGACATCGAGTAAACCGAAATAAGCGGTGAGTCCCGTGGCGCCGAGCACGGAGAGATACACGGGCAGCGGCGCAAGGCGGGTATCAACTTTGTTCAGGCCTTTGCCATCTGACATGGAGTATTCCTGAATACCCAGCATGCCCATCACATGGTCGCCCACGGCGAAGGCCGGATTCTGCGAAGCCACTACTCGTCCGACAACTCCGGCGCGCATCACGTCACCGATTTTTACGGGCTCGATGTAAGAGCGGCCATCGTTCATCCAACCGCGCATGGCGGGGTCGAGCGAAATGTAGAGCGACTTAACCAGCACCTCGCCCGGGCCGGGATCACGCACGGGTTCTTCCGTGTAATTCCAGTCAGTGGATTTGGGTAATCCCACAGGGCGCGCGGCGAGACGGAATTGATGGTTGGTGAGAGACATGATGGCTCCGATGAACGGCAATTTAAAGAACTGGGTAAGTATATCCGGCGGAGAGCAGGACGTGGCAGTGCCACGTCTCTACGCGGAGATTATGGTCCGCTCCAAAAATTCGCGCAGTTGTTGATTTGCTCAGTTGTTAAAGATGAATGAACGAGTGGCGGTAAACTTCGTTCTGCTGCTAGACTACGTCTCCGTATGACAGACGCAAACAATTCAGGTCGTAACTGGCTACCTCTTCTGGGATTCCTGGCCGCTGGGGCCGCCATCGGTATCAACTTTGTGGCGTTTAACATGCCGGTGGGACCCATCGGCGTATGGTCCAGCCTGGCGCTGGCGGTGCTGGCGTTGGTTTTACTGTTCCTTGGCGTAGCGCGCGCGTTCCGTACGGGACGCGGCAAGATCCTCAGCTCCCTGGTGGGTGTGGTCACTCTGCTGGCTTGCGCGCTGTCACTTTTTGGATTCTGGAGCGCCCGCAAGCTGCCCAGTTCCAGCGCGGCACCACAAGTGGGACAGAAAGCCCCCGATTTCACGATGACGGATTCCACGGGCAAACAGGTTTCCCTGGTGCAGCTTCTGGTGGCGCCATTGCCTAATGGCGCGTCGCCAAAAGCCACCCTGCTGGTCTTCTATCGCGGCTACTGGTGACCGTTCTGCAACCTCGAGTTACGAGGTATTGAACGCGACTTGAAAGAGTACGAGAGCGCGGGCGTACGTGCGGTGGCGATTTCGGTGGACTCTCCACAGACCAACGCCGACCTGATGAAAAAAGCCGGCTACACCTTTACCTTCCTTTCTGATCCGAATACCGAAGTGATCAAGCGCTACGACTTGTTGCACAAAGGCGCGGGGCCTGAAGGGCATGACATTTCGCGACCCGCGGAATTCCTGTTGGACTCAAGCGGCACGGTGCGCTGGACGAACTTTACCGAAGACATCCGCGTACGGCCACGGGCAGAAGAAATGCTGGCGGCCGCGAAGGCGATTAAATAGCGAGCATCTGGCAAATAGCAATTGGCAATTGGCAAAAACACAGGGGCTAAAAAGTCACCGCCGCCGACTAGTTGATTAATCCGCGCTCATGGCGTATTCATATCTGGCTTGTAGATCAGGAGGCCGGACCATGTCACGCCACAACTCACTCTTTTCTTTCGTTGTCTTAGTTTTTGTCATCGCACTTGCCTGTGTGAGCGCTGCTTCCGCGCAGAAGCCAGCGGCAAGCGAGAAGGCTGCGGAAAAAGTCATCGCCATCAAGGCCGCCAACCTGATTGACGGCGTCTCCGCACAGACCCGGCACAACGTGATGGTGGTGATACGCGGCAACAAGATTGAAAGCGTGACGGATGGCGGCACGGCTCCGGCGGGCGTTACGGTGATCAATTTTGGCCCGGGAGCCACCGTGCTGCCGGGGTTGATTGACACGCATACACACATCTTTCTGCAAGGCGAAGACCCGGCTGAAGGCGGTTATGACATTCAGCTGCTGAAACATCCGTCGTCATACCGGGCAGCGCGGGCCACGATATCGGCGCGGCGGGCGTTGGAACAAGGCTTTACCACGTTGCGTGACGTTGAGACCGAAGGCGCCGGCTATGGCGACGTAGGAATAAAGGAAGCCATCAACGCCGGGTTTATTCCCGGACCGCGCTTGTTTGTGGTGACACGCGCGATTTCGGTGACTGGCGGTTATCCGCTGGAAGGCTACAACCCGGATGTTCCCATGCCCCATGGCGCGCAGTTGGGTGACGGTCCGGTGGAGTTGCGCAAGATCACGCGCGAACAGATTGAAAACGGCGCGGACTGGATCAAAGTCTACATGACGCACCGGTCTTGGGTAGATAAGCAAGGCCACTTGGTTTCGCAACCGACGCTGACGCTGGACGAAATCCTGGCGGTAACCAATGAAGCACACGGGCAGGGGAAACACGTGGCCTGCCACGCGTACAGCGGCATTGGACTGCATCGCGCTCTGGACGGCGGATGCGATTCCATTGAACACGGCCTTTCGCTCGACGACGCCGCGATCAAGCAAATGGTGGAACACGGCATATGGCTTGTGCCCACGCTAGGCGTGTACTACACGGACTGGTCTCCGGCTGATACGCAAGACGGCAAGCGCGACCGCGCACGCGCCAGCGAACATGAAGTTTCATTCAAGAACGCCATGAAAGCCGGCGTGAAAATCGCTTTCGGCACGGACATGGGCGGCATTCCGTGGACGCAACCCATCGCGGACGAGTTCGGGATCATGGTGAAGTTTGGCATGAGCCCCATGGATGCCATCCAGTCGGCCACATCGCGCGCCGCGGACCTGCTGGAGATGAAAGGCGAACTGGGTGTGATTGCTCCGGGCGCTTACGCTGACGTGATTACCGTTCACGGTGACCCGCTGGCCAACATTGATGCGCTCAAGAATCCCGTCTTTGTCATGAAAGATGGCAGCATATTTAAACAGCAGTAGCGCGACGGGCCGAGACGAAATCAAGGGAGAAACATGGCAAGCAAAGGCGGTGATTCATCTTCAACGGCAATGGCGGTAGCGAGAATCGTAGTAGGCGTCATGTTTATCTTTTTCGCGCAATATAAATTGCTGGGCAGCGAGTTTGCGCACGGTGGTTACGAAAAATACGTTACCGGCTACGAGCAGAACACGGCGGTAAGCGCTTACAAACCATTTCTGCGCGCGACGTTGCAGCATCCCGTGGCGTCAGGTTATGCGGTGGGCGTGGCGGAGTTATTGATCGGCCTTTCCATGGTGTTGGGATTCTGGGTACGGCCATTCGCGATTGTAGGCGCGTTGTTCATGTTCAATCTGCTGTTGAGCACATGGGTGCTGCCAGCGGGGTCGGCGATGTGGAAGTATTTTGGGAATGAGCTCGACAATATTGGACTGCTGCTGCTCTTCATTTTGTTTTTCTTCCACAACGCGGGGAAAACGTTGGGGCTGGATGGCAGGAAGTAAGGAATCGCCGTTTTTGTGCCGCCCCTACGGGGCTCGAATCGTTTTTTGCAGCTTACCCACCCTTACGGCTTCGCGTTCGCTCGCCTCAGCGGTGGGCTAGACTCTTTCGCGCCTGCGGCGCTTCGTCCCCCTGCGAATAAGGCATCATCGTTTGCCTCATTAGCCATAGCCATGCGCACAGGAACGCGGAAGCATCTTCATATTTTGCATGCGGTGGGCTAGACTCTTTCGCGCCTGCGGCGCTTCGTCCCCCTGCGAATAAGGCATCATCGTTTGCCTCACTAGCCATAGCCATGCGCACAGGAACGCGGAAGCATCTTCACGTGATCTACTTCTGCAATGGGAACAACAGGTAGACATAACTCAGTTACTGGTTCTATTGGTACAGCACACGTTATTTTGCATCTTGTGTCGCCCGCGAACACGGGCGGGCGAATCTTGGGAAATGCTCCGCCTAGTCGTGGCAATAGGGATCTCTCGCTGCGCTCGGGATTTCAGAAAGACCGTTCTGCGCAAATAAAACAGGACCGGCGAACCGGTCCTGCCAACGAAGAACAACTACCTTGAGAAAAAATAATCTATAAAACCAAATCTATACGTGCTGGTGGGGGAGAGCACCTGGCGCGGGGGCCAGTTTCTGCTGAAGCTCGACCAGCGCCTTGCGCAGTTCCGCAATTTCAGCTTCCGTGCGGGTTTCTTTCCACAGATCAAAACCTTCCGCCAAGGAGTGGCAGGCGTCAGCCAATTCGCGCACTGGAGTATCCGACCCAATATCTTTCATGTGCGCCTGGTCTTGTTCCGAAGGCGCGATAACTTCCGCAGGACGCGCTTTCTTGGGATAGGTCATTTTGCCGCGCAAGGTCTCAATCACCTCGCCCACTTTGTCCTGGTTATCGGGCAGCATACGTTGAAAGCTGATGCCCATGCCCACCTGGGGATAGGTCGTGCGGACCACACCGGGGGTTTCCAGGGCCACGCCTTCCACTTTCATCTTCACAAAAACCAGAGTGTTGACGGCAAGCGGTGTCGGGGTTTCCACGTACACGCCGCCGAGTGAAACATCGCGTACCTGTCCGAAAGAAGTTTCGTCAGAGTCAGCGGGGCGGACGGACGCCGCACCGGTGCATTCAAATCTTGTGTGCCAGCGTTTGTCGCCGGCGTTGGCCAGGGTTTTTACCGGGGCAATGGCTTTGCGCAAGGCGCCGCCGTGGGCGGAAAGGTCCTGCTCGTCCGGAGGCATGCCAATGCCCCACACAGCTTTGCTGCTTTCCACGGCGCGAACACCAGCCTGGCCTTCCATGGCACTACCGGGTGCGCCCATCCAAAATACCTGAAACTTGGTTTTGACCGCGCCCCGTTGAATCTCAATGAGTTCGCCGGGATCCAGCAACAGGGAAAGGCCGCCCAGACGGGCCGACTGTTCCGTCAGGTCCAAGGTGTGGGCCAGTTGTTTTTCCTGGCCGTTTTTGCGGATTACGGTGACCGGAAGCACCATCTTGCGACGCAGGTTGCTCCGGGTATTGCGCTTGGCAGACATTTCTTTAGGCCCTCAACAAACCTTATATCGGCAAAGGGGCCATGGACTTGAGTACCCGAGTAGGCAGGTTGAGGGACCGGTCTAAGAAAAAACTTGGGTAAGCGGACGTGAGATAGATGCCGATAACAAGCTTTTAGGTGAATTGTGCCCGCCACTTGCAGGCGCTCTCCGTACGGATGGTATTCGAACGGAAGCCCAGCCCACACTGGGGGCGTGATCCACAAACTCCGGGCATTCAAGAAGGGCGATATTCTTTGGCGAAGGGCTCTGATCACGATGAGGGAATCATCCAAATGCCCATGGGCTTCACATTTGAGCCCAACCGCAAAGCTCGCGTAAAAAAGACCCCGGCAACGGAATCGGAACATCTGCTAATCACCGCGGTTGAGCAGTCCGCGGAAGCCATTGCGATTACAGACACGACCACCAAGATTCTGTATGTGAACCCGGCCTTTACGGCAATGACCGGCTACACGCGCGAAGAAGCAGTGGGAAAAAGCCCATCTCTTCTGAAATCAGGAAAACACGACAGGGATTTCTACGAAAACCTGTGGAAGACCATCCTGGCCGGCAAGGTATGGCGCGGCGAGATGATCAATCGCCGCAAAGACGGCACGCTGTATACGGAAGAAAACTGCATCACGCCAGTGCTGGACGAATCCGGCAAGACGCGCGCTTACATTTCCATCAAGCAGGACATCTCGTCCCGCATAGCCGCGGAGGCAGCACAGAAGACCCTGGCCGCCGTGGTGGAATCGTCAGAGGATGCAATCTGCACACTGTCACTGGATGGAACCATCTCCACCTGGAACAAATCGGCGGAGCGCATCTACGGATATTCTCACGAGGAAGTCATCGGCAGGCATGTATCCATGTTTTCGACGCACGCGCAGACCAGCGAACTGACATGGCTGGGGGAACAAGTGCGTGCCGGCAAAAGCGTTCCCCATTTCGAGACCACGCGAATTCACAAGAGCGGTGAAATCGTTGACGTCGCAGTGGCCGTGGCTCCCCTTTGGAATGATGCGGGAGAAGTGATTGGCATCTCAACGCTGGCGCGGAATATAACAGAGCGCAAGGCGGCTGAACGCGACCTGCAATTCATGGCATCCATTGTGAATTCGTCGGACGATGCCATCATTGGGCGTACGCCGGAGGGCATTATTCTGAGCTGGAACCGCGGCGCGGAAAAGCTCTTTGGTTATCGCCCGGAAGAAATCATTGGCAAAAGCATTACTGTGCTGGCGGCCCCGGAGGTTGCACCTATCGTCCGGCAAGTAGTTGAAAGAGTGAAGCGCGGAGAAACCGTGGCTCCGTACGACGGCTATGGTCTGGCCAAAGACGGGCGAGTGTTTGCGCTATCCGCGTCTATTTCACCGATCAAAGACGCGGCAGGAAAACTGGTGGCGGTAAGCTCCATTCTGCGGGACATCACGGAGCGCAAAGCGGCGGAGAATGCGCGCAAGTTCCTGGCGTCCATTGTGGAAACGTCCGCGGACGCGATCATCGGCCGGTCTCTGGATAACAAGATCATCAGTTGGAACCAGGGCGCTGAACGCATGTTTGGTTATACGGCGGAAGAAATCATTGGCAAGCCGACAAGTGTATTGGCCGTGGCACAGGTCGCGGCTGTTGTTCAACGGAACAATGCATTGTTGTCGCGCGGCGAAGCGCTTCCGCCCTTTGAATCCAAGTGTGTGACCAAGGACGGACGGCTTTTCGACGTTTCCGTTTCGGCGTCGCCGATCACGGACTCAGCAGGCAGCGTGGTCGCCTCATCCGCGGTAATCCGAGACATCACAGAGCGCAAAGCCGCGGAAACAGCCCGCCGGTTTCTGGTTTCGATTGTGGAGTCATCCGCGGACGCCATCATCGGCCGTTCTCTCGACGGCCTGATCGTGAGCTGGAACCGGGGCGCACAGCAGATGTTCGGATATACAGCGGAAGAAGCTGTTGGCCAGCCCACCACGATGCTAACGGTAGTGGAGGACAGAGCGAGAGCGCAGGAGAACAACCTGGTGTTGCGCAAGGGAGAAATCGTGAGGCCCTTTGAAGCCAGGTGCCTAACCAAGAACGGACAGATGTTTGCGGGGTCAATCTCCGTCTCGCCGATTCGCGATGCTTCCGGCAAGACGGTGGCGGCATCCGCTGTAGTGAGGGACCTTACCGAACGGATGCGGTTGGAAGACGCGATGCGCGAGTCAGAAGAAAAGTTCCGCACTCTGGTCGCCCACAGCCCGGACGCGGTGTGGATGGTAGACGAAAACAATCATGTTCTGTTCGTGAGTGACAACACAGAAAATATCCTGGGGGTAAGTCCGGCCGAGTTCTACGCGGGGGAAGCGGCTCTCTGGTTCGAATCCGTCCATCCTGACGACTTGCCAAGGGTGCAAAAAGCCTTTGCAGAGCTGTTTGCAGGTCGCGGCGCCTTTAATGTGGAATGCCGGCAACGCCATCGCAACGGCCAGTGGAAGTGGATCCACTCCCGCGCAGATGGCCTGCAGGAAAAAAACGGCGTGAAGTACACCAGCGGACTGCTCAGCGACATTACAGAGCGTAAACGGAGCGAAGCGGCCCTGAAAAAATCCGAGGAGCGTTATCGCCGGTTTGTAGAGAACAATCTGGCCGGAGTGTTCCGCGCAAAGATAGGCGACTGCCTGATCGATTGCAATGCCGCCGCGGCCCAGATGCTGGGATACGAATCGCCGCAGGAATACGTGGGCACGCCGTCCCGCGATTGCTTTTACGACATTGCCGACTTACGGAGATTTGATGAAATCCTGAAGCGGGATGGCGTACTGATCAACGCTGAAGCCAGATTGAAAAAGAAAGACGGCAGCCCCATGTGGGCGTTGCAGAACATGGCCATTGTTGAGGATGAGACGCAAGGCACCGTCATTGAAGGCACGTTCATTGACATTACCGAACGCAAGATGGTGGAAGAAAAAATGAAAGCCGCCAAGGACGCCGCGGAAGCCGCTAATCGCGCCAAAAGCGATTTTCTGGCCAACATGAGCCATGAAATCCGCACGCCCCTGAACGGCATCATGGGCATGACCGATCTGGCATTGGACACGAAACTGGACGCCGAGCAGCGAGATTATCTGGAAACAGTGAAGACTTCCGCTGACGCGCTACTTCAGGTGATCAACGACATTCTGGATTTCTCAAAGGTTGAAGCGCGCAAACTGGACCTGGAAAACATTTCTTTCCCTGTAAAAGCGACGGTGGACGCAACGCTAAAACCCTTCCACGTGCGGGCGCAACAAAAAGGCCTGCGCCTGCTTTGCCATTACGAAACCGGCCTGGCGGAAACCGCCGTCGGCGACCCGGGCCGGCTGCGCCAGGTGCTGGTGAATCTGGTGGGCAATGCGATTAAGTTCACGGACAAGGGAGAGGTGGAAGTACACGTCAAAGAAGTTTCACGCGACGAGCATGACGTTGTCCTGCAATTCAGCGTGGGCGATACAGGAATTGGCATCCGGAAAGATAAGCAGAAAAAGATCTTTGAAGCCTTTGTCCAAGCTGACAACTCCGCTTCACGCCTATACGGCGGAACGGGACTCGGCTTGACCATTGCTTCGCAATTAACGGCCCTGATGGGCGGCAGCCTACAAGTGGAAAGCGAACCAGGCAAAGGCAGCAGGTTCTACTTCACCGTAAAACTGGGATTGGCCAAGGACAAAATCACAGCCGAGCCGGCGAGCGTGAAGGAAAATGGTTCTGGTGCGAACCGGCCGCTGCACATTTTGCTGGCGGAAGACAACCCGATCAACGCGCGCCTGGCCGTGCATCTTCTGGAAAAACAAGGCCACTCCGTGGCGACAGCCACAACCGGGTGGGAAGTTTTAAAGACCCTGGAGACCCAAAGCTTTGACGTGATACTGATGGACATACAGATGCCCGAGCTTGACGGCCACGAAGCCACGCGGGCCATTCGCCAGCGAGAATTGCTGACCGGTAAACACTTGCCAATCGTGGCCATGACCGCACACGCCATGCAAGGGGATCGTGAAATTTGCCTGGCCGCGGGCATGGACGACTACATCACCAAACCGATTAAGATCTCGGAGTTAACGGAAGCACTGCAACGTGCGCGGTCCGCGCAACCTCTGGCCAACGTGCTTCCCGCTGATCCGGCTTCTGAAAAAACCCAAGGGCTTCAACCCTGAGCTTTGGCCCTGAGCTTACGTCTGAAGGTAAGCCGGTAAGTAAGTCCGCACGAGAAAATAAAACCATCTGAAAATGAGGGTTCATCGCTAGCGCGATGACGTAGCTTTTTTTGCTTTTGGCGCTCCGCTCAAGCTGCGCGCCAGCCTGCGGCGTGTGTAGGTCGTGCAGCAGCGGCTTTACTCGTCGTTTGTTCCTGGGCATGGAAATTCAAGAGCCGCTCTAAGAAGCTGGTCAGACTAAGTAACCCGCTACTTGCCGCCGGCACCCGAACCCTGCACAATAGATAGATACCCTAAAAGCAAAAAACCATGGCGAAGTTTACTGGACAGTTCACGGAACAATACGACGTAGTAGTGGTGGGAGCCGGTCACGCTGGCTGTGAAGCCGCCATGGCCGCGGCCCGCATGGGCCTGCGCACCGCATTGTTCACGCTGAACGCCGACCTGATCGCGCAGATGTCGTGCAATCCCGCCGTCGGAGGAATCGCCAAGGGCCATTTGGTACGCGAAGTGGACGCGCTGGGCGGCATCATGGGCGAAGTCACGGACGCCGTGGGAATCCAATTCCGCTTGCTCAATACGTCGCGCGGACCAGCGGTGTGGTCTCCACGGGCGCAGTGCGATAAGCAGCAGTATCGCGTGAAAATGCGTGAAGTGCTGGAAAGCCAGCCGAATCTGACCATCAAGCAAGCAGAAGTGGCGGAGTTGATGGTGGAAGACGGAGCGACGGAAGATTCACCGCGGAGGCGCGGAGACGCGGAACCCGGAATTTCACCGCGGAGACGCGGAGACGCGGAGGAAAACAATTCTGGGCTAGATCAAGTTGAACCAGAAAACGAGTCTTGCGCAGAGGCAGTCGAGCAGACGCGGTCTCTAGAATTTTCTTCCTCCGTGCCTCCGTGCCTCCGTAGTGGTGGTTCTGTAGCGGTCGGGATTCGTCTGCGCGACGGCCGCACCGTGGGCGCTCAGGCCGTGATCATCACGACGGGAACCTTCCTGAACGGACTCATCCATTGCGGTGAGCAGACTTATCCTGCAGGCCGCAGCGGAGAGCCGCCGTCACAACTGCTGGGCGAATCACTCAAGCTGATGGGATTGCGCGGTTGCCGCTTGAAGACCGGGACCCCGCCGCGTCTGGATGGCCGCAGCATTGACTGGACACGTTTTGAAAAGCAGCCCGGCGATGCCGACCCAACACCGTTCAGCTTCCGCACCAAAAAGATCACACAGAAACAGGTGCCGTGCTACATCGCGTTTACCACGGCGGAAACGCATCGCATCATCGCGGAGAACGTTCACCGCTCGCCGATGTATTCCGGACAGATACAGAGTATTGGTCCGAGATATTGTCCGAGTATTGAAGACAAGATCGTGAAGTTTCCGGACAAAACCACGCACCAACTGTTCCTGGAGCCCGAAGGCCTGAACACGCATGAGATTTATGTGAACGGCATGAGCACGTCGATGCCGATTGACGTGCAGCTGGCGGTGATCAAATCCATACCCGGGCTGGAGAAGGCCGAGATGCTGCGGCCCGGCTACGCGATTGAGTACGACTCGATCGATCCAACGGAACTGGAGCGCACGCTGGAAGTGAAGAAGATTGAGCGGCTGTTTTTGGCGGGGCAGATCAATGGGACGTCCGGTTATGAAGAAGCGGCGTGCCAGGGCTTGATGGCCGGAATCAACGCGGCGCTGAAAATCAAAGGCGAACCGCCGCTGGTACTGGACCGGACGGAAGCTTACACGGCGATTCTGATCGACGACCTGATCAGCAAAGGGACGAACGAACCGTATCGCATGTTTACGTCGCGGGCGGAGTTCAGGCTGCATCTGCGCATTGATAATGCTGACCGGCGGCTTACTCCGCATGGCCGGAGAATTGGTTTGATTAATGACGCCGCGTGGCGCGATTTTCAGGCTAAGAAGGAGCGGGCAGAAAAGCTGGCTGCGTTGCTGGAGAAGACACGCGTGTCCGCAGAGCTGCTGGAAAAGATTGAGCGCGCGCAGAGAGAGCGGATGGCGGCTGTGAACGTCTCGGCGGTGGATGAGATTGGCGAAGAGGCAGGCGCGCGCGATTTGGCTTCGCAGGGCGGACATACGTCTTCCCAGAGCGGACACACGTCCGGCGCGGCGGGGAATCTTGGCAACGCGATTGGCTCGCCTCTGGCGCAGTTGTTAAGGCGTCCGGAGATCGTGATTGAAGATTTTACGGCGGTGGTGGCGGAGAGTTATCCGGAATTTTTTGCGGAGATTGCGGGCGAGACAAATCAAAATCCACCACGGAGGCACGGAGACACGGAGGAAAATCTTTCAGATGAGAACTGGTCAGCGGCAAGTTCGCATGAGGGAATGAGTTTCAGCCGTGCCGAAAGTGAAGATAAGAAT
>Ga0209069_10000296_pt1 | contig 21839 bp, 17 predicted proteins | sample Str013_2_FD_187202 | JGI IMG/M metagenome (GOLD analysis project Ga0209069, IMG submission 187202) | Freshwater sediment microbial communities in response to fracking from Pennsylvania, USA - Straight Creek_MetaG_SC_2013 (SPAdes) (version 2) | ecosystem: Environmental > Aquatic > Freshwater >...
TCAGCGGACTTTGCAGCGTTTTCTACTCGCGTTTGACTCGAAACGTGGGAAACCATTGTTTAAACCTCTGCGTTCCCTATCGGGTCAAAGGTCAGAGAACTTCAAACAATAAAACCACGCAGCTCCCCTATCGGCAGAGGCCCGTGAGAACAATAGTCCCGTCTTTATCGTTTTCGTTTGCTGGTCACTCGCTTCGCTTTCTTTTTCGTGGCGGACTTTTTGTTGGCAGCCTTCTCCAGCAACACCACCACATGCGCTACGGCTGCGTGGTCCAGGTTGAGTCCTTCGGGAGTTTTGGCCTTGATGCCCACTTGTCCCGGCTTCACGCCGAGAAGCTCCGCCACGCGGGCTTGAATGGCTTTTGCATGCGGCCCGATCTTGGGAGCGGCCATGATCAACGACGTATCGACGTTAGCGACCCTATATCCCGCACGCTGCACTTGCTTCACCGCTTCCGCAAGAAAGATCGCCGAGTCCGCGCCTTTCCACTTGGGATCGGACGGAGGAAAGTAACTGCCAATATCGCCCGCCGCCACCGCGCCCAGCAACGCGTCCGTGATGGCATGCAGCAGAACGTCGCCGTCGGAATGCCCGGCCAGACCTTTGTCATGGGGCAGCGTAACGCCGCCGATCTTGAGCGGAACGCCGGATTGAAATTCGTGGGAGTCAAACCCGTAGCCGATTCTCATGAGCTGCCTACCGCGGATTCACGCGGATGAACGCGGATTTTCTTTTTGGAGTTTTCAAATACGATCCTTCTGAATTGCGGCTTGGACCCACCAAAGTTTAAGAGTAGAGCAACTTCAAGACTAGTGCCCCGCAGATAATTCATGACCTGCGCATCGTGGGAGCGATCAAGGTTCTGTACCGCTTTCAATTCGACCAGAACGCATCGGCTCACCACCAGGTCGGCCTTGAATTGGCCCACATCCCGGCCGCGGAAATAAACTGGGATGGGAACTTCTCTCTGCACAGCTAACCCTTCTTCAGTCAGGGAAATGTACATGCAGTTGGCATAAACCGACTCGAGAAATCCGTGGCCAATTTCGTTGTAAACGTCGTAGTAAACGCCGATGATCTTTTCAGTCAACTCAGGATGCAGCAGTATTGAACTCTCTCTTTGCATAATCGCGCTCTTTCAACAGTCCTTTTACAGCGCGCCACGGGTGATCACAGGAAAAACATCGATACTCTTTCTTGCGCACCCAATCTTGCGCTGGTTTATCCGCGTTCATCCGCGTAAATCCGCGGTAGGAATTGTTCGGTTTTATCCGGCCAGGATATCTTTTCTCCGCGTGAGCAAAAACTCGGCCAGTTCCATGTCCGACGGCGTGGTGATCTTGATGTTCCTCGCCGATCCCATGACCACCCACACGCTCTCGCCCAGGCGCTCGACCAGAGACGCTTCGTCGGTGCCCATGAAGCCGTCGGCGATGGCGGAATCAAACGCGCGCTTGATCAGTTCATAGCGGAAGCCCTGCGGAGTTTGTGCCTGCACCACGCGCTCGCGCGGAATCGTGGACGTGATGATTGCCCCTTCGGCTGCGCGTTCCACCTGCTTGATGGTGTCAATGGCGGGTAATCCGGCGATAGCCGCGCCGTGTTTCTCCACTTCGCGGATCACGCTGCTGATAATGTCATCGTCCACAAATGGGCGGACGGCGTCATGTACCAGGACCACGTCGTCTTTGGCGGCTTTCAAACTGGCCAGGGCGTTGGCCACGGATTCCTGGCGATGCTCGCCGCCTTCCACCATTTCCACTTTCGCGGCGATGCGTTCTTTCTCCAGCATCTTGCGGAAGTTTTCCATTTCACTTTTGCGCAACGCGACAACGATCTGTGTGATCTGCGGATTGCGGGCAAACACGCGCAGCGTATGCGCGACGATGGGCGCTCCGTTGATCTCCACCCACTGCTTGGAGGGCGCGCCTTTCTTACCGGCGGGCGCCATGCGAGTGCCCATGCCGGCCGCGGGAATGATTGCGATAACCTTCATTAGGGCTTCAGAATATAACAGTTTGCCGCAGCCGGAGCGGAGGCGGTGTCTAAAGCAGTAACATTAATTTCACTTAGCAGTTTTACTTTTCAGTAAAGCAGTTTCGATTGATCGAACACGTCCTCAAATTCGTCCGCGAACGGCGGTTGCTCCAGCCCGGAGACCGCGTGGCCATCGCCGTCTCCGCCGGCGCCGACTCGGTTGCCCTGCTGCGCGCAATGCTGGAGCTTAGAGAAGAACTGGGCGTAGTGCTCTCCGTCGCGCACTTTCATCACGGGATTCGCGGCGCTGAAGCCGATGCTGACCGGCAGTTCGTCGCCGAACTCGCCGCTAAATTCGGACTCGAACTCCACAGCGGCTCCAGCGACGCGCCAACGTACTCCCGCGAGCGCAAGCTCAGCCTGGAAACCGCCGCGCGCGAGTTGCGCCATGCATGGTTCGCCCAGCTTGTTCGCGACGAAAAAGTCGACAAAATCGCCACCGCTCACACGCTCGACGACCAAGCCGAAACCGTTCTGATGCGCATACTGCGCGGCGCCGGCGCAAAGGGCCTTGCCGGGATCGCGCCGTGGCAAGCCGAAAAACATCTTATCCGTCCGCTGCTGGAAATCAGCCGCAAAGAAGTGGAAGCGTATCTCCACTCGCTCGGCCAGATCTGGCGCGAAGACGCCACTAATAAAGATCTGGTCCACACGCGCAATCGCGTCCGCCATCAGCTGCTGCCGCTGCTGGAAAAGGAATTCAATCCCAATATCCGCCACACCCTGGCCGACCTGGCGGAAGTGGCGCGCGGTGAAGCCGACTACTGGGGGTCATTGCTGCCGGGGGTATTGACGCGCGTGGTTCATGAGGGCAAACCGAGCCGCAGCGGACGTTCCAGCAGCGGAAACGCGTCCGAAACACTCGCTTTGGACCTAAGTGCGTTGCGGCAGCTTCCCGTCGCGCTGCAAAGACAGATCGTCCAACGCACGGCGGAAAAGCTGGGCGCAACACTGGACTTTAAGCACATTGCCGCCATCTTGGATCTCGTCGCCTCGGGCAAACCCGGCAAACCGTTGGGGCTTCCTTCCAGGCTGGAAGCAGCAATCACTTTTCGCGAACTGCACATCCGTCCGAAACCAGCGAAAGAAGCCGCGGCGGATTATCAGTATCTTCTTACTATCCCGGGTGAAGTTCAGGTGGCAGAGTTGGGAACAACCTTTCGGGCTTCCGTAATCGCCCGGAGTGCGTTAACTGGCCGTGTATTAACTGACGGAGAGACAACTGTTTCGCGATATAATCCAGACCAACTATTGGACCGTGCCTTACTCGCGCCAGGATTGACGGTAAGAAACTGGCTGGCTGGTGACCGTTACTGTCCGGCGCATACCGGCTCCCCCAAGAAAGTGAAAGAGCTGCTGCAATCTGGCCGCGTGGGCCACACGCTAACCCAAGCGGAACGCAGGACTTGGCCGGTGCTTGAGAGTGCGGGGCAGATCGTCTGGCTGAAAGGATTTCCCGTGCCGGAAGCTTTCGCCCACCACGTCGGAGACGCGGTCCTGATTGAAGAAGTCCGCATGACCGCGGACCACACGAACTTTGCGCCACCCACTGAGGCCAAACAGCAATGAGCGAAAGTTTGTCACAGCAATTCCCCAGGGTCCTGCTGCCAGCTGAGCAGATCCAGCAGCGCGTGCAGGAGATGGCCAAGCAGATTGCCCGCGATTTTGAAGGGAAAACCGTCTATCTGGTCAGCGTGATGGAAAACAGTTTTATGTTCATGGCCGACCTGGTACGGCAAATGGACGTCCCCGTGGTCTGCCAGTTTGTCACGGGTGTTTTCACCGAATCCACGCCTTCCACCACGGAAATTTTCTACACTCCAGAAGTCGACGTTCATGGCCAGCACGTGTTGCTGGTGGAAATGGTGATCCAGTCGGGCCATACCAGTGACTTTCTGATGCGTAACCTGATGGGCCGGGGAGCGGCCAGCGTAAAACTGGCTGTCCTGTTGGACAAGCAGGCCTCCCGCCGGATTTCCCTGCAACCTGATTACTTTGGTTTTCTGATGAATGAGAATTTTGTCGTAGGCTATGGGTTGGGAAATCCGCATCTTGGCCGAAACTTGCCTTATATAGCTGCAAAAACGGCCACTTCCGGGAATGGCTAGGCCACCCATTCGGGTGGGTCGCAGGGACGTAAAAGAGGTATAGAATTAACCAGGTAAGAACTTTTAGAGCGTGACCCCGTTCGGGAGCATCTAAAAGGCACCGCTGCCTGAAAAACAATCGTGTAATCGGTTGCGAACATTTTGGGCGGTATTAGCGTCTTTAATAGTATCGATTTGGTTGCGGTAGCCGTGCCGTAAGGCGGTGCGGGCAAGAAATCCAGGAGTATGTGAGTGAATTCAACGATTAAAACGGTGACTCTGTGGGCAGTTCTGCTGGTGGTAGCCTTCTTTTTGTGGAGGGTAATCCAGAGCAACAGCCCAGCCAAAGAAGCGGACATCTCTTACTCAGAGTTCACCGCTGCACTCAGCCAGGCCAATGTGAAGCACGTGGAAATTGACGGCTCCGTGGCCCGCGGCGAATACAACAGCCCGGTGGATGGCAAGACCAACTTCCGCGCCACGGTCCCCACCAATAACCCCGAACTACTCAAGGCCCTGGACGCCAGCAAGGCCGCCAAGGTCACCTTCAAAGATGGCTCAGGCTCCAACTGGCCCATGATGCTCTCTTATATCGCGCCGCTGCTGCTGATCGGCGTGCTGTGGTTCATCATGATCCGCCAGATGCAGACCGGCGGCAACAAAGCGTTGAGCTTTGGCAAGAGCCGCGCGCGCCTGCTCTCCATGCAGCAGAAGAAGATCACGTTCAAAGACGTGGCCGGCGTGGATGAAGCCAAGGAAGAACTACGCGAGATCATCGAGTTCCTGCGCGAAGCGCAAAAGTTCCAGAAATTAGGCGGACGCATTCCCAAGGGCGTTTTGCTCGTCGGCCACCCGGGCACCGGCAAAACCTTGCTGGCCCGCGCCGTTGCCGGTGAAGCCAACGTTCCGTTCTTCAGCATCTCTGGTTCGGACTTTGTGGAAATGTTCGTGGGCGTGGGCGCAAGCCGCGTACGCGACCTGTTTGAACAGGGCAAGAAGAACGCGCCCTGCATCGTGTTCATTGACGAAATTGACGCCGTGGGCCGCCATCGTGGCGCGGGCCTGGGCGGCGGACATGACGAACGCGAACAAACACTCAACCAGTTGCTGGTGGAAATGGACGGCTTTGAATCCAACGAAGGCGTGATCCTGATTGCGGCCACCAACCGGCCAGACGTGCTGGATCCGGCGTTGCTGCGTCCGGGACGCTTCGATCGCCGCGTTGTCGTGCCGCTACCTGATGTCCGCGGACGCGAAGAGATTCTCCGCGTGCACACCCGCAAGATTCCCTTGAATGAAGACGTTGATCTTTCCATTCTGGCTCGCGGCACGCCGGGCTTCTCTGGCGCCGAGATCTCGAACATGGTCAATGAAGCCGCGTTGAACGCCGCGCGCTGCAACCGCAAATCCGTGCTGATGTATGACTTTGAGCTGGCCAAGGACAAAGTCCTGATGGGCGCGGAACGCAAGAGCATGCTGCTGACGGACGCGGAAAAGAAAGTCACGGCGTACCACGAAGCCGGACACGCGATTGTCGCCGCGCTTATGCCGAACGCCGATCCGTTGCACAAAGTTACGATCATTCCGCGCGGCATGGCGCTGGGTTTGACCATGCAGTTGCCGGAAACTGACCGCCACAATGTGACTCGCGACTACCTGGAGACCGAATTGGCCGTGCTGATGGGCGGACGCCTGGCGGAAGAAATCTTCCTCAACCAGATGTCCACCGGCGCCAGCAATGACCTTGAGCGGGCCACCGATATGTCGCGCAAGATGGTCTGCGAATGGGGCATGAGCAAGCTGGGACCCCTCACTTTCGGCAAGAAAGACGAGCAGATTTTCCTGGGACGCGAAATTGCCCAGCATCGTGACTTCAGTGAACAGACGGCCCGCGAGATCGACGCCGAGGTGCGCACCTTCATCAACGCCGGTTATGAAAACGCCAAAAAGCTGATCACCGAAAACCGCGAGACGCTGGTGCGGATCGCCGAGGCCCTGCTGGAGCGTGAGATCCTGGACGCTACCGAGCTTAAGCTGCTTATCGAGGGCAAACCGCTGCCAGCCAAGGTCATCCCCTCCAAGGGCGACGACGGCGCCACGCAGCAGGTACTGCGGCCCGAGGCAGGTCGCACGGGGATTGCTCCGGCATCCGGCAAGCCTTCACCCGCTTAAGAACGGATCACTACCAGATACCCGCAGGGCAGCTCCGGCTGCCCTGTTTTCTTGCCCGCTTTTCGCGCCCATCTACGGCGCTTGCCCTAGTCCGCATACGGCCTCTCGTAACCCCATGAACACAGCTTTCGCCTTGTGGACAAGCGGCTTTCCGGCTTACAGTCTCTTCACTCCCCGATTTGCTGCCGGGCTTTTTTCCACCACCACGGTTTTTTCGGCAGTGCAGATGTTGTCGGAGGCTGTTCCGTCATGGCAACCAGTACCGTGGAATCCGTCCGCCCGCTCAATGGTCCGCGCGCGTCAATTTTTGATCACGACACCTTCGTGGCCCGCCAGAAGATGGCTTCCATGGCTCCAGCTTTTTTTCTTCGCGATGAAGATGGCGCACCCCTGGCCTACCTGCGCCAGGAAATGTTCAGCCTGAAAGACGACATCCGCGTGTTTACCGACGAATCCCAGACCCAGGAATTGCTCCGCATTCGCGGCCGCAAGGTCCTGGATTTTGGCGCGGCCTTTGACGTGACTGATTCCGCGCTCGACCAGAAAGTGGGCGTGCTCAAGCGCCAGGGATGGAAGTCTTTCGTCCGTGCCGAATGGAAAATCCTGGACGCCGACGAAAATGAGGTGGGCGCCGTCCGGGAAGACTCGCTGCTGCGGGCCATGGTGCGCCGCTTCCTCGGCAACATGATTTTGAAGGGCTATTCCTTTGAAATGGGCGGCGCCAAAGCCGGTACCGCCAAACGGGTATGGAACTTCTTTGTCCCGACGATGAAAGTCGACTTCAGTCAGGATCACGACAAGAAGCTCGACCGCCGACTGCTGGTGGCTGCTGTGGTGTTGCTGATGACCGTGGAGCGGAACGACGAGAGCAACTAGAAGTTCTACGAAACTCTGATCAGCGGCTTGCCTTCCGCGACTACATCCCCAATCTCTACCGCCGGAACGCCGGCGGCTTGCAATGCATTCACCAGCGCGGCCGAATCTTCGCCAGCGACCGCCAGTAACAACCCGCCCGCCGTCTGCGGATCATACAAAATCGTCTTCACATCTGCGGAAATTTCGCCTTCATAGTCGACCAGGCACTCGGCAAAGTCGCGATTGTTGTTCAGCCCGCCGGGAATCAGTCCGGCACGAACGCAATCCAGCGCACCGGGGATCAGAGGAATTTTTGCGGAAGACAAACGCACGCTTACCTTGCTGCCTGCGGCCATCTCGCGGGCGTGGCCGATCAAGCCAAAGCCGGTGATGTCCGTGGCGGCATGAATGCGGAATTTGCCGTTCACCGCAACTTCAGCGGCCTTGGCATTCAGTGTGGTCATGGACTTGGTCGCCGCATCAATCCATTCCTGTTTGGCTTTGCCTTGCTTGATGGCCGTGGAGATCACGCCCGTGCCGATCGCTTTGGTCAAAATCAACTTGTCGCCGACTTTGGCTCCGGCGTTGGCCCATATGCGGTCAGGATGAATAGTCCCCGTCACCGCGTAACCAAACTTGATCTCTGGATCGCGGACGCTGTGTCCGCCAACCACCGTGCAGCCGGCTTCCATCATTTTGGAAAGCCCGCCAGCCAGGATCTGGTAGAGGACGTCGAGATCACCCTTGTCGGGAAAACAGACGATGGCCAGAGAGCTCATGGGCTTGCCGCCCATCGCGTAGACGTCACTCAAGGCGTTGGTGGCGGCAATCTGGCCGAAGGTGAACGGGTCGTCCACAATGGGCGTAAAGAAGTCCGTGGTCTGGACGAGCGCCAACTCCGCCGAAATTTTGTACACTCCGGCGTCGTCGGCGGTATCAAAGCCAACCAGTACGTTCGCGTCATGTTGCCGGGCTAATTTCCCAAGCACCGAGTCCAGCGCCGCCGGACTTAGCTTGCTTGCTCAACCCGCGGCTTTTACCTGCTCGGTCAGCCGGATGGTCTTTGCTTCAGACATGGTTTGATTTTAGCAGTGGCCGGAGCGATTGACCGCGACGGACACAAAGCGCGCAAAGATATCAATCTGAAACATAGAGCGGAACTACTTCTGAAATCCCAGGCGTAGCGAGGAATCCCTATTGCCTAGACTTCTTTCAGGAATTGTCATTCCGAGCGCAGCGAGGAATCTGCTTTGCGTCGCGGAAGATCAAAAGCAGATTCCTCGGCGTAGGCCTCGGAATGACAAATTTTTAGAGTGTTTCAGGATGTAGGGATCTTTCGCTGCTCTCGGGACTTGAAGAAAAAGCCTTCGCGTCCTTTGCGGTGAAATTAGGTTAGCTAGTAAGAAACGCTCACCACTTTCACTTGCGGAACCTGCCCGTCCCAGTCGGGAGTAACGAACTCCAAGGTCACGCGGAAGTCGCGGGCTTGTCCGGCGCCCAAGGGAAACGACTCAATCGGACCATAGTCTTCATAGGGCGCGTTGGGCACGCGCACGGCGACCGGCACCACATCTTTTTGCGAAATTTCGCCGATGGAATTCTTGAAGATCAGCTGCACGCGCGCGCCGGTGATTTTCTTGTCGCCGTTGTTGGCGATGTGGCCCAGGATATAGGTAACTGATCCGCCGGCAAAGTTTTCTGCCCGCGCCATGTGCAGTCCGCCAATTTCCAGCTTGGCAATGTAGGGATCCGCCACCTGCGGCTTAACCTGGCCCAACCGCGTCACGACGATCACGGCCACCACAGCCAAGAGCACAACCACCACGCCAATTGCCATCGGCAACGGGCTGCGTTCTTCCGTCAAAGTTGGTTCAGGAAACGGCTGCGGATTTTCGATGTCGGCCATCGAGCTGATTCTACTACGACCACGTTAAGGGCGAGGCCGACTTGCGCTGCCGAGCCCGCTGTTTCAGGAGCGTCCACGTTCTGGAATCAAGCCAAGCTGTTGAGCGGTTTGGAGCGGAGCGACATAACTTACGCCCCAGCGATGGTCATCCCATCAATCCGCAGTGTGGGGCAGGCCGACGATCCGCGGAACACCAGGTCATTGCCGATTTCCGAGATGTTGTTCAGCATGTCTTTCAAATTGCCGGCCACGGTGACTTCTTCCACCGGATAGGCGAGTTCGCCGTTTTCTATCCACAGGCCGCTGGCGCCGCGGGAGAAGTCTCCGGTGACCAGGTTCACGCCAAAGCCCATAAATTCGGTGACGTAGAATCCGCGCTTCACGTCGCCAATGATTTGTTGTGGTGTCCGCGTTCCGGGCTGAAGGAAGAAATTGCCGGCACCGATGCCCGGACTTCCGGCCAGCCCGCGGGACGCGTTGCCGGTGGTCTTCATCCCCAGTTTGCGGGCGGTGTACGTGTTCAGCAGGTAGGATTTTAGTTCGCCGTTTTCAATGACCACGGTGCGGCGCGTGGGGACGCCTTCACCGTCAAACGGTTCGCTGCCAAAGCCGCCGACGATGGTGCCATCGTCTATGACGGTGATGTTGCTGCCGGCAATCTTCTGCCCGATCTTGCCGGCCATGAATGACGATTGGCGGTACACCGCGTCACCCGTGGCGCCTTCAAAAATATTTCCCAGAATTGAAACTGAAACCATGGGATCAAGGACGATAGGCGCTTCCGTGGATGAAATCTTGCGCGCACCAATGCGGCGAAGTGTGCGTCGCGCAGCTTCCCGGCCCACGGCTTCCGGCGAATCGAGTTTGGCCAGCGTGCGCGCCACGGAGAACCAATAGTCGCGCTGCATGGAGCCACCTTCTACCTGCGCAATAGGCACGGCGCTCAGCGAACACGACGACCGGCGGTATTCGCCGACAAAGCCCAGCGAGTTGGCCAGAACCTTGTGTCCGGTACCGGCGTCAAAACTGCCGCCATCGGAATTTTTCAAGCGCGGGTCAACATCCAGGGCGGCGCGTTCGGCGCGACGGGCATAGTCAATGCGCTCTTCCGGCGGCAAGGAGTAAACGTCATCAAAATAGAGTTGCAGATCGTTGGATAAAGAACCGAGTTCGCTGGGATCGGGCAGTCCGGAAAACGAATCTTCAGACGTTACATGCGCCAGTTCGACCGCGCCCTTCACCAGACGCTGGATACCGTCTTCAGTAAAGTCGCTGGAGTATGTGCTGGCGGAACGCTGTCCCATGAAAACGCGCAGTCCCATGGCGCGCGAACCGGATTCCTTCAGCGTCTCCACCGATCCCATGCGGACGACCGTGGAAAACTCATTGCCTTCACGAACTACGGATTCCGCCGCGGTGGCCCCGGCTTTCATGGCGCGGTCCACAACGTCCGTGGCGAGATTGCGGAGATCGGTTTCCGTGGGAACAACTTCAGTCTTGGTGGCCATGCAATTCCTTTTTCGTCTTTACGCCTATGTCGCCGGATTAACGCGCCGTGCCGCCCACGGTCATGCTGTCCAGCTTAATAGTGGGGATGCCCACGCCTACGGGCACGGACTGGCCGTCTTTACCGCAGGTTCCGACGCCTTCATCCAGCTTGAGGTCATTGCCGACCATGGAAACTTTCGTGAGTGCGTCTGGACCGTTGCCGATCAGCGTGCAGTTCTTCAGTGGAGCGGTGACCTTGCCGTCTTCGATCATGTAGGCTTCGGAAGTAGAAAAAACGAACTTGCCGTTGGTGATGTCCACTTGGCCGCCGCCGAAATTCACAGCGTACAAGCCGCGTTTCACGGACTTGATGATGTCTTCCGGAGTGTCTTCGCCCGCCAGCATGTAGGTATTCGTCATGCGCGGCATGGGAATGTGCTCATAGCTTTCACGGCGTCCATTGCCGGTGTCTGGCATGCCCATCAGCTTGGACGAAAGCTTGTCACTCAGGTAGCCCTTGAGAATTCCTTTTTCAATCAGGACGGTGTTTTGCGTGGGCGAGCCTTCATCGTCCACGTTGATGGAGCCGCGGCGTGAAGGCAGCGTACCGTTGTCCACGACCGTGCACTTCTCTGAAGCCACGCGTTTGCCGATCATTCCACTGAAAGCCGACGTGCCTTTGCGGTTGAAGTCCGCTTCGAGCCCGTGGCCGATAGCTTCATGCAACAGGATTCCCGGCCATCCCGGGCCAAGCACCACTTCCATTTCGCCCGCCGGGGCTTCGCGAGCATCGAGCTGGATGATCGCCTGCCGCGCAGCTTCCGTCGCGTAGTATTCGGGTGTCTTTTCGTTCTGGTAGAAGTCCAGGCCAACGCGTCCGCCGCCACCGGAGGCTCCGCGCGCGGAATTCTCGCCGGACTTGGCAATGCAGCTTACGCTGAAACGCGCCATGGGTTGAACGTCAGTGGCATAAGTTCCATCGGACCCGATCACCAGGATCTGGCGAAGCTCATCTACATACGAGGCCCGCACCTGAACAATGCGGGGATCGAAAGCGCGGCCGGCTTTGTCCGAACGCATGACCAGCTCGAGCTTGGAAGCGATGTCCGCGTCCGCCGAAGGGGAGGACACTTGGTAGAGCTGGTGGCCCGCGGCTTCTTTCAGATTCTGGACCGGCTGTGTGGCGGGACCGCGCGCAATGAGAGCGGCCGTCCGCGCGGCGCGCATGATTTTTTCGGGAGCCAGATCGTCCGTGTAGGCATACCCAGTACGCTCACCGGAGAGAACGCGCACTCCACATCCTGCCGAAATCCCCTGCGACGCAGACTTCACTATGGACTCTTCCACCGCAATCGATGTGGAAGTCAGATATTCGAAATACAGGTCAGCGTATTCGCCGCCGGCGGAAAGCGCTTCGCCCAGATACCGCTGCAGGTCATTCGGCGTGATAGCAAATTTCTGAAAGAAAAGGGATTGAGTGTGTGTCATAGATCCTTGATGGTGGTCTTAAATACTCAGGTTTAGATGCGCCAGGGGGTATGTTCGACGCTCGTATGTTGACGCACTCAAGACCTCGTGCGCTGTGATTATTGTCGCACTCCGCGCAGCGCGAGTAAATGGCGGACAAAGCCGGAAGTACCTGTCGCAAATTCGCTTCACTTCGCCGGTTCGGACCGGGAAAAAGCAGCCGGGTGGAATTTAGTTCATTACATCAACAAGGAAAATGGCATAGGAGCCATAGGCAGTAGCTATTCGCAAACTGGCCTACCGTTACTTTTACCCCTGATTAAGGACTCGTTGACTACCCTCGATCTGGCTACGTAGACTAAGGTTCATCTTATTCGCGGCCACTAGCCCAGCTTTAAGAGGAGTAGCATGTACCTTCCCGGTAGCTTTGATCGCTCCATCCGCTCTTCATCTTGTTTTTCCCGCTGCACAATCTTCCTACTTTTAACGATGGCGCTATTCTGCACAGGCAGGGTGTTTGGCCAAAGCTCTGCCGTCGATCCGACAGCCGGATCGGCAACGGCGGGTGCGGGAACGCCGGACCTTGGTCCTATCCAGGCGGCGGCACAGGCGCCGCAAACTCCAGCAGGACGGGTGCATATTGTCCCCTTTGGCCGAAACAGCGCGAACGCCGTGAAGGGCCTGGCGGCTCCCGCAGGCGCGCACCTGACGTACTGGGGCGGTCCGGTGATCTCAAAGGTCCATGTGGTGGCGGTTTTCTGGGGACCAAACATCAACACCGCCGTCACCGGTGGCATTGGGCAGTTCTTTACGGACATCACGAATAGCCGCTTCTACGATTTGCTTACGGAGTACTCGACCACGGGAATCCTGGGCGCCGCGGCTCCCGCCGTCAGCACCAACCAAAGCATCGTGCGCGGGCAGTTTGACGGCGCGGTCACGATTGCACCTTCGATATGTCCCGGCCCAACCGTTTGCACGGTTACCGACACACAGGTGCAAACCGAACTGGCCGCGCAAATCACGGCCGGACACTTACCGCAGCCGCTGGCGGACGCAACCGGCAACATTGAGAGCCTTTACGTAATCTATTTTCCTCCGGGCGTGACCATTCAACTCGATCCGCAGACGAAGAGCTGCGTACAGTTTTGCGCCTACCATTCAAATACCCTGAGCAACATCACGCCCAAATTTGTTCCTTATGGCGTGCTTCCAGACTTTGCCCCGCCCAGCGGCTGCGCCAACGGCTGCGGAACAGGCACTATATTCCAGAACACAACGGCGGTTACCAGCCACGAAATGTCAGAAGCCGTGACGGACGCCCTAGTGGGATCAGCTCCGGCCGGCTTTGCGCCGCCACTAGCCTGGTACGACTTCCCACCGGACATGGGTGAGATCGGCGACTTATGCGGCGGGCAAGACGCGACAGTAAACGCCGGCGGAAATCCCTACACCATCCAATCCGAGTTTTCCAACCTGCAAGGTGATTGCGTTAGCTCGCCTCCAGGTTTCGATATGGTCTTTCCCACTACGGTTTCCCAGGGAGTGGCCAGCAACCTGACTCTAACGATCCGGGGAAGCCTGGTTCCTTTATTGCCAAATTATGTTGGCACGGTGCACTTCACCAGCTCTGATAGTTCTGCGGTACTGCCGGCGGATTACACCTTCACGGCCGCCGACAGCGGCGCCCACACTTTCTCGATCACGCTGAATACCGTGGGCAGCCAGACGGTCAGCGCAGTGGATGTCAACTCAGGCGGATTTAATGGGACCGTGACTGCGCAGGCCATCGTTAACAGCCCCGACCTTACGGTCACTAGTTCACACTTTGGAGTTTCCTTTGTTCAAGGCCTCACGGGAGGCTACAACATCATTGTGGGCAACGGCGGTGCGCTTGCCTCATCTGGAACGGTCACGGTGACTGACACCGTTCCCGCCGGATTGACGGCCACTTTGTGGAGCGGAACCGGGTGGACGTGCTCGGCCGTCACCGCCAACCCGCTCACTTGCACACGGGCCGACGCGCTGCCGGCGGGCAACACTTATCCGCAATTGGCTCTGAATGTGAATGTGGCAGCCAATGCGCCGGCGTCGGTAACCAACACCGCCACCGTGAGTGGGGGTGGTGATACCACTGCGGCCAACAATACGTCCAACGACGTTACGAAGATTGTTCCTCAGGCGGTGGACCTGAACATTGCGCCGCTGCAGTCGTCTGGAAGTTTTGCGCAAGGACAAAACGGCGGGAGCTATCTGGTTGGAGTGGCCAACCAAGGTAACGTCAGTTCCTCAGGGACAGTTACCGTAACCAACACGCTCAGCGCCGGGCTTACAGCTACGGCCATCAGCGGACCCGGTTGGACGTGCACGCTGGCCACGCTGAGCTGCACCCGGGCCGACGCCCTTCCCGTGGCCATGGGCTTCGCCGCGATCACCGTTACTTTCAATGTCTCCAACACTGCACCGGCCAACTCCAGCGCGACCATGACGGTTTCCGGCGGGGGTGATGCAGTCCTGACCAACAACACCGCGACGTTCGGAGTCATCGTAAATCCGGCGATCGCAATTGCGCTCACCGGCACCGGTACGTCCACGGTAGCTGCCGGCTCACCGGCAACTTATGGCCTTTCGCTCACCCTTGGCCCCGTCGCGGGAACCGTAACTTTTGCCTGCTCTGGGTTGCCCAAGGGCGCTGCCTGCAGCTTTAGCCCAACATCGTTAACGGCTTCCGGCACTGAAACGGTAACAATCACAACTACGTCGCGCGCCGGAGCGGCTCTACAGCAGTTCCGTTTGCCGGGCGATGGGCAGCCCCTTGTTTTGATGTTCGTGCTGGCCTTTGCCACACTGGCGGCAACCGCACTGAATACAAAACGTACGCGACGCCGACTGGCAATCTCGGCAGCCGTGGTGTTGCTCTTCTGCGCAATAGGAGGATGCGGAGGCGGCGGAACGACCACACCCCCGCCAACGCCAACTCCAGTGCCCACACCCACTCCGAATCCAAACGGCACACCTGTGGGTACTTACGGCATCATAGTCACGGCCACCGGCGCCAGTTCACCAGCTACACAGGTGCTCACACTGGTGATCAACTAGACTAGAAGCCTTTCGCCGGGCAGGAGATCAATCCCTCTTGCCCGGCATGTCCGCTCATGCAAGCCAACCTTCTCGCACGCTCGCTCCAGGAATTTCTCTCCGATTCACGTAGCGGTGTAATCATTGAAGACGGTCTGATCATCTTCGATCTGGAATCGGCCCAGTATTCGCTTTCATCCGAACGCGATCAATGTCTTCTGCATTTGTGGTCAGAAGAGCGGAATCTGGTCCGCAATGTTCTCGCCGCAGAAACTAAAAACGAAGTGATGACGTTGACGGTCCGGCGCTTTGCGCAAGCGCGCCCTCATAAGGTGGAAATCTGCCGCGATCGTGATCGCCGCACTCCTACGGCGCGAAAATCAGCGCGCGCGAAATTTGCCCGGCTGCTTACGCAGTTGATTCGCCGCCACGAACCGGACTGGAAGTTGGACAAAGCTGCTCTGTCCACGTCCATGGACCTGGAGCAAAGCTTTTCTCCGGTCTACGCGCGCGGATTGTTGCGCAAAGGACGCAGTTCAATTGCCGTGCTTGGCGTTAGCTCGCAAGAGACGCAAAGCTCCGTGGACGCCGCCCTGACCTTTGGCCTGCTCTGGCTCGCCGCGTGCCGCGAACGCGAAGCCGCGCGCGGTGTGGTTGAAGGGCTGCGGCTTTACGTTCCGCCAAAAAGTTCTGCTACCCTGCGCATCCGCATGGCCCACATGAATCACCAGGCCGCCAAGTTTCAGCTTTTTGAAATTGAAGAACGCGACGAGTCGCTGAACGAAATTGACATTCGCGATACCGGCAACGTGCAAACACGGCTGGTGCGCTGTGCAGACACGGCACAAACCCGTTTGCGCTTTGGCGCGGCAATCCGCAAGGTTACGGCACTTGCACCCGAAGCCGAGGCTACGGTGCTTTCGGCCACAGAGATCGCCTTCCGCATACACGGCATGGAAATTGCCCGGGTTCGTGCCGTCAACAAGCCGGGAACATTTTCCGTGGAAGAAGAAATCGTTTTCGGCGTACCGGGATTTGAAGCGCGCTTGACGGACGAAAACACGGCGACATTTGCGGCCTTTGCCAAGGCTGTGGCCGATGTCCGCTGCGTTGGCGGCGACCGCCGCGATCCACTGTGGCGGATGTATCCCGAACGCTGGCTGGAATCGCTGGTGTTCAAGAACGTCGCGGCCATAGACTCGCGATTTGAAGATTCTCGCTTTGGCGACTCTCGATTTGAAGATTTTCGGTTTGGCGATTCTCGATTCGAAGACTCGCGATTTGGAAGTTCTCGGCTGGGCGCAGTGCCTTCGAGCGTTTATTCGCAGGTCCCGGCATTCTCTGCGTCTGATCGCGCCATGATTGACGTGCTGACCTGCACGCATGATGGCCGGTTGGCCGTACTGGAGCTGAAGGCCGATGAAGATATCCACTTGCCGCTGCAAGGGCTGGACTACTGGGCCCGCGTGTTGTGGCACCACCAGCGCGGTGAATTTCAGCAACATGGATATTTTCCCGGCATGCTGCTTTCGTCGCAAAAGCCTTTGTTGATCCTGGTGGCGCCCTCGTTGCGAGTACATCCTTCCGTGGATACCATCTTGCGGTATTTTTCGCCGGAAATTGAATGGGCTCTGGTGGGTGTGGATGAAAGATGGCGTGACGAAATCAAAGTGGTATTCCGGAAATCTTCTGCGAGAACCGCCGAAAAGCCTTAACCACAAAGGGCACGAAGGATCACAAAGGTGGCGTGTTGATTTGGGCCGGCCCTTCGTGCCCCTTTGTGTCCTTTGTGGTTTCAAGATTCTTCTCACCCTTGAGCACGCGGTTGATGGCGTTGGCGATTTTTCTCACAGACAACTCGCTCTTTTCGTTCGCCAGAATGATTTCTCCTACTTTGTGCGTGCGGTAATACCAGCGCTTGAGAATCGCCAGTTCTTCGGCGAATTGCGCTGCCGTCCGCGCGCCTGCGGGGATAAGCTCTGGAAGCACGGTGCGGACGCGGTCTTCTAAAGAAGGGGTGGCGGTTTTTGTGGCCGCTGTTTTCTCGGGCGCAGGCTTTTCGGAGAAATCCAGCTCAAGAGCACCTTGCTCCGCGGCTTTTGTTTCGTCCGCTTGCGGTTCCTCTGTGGCTGGAGTCTCGACCGTAAAAATGTGCGGCCCCGCGAGTTCTCCTTTACTAAACCGAAATAACGACACGGACTTTGCCGCCGCGCTAGGCTGGATGATCACGGCGTCCAGCTGATCAAGACGGCGGCAGATATCGTCACCCAACGCCAGCACGCCCTTGAGCTTGGTGATCTTCGCATGTTGCTGCGCGGCGCCTTCAAAATCCAGATCAGTGGAAAGCCGGTCGCGCTCGGCTTCGAGTTCGCTCAGCAGCGAATCACCGCCGGAATCGAGATAAGCCTGCACGCGCGCTACTTCCGCCAAGTAGGCTTCGTCCGTGCAGCCTTTGAAGCACGGCGCCAGGCACATCTTCATTTCTGAATAAACGCAGCCGGGATACTTGGGGTCAGGGTTCAGGTCAAACGTGCAGCGGCGCATCTTATATAAGTCCAGCGAGTCGTTGAGAAACTTTTCCGCCACGGCGCGCGAGCGAAACGGCCCGTAGTAACGCGACTTTCCCGTGAGCTTTCCCAGCTTATTCGTGACATACGCCCGTGGATATTCGTTTTCCAGATTGAACTTGATCAGCGGGGCCATGTGCAGCCTCAATCGCTTCTGATAAGTCTTGGGAAATTCCTGGCGCAGTATCTTGTACAGCAGGACGACGGATTCAAAGTCCGACCCGGTGAGCGCATAGTCGATGCGGGCGACACGTACGCGCAAATTCAGGCGCTTGGATTGCGACTCCAGCGGCGCCAGCAGACGCAGCAGCCGTCGACGAAGATTGGCCGTCTTGCTGACGTAGGGCTCGGCGGATTCGTCCGCTCCGCGCAAAAGAAAGACGGCAGGCGCGGCGGGGAATTGAGCGAAGAAGTCCGCGGCGTGGTCCGGCGAGAACGGGATGGAATGGGTCAGCGTCACCACAAAGAGCATACCGAGCGCTGCCGTTAGAGGAAAGGCGAACCATGCCACTGAATCCGAATCGATGATAGAGGCATCTAAGCAAGCAATTGTGACAAACTCACATTTAATGTATGCTTTTACGTTTCCGATATGCTCTATTGTCTGTTCTTTCGTGAACTAGTCACGCTTGGAGTTCTCTATGGTTGTTTCGTTTTCGGTCTCTAATTTTCGGTCTTTTGCATCAGAAGAGACTTTTTCACTAGTTGCGAGCAAGCGATTGGCCGGAAGTCATGATGATCATACGGTACCGATTCCCGATTCCAAGGAGAGTGTGCTTCGAACAGCAGTGATCTATGGTGCAAATGGAGCAGGTAAATCCAACCTATTCAAGGCCCTGGGGTATGTGAAAGCGGTTGCTCTACGCCCTCGCGAAAGAAACAGCGGTACAGGGAGAGAACCATTTCGGCTTGACAGCGCAGCAGATCAGGCTTCGTCATTTGATTTGCAGTTCATCGCAGATAACAAGCTTTACCGATTTGGCTTCAAGACGAACGACGTGCGAATAACAGATGAATGGCTTCTGCAAGTCGATGGCGGGCGAGAAAAGCTGTTGTACGATCGAGTCACTGACGAAAACGGACGAGTGACAATTGATGCGCAAGGACTGAAGAATGCGGGTCAAAAATTACAAGCGCTTGCTACAGTGGGTGGTCCTCAAAATCAATCATTTTTGGCTACCGTCTGTGTGACTTTAGATTCGTCTGACTACGGCGAAGATTTGAGCAGGATCGTGTCTTGGTTCCAAGACAGCCTGATATTAATCGCTCCACACGCATCGTTTAAATCGCTCGGACATCTGCTCACTGGTGATTCTGGCTTCAATGAATTCGCCGGCGAGTTCTTGAAGGCTTCCTCGACTGGAGTTGATCATCTAAAAGTCTCGAAGACTGAAATCACGGAAAAAGAACTGCGGAGCCTACTTTCCGAGGATTTGGTCGCAAAAGTTCTTAAAGATCTGAGCAAAAGTGAAGACAATGTCACCGTGGTTCGGCTAGGCGAAGGAAATGAGTTGCTTGTCGAAAAAACAGACGCAAATCACTACTATCGCATTACGATTCAAGCCGCACATCAAAATACAGCGGGGAAGGTAGTTCCCTTGGAGCTATCGGAAGAATCGGATGGAACTCGACGTTTGCTCAATTTGATGCCCGCTTTGCACCACCTGCGAAAGAGCAGCGCAGTTTACTTTATTGACGAGATAGATCGTAGTTTGCACCCGATACTTGTTTGGAAATTTCTGGAGTTTTTCCTCAGATCTTGCCAAGGCGGCCAGCGACAGATTATCGTGACCACGCACGAGTCAAATTTGTTGGACTTGGACTTACTGAGGCGAGACGAGATTTGGTTTGCAGAAAAGGACAATGAGGCCGCCACACGCTTGTACTCCCTTGCGGACTACCAAGTCCGGAAGGACTTGGAAATCCGAAAGCACTACCTACAAGGGCGTTTTGGAGCCGTTCCATTTCTCGGAAATCTTGATCTCTTGCGAATTGAGCATGGTAAGGGGCAATGAGTCTTACTCAGCGCAAAGCTAGGCCTTTAGTTCGTGATGCCGCCAGCCTTCGAGATGATCGTCTCTTTATCGTCGCCTGCGATGATACTTACGCGCCAAAGCAGTATTTTGAGTTCTTCAGAATACCTCGAGTACAGGTTCACATTGTGCCAACGGAATACGGAAAATCTTCTGCAGAACATGTGTTAGCAAGGCTCGAGAACATCGACCATGAAGAGGACGACGAGTTGTGGCTTTTGTTGGACGTTGACCATTATGCAGAAGGCAACCACCTAAAAACCTTCCTTACTGCGTTGACTAAGGCTAGACAACGGGGTGTGAATGTCGCGCTTAGCAAACCCTGTTTTGAACTTTGGCTTCTTTTGCATCATGAAGACGAACCAGCAGTAGTCAACCTAGCGAGTTGCGCCGATGTAGAGGCTACCCTGCGTGCAAAACTGGGCCAATATAACAAAACCAAACTCAAGGAAGAGCACTTCCCCCTCGGATCGGTTTCGGAAGCATGCAGGCGTGCGATCAAACTTGATGAGAGCGTGACGGGTGGCGAGATTCCCAACGGGAACACAAGTAGAGTCTATTTACTCTGGCAATCCATTGCATCAAAAGCTCTGCCGTTGCAGCTTCCGCGCGAACTCAGAACGCTCCTTGATTTGTAATTGAACAAAGCTGCTGCTCATCGCTACCTAAAGTTAGCGCTCTGCACCTTCTGACGGAAGTCAGCGCCTTCCATCTGCACCACGCGGCACATTTCCAGCAGGCGGGAGCGCATGCGTTCAGTGATGCGGTCGCCCAGAGTCTCGCCGCGCGCGGCGTGGCGCGCGGAATCAAAGGCCGAACCGCGCGGAGCCTGCATTTCACCCGGAGGAAGGTTGGGGAAGTTGGTGGTGATGATGGTAGTCTTCTTGTCGTTGTAACGGCTGTTCAGGATGTGGCTTACGGTGTCCCATACCCACTCGCTGGGCTTTACCGCTCCCAGTTCGTCCAGCACCAGCACCTCGGCGTCAAAAATCGGGCGCAGGATTTCCAACTCCGTGGTTTGGACGCTTGCGTTATACGAGTTCTGGATTTCCTTGAGCAACTCGCGATAGTCGCAGAACCGGCAAGGCACGCCCTTACCGCGAATCAACTCTTGCATGATGCCCACGGCCAGATGCGTTTTGCCGGTGCCAATGCTGCCGATGAACAGCAGTCCGGTTTTCTCCACCGGGTACTCTTCAACAAACCTGCCCGCGGCCAGTCTTGCCGCAGCTAACGACCGGTGCGCACCAGAAAAATCCGTAGTGAAGTCTGCGAGCGTGCAATGTTCGTAACGCTTGGGGATATCGGCGAGTTCCAGTAAACGCTGGCTGCGCAGAGCAATGCGGCAATCGCAACGGGCCACGCGATTGGCCTTGCCGGAAAGCTCAACGGACTTCCATCCAGTGCCGCCGCAAAGCGGACATTCAGGGGCGGACTGTTGAGGAAGGGAAGCCATGTTGGATGCGTTACTCACTGCGTTTTATCACCACCCTGAAAATAACATTAATCGGCGGCAGGTAGGCGAGCAATCATGAGCGACGATGTCGCGTTGTACACAAGATACTCACAGGGGATGCCCTTAATCGAATGCACACACCAGTGCCGCGTCTAAGGTTCATGTTGCTTCGCTCCAAACCGCCCGAAGCCATGCCCCAGCGCAAGCATTAGGCACCGGTGGCAAGGGGCTCAGCGCCACCGCGGGCTTCGCCCCCTTTTGAGATCAACAATCGTTCGTCGCCTACACAAAAATATCAAATACGTAATCATGCGCAGCCAGCGCGGCGGCACTCAGGGTTCCGGCCTGCACGCGTTTTACCGCTTCCTCTCGCGTAAGATCGAAGATGGCTTCCAGTAGTTGTGCGCCCTCTTTAACGCTGGCTTGGCCGACGACGAACAGCACGCGCGCGCTGTGCTGTATGTAGTGCGGCGAAAGCAACTGCTTCTTCAGGATCTCCATGATGACGTCGGCCTTGGTGCGGTCAAAACGTCCGGGATCGCCGCGCTTGTCCAGTTCGGCGAAGAAGGCCTGCGTCCACTCGTTGTGGTACGTCCAGAGTTGGTCGAACAGTTCTCGCGTGAATTTTGTTCCGGCCTTCACGTGGTCGGCGTTGGTGGCGGGTTCCACGCCGTCTTCGGTAAGCGCTGGGCG
>Ga0209069_10000298_pt1 | contig 21768 bp, 19 predicted proteins | sample Str013_2_FD_187202 | JGI IMG/M metagenome (GOLD analysis project Ga0209069, IMG submission 187202) | Freshwater sediment microbial communities in response to fracking from Pennsylvania, USA - Straight Creek_MetaG_SC_2013 (SPAdes) (version 2) | ecosystem: Environmental > Aquatic > Freshwater >...
CCGACTGGTTCGAGCGCGAGGCGTTCGATATGTACGGCATCCTGTTCACCGGCCACCCGGACCTGCGCCGCATCCTCACCGACTACGGCTTCAAGGGCTATCCCCTGCGCAAGGATTTCCCGATGAGCGGCTATGTCGAGGTGCGCTACGACGATGAGCAGAAAAAGGTCGTCTACGAGCCGATCAAGCTGACGCAGGAGTTCAGGAAGTTTGATTTTGAGTCGCCCTGGGAGGGGGCTGGGATGCTGCCGGGGGATGAGAAGGCGAAGTAGGCAGCGGTGCGCGGGCAGCGGGCAGCGGGAAGGCAATTTGTGGAAGACAGTAACAAATCCATCCGCTCCTATCGGGACCTGATTGTATGGCAGGACGCGATGGCGTTGGCTGAACTCTGTTACCGGCTCGTCGCGAAATTTCCCAAGGACGAACTTTATGGCATTACTTCGCAGATTCGGCGGGCTGCGGTTTCGGTTCCCAGCAATATTGCGGAAGGTTATGGCCGCGAATCCGCCGGCTCCTATGTGCAATTCCTCAAGACGTCACGCGGGTCGTTGAGAGAGCTTGAGACCCAGCTCATGCTCTGTGAACGAATAGGATTGGCGCAGGCCGAAGACGTAGCTCAAGCCTTGGAGCAGTGCGACTCCGTGGGTAAAAAATTGCACGGGTTGATTGTATCAGTTCAGAGATCCGAAGGCCAAAAACGATGAGAATGTTCTGTAGGTCGCCCGCTGCCCGCTGCCTGCTGCCCGCTGCCCAGTAACTTCCGGCCAAGACAACGGTGCCTTTCCATGCCCACCACCGACATCCGCCAATTCAACATCAACTTCGGCCCGCAGCATCCGGCCGCCCACGGCGTGCTGCGGCTGGTGCTGGAACTCGACGGCGAGGTCGTCACCCGCGTTGACCCCCACATTGGCCTCCTGCATCGCGGCACCGAAAAACTGATCGAGCAGCGCACATATCTGCAAGCGCTCCCCTATTTCGACAGGCTCGACTACGTCGCGCCGATGAACCAGGAGCACGCCTTTTGCCTTGCCATCGAGAAATTGCTGGGCCTGGAAGTGCCGTGCCGCGCCCAGCTGATCCGCGTGCTGTATTCCGAGATCGGCCGGCTGCTCTCGCATCTGCTTAACGTCACCACGCAGGCGCTGGACGTCGGCGCGCTCACCCCGCCGCTCTGGGGCTTTGAGGAGCGCGAAAAGCTGATGGTGTTCTACGAGCGCGCCTCGGGCAGCCGGATGCACGCGGCCTATTTCCGCCCCGGCGGCGTGCACCAGGATTTGCCGCCGAAACTGATCGACGACATCGAGGCGTTCTGCCTCCACCACCCCAAGGTGCTTGACGACATCGAGACGCTGCTGACGGAAAACCGCATCTTCAAGCAGCGCAATGTCGACATCGGCGTCATCAGCCTCAAGGACGCCTTCGCCTGGGGCATGTCGGGCGTCATGGTGCGCGGCTCGGGCGCGGCCTGGGACCTGCGCAAGGCCCAGCCCTACGAATGCTACAGCGAGATGGATTTCGACATCCCAATCGGCAAGAACGGCGACAATTACGACCGCTATCTCATCCGCGTGCTGGAGATGCGCGAGAGCGTCAAGATCATGCGCCAATGCATTGCCAAGCTGCGTGCGCCGGAAGGCCAGGGCCCGCATGTGGCTGACAACAACAAGATCGTGCCGCCCAAGCGCTCCGAGATGAAGACTTCGATGGAGAGCCTGATCCACCACTTCAAGCTCTACACGGAGGGCTTCCATGTCCCCGCCGGCGAGGTCTATGCCGCCGTCGAGGCGCCCAAGGGCGAGTTCGGCGTCTATCTCGTGGCCGACGGCTCCAACAAGCCCTACCGCTGCAAGATCCGCGCGCCGGGCTTTGCCCATCTCCAAGCCATGGACTTCATGAACCGCGGCCACATGCTGGCCGACGTCGCCGCCATCCTCGGCTCGCTCGACATCGTGTTCGGCGAGGTGGACAGGTAGGCTGGCTAAGGGGTTAGGACCTGCCCCAGCGGCACGCCGCGGTCTTCGATCGCCCATGACCAACACTGATTCAGGCTCTGCTGATTCCAGATTTCGGGATCGAAGGTGTTGCCGATTTTCTCGAACATGCGTTTGGCGATGGCTTTGTCGCCGGCGAGGCAGGCGAGCATGGCGTACCGGTTGGCGTTGGTCGCGCCGCCAAACCGTTTGATCCGGTCTTCGATGCCCTGGCGAAGACGAGGCCAGTTTGCCTTGGTTGCCGTGAACAGGTCGCCTTTGGCATGGAGCACATAGAGCCACCAATAGAGGTCGGCATAGTCGCCCTGTCCATTCCCGGCGCGCGAGGATTCCGTCGCTTCGGAGATGAAGGCATCGACCCTCCCAGGATCAAAGCCCCAGGAATTGGCTAGCCAAAGCAACGCCTCAAACTTCAAGGTGAAATAGTCCGGGAACCGTGTTCGTGCGGTTCTGTACAGTCCCAGGATTTCCTCCTCCTTTGCTCCTCGGCGGGCCGCAAAATCGATCCTCAGGCCGTAGTAATAGGGTTCGTCCCTCAGCAAGGGCTCATTTTCGACCAGAAACCGCTCCGCCTCCTTGAAGCCGTTCTCGATTTTGGCCGGCGCCGAGTCGTAGAGCGCTTTGGTTCCAGCGAGTACAGAATTCCCAGCCAATTGACTGAGAGCCAGGGTCTGGTTCTCAAGCAGTGTTCCCATCACGATATGCGCCGCACTGGATTTTGGATAGGCGGAAAGCCAGCGTTTCGCCTTGTCAATTCGCGGGTCGCTCATGTCCCCCGTAATCGGATAGGAAGCAAACGCGCCATAGTAGGCATCGAGGTCAGGCCTTCCCGATGACGTGACAGCGCGACCGTCGCGAAAGCCGTCTGCGAGCCTCTCCAGGTTCCTGAAATCCTCGTTGTCGAAGAGGACCCGGACCGTGGAATAGATCGCCAGAACCTGCTGCCTGTCGTCAAATTGCGGCCTGCCAACATCCGGCGATTGGGCAAATGCATGCTGAGAGGCAAGCGCAAGGGAGATCGCGAAACCGGGAACTTGGAGTAGACGCACAGGAGCGCTCCTTCGGGACGGCACTCTTGAAGCGTACACAGAGACAATTGCTGATTTCAGTGTGTGCGGCGGTATTGGTAAATTTCGCTTAACGCCACCTTACCCATTGTGCCGCCCGTGAGGCTTGTGGAATCCGGGCCGGCGATAGGCGCCCGCCAATACCGTAGCGAAGGCCACTTGTATTCGCCCCTTAAGCCGCCTGCGCCCGCAGCGCGCCGGGCTTTGCCCACCTGCAAGCCATGGACTTCATGAACCGCGGCCACATGCTGGCCGACGTCGCCGCCATCCTCGGCTCGCTCGACATCGTGTTCGGCGAGGTGGACAGGTAGGCCGCCTGCGGGTAGTTTCGCGCGTGGGTTGGCCGACTTAGCTCAGTTGGTAGAGCACCTGATTTGTAATCAGGGGGTCGCAGGTTCAAATCCTGCAGTCGGCACCATCCTGTTTGGCGGCTTGAGGCGCGCGTTCAGCCACCGCGAATGTCCAAGTCTGCACTGACCATCGCCGGCTTGAAACGCCGGCCCTATTCCGCCGCCTCGGCATGGGCGGTGCCCGTCCCGAGCCATGCGCCCTGCATCAGCCTGTCGGCGATGATCCGGCACGAGCTGCCATTGCCGAACGGGTTTGCGCCGGCGATCTCGACCCGTGATTGGCCCGCCAGCAGCGGCAACGCGGCTTTGACGATGGCTGCCTCGCCGGTGCCGACGAGCTGCCCGAACCCGGCTGTCACCACTTCGGGCCGCTCGGTCGATTCGCGGGTAATGAGGATCGGCAGGCCGAAGCTCGGCGCCTCCTCCTGGATGCCGCCGGAATCGGTCACCACCAGCCAGGCCTTGGCCATCAGGTGGACCAGAACGGGGTATTGCAGCGGCTCGATGAGATGGATGTTCGGCCGCCCGCCGAGCAGGGCGTACACCTCGCGCTGGACATCGGGATTGAGATGCACCGGGAACACGATGGAAACGTCCGGCTGCCGGGCGATTGTGTCCAGCGCCCTCAGCACGCGCCGCATCGGCTCGCCGAAATTCTCCCGCCGGTGGCCGGTGACCAGCACGATCTTGCGGTTGAGCGGCAGCCCGGCCAGCTGCGAACTGCGCGGCACATAGCCTGCCGCCACCTGCCTGCGCACATGCAGCAGCGCGTCGATGACGGTATTGCCGGTGATGGTGATGGTGCTGTCCGCGAAGCCCTCGGCGCGCAAATTGGCTGCGGAGGCATCGGTAGGCGGGAAGTGGTGGCTGGCAGCCAGCGCGATGGCGTGGCGGTTGAATTCCTCTGGCCAGGGCGAGCGCAAGTCGCCGGTTCTGAGGCCCGCCTCGACATGGGCAACTGGCACATTGCACAGGAATCCGGCGATCGCGGCTGCGGCGGCGGTGGCCGTATCGCCCTGCACCACCACCCAGTCATACTTGGCGCTGCGCAGCAGCTCGCCGAAAGCGCGGGTCATCGCGCCGAACTTCTCAGCCAGGGTTGGCTGGCCCATCACCTCGGCCTCAAGCCGCTTTGGCGTGATGCCGAACAGCTCGAACAGCCCATCAGCCAGCTCGATATGCTGGCCGGACCAGTAGAGGTCGGCCGCCACGTCAGACCGCTGGGCCAGTGTCACCGCAAGCGGGGCGAGCTTGATGATCTCGGGGCGCGTGCCGAGGGCGATGAGGATACGCATGAACGGCATTCCTGGAACAGCGGGCGGGTGATCAGGTCGGGACGGACTATTTCGTTCTCAGCATGCTTGGGCGGCCTGGCCCGAAGTCGGGCTTGCCCTGCGCAAGGCTGCTCAACGCGCGCCGTAGCGCCTCGCCGAGCGACGGGTTTTCCGGGCGGCTGTTGATGCAGTCCGGCTCGCGGCAGGCCGCAGGCTGTCCGCTAGCAGACAAGCCGCGCGCCCGAAGCCGGGCTGACAGCGGGTCCGGGGTGGCGGCGCCTGCGCGGTCGTTGGCTGCAACTGGGGTCCGTGCACCCTGGGCTGCACCGGTCCGGGCGGCGGCCTTCGCGGGTGGCTGCGCATGTGAGGTTTGCGCCACAAGTGGTCGCGCCGTGCGGGGGTACGCAAGAGTTGCGGCCACCGGCAGAACGGAAGCGGCCGGTTTCCCGGCGCACGAGCCGCAGTCAGCGGGCGCCGCAGCAGGCGTTGGCGCGGCTTCTGCAATCGCGGGGGCTGATGAGGTTGAAGCGGCTGGAACGGACGGTGTGGCCTCCGCCCCGGCAGGCTCTGCCGCAGCCACGGCAAGGGTGGGGGCCACGTTCGTGGACGGAGTGACGGCTGCCAAGGCCGCCGCCGCAGGCTGCGTTCCAGCCGGTTCAAAAGAACTTGACTGGCCCGGGCTCGGCGGCGGCGCAGCCGGCAATGCCGCGGTCGCAGTCCCAGCCTCCGGCAAGCCGGTTTGTGCCGCCCGCAGCTTTTCGAGCTCCAGAGCAGCCAAGGTCTGGCGGACCCGCTGATTTTCAGCCTCGGCCTTGGCGAGTTGCAACGCGGCCTGGATATTGGCGATTTCGGCCAGGTTGGCGAGATCGTCCTTGACCACTGCGGTCAACTGTTGCCGCAACATCGCCAGCGGTGGGTTGTTGCCGAAGCCCGGAAGCGCTGACTTGAGGTCCGGGCGGTCCTTGGCAAGCGTATCGAGCAGGGCCTGGTCGAGCGGCGGCAGCGATGACACATCCTTGATTTCGGATGGCCGGTTGCGCCAGTCGGCGGCAAACCAGGCGCCACCGGCCACGCCGGTTACGATCATGAGAGCGGCCAGCGGGCCAAGGCGGCCAACGGAAAGGCGCCGGTATCTCATCTTGAAACTCCAACGGCACTGGCAGTCCGGGATTGCGGGATCCGATGGGGATGCGGTTCGGGCGCGGCCGGTTCGCCGCCAAAGTCGTCAGGCAGTTCGTGCTGGGTCTTGCTCCAGGCCACCGGGCGCGTGGCGAACCGCGACGGGCCGAGGAACAACCGCCTGGCCCTCAGCACCGCCACCGCATTGACCACGATCCCCACCAGCCAGCGCACGGCGACCCACAAGGGGTCATACCGGCCGTGCACTTCCTTGAAGGCGCATACCCGCGTCCACAGCCGCCAGGCGATGGCCATGCTGTTGAGGTAGATGATGAAGGAAAACGGCGCCCAGAAATAATCGGGCACCTCGGTGCCATCGAAGCTCGCGAACAGGAACGCCAGCATCAGCACCGCCGAAACCGCCGGCAGCAGGTTGGCGACCACACCCTTGCGGTCACGAAAGAAGAAGTACACGTCCCAGGCATTGCCGCGCCAGCCCAGCTTGCGCGTGGCCTCGAAGGCGATGCCGTAGGTCCAGCGGGTCTTCTGCTTGATGGAGGCCCAGAAGTGCCGGAGAAAGTATTCGCGGGTGGCCACGATGGCCTCAGCGTGCACGCCCGATGGCGTGTCCTGCTGAACGGCCGCGAACGTGCTCTTGAAGCCGGCCCGGTGCGCCTCGACGCCAAGGATGTAGTCCTCGGTGACGCAGCCGGGCATGAGCACTTGGCCGCGATGGGCCAGCATGTGGCAGATCAGCCGGCGCGACAAGCAGGTGCCGACGCAGGTGCCGACGCCCGCCGAGGGGATGCTGGCCCCGACCGAGTCCCGCACCAGCATTTCACCGGTGTGGCGTTCGGCGAACTCCTCAATGTAGGTGCCCGCAACCAGCGAGCGCCCGCCTGCTTCCAGCGAGAACACCGGGATCTGGATGAAGTCGAACCCGGCCGAAAACGCGGCATAGACCAGAAGCGAGCGGGGGTCGATCACGTCCTCGCTGTCATGCAGCACGACCAGGTCGGGCCCATGCGCGGGTTGGGCATAGACCTGGGCGAACATCTCATTGAGCATCTGCCGCTTGGACGTCGGGCCGTCCAGCGTGTTGACGATGACTTCGACACTGCCGGGATGGGCGGCGGCGAGCGCCTCGGCGACCTGTCTTGTCTCTGTGTCGTTGGGATAGACGCCGAGATACAGTGTCAACGGACGATAGCGCAGCCGCGCCAGATTGCCCGCGACCATCCGGCCGAGAACGTCATATTCGTGCCAGTTGGCGACAAAGATGCCGAACGACCGGCGGCAGTTCCGGCGCGCGCACGGGCAGTTGCGCCAGCGGGTCCGCAGGCTGGCGGCGGCCAATGCGCAGCGCCAGTAGGTCGATGAACAGGTCGTCAAGCGACGAGACCGAGATCAGAATCCCGGCTGTCAGCATGGCGTAAAGGAGGACGGTATTGTACATGCGTTCCTGGTCGTCCAGATGGTTGGGTCAGGCGGTTGCCTTCCCCTCGACCGGCGTCAGTCCGGATCGTCAAATCCACCCATCGCTGCTCTCAGGGGCTGGCGCCTCCCGGCGCCGCGGCACCGCTGAAGCGGGTTGCAGGGGCCGTGCCAACGCCCTCGAACTCCGCAAGACTTGGAAATACATAGCCAAGCTGCTTGAGGCCCTTGATCAGCTTTTGCAGCTCTGAGGTGTCGCCGTAGTAGCGGCCGACCGCTCCGCGCTGCTCGCCAGCGAAGATGAAGGGATGGAAGAAGAACCCGGCCCAGTAGTCCCGGACCACCAGATTGCGCCGTGCGTCGGCCAGCATGAGGCCTACGGAGTGCGTCTGCGCCAGGGCGTCGCCGGTCGGCTTGGCCGGAATTTCGATATAGCCGAGCGTATCGGGCACGATTCCCTGGCCATAGGCATCGCGGTAGATTTCGTATGGGAAGAGCTGTTCGATGCCGATCTCCGACTTCCGGTCCACCCCTTCCCAGGTCTGGCCGCCAAGCTGGTCGAGCGTACCCTGATCGAGGGCTGGTTGTTTGGCCCTGGCGTCAGGCTCAACGGCGCGCAGCGTGAATTCTGCCTTGAACGAACTGGCAAAGTAGCGTGCGCGGCCAAGCGACCATGGGAACAACTTGCCAGCGACCCGGTTGGCCGAGGCCGAGGCCGCATAATGCGGCGTGAGCCAATAGCGCGCCCCCGCATGGTAGGATTGGATGACCGGCAGCCCCGGCCGCAGGTAGTCCAGCCAGAAGGCGGGATCATCCTGCGGGAAGGGATTGTCTTTCGGCACGTCCCAGAACTCGAAATCCTCGCCGCTGACAGCGGAATAGGGGTTCTTGTAGTCGCCATGCTGATGCGTGACGCCATGCCAGATGATGGCGTTGCGCGGGTGCCTTGCGACCTCCTGGAGCACGCTGTTGAGGGCGGCATCCTGGTTGACGGGCACCGGCGTAACCTTCTGGCCCTGGCCATAGGCGTTGAACGGATCAACAAACAGCGGGATCAGCGAGATGTTGGCGGGAACCTGCTCCTTGCGCAGCGTCGCCAGGCTTGTCGCCAGCAGTGGCAGCTCGAAGTAGCTGTGCACATCCTCGACCCGGACAATCGCCAGATGCTGGGGGTGCTGCGGCTGTTCATCGAGCACGTCGAACAGCACGTCCGCGACCGCCATGTAGCGATCCCGGGCGTTCATGAAGTAGAAGGGGATGTCTCCGGCAAGGAACTTGTTTCCGCCTCGCAGCATATAGGGGCTGGATTTGTTCTCGCGGGTGTTGAGGGCGGTGGCGATCACATGCTCGCGGGCGCTCGGGCCGTAAGCTCAGTCCACCAGTCCGTCGCCTTGGCCACGAGTTTGCCCCCTCGCCTTCGCCGCCGTTTCATGGCACCAAACCGGCATGACGTTCGAAACTCGGCATAGGTTCAACATCGCACCCATGATGGATTGGACGGACCGGCACTGCCGCGTCTTCCACCGCCTGCTGACGGCGCGTGCGCGGCTTTATACGGAGATGGTGACGACTGGCGCGGTCATTCTCGGCAAGCGCGAGCGGCTGCTGGGGTTCGACCCCACCGAACATCCGGTGGCGCTGCAACTGGGAGGCTCCGATCCGGACGATCTTGCCCGCGCCGCCGAGATCGGCGCGGGGTTCGGCTATGACGAGATCAACCTCAATTGCGGTTGCCCGTCGGATAGGGTGCAGGACGGCCGCTTCGGCGCCTGCCTTATGGCCGAGCCGGAGCTGGTCGCGCGGGGCGTCGCGGCGATGCGGGCGGCGGTGAATGTTCCGGTCACGGTCAAATGCAGGATCGGCATCGACGACCAGGACGCCGAGGCCGATTTCACCCGCTTTGTCGAGACCGTGGCGGCGGCGGGCTGCACGACGTTCATCGTTCATGCCCGCAAGGCTTGGCTTCAGGGGCTCTCGCCGAAGGAGAACCGCGACGTGCCACCGCTCGACTATCACCGCGTGTTCCGGCTTAAGGCGGCGCATCCCGGGTTGACCATCGTGCTCAATGGCGGCATAGGCACGCTGGAAGAGGCGGCCGCGCATCTGGCCCATGTGGAAGGCGTGATGCTGGGGCGGGCGGCCTACCAGACGCCGTATCTGCTGGCGGAGGTGGACCGGCGGCTGTTCGATCCGTCAGCGCCAGTGCCAACGCGCGCCGGCGTGATGGTTGGTTTTGCGCGGTATGCTGAGCGCAAGCTGGCCGAGAGCGTGCGGTTGAGTTCCATGACGCGCCATATCCTCGGCCTCTACCACGCGCAGCCGGGCGGCCGGCTGTTCCGCCGCGTGCTGGCGGAAAAGGCCGTGCGGCCTGGTGCGGGGCTGGAGGTGCTGGAAGAGGCGATGGAACAAGTGGAGGGGCCGGTGGCGGATGGTTACGCGCGGAATGCGCGCTCGGAACTGGCGGATGCCTGATGGACGCCTTGACAGGCATGGGCCGTCCCCTCACCCACCGCGCCGTTCTCGCAGTCTCGTTCCCAATCATCCTCTCCAACATCACCACGCCGCTGCCGGAACCATCACCGGCCCACAACAACGCCGCCAGCGTCCGCGCCCAGGTTGCTCAATTCGGGCTTGCCGAAGTTGTTGACACCATCGAACGCTGTGGCAGCATGATGGCTGGCGACTGGCAGCCGGAAGCGCCCGCGCGCATCAAGAAGGCCGCCAGGCGCGCCGCGAAAGAGGAAGCTGCCCGATGGCCCTCACCGACACCGACGCCAAGTTCCTGCGCTTGGCCTATGACGAGGCCAAGGCCGGGTATGACGAGGGCGGCTGCCCCATCGGCAGCGTGATCGCGGAAGGCGAGCGGCTGATCTCGCGCGGGCGCAACCAGCGCGTTCAGGGCGGCGACCCGATAGCCCATGGCGAGATGGATGCGCTGCGCAAGGCGGGGCGGCAGAAGAGCTACCGCCGGATGACGCTCTACACCTCGCTCAGCCCCTGCATGATGTGTACGGGGACGATCATCCAGTTCGGCATCCCCCGCGTGATCATCGGCGAGAACCGCAATTTCGGCGGCAACGAGGCGCTGCTTCGTGAGCGCGGCGTGGAGGTGATCATAGCGGATGATCCCGATTGCGTGGCGCTGATGGCCCGGTTCATCAAGGAAAGGCCCGCGCTGTGGAACGAGGATATTTCGGAGGAGTAGAGCGCAATAGGCTTACGTCACGCCGTATTGCGCCGTTTGGCGCGGCGCAATACGGCCGAAGTGGCCTGTTGCGCCCTTACAGCACCCGCCGCCCCGCCAGATTCCGCATCAAATCCGCAATCCCGAAGGTCCACGGCTCGCACTCCGTACTCAGCCGCACCCGGTTGGTCAGCGCGCCGAGCCGCTCGTTGGATACCGTCACCATGTCGCCGATATGATGCGTAAAACCCTTGCCGGGCGCATCACGGTCGTCCGTGGGCGCGTACATGGTGCCGCAGAACAGCACCGCGCCGTCGGGATACTGATGATGGGCCCCGAGCATCTGCGCGGCCAGGTCCGCCGGGTCGCGGCTGATGAGCGCCATCGACGAACCGCCCTCCAGTTTGAAGCCATCCGGCCCCTCCACCTCCAGCGTGATCTGCGACTTGCGCACGTCGTCGAGGCTGAAATGCTCGTCAAATAGCCGGATGAACGGCCCGAGCGCACACGAAGCGTTGTTGTCCTTGGCCTTGCCCAAAAGCAGCGCCGAGCGGCCCTCGACATCGCGCAGGTTGACGTCATTGCCCAGGGTCGCGCCGGCGATCTTGCCGGCCGATGACACAACGATCACCACCTCGGGCTCGGGATTGTTCCACTTGGAAATTGGGTGCAGCCCCACATCCATGCCCGTGCCAACCGCAGCAAGCACTGGGGCCTTGGTGAAGATCTCGGCGTCGGGGCCGATGCCGACTTCGAGATATTGCGACCAGGCGCCCTTGGCTTGCAGCATCGCCTTCAGCCGCATGGCGTCAGGCCCGCCGGGTTTGACCTTGGACAGATCATCGCCCACCAGCGCCGTCACCTCGCCGCGCAGGGCCTTGGCGCGGGAGGCATCGCCGCGCGCCTGCTCCTCGATCACCCGCTCGATCATGCTGACCGCGAAGGTGACGCCGGCGGCCTTGATGGCCTGGAGGTCGATCGGCGCGAGCAGCCACGGCTTGCTGGGGTCGCGCGTGTCAGGCGGCGTGTTCGCGAGGATGGCGTCAAGCGTGCCGATGGGCGTGCTGTTGGCGTAGGCGAGGGCCGCGGCGGGATCGGCTGCCTCGCACAAGTCGCGGATGGTGGGGTATGACGCGGTGATGTCGTGCAGCGCGGCGCCGCGCACGGCAACGACAGCCGGCCCCTGGCCGGGCAGGTAGGCCCGCCCGGCGAGTGTGGCGCGGGCGTGGTCGGCGGGGAGCGGGGAACGGATGAACATTGGGTGGCCTGTGACAGCTTGGGTGTTGCCCAACACTGCACCCGGCGTGATCCAACTCACAACGCCTGAAATTGCGGCCGAATCACCCTGCTGGCGACATTGTGGCGCGGCGGGTTCGGGGCGGTGGAATGGCTCTCACTACGCGAATCTGTCAGCGTGACCGCCTGAGTCGGCGGAAACTGCGGTAACGGGCGGACATGCTTATGGTCATGCGAATTGATTTTCTGGCCTGGCACAGCGCCCGGCCCCTGGCCTTGCCCGAAGTCGAGGCGCGGATCGCGGCTGTGGAGGGTTTTTACCCGCACACCCATTTCACGAGGTCGATGAAGTTCGGCGCCAAGGGGCATACCGGCCTCGTCGTCTGGCTGCCGAAGTCGGAGAATCTTGCCGAGCTCGCTGGGCCAGCCGGCGACGCCGTTGCCTACGCCTCGCATCTCCCCTTTGGAATCTCCCAATTCACACCGTTGAGGGGCATGTGCAAGGCGGCTGACATCCTGGCCCTGCACGAGCGGGTCAAATCCGCGCCTGAACTGATGACCAAACTGGGTACACCGCTCAACCTAGTCCACCTTTCATCCAGCGGCGGCCTCTATCTCAACAATGATTTCCGGGGGCTCGCCGAAGTTTTCCACCACGCTGGCAAGGGCCTGCATGTCTGGTCCAACCGGCTGTCCATGCCGCTGGTGTTTGCGCTTGAGGCGCCGCAGGAATCGGTGGTCGCAGCGCAACTGCGCGCGGTCTTCTCGTACTATCCGCGCACCCACACGCCCTTCTCCAACGTCTCGCGCGTGGATGGCGGCACGGCGGTGTTTGCCGGTGACTGGCCAGCCGAACCCTTGATCAACCGCCGCAAGCTGCTGCTGGAAATGCTGGCTTCTGCTTCGGCCCAGCAAGGCGCGCCGGTCGACTATGCCGAATGTGGCAATCGCGCGGGCCAGATGATGGGCGAAATCGCATCATTCTGGTCTGGTCCCATGCGTAGCGGTTTGACCGGGGGGCGTGATTCGCGGGCCATCCTGGCATTCCTGATCGCGGGCGGCATTGCGGACAAGGTGCCGCTGATGACCACCAAAATTCTCAAGCAGGACTATGAGCCGGCTGCGGCCCTGATCGCGGCCTGCAAGCGGGAGGGCCACAACGTCACCTGGGACCTTCAGGAGCGCACGGCTTCGTCTTATTCGGCCACCAACCGCGACCAGGCGTGGGAAGATTTTCCCGCCGGGCGCTATTCGACGCCGGTGCTGGAGGCGACCCTTAAGGGCCTGATGTCGTGGGCGAGGCACGGAGCCCGGCCCGATGGCTCGGAGCGGCACGTTTATCAGGCCAATCCGCTTCTCGACCGGATGGTGTTCCAGTTCCACCGGCTCGACGGCCAGACGATGCCCATCGGCTATTTCACCGCTCCATCGGTTGAGCGGCCCGACCAGGTCAAGAACCTGCTGCTCGGCGGCCAGTCCGGAGAGGTCTTGCGTGCGTCGGGTTACACCCGCGAAAGCATCGGCAAAGGCGTTGAGGATTGGCTGCGGCGGCGCACGAAGCAGCAGTTCCGGCTCAACCTGCCGGCCGACGCCAAGCGTGAGCGCATCGCCCCGTATACGCAGGAGGCGCTGCTGCACGCCCATGCCGAGTGGATGCAATACATCGAGGAGGCCCGGTCGGCGGGAATCAACGGTTTCCATCAGCTCGACTACATGAACGTCGCGGGCAAGCAATCCCGGCGCATTGATGTGCCAAAGCAACTCTTGCTGGTCTGTCCGCTGTCGCACCCATTCCTGCTTGCCGAGAGCTACAAGCTGACGCCGGAGCAGCGCACTGGCAACGAGTTCCACATCGAGCTGATCAAGGCGGTGGCGCCCTATCTTCTCGAAGCGCCGTTTTCGTTCCAGCTTCCCAAGGAGACGGCCGATCTGCGGCTTGATCTCACCGGCAAACCCCAATTCTGGGACCAGGATGCGGTGCCCGGCTTTGCACAGATCATCAAGGACAGCTGGCGCTGGTCCGACACATTTGTCGAAGGTGCGATCAAGGCCGAATTCGGCAAGGACGGCACGCCGGAACTCAATCCGTACCAGCGCGATACCATCGGCGGCTATCTGCTCTGGCGCGCTGGCCAGGGCGCCTACAGCCAGGTTCTGTCTGCGTATATTGCCTCACAACGCAAGGCTTTGGCCGCCAAAGCGGCTGCTTGACAGGTCAGGCGGCGGCAGCCTGCGAGCCCAGCTTGACCGCTTCGCGCACCTTGGCCGGTGACAACAGGCCCCGGTAGAGCGCGCCGAGCTTTTCGGCCTGGCGGTGCCAGCCATAGGCTTGGCGCAGGCGCGCCAGCGCCTCGGCGGACAAGCGATGGGCCGCCGGATTGCCAGCGACGCGCGCCATGGCGGCGCGGCAGGCGGCAGCGTCCCCGCTCGGATAGATGACGCCGAGGCTGTGCTCCGTCACGAACCGCGCCGATTCCTGCGCATCGGAATTGATGATCGGCAGGCCGGCGAACGCCATCTCGAACAGCTTGTTGGGCATGGCGTACTGATACGACAGCGTCACCGGGATCAGCGGGTTGAGGCCGAAATCGGCGCCCGAGATGTAGTCCACGACCTGCTCGGGCGGCACGGGCGGGAGCAGCGCGAAGCGATCGGCAACGCCGAGTTTCCGTGCCAGCGCGAGCAGGGACGGCGTGTAAGCCGCATTGGTGGGGCCGACTGCTGCGATGAACACGTCCAGCTGGCCGGCAAGGGCCTCAAGCAGCGTCTCGATGCCCCGGTTGATGGTGACGAGCCCGACATAGACGCCGAGCTTCATGTGCGCGGGCACGCGGGCGTCCGAGCGGATCGAGGTGCGCGTTGGCACTGGCGCGTTGGCGGGCTGGGGTTCAATCGAAGGGGCGTTGAACAGCACGACCGGGCGGGCAATGCCGTATTCATCTCGCAGATGATCGGCAATCGGCTCGCAGACTGTGATGACGGCAGCGGCGCGGCGGATGGCGCGGGATTCGATCCAGCCATAATACCGCTTCAATATTGGCGGCAGCGGCGGATTGCGGTGGACTTCGAGTTCGTGCGAGTCATAGACGAGCTTGGCGCCAGCTGCGCCAGCGGCCACCAGCCCGGCGGGCAGGCAGAACAGATCGTGGGCGTGCACGACATCGGGCCGGAATGCCGTCACGGCGGGTGCGAAAGCCCGGGCGGCGCGCTCGAATTTGGTGAAATTCTGGAAGCGCTTGCGCAGTGCGGGCAGCGGGTTGGGCTTCATGCGCCAGAGGGCGCGGGCCGCCGATCTGGCCGCCCGCCAGGCCCGGCGCAATTCGGTGCGCGACCGTTCGCGCAGGCGGATGAGAAGAGGCGCCTCGCCTGGTCCCCAGACCGGCTGCTCGATCACTTCCAAGGCTGATGCAGCCTCCAGTGCTGCGGTTGGTTTGGCTTTGGGCCGGCCCAGCGGAAGCCGCTGATAAGTCACAGATTTGATGGTCGCGAGGTCGGGCACGCCTTCCCTGGCGGCGCAGAACACCCGGACCTCGTGGCCCAGCTGCGCAAGCGCTTCGGCCTCCTTGATCACCCGGTAGTCAGGGTTGCAAGGATTGCCAACGATCATCGCAATGCGCGCCATGAAATGCCCCCCGTCTGCTCAAGGGGAGGCTGGGGCAGAATCAGTTAACGAAACCTTTATTGCGGCAGCTTACGCCTACATTGTCGCGCCGATCTGCCAGGGCACGAACTCGTTGTCACCGTAGCCAAGCTCCTCGGATTTCGTGCGCTTGCCTGATGCGACTTGCAGCATCAAGTCGAAGATCTGCTGGCCCTTGTCAGCGAGGCTCACCCCCTCGAGTACGTCGCCGCAGTTGATGTCCATGTCGTCCTTCATCTGCTCAAAGATATAAGAGTTGGTGGCGAGCTTGAACGACGGCGTGGGCTTGCAGCCATAGGCCGAGCCGCGGCCGGTGGTGAAGGCCAGCACGTTGGCGCCGCCCGCCACCTGGCCGGTGGCCGACACCGGGTCGTAGCCGGGCGTGTCCATGAAAACGAAGCCCTTGGCGGTGACAGGATCGGCATAGTTGTACACCGCCGTCATGGTCGTTGTGCCGCCCTTGGCCGCCGCGCCGAGCGATTTTTCGAGGATGGTCGAAAGCCCTCCCAGCTTGTTCCCCGGCGACGGATTGTTGTTCATTTCCATGTTGTTGCGCTTGGTGTAATCCTCCCACCAATGAATGATGTCCACCAGCTTTTCACCCACGGCGCGGCTGGCGGCGCGGCGCGTGAGCAGGTGCTCTGCGCCATAGATTTCCGGCGTTTCGGACAGGATGGCGGTGCCGCCATGCTTGACCAGGACGTCCACGGCATGACCGAGCGCCGGGTTGGCGGTGATGCCGGAATAGCCGTCCGATCCGCCGCATTGCAGCGCCAGCACGATCTCTGACGCTGGCACAGTCTCGCGCTTGACGGCGTTGACCTTTGGCAGCATGGCCCTCACCGCCTCGACACCCGCCGCCACGGTCTTTCTCGTTCCGCCTGTCTCCTGGATGGTCATGCTGCGGAACAGGTCGTTCTCCACCACCCCATAGGCCGCCTTGAACCTGGGGATCTGGAAGCCCTCGCAACCCAGCCCAACCATGATCACGCCGCCCATGTTGGGGTTGGTGGCATAGCCCCAGGTGGTCTTCTTCAGCGTGTCGAAAATGACGCCGCGATAGTCGATGACGCAGCCATTGGCCTGCTTGAGCGCGATGATGCCGTCGATGTTGGGGTAGTCGTTGAGGATGCCCGAGCGCTCGATATCCTTGACGATGAAACCGGCCACGGTTGTCGAGCAATTCACGCTGGTCAGCACGCCGACATAATTCCGCGTGCCAACCTTGCCGTTGGCGCGGCGGTAGCCCTCGAACGTGGCCTGCTGCTCGACTGGCAGCACCGCCTCGGTCCGCGCGTCCTGCGCGAACGCATAGTCATGGCTGAGTTCGCCCATGCCGATATTGTGCTCATGCACCCAATCTCCTGGCGCAATGGCTGCCTTGGCAAAGCCGATGATCTGGCCGAATTTGAGCACCGGCGCGCCCGCCGCCATCGCCGCCGCCGCCATCTTGTGGCCCTTGGGTACGCGCGCCCGGGCCGTGATGCCGGCGCTGACAGCGCCCACCTCGATCTGATCTATGGCCACCACCACAGTGTCGGCGGCGTTGAGGCGGATGCTGCGGGAGGCTTGCTGGGTCATGGGGTCCGGCTTCAAGCGGTTGCTATTGCGTTGCGCCATCCTAACATGCCGCGCCCGTGTCCAGACAAGGCGCTTGTCCCCCGCCGCCAATCAGCGGGCGGGCTTGCAAGCGGACGGATACACCCGTAAAGACGCCAAGGCGCACGGGTGAGACGCAACAAACACAACCCGGCCTTTAGGGGATGCCTGAATGCTGAAAAACCTGAGCCCGCTCCTGGGCCCCGATCTGCTGTATACGTTGCGCGCCATGGGCCATGGCGATGAGATCGCCATTGTCGATGGCAACTACCCGGCTGACAATGCCGGCCCCGAGCGGATCATCCGGGCCGATGGCATCGACGCCTCGCGGATGCTTGAGGCGATCCTGTCGGTCATGCCGCTGGACGACTTCGTGCCCATCTGCGCCATGCGCCCCCAGGTCCCCGGCAAGCCTGACCACCTGGAGCCGGTGATGGTGGAACTCGCCGGGATCATCGAGCGGCACGAGCCCAAGGTGAAGCTGACCGGCCTGGAGCCTGCCGCGTTCTATGACCGGGTGCGCCGGGCCTATGCCGTGGTCGGCACCAGCGAGCGGCGGCTGTATGGCAATGTTGTCTTGCGCAAGGGCGTGGTGCGGCCGGGCGAAGGACCGGAGTGAGGGCGGGCCGCGCAGCTCATCCTGCCGCGGCGCCCGCCCGCACACGCTGCGTGCACGTTGCTTCGCGCAGCATCCGCCCGGTTGCCTCTGCGTAGGCGGGCCGGGTGGCCGGGGCGCTGATGACCACCAGGCCCGTGCGGTCGGCCACAGGCACCACAGTCGTTGACGAGCCGTCGCGCACAATCGGCAGCGGCGAGCCGGCCCCTCCTGTCTCCCTGGCGGTCAGTACAAGTTCAATTTCCCGCCGCTCCAGGTCCGCGCCGGACAGGGCATAGACATTGGCGCCCCGCGCGCCAAAGACCGCAACCATCCAGTCATCGCCGCCGAGCGTGAGGTTGATGGCGACGGGGCCCTTGCGCAGGTCAAACCGGCAGACGGCATAGCGCTCGGCCGGGGACAGGAATGGCAGGGGCTGATGGTCCGGCGTCACGGGATCGAGCACCGCCATCCGGTTCACCGCCGCCATTGCGGACAGCGTGGCCAGGGCGCGGTTGGGCGCGAAATGCGCCAGCGCCAGCACCGCGCCGATGTGCAGCAGCAGGCCGGCCAGCACGGCGGCTGCCAGCCAGAGCAGGTTGGGACGCAGCCTGAGCATCCAGCGCAATGGCCACATCATCGGCAACCAGTCCTTTCGATCCTGAACAGGGCCGGAGCCTTGGCGGCGGACGATTTGAGCGCCAGGGCCTGCTTCATGCCGTAGACTGTCAGCACAAGCTGCATCCGCGCGGCGCCGCTGGTGTTCAGCCAGTTGCCGGGGCTGGCGGATTGGGCGAGCGCGATGCTGAAGCCGCCGCCAGGCTGAGGCAGCGCGGTGTCGGAGGCGATGGCGGAGGCGCCGGCTCCTGCCTCGAGCAGGCCGCCGTTGAGGTCGTAGGCCGCGAGCGTCCAGCGGCGGCCCGCCGGGGCGACGCCGCTGACGGTGTAGTCGCAATCGGAAAACAGCGGTTCGCCAGTGGAATCGCGGCTGGCGGTGAAATAGACGGCGGCAGCCGCGCTCAATGGCAGCCAGCCGGCGCGGCTGAAATGGGCTTGCGTGTAGGGGTCGGCGTCGGGCGAGCCGGCAAGCGTCCAGCGCGCCCAGGGCCCGTCGCGCTCCACCGTCAGCCGGGTGCCCGCCTCGGTCATGTACCAGGCCGACACCAGGCCGATGGCGGCGGCGATTGATCCGTAAGCGGCCAACGCAATGGTGCGGCCGGCGAACCGGGCCGCCAGCCGGCGGAGCGCGCGCATCGGCAGCGAGTCGAGGCGGCGGAAAAGCCGGAAGGGTGTTTGCGGATGGTGCGGTGGCAGATGGATCGCCGGCGCGGGCGGCGGCGATGTCGTGGCGGCCGGGCTCGTGCGGGGCAGCGGCAGCGGCGCCGAGCGCAGATCGCGCAGCCGGGCCGTGGATTGGGCGCGGGTTTTCAAGGCGCGGCCTTGAGGCCGGCGGCGGCGGCGAGAACCGGCGCACCCGGAGTATCCAGCCCGGCCTTGCGGTCGGCGGCGGGGGCCTGCCTGCCTGCTTTCTGCATGGCGTCGGCCAGTTCCTTCAGCGCCGATTTCAACTTGTCGGGCACGTTGGCGGTCGAGCCGTTCTGGCGGGCGGCGAGGCTTGGATCGGCGGCCTGGGCGGCGCGCAACTGCTCCATGGCGGCGACCTGGGCGGGGTTGAGCGGCAAGCCGAGCAGCTGCGGGATGTCCGGGCTCGTGTGGATTCCCGTCATGTAAGTCTTCCACATCGGGGCGCTGCTTTGCCCCCCGAAAATACCATGCATAACCTTGTTATCGTCGTTTCCAATCCATATTCCGGTGACATATTTCCCGGTTCCCCCCACAAACCACGCATCCCGGTGCGAGGACGTGGTCCCGGTCTTGCCGATCGCCGTGGTAAATTCGAGGTCCGACCCCGCCGCCGTGCCTTCGGTAAGTACTCGCCGCAGCATCTGGTTAAGGGAGACAATCGACTTCGGCTTGAACACCTGTTCGGGTTGCGAGCCATCCTTGTCGTGCGAGTAGAGCAGGTTGCCCTTGGTGTCGCGGATGTCGAGGATGGCGTAGGGGTGCACCGACTTGCCGCCATTGATGAAGACAGCATAGCCGCCCACATGCTCCAGCAGCGTCACCCCGCCATCGCCAAGCGCCATGGTGCAGCTCTCGATCTGCTGCGTCACATGCAGCTTCTCCAGCGTCTCGTTGACGTGCTTGCGGCCGACCGCATCGAGCACCCGCACCGCCACCGTGTTGATCGACTTGGCCAGCGCGATGCCGAGGTTCGGCCGTCCGTAGCCGCCGGAATCATTGTGCACCACATGGCCGTTGTGGCAGACGTAGCCGCCGTCCGAGACGACGGTTTCAGGCGTGTACCCCAGAAGTTCCGCCGCCGTCAGGTACACATAGGGCTTGAACGACGACCCCGGCTGCCGCTTGGCCTGGGTCGCCCGGTTGAAGGTGCCGTCGCCATAGTCCACCCCGCCGACAATCGCCTTGACCGCCCCGTCGCCCTCCAGCGTCACCAGCGCCGACTGCTTGGCCCCCCAGGCCGGGCCATTGTCGCGGATGGCGTTGCTCACCACCTGCTGCGCCAGCTTCTGGGCGTTGACGTCGATCGCCACCCGCGCCGTCAGCACGCTGCCGGTGCGCCCCTGCATGGCGCGGCCCACCTCGTCGAAGGCCCAGTCGAGATACCAGTCCGGGCTTTCGGGCTGTGTGCTGAGCACCGGGGTGGCGGGATGGATGCGCGCGTCATGCACCTGCGCCTCGGTCATGAAGCCGGCATCGACCAGGTTGCTCAGCACGTCGTCGGCGCGCTTGCGGGCGGCGGCGAGGTTGGCGTGCGGGGCATATTTGGTTGGCGCCTTGAACAGGCCGGCCAGCATCGCCCCTTCCGCAACCGTCACATGCCGGATCGACTTGCCAAAGTAGAACTGCGCCGCCGCCTCCGCCCCGAACGCGCCGCCGCCCATATAGGCGCGCTCGAGATAGAGCTTGAGGATGTCGTGCTTGGTATAATGCGCCTCCAGCCAGACGGCGAGGAACGCCTCCGTGATCTTGCGCTGGAGCGACTTCTCCGAGCTCAGAAACACGTTCTTGGCCAGCTGCTGGGTCAGCGTCGAGCCGCCCTGGCGGGCCTCGCTCTGGCGCGCGTCCTCCAGGATGGCGCGGGCCGTGCCCACGATGTCGACGCCAAAATGTTCGAAAAACCGCCGGTCCTCGGTCGCCAGCAGCGCCTTGACGAAATGGTCCGGCATCTCCTCCAGCGGCACCGCGTCCGAGCGCAGGATGCCGCGCTTGCCAAGCTCGTTGCCATCGGCGTCGGTGAAGGTGACGGCGTATTTGCTGTAGGCCAGGATGTCGCCCTTGGCGATGACGTCGAAGGCCGGCTGGGCCAGCCCAAGCATCAGCGCGATGCCGATGGTCCCGAGCGACAGCACCTCCGAGGCCAGCTCATTGGCCAGCCGGGGCAGGCCGCCAAGATTGAACCGCTGGTTGAAGGCGGTGAGGTCGGCCCAGCGATCCTTGATCGCCTCCCATGAGCCGAACAGCGACGAATCGATCCACGAATCAACGGCAAGCCAGTCGATGCGCTTGCGGCCCCGGTCGCGGTTGAATAGCCAGTCGCTCATAACCTGCCGCTCAAAGCCTTGCTGCCGCCGCCTGCGCCTGTGCGCCGAAGGGCCCTATCGCCGGACCGCCGCGGCTGCCAGAATGCGCGCCGCCGCAGCCCGATGGAATCCCTTCATGTATACCGAAAACGGCCAATTTTGGAGACGCAAATCGCTGGCGCAAATGAGCGCAGCGGAGTGGGAGAGCCTGTGTGACGGCTGCGGGCGCTGCTGCATGGTCAAGCTGGAGGACGAGGACACCGGCGAGCTGCACCAGACCCGGCTGGCCTGCCAGCTGCTCGACTGCGGCTCCTGCCGCTGCCGCGACTACGGCAACCGCCACGCCACGGTGCCTGATTGCGTGGTTTTGAATGCGCAGAACATAACCGAACTGCGCTGGATGCCGCCGACCTGCGCCTACCGCTTGGTGGCCGAGGGCAAGGACCTTTTCTGGTGGCACCCCCTGGTGTCCGGCTCGCCCGAAACGGTCCACGAAGCGGGCGTGTCGGTCCGCGGCTTCGCGCGGTCCGAGACTGGGATCGAGGAGCAGAATTACTGGCGGTATATTGTGAAGATGTGAGTAGTTGTTGAGTGAAACGGATGACGGTCGAAGTAATTTCTGAGCATAGACAGATTTGTTGTTGACAGCGCGACGCTGTTCGGCTATGTTT
>Ga0209069_10000299_pt1 | contig 21753 bp, 19 predicted proteins | sample Str013_2_FD_187202 | JGI IMG/M metagenome (GOLD analysis project Ga0209069, IMG submission 187202) | Freshwater sediment microbial communities in response to fracking from Pennsylvania, USA - Straight Creek_MetaG_SC_2013 (SPAdes) (version 2) | ecosystem: Environmental > Aquatic > Freshwater >...
CTTGTCACCCACGTTGGTGTAGAAATCTTTGATGGCCATGCGGCGCACGCCCACCGGACCGACAATTTCCAGTTCGGCATTCAAACACAGCAGCGCCGGAGCAGCGTCCCCGGAAAAAGTCGCCCAGCATTTCTTGCCGCCGGGAGCCACGTGGCACAGGTCGCCATCTTTCTTAATGCAGAAACCGCACGACCGCCGCCACTGGAGCGACTGGTTGTACCAGACGCAACGCGTGTCCAGACAGATGTTGCCGCCCAGCGTGCCCATGTTGCGCAGGATGGGCGAGGCCACGGTCTTCACCGCTTCATGCAGCACGCGATAATTGCGGCGGAGGTACTCGGAATCTTCAATCGCGGAAAGCGGCGTGAGCGCGCCAATCTCCACGCCCATTCCGGCGCGGACTTGTATCCCGTGCATGTCCTCAATCCCGCGGATGTCCATCACGTAGTCCGGCGAGAACAGCTTCTGCTTCATCGACGGCAACAAATCCGTGCCTCCGGCCAGAATGCTTACGTGCGTGCTGTGTTCCAGCATGTTGGCCACGGCATCTTCAATGGTGCGCGGACGGAGAAGTTTGAATACGGGTAGGCTCAATCGTCACCCGCCATTTCGGCCGTTTGCTCGCGCCGCGCTGGATCATCCTTATGCCGGTCCGGACCTTTGCCCTTGTACCAGAGCGAGCCGCCATGCTCGCGGAATGTTTTGGGCGCTGATGGATCAGCTCCGCGCGTCAGTTCCAAAGCGTTGGTCTCCAGTTTCTTCTTCCGCAACGCAGCCAGCACGCGTTCCGGCGTGAACGGCGCTTCGCGCATGCGGACGCCTACTGCGTCATAAATCGCGTTGGCGATGGCCGGAATCGTGGCGGCCAACGATCCTTCACTGGCTTCCTTTGCGCCGAACGGTCCTTCCGGATCGACCGATTCAACGATGATGCATTCAATCTCCGGCGACTCCACCGCCGAAGGAGACTTGTATTCCAGCATGCCGGGATTCATCAGCAGCCCGTCTTTCCAAACCATTTCTTCTTGCATCGCCTGGCCCAGTCCCATCCACACCGCGCCAATCACCTGGCCTTCCACGGAGACGGGGTTCAACGCGCGTCCGCAATCGTGCGCGGCCCATATCTTGTGGACGGTGACTTCGCCGGTCTCTTCGTCCACGCTCACTTCGGCGACTTGCGCTGAATACGAATACGCTGGTGACGGCCCAACGCCGGCGCCCTTGAACTCGCCGCCACGCGCGTCTTTGGGCGGTGCGTATGAGCCAGTACCGGTGAGCGATCCCGTGAAATCGATAGCCGATACCACTGCTTCTTCAAAACTCATGTGGTCGCGCGAGCCCTGGTCTTTGCGTTTTTGCTGGAGAGAACCGCGCAGCGTCTGGCCTTCCACGCGTCCGCTTACTTCCTGGACACTTCCTTGAGCGATCTTTTCGGTCGCTGCGGTAGTGCCCGCCGGCGCAGAAGCCGCAGCCGTCACTCCGGGCTCGGCCGCGCCTTTCTTCCAGACGAAATCATTGCGCATGATCACATCTTCCGGCGTGCAGTCCATTTTCTTGGCCGCTGCTGCAACGATCTTCTTTTTTACGTCTTCTGCCGATCGTAAAGACGCGTTGCCGTTCATGAACGTTACGCGGCTGGAATACGAACCAATGTCGATGGGCGTGAGGTCGGTATCGGCGGCCACAACCTTGATGCGCGTCAGTCCGATGCCCAGCACTTCCGCTACGATCTGCGCCACCATGGTGTCCGATCCCTGCCCGATGTCCGACGCTCCGGTGTAGACAACTACGCCGCCATCGCGGTCAATCTTGATGTTCACCGTGGAATGCGGCATGTCTGAACGGATAATGCTGTTGGCCGCGCCGCTCACGTAGTGGCTGCACGCCATCCCCAGTCCACGCTTCAGCGGCAGATTGCCGCGGCGGGTGTTCCAACCGGAACGCTCAACAACTTTTTCAATGCATTCCGGCAAGCCGTAACTCTGCACGCGCAGGTTGTTCACCGTAACGCAAGGCGGCTTGAGCAGATTGCGGCGGCGGATCTCCGCCGGGTCCATGCCAATGTGCGCGGCCATCTCGTCCAGTTGCGACTCAAACGCAAAGCGGACGTTCACCGTGCCGTGTCCACGCATGGCGCCGCACGCCGGTTTGTTCGTCAGCACGCGGTAGCCGTCATATTTGATATTCGGGATGTCATACAGCGCGCCCAGCAACGCGCCGGAATAGAGGATGGTAACTACACCGTACGAACAATAAGCCCCACCGTCTTGAATCACTTTCGCCGCCACAGCCGTAAGCCGGCCATCGCGCTTCACGCCGGTCTTTATGTCGATGATGGTGCGCGGGCGTCCACGATGCGCCCAGAAAACTTCTTCGCGTGAGTATGTGATCTTGACCGGGGCTTGCGCTTTACGTGCCGCAACAGCGGCAATGATTTCCAGCGGGATTACTTCGCTCTTCCCGCCGAACCCGCCACCGACCAGCGGCTTGATCACGCGAATCTGCGACATCGGCAGCTCGAGTACGATCGACAGTTTGTGTTGCAGGTAATACGGCACCTGCGTGGACGACCACACCGTCAGCCGTCCCGGCTTGCCGGTGCCAGAGTCAGTTTCAAAGCTGGCCAGCGTGCAGTGCGGCTCCATGGCGGCGTGCGTGACTTCCGCGGCAATGTAGCGGCGCTCGCTCACGAAATCGGATTCGGCAAAACCTTTTTCCGGATCGCCAAAAACGTGGTGATAATCCTTTTCAATATTGTTCGGCCGCTGCGGATGGATCCAATCCTTCTCGGCTGTCGTTTGTCCAGCATTCATCTTTCCAGCATTCATGGAATCTTCCGGATCAAACCATGCCGGCAGCAACTCGTAGTCAACGTGGATCAGTTCCAGCGCGCGCTCGGCCAGCGCTTCTGTCGTCGCGACGACGCACGCCACGTTGTCCCCAACGTAACGGACTTTCTCCACCGCCAGTGCCGTCTCATCATGACCGACCGGGAGAATGCCGTACTTGTTCGGCGCGTCCGGACCAGTAACCACGCAGACCACCCCTTCCAGGGCTTCCGCGCGCGATGAGTCAATGCGCTTGATTCTGGCGTGCGGGTACGGCGAATGTAGAATCTTGCCGTAGAGCATACCCGGAGCAAAAAGATCGTCAGTGTACTTGCCCTGCCCCGTGGTCTTGCCGGCCGAGTCAACCAGGGCCACGCGTTTACCGATAATGGAGAAGTCAGTCATGGTTCTTTTTGTCATCCTGAGGCGACTTCATTCGCCGAAGGATCTATGTATTTTCAAACGTTGGCCATTGGCCCTTAACAAAAGCGGATTCCTCGCCAGCAGCTCGGAATGACAAATCCTTCGGCGCATCTCTGCACGCAATGTCTCTCCGTGCCCTCCGCGGTTCAGTTTCTTCGACGTCGCGCTCTCTGCGTCCTCTGCGGTTCAGACCTTCCGCCTCTGCGGTAAATCTTTTTGTGGTTTTTCTCTCCGATCACCAGATCAGCCGATCACGCGCGATCACCCGATTTTATTTCCCTGTTCCGCCGCGATCGCCGCCTTGATCGCCTGGTACATCTGCGTGTATCCCGTGCAGCGGCACAGGTTTCCGCTCAGGGCGTGGCGAATATCGTCTTCCGTGGGATCAGGGTTGCGATCGAGCAAAGCTTTCACCGTAACCATGAACCCAGGCGTGCAGTAACCGCATTGCGCCCCGCCCCAATCGCCGTAAGCTTTCTGGATCGCCGCCAGCGCTCCGTGGTTCGCGATGCCTTCCACCGTGACGATCTCCGGCATCACCGGACCGTTGGCCGCGGCGGACATGGCCAACATGGTGCAGGCCAGCGTGGGCGCACCATCCACAAGAACGGTGCAAGCTCCGCAGCTGGAATCATCACACCCGCGCTTGGAGCCGGTGAGTTGCAGGTCACGGCGCAGCACGTCCAGCAGCAGTTCGCTCGGCTCCACCGCCAGTTCGTGGCGGCGTCCGTTCACGCGGAGTTCAATGAGTTCTTTTTTCATGAAAGAAGCTGCTAGCCACTAGCGGCTGGCCGCTAGCCAATTCCCGATCTATGTCGCGGCGTTGCGGTCACGCTGTCAGCCGTCTACGCTTAACCTGTCGGCGATAAACCTGCCGGCAAAAACCGAACGGACGTTCGTTAATATTCCGTTGAACCTAAAGGATACCCTGCCACACGCAGATTATCCAACTTTGGTCGACGAATAACGCTGCCTAATAGCCATAATCCGTGGGCGCGGCATAGGCGTGGGCCTTCACGCCCAAATCTTCCATCCGGCTGCCGCCCAATTGCCGTGCATAAGCAGCGCAGTCCGTCACGCCGTGGATCCACTTCTGCGCCCATACATTGAAGTCGGCCTGCGTCTTGGTTTCCAAGTGATATTGCTGGAAGATGGCATCGTCGCGCTTGTAATAGCCCTGCACCGGCGAAGGATGCGCGCCGTAACGGCACTCCACCACGGCTGACACCATAAAGCCGGGGACCACCGTGCGGTTCGGATCGCTGGCAATGACTTCGTCCGGCACAATTTCTTCCGCGCACAGAATGACTTTCTTCGCCGCGCGCACACCCTCGATCAGTACTCCAAAATTTCCCCAGCAGTGCGCGTTGCCGTGCTGGTCTGCGCGCTGCACGTGAGCGATGGTTACATCCGGCGTCAAGGCGCGAATGGCGTAAAGAGTTTCCTTGGGCTCAAACGGAGAAAAGATCTGATAGAAAAAATGGTTTCCCTTGGGAACGTCGCTGCCCATCGCCGTGCGTGTCGGCAGAAACGGCACTCCCATGGCTCCGGCCTGCAACGCCAGCGCCAGAGTAAAGTTCGTCATGTTGAAGACGCGCAGTGTTTCGCCCGGAGCGCCCGGATTCTCAACTTCCGTTGCGTGACGAAAATTGTAAGCCGAGCCCATCATCACGTTGCCCACCCACGCAGCCACCACGTCTTTCACGCAGCCGGCGCCGATGAGCTGGTCAAAGAGAATGTCGGAAATGGGGCCGATCAAGCGCAAGTCGCGCTTCTTTTGCCGGATGATCTCATGCCCCGCAGCAAACGGGATCATCTGTTCCATCTGCAGGCCCAGAGCGACGCTGGAGCCGTTAGGGACAAACTCCGCGATGGCCTGCCGCATGGTGAGGACTTTGGACATAACGTTTTCGGTGAACAGTATATATGCGGCGTTCTCTTTGTCCCGAGCGGAGCGAGGGATCCTTATCGCGACGATTTCTCCAAGGTTTGAGTCGACGAAACTAAACAGGGCTGCCGATTCCATCGAAGTCGCCACAGCGATAAAGTTCTCTCGCTGCGCTCAAGACCAAACCATGTTAGCCTTCCCGGCATGAAAATTTTGCGGTGGGTCCTGCTGAGTATCGCTGTTATTTTGATCGCGGCCTTGATGATTGTTCCCGACGTCGTGAAAAACCGGATGAACAAAGTCCTGCGGCCGGGGCCATACCATGCGTCAGCGCCAGCGGAAGCCCTGCACAAACAGTTGCTCGTCGCGGACATGCACGCCGACAGTCTGCTATGGGACCGCAATCTCCTCACTCACGGCTCACGTGGTCACGTCGATGTCCCGCGCCTGGGTGAAGCCAACGTCGCCGTGCAGGCCTTCACCATTGTTACCACCAGCCCCAAGGGCCTGAACATCGATCGCAATTCTGACGACACAGACCAGATTCGTCTGTTGGCCATGGCCCAGATGTGGCCGCCACGGACGTGGAACAGTCCTAAGCAGCGCGCCATCTATCAGGCGGAAAAACTGCAGCGGTTCGCCGCGGACTCCGCCGGTAAATTGGTGGTGATCAAGTCGCGCACCGACCTTGAAAAATTTCTTGCCACCCGCCAACCGGGCCAGGTAGCCGGCTTCCTGGGGACGGAAGGCTCGCAGCCTCTTGAATCCGACCTCCGCAATCTGGACGACCTGTACGCCGCCGGCATCCGCATGATGGCGCCCACCCATTTCACTGACACCGCCGTAGGTGGCGCCGCCGCTGGCATGAAAAAAGGCGGACTCACCGACTTTGGCCGCCGCTGGGTCAAGGAGTTGGAATCCCGCAAGATGATCATCGATCTGGCGCATTCCTCGCACGCCACGCTAATGGATGTAACCAATCTGGCGTCGCGTCCTCTATTCATTTCGCACACCGGAGTAAAAGGCACGTGCGAGAACAACCGCAATCTGTCCGACGAAGAATTGCGTGCCGTGGCCAAGACCGGCGGCGTGATCGGCATCGGTTTGTGGGACACGGCAACCTGCGGCACAGACGCTAAAGCCACCGCGCGCGCCATGGCCTACGCCGCAAAAATTGTGGGAATAGATCACGTGGGACTAGGTTCTGACAATGACGGAGCGGTCACCGCGCCGTTTGACGTGACCGGGCTCGTGCTGGTGACGGAAGCGCTCATGGCCGAAGGATTTTCTGAAGAGGATATCCGCAAAGTGATGGGCGCAAACGTGGTTCGCGTGCTGCTGCAAACGTTGCCGGATTAGTTTTACGCGATAGAATGAACGGGCAAAGGAGACTCTGCGTGAAAAAAGTTATTTTCGGCGTCATTCTAGGATTGCTCATTCCGGCGGTGGCCGGCTACGTTTACCTGGCCTCCGGCTTGGCGCCCATCGCTACTTCCGCTCCGCCCATGCCTTTTGAGAAGCAGGCCGCCAACATGATCATCCACGCGCATATGAATAAGGAAGCGCCCAAGAACGATCCGGCAATCCCGGCGGACGAAGCCAACCTCACGCAGGGTGCGGCCATTTACGCCGATAACTGCGCGTTCTGTCACGGCGTTCCGGACACGCCGGCCACCAAGGCCGCCAAAGGCATGTTCCCCTTGCCGCCGCAGCTTTTCACCAAGGACGAAATGGTCACCGACGATCCCACAGGAAAGATTTTCTGGAAGGTCAAGAACGGCTTGCGCATGACCGGTATGCCGGGCTTTAACGAGCTCCTCACGGAAACCCAAATGTGGCAGGTGAGCTTGATGCTCAAGAATGCTGACAAGATTTCACCGGCGGTGAAAGCGTCCCTGGTCAAGCCAACCGCGCCGGCCGCTTCTCCGGCAGTCGATGACGACCATGGCCCGAAGCACCAGCATGACCATCACGCGCACTAGAGAGTTTCGTTCGGACAAGTTTGTCCGCCACAAAAATTAACGGCTACCGGATTTCCCTATAAAGGAAGTTCGACAGCCGTTTGATCTTTTTATTTCAATCGACGCGCCGCAGCGGTATTCCACTGCACGTCAATGCGAGTTGCTAGAGCTTTTCGAAGAATTCGCAGGCAGAGCAAGAAATAAAGATCCCGCCCGGGGTGCCACGCTCACGGTCTTTCATGCGTTTCGCAATGCGCGTGGGCTTGCCGCACTTGGGGCAATCCGTGCTCTTGGTTGTATCCATGATCTTCTTGCGATCAGCCGTTTTGGCGATCTTGGCCATTGTCTTATCTCCTGTTGATGGTTCCCTTGGGCCTTGCTCGCCTTCCGGGTAAGTGCGGGGTGGGGATTCAGCGCAGCCAACACAAAACTTCTGCTGCTTTACCGCAACTTGTCTATTTTACAACGAGAGCGCGTTTTCTGTCTCTGACCGGCATTTTCGACCCACGGAACGCCAGTCAGCCAACGGCCTTGGGTTCACTTCAGGCACGCAAGCTCCTGCGCAACCCTGCTGGCGTCTGAAAGTGAATCGTAACCGCGATACCAGTAAACATGCTCACGCGGGTAGCGGCCGTCTGGTCCCTTGGCGTCTTCAGTCTCAACCGTCTGCAGCAGTCCTGGGGGAGTGGTCAGGCTCCCGAATCTGAACTTCAGCGGAATTCCCTGTCTTGAGGATGGGTAGTCAAGCACTGTCTGGCTCGGCTCCTGACCAGTCTGCCGCGGACTGCCGCAGATTTTCGTCAGCGCTTCCGATGTCAGGTTCAGCAGCCTGTCGTCAACCGCAATTGCCAGTTCTTTTTTGTTGATCGAATCCCGCGCTTTCGCGTCAGCTTGCCTGGTCAGTTGGCAGGCAATAGCCGGACTGCCGGTTCCGGTTTTATAGCAGTCCCATAAAGAATAATCTGACGGGCTGGTGGAAAAACTTGTGTCAAACGTACCGCTCTCAGCGGTGGGGTCCTTCTCCGCTTCAGCCCGGTTGCGGTCAAAGTAATGGACAATGTCCACGCCCAGAATGAAAATTGCGTCAGTCCGCGGCAGGTGGTTCTTATCCTTATCGAGAAAGCCATCAAGCTTGTATTGGCGGAACATGACCAGTGTTGTGGGTAGGCTATAGATGTTCTGCTTGGCATACACACAATCCTGATGTTTACCTACCGCCCAGGTAGATGACAGTATTTTGATTGGTTTGGTGTTACTACATCCGGCACAGAGTATTGCAACCAAAACTAAGGCAGCGAGTAGCACATTCCTGACCATGGTTTCCTTTACTCTTCCTTTCCTTGTGGCAGCGTGTCCTGAGGGCGCGTGGCATTCTACCACTAGTTGTTTTTCTGTGCGGCACGATGAAGAACGGTTTCTCGAGACGGCGGAGCGCCCGGCTGGTTTTTCCCGCCCCAAGCACTTATAAACAAAGCATGGACAGCACGGCGTCACCAGCGGGCTCGCCCGCAGTGGAATACCAAGCCCGATTGCAACATTTCCAGGCGGAGGGTAAAGCTCTGCAGCGCCGCCACAGGTGGATGGGCAACGCGCGCCTGCTGGTCTTTGCCGCCATGATGTTTCTCGGCGTTAGAAATCTCTGGCGTGACTCTCCATCGTTGTATTGGGCCGGAGCCTTCCTGGTGCTGTTCATTTGGCTGGTCGTGCTCCACCGGCGGATTCTGGGCGCCAAAAACCGTGCGGGACGCGCGGTGGGTTTTTACCAGCACGGTCAGGCTCGCATCGAAGACCGCTGGGCAGGACAAGGCGACAACGGTGCTACCCTCGCCATCGCCGACCATATTTATTCTGACGATCTGGACATTCTGGGCGACGGCAGCTTGTTCCAGCTGCTGTGCGTGGCGCGTTCCACGATGGGCAAGCAATGTCTGGCCAACTGGCTTCTCCATCCGGCGTCGTTGGGCGAAATTAATTTGCGGCAGGAAGCTGTGCGCGAACTTGCCACAAAAGTTAACTTGCGCGAAGACCTGGCTCTGGCCGGAGAAAGCGAAGTCATCAAAGCTGACGCAGCTAAACTTTTGCGTTGGGTGGAAGCGTCAGTGGATCTCGATTACCGCCGCTGGCTGCCCTGGACTCTGGCTTGCGCCGCGCTGAGCGTCGCCGCACTCGGCTTCCTGTTTTGGACATTCTTGTATCAAGGCGTGGCCTTCTGGTCGCCTTTCGTGTTTACGCTGATCATCAACGGCAGCGTCATATTTTTATTGCGCCACCGGCTGGAAACTCTCTTTGCCGGATTGGACCAGGCCAGCCATAACCTGGATTCTCTCGCCGACCTGCTACTCCGCCTCGAAGCCGAAAGCTTTTCAAGTCCGCGGCTGCAGGCCTTGCAGAAAACGCTTTTCGTAAATGGCCACCGCGCTTCCGCTTGCATCGCCAAGCTGGATACCATCACTGACCTGGACGAATCGCGCCATAACACTATCGTCCAGATGATCAATCTGCCGTTGCTGTATTCCGTGCATGTGGCGCTGGGGTTGCAACGTTGGCGTACGCGGTACGGCGCTCACGTGGCGCAATGGCTGCAAACCGTGGGTGAAGTGGAGGCACTGCTTTCCCTGGCGGCATATTCTTACGAACATCCTGAGGATCCCTTCCCCCAACTCTGCGCGGAAGGCAGTCCGGTAATGTTTCGCGGCCAGGCCCTCGGACATCCTTTATTAACCGCGGCGAACTGCGTTCGCAACGACCTGGAGATGGGAACAAAGAGCCAAGTCATTCTGGTCAGCGGCTCCAACATGTCCGGCAAAAGCACTTTGCTGCGCGTGGTAGGGACCAATACCGTGCTGGCGATGGCCGGCGGCACGGTGCGCGCCCACAGCCTGTCGCTTTCGCCGCTGGCCATTGGCGCTTCCATGCGCATCTCCGATTCGCTGCAAAAAGGCGTCTCGCACTTTTATGCCGAGATCAAACGCATTCGCCAGGTCGTGGACCTGTCTTCCGGCGGCTCTTTACTCTTCCTGTTCGACGAAATACTGCAAGGCACCAACTCCCACGACCGCAACATTGGCGCCCATGGCGTGTTACAGACTCTACTGAAGAACGGCGCGCTTGGCCTGGTCACCACGCACGACCTGGCTTTGACTGCACTGGCGGAACAGTTTCCCGGCAAAGTCCTCAACGTCCATTTCCAGGAGAAGCTCGCAAGCGGAAAACTTTCTTTCGATTACCAACTGCGCCAGGGCGTAGTAACCACCAGCAACGGCATCGAGTTGATGCGGTCGATCGGGCTGGATGTGTAAGTATGTTCAAAACAGCCCCCTGCGCTTCAAAATCTTTCGTTTTGCATGTAACCTGATAGGCAGGCATTGCATCTGTACAGACTCAAGATTGGCCGAAATACATAATTCCCTCGAGGAGATCCATGAAAAAGTTCGCATTGATGTTGTTCGTCGCACTGTCCGTAAGCGCTTTCGCCGCGGACACCACCGTGAAAGGCTACCTGGTTGACATGGCATGCGCCAAGGAAGATGGAGCTAAAGCCGACTTCCCGGCCAAGCACACCAAAGGCTGCCTGCAGATGGATGAATGCGAAAAGTCCGGCTATGGCTTGATGACCGCGGACAAGAAGGTCATTCGCTTTGACGCCGCCGGCAACGCCGCCGCCAAAAAGTTCATCACCGAACTAACCAAGAAGACGGACATTCGCGTCAGCGTGACGGGCGCCGTCACCGGCGACAACATGACCGTCTCCAAGATCGATCTGCTACCGTAAAGACCTTCAGCCGTAAACCGTGTTGTCTCTTTTGTGAAAAAGGCCGCGTCTCAGTGCGCGGCCTTTTTTTAATTCTCAGCGCGCGCTGGCCGGGGGCTGGATCACGCTGATCCTGGGCAAGATGTCGATTGACATCAAATCAGCTCCGACTACGAGCGGCCCTTTGTAGGTTTGGCGGGTCATTTCAATCAATTGATCTTCAGTGATGTCCTTGGACAAGCCTACGTGAGAATACACCGCCAGCCCAGGCGCGGTCCGCGCGAAGACTTCACCTGCCTGCGAAGGCAGCGTGTGGTGGGCGAGAATCCGTGAGGTGGCCTGCGTCTCGCCCGTGCGGAACGCGACCTCATGGACGAGAAGATCGGCACCCTTGGCCCATTTGATTAAGTTCTCGCTCAATCGTGTATCGCCGGACAACACCACGGAATGTCCGAGATAGTCAATGCGATAGCCGAAGGCCGGCTTGATAGGCCGGTGGTCTACTTCGAAAGCCGTAATGGTGACACCATCCTTTTTGTAAACCACGCCTTCATGGACCTCAGCGGCGTCAATGCGCCCGCCCGCGGGGTCGCTGTGGTCGTCGCTGATGCGGATGGAAACGTCGTACGAGTAAGCCTGGGCGAGATGGCCGGTCAGATTGGCGGTCCCTTCCGGACCGAAAACCAGGAGCGGACTGGTGCTGTGGGAGAGTAGCCAGCCGGTGAGCCACAAGTCCGCAAGACCCACGGTGTGGTCAGAATGCAGGTGGGTGAGAAAGACGGCGCGCACATCTTTGTATGACTTTCCGGTTTGGGTCAGCCGCTGGAGTGTGCCGCGACCAGCATCGAAGAGGAATAACGCATCGCCGGCTTCAACCAGCGTGCTGGGACCAAAACGCTCCATAGTGGGAGCCGGCGTCCCGGTCCCCAGCAAAGTGACCTTGAAATGATTGGAGGGCTGGGCCGGCAAATTGCCGCCAAGCAACATCACGGCGATACAGCCGGCAAGGGCATGCAGGACCAAACTGTTGAGTTTCATATAGGCGCATTATAGGCCTTTCATTTTTGCCGCTGCGCGACAACCCGTTTGAGAGCGTGGTCTGCACCTGGTTTCACTTCTCACTCGATGCACCTGGCTCGGCACGCGAGTCGGCCTCGCCAGCAAGTACGTGTTGACCGCACATAACTTCTTTCCTGTAATTGACCCTGTCCCCTCGCTCTGCTAGCTTGTAGGGTTTGGCCCTGAGTGGCGAGTCCCCTGAGTGATCGCCCTGCCGCTCTTCAATACAAGTCCTTTCAAGAAGAAAGAGAGCCTTATGCAAGAAAGAGAGCCTTATGCCCGTCTTTAAATTCAAGGGCGTGGATTTTATCGAATTCGACTCCTTGTTGAGCGAAGATGAACTCCTCGTGCGCGATACATCGCGCCGTTTTGTGGAAGAGAACGTCGTTCCCATCATCGAGCAATGCAATCGCGACGGCCGCTTTCCAAAAGAAATCGTAAAGCCCATGGCCGAGCTCGGTTTCTTTGGACCCAACCTGAAGGGCTACGGTTGCGCCGGAATGTCCAACATCGACTACGGCCTGATCATGCAGGAGCTGGAACGCGGCGACAGCGGCATACGCTCGTTCTGTAGCGTGCAGTCATCGTTGTGCATGTATCCGATTTACGCCTTCGGTAGTGACGCGCAAAAAGAACAGTGGCTGCCGGCCATGGCCAAGGGTGACAAGATCGGTTGCTTCGGCCTAACGGAACCAGACTTCGGCTCCAACCCCAGCGGCATGCGCACCCGCGCCAAAAAAGTTGGCAAAGAGTACGTCCTGAACGGCGAGAAGATGTGGATCACCTCCGGCAGCATCGCCGACGTCGCTGTGATCTGGGCCAAGTCTGAAGAGCACAACAACCGCATTCGCGGATTTCTGGTGGAAACCAACCGTCCCGGCTTCAAGGCCGATAACGTCCACGGTAAGTGGTCACTGCGCGCATCCGTCACTTCAGGACTGTCGCTGCAAGACGTCCGTATTCCGGAAGAAAACATGCTTCCCGGGGCTGATGGGCTGAAAGGTCCGCTGGCCTGTCTGAATCAAGCTCGCTATGGAATTGGCTGGGGCACGATTGGCGCGGCCATGTCCTGCTATGACACGGCGTTGCAATATGCGAAAATCCGCAAGCAGTTCCGTGACCAGCCCATCGCTTCGCACCAGTTGGTCCAGCAAAAACTGGTGTGGATGATCAGCGAAATCACCAAGGCTCAGCTGCTGGCGCTACAAGTGGGCCGCTTGAAAGACGCGGACAAAGTTGGCCACCAGCACATTTCCATGCTCAAACGAAACAACGTTTGGATGGCCCTGGAATGCGCTCGCATGGCTCGCGACATCCTGGGTGGAAACGGCATTGCCGATGACTACCCGATCATGCGCCACATGATGAACCTGGAATCAGTGAAGACCTATGAAGGCACTCATGACATTCACGCGCTGATCCTGGGTGAACATATCACGGGCAGTTCGGCGTTCTAAAAAATCCTTTGGCTATTGGCTATTGGCTCAAAACAAAAGCCGCGAGGCCGACTGGCGCGCCGAGCATTCTGAGAGGCAAAGCGGGCGTATATTGTTTCGGGAGCTTAAGGCACGTGGATTGTTGAAATACAGTATGCATCTGTCGTCCTGAGCGAAGCGCCGCTAGCAGCTTGACCGAAGAAAAAAGACGGGCGCGAAGTCGAACGATCCCGGGAACGAATGTTCAGTCGACGCGGTTTCAGGGAGTCTCACGAAAAAGTTCATGGGAGAATTCCCTGGGGCAGCGTGGTGCGGGAAGCATCCACGGGGTCCTTCGACTCATCCTCATCCCGCGGTGCGGACTCGGGCTCGCTCAGGATGACAGGGTTTAAAAAGTAACGTGCAAGTTTGAAGAATCCTAGATTCGGGTCGCAAAACATCGGAGGCCAACCATGGCAACGCACGCAACCAAGAGCACAGCCGCAAGCAACCTGGAAAACATCATGGAGTTTGAGCTGGCGCTGGAATTTGTGCGCGTGGTGGAAGACGCGGCCATTGCGTCCGCGCACACCATGGGCCAGGGTGACCGCCACAAAGCTGACCAGGTGGCTACGGAAACCATGCGCGACACGATGGAGAAAGTCCCCATGCGCGGGACCATCGTAATTGGCGAAGGTGAACGCGACGAAGCTCCCATGCTATACATCGGCGAACAAGTAGGCGCCGGATGGAAAGATGGCGGCAAGTTGCCCATGGTCGATATCGCCGTTGATCCGCTGGAAGGCACCAACCTGTGCGCTACCGGATCGCCGGGCGCCATCACCGTTTTGGCTGCGTCAGAAAAAGGTGGGCTGCTTAACGCTCCGGATTGCTACATGGAAAAACTGGTCGTAGGCCCGCAGTGTAAAGGCGTGGTGGACCTGGACGCGCCGGTTGCGGAAAACCTGAAAGCGATCGCGCGTCGTCTCACTCGCGACGTGAGTGATCTAGTGATCGTCGTGCTCGAACGTCCGCGCCATGAGAAGCTAATCGATGAAATCCGCACCGCCGGAGCGCGCATACGCCTGATTAGCGACGGCGATCTTTCCGCCGGTATAGCCGCGGCTGTTGTCGGCACGGGCGTCCACGCGGTGATGGGCAGCGGAGGCGCGCCGGAAGGCGTGATCACCGCAGCCGCTATGCGTTGCCTGAACGGCGAAATCCTGGCCCGCCTGGTCATTAACACGCCTGAATTGGAAGAACGCATCAAGAAGATGGGGATCGCCGACAAGAACAAGATCTACACGTCCAAAGATCTCGCTCCCGGCGACCATCTGGTCTTCGCCGCCACCGGCGTGACGGACGGCGCGCTGATGAAAGGCGTCCGTTTCTTTGGCGATGGCACGCGCACCTCGTCCATCGTAATGACGCGGCACAGCGGCAAGGTGCGCTTTGTGGAAAGCATTCACCTGGCCAAGCGTCCGGACGTAAAGGTAAGGTTCTAGGAAACCTTTACCGCTGATTTTCACCGATTACACTGATCAGAAAAGAGTCTGGCGCGAATCTCGCGAATAGTCGAATGAGAGACACTTTTCTTGTTCTCATTTTTTCGCATACATTCGCGGGTTGTCTTGCCGCGTGCGGATCAGCGTAATCAGTGTTGATCAGCGGTAAGGCTTCTATTTCGGCAGTTGCGGCATGGGCGGCCAATTCTTGGCCACGCCTTCATACAGGTACTTGGCTGTTTCGTAACGCCGAGTACCGTCATGCACGCAATAGCGCCGAGGCCCGTCGCCGCGTCCGGACCACAACGAGACACCAGCATACGCGCCGTCTTTGCGCAGGATGTAATAAAACATGTTCAGGTAAGAAAGCCTGGTCATGTCATGGTTGTAGTTGCGCGAAATGCGTTTGAGCGCGTCCATGCCGGCTTCTTCTGGTGACATCCCATGCCGCATGTTTTCCACGATGGTGTGCCCGCCGGCGACCTTGATGTTTTCTTCGCCGTTGCCGGTAGCTCCGGCGGCGCCTACATCCTGATCGCAATAGCAGCCGGCGCCAATGATCGGAGAATCGCCGCAACGTCCGGGCAGCTTCCACGCCAAGCCGCTGGTGGTGGTCACGCTGGACATTTCGCCTTTTTCATTCAACGCTGAACAGTTGATGGTGCCCGTAGGGGGATAGAGGACTTTGTGGATGGCGTCCATGCGATCTTGTGGCGCGATGCCGAGATCCGCAGCGGCGGAATACAGCTTCTGAATGTGCGCGGGCTGCGACTTCACCAACTCCATGTCACTGGGCGCCACGTTGCTGGACATAGCGGCAGGCGGCTTCCAGTTCGGATCAGCCAACCCCGGTCCCCACCAATCTTGATTCGAATGAGTTTCTTTCCACAGCAGCCATATGCGGCGCGAACGGTCAGTCAACAAATTCTCTTTAGGGAAGCCGAGTGCCACTGCGAAACGCGTTGCGCCTTCGCCTACCAGCATCACATGGCCGGTGTGTTCCATCACGGCTTTCGATACCGCGGCAACGTTCTTGATGTCGCGCACGCCGCCCACAGAACCGGCGCGGCGGGTGGGGCCGTGCATGCAGCATGCGTCCAGTTCAACCACGCCTTCTTCGTTAGGCAGTCCGCCCAGGCCTACGCTGTCATCATTCGGATCATTCTCCGGTCCGGAAACCACGGTGATGGCGGAATCCAGCGTGTCCGCGCCGCCGCGCAGCTTTTCAAATCCGGCATCAATGTAGCTGTAGCCGTTGGCGGAGCAGATCATGATGTTCTTGGCATGGTCCACGCGCGGGACCTGTTTGCTGGGATTCGGAATCTGCATCGTCTCGCCGGGCTTGGCGCCAGTCTGGCCCGCAGCCGCTACGGCTGAGGTGACGGCCAGTCCGGATATGAAATCTCTGCGCTTCATTGAAGCCTCCAATTTTTGCTGACAGGAAGGAAACGCAGAAGGATAACAGAACGGGCGTCAGCCCACTAGCTTTCGACGTGACGGATCTCGGCCCTTGGCTCTTGGCTTTTGGTATTTGGCAACAGACCCTTGCACTTGTTATTTAGCCAAAAGCCAAATACCAACAGCCAATTACCGTTTTCCTATACCGCCACCTTTCCTGCCGAATTCTGATCGCCGCGGAAGCGCAGGAGCGCCGCCACGTGTCCTGCTTTTTCCAGTTCGGGGTCGCCCTCAACAAAGGAAATGTCCGCGCCGTTGCGCAACGCCAGGTCCACAAGAGCGTCCGTTATGTCGGCCAGCTGGTGGGTTTCTTTTCCGCAGACCGCGCACTGATGGACCATACGCGTATCCAGATGACGGCAGTTCGTGCACTGCACGGCTTCGGCCTTGAAATCGCGGCTGACAAGAAGCGTTTGAACTTCATGCCGCTCCAGCGCGGTGAGCGCATGCCGCAGGCCCACGGCGCCGCGGGCATTGCGCTGCGCTTCGCCAATCACTTCTCGCACCATCCACTGCTGGTCTGTCTTGTGCTTTTTTTCCAGGATGCGCTCGGCAAGTTCACGAACCTGCTCCGGAGTGGCGGCAACGGGATCGAGTAGGAAGCGTCCAGCGAGTTTTTTTCTTACGTCGGTGTGGAGCAGCGGGTCGAGTTCCGGCCACAAGTCTTCACGGCAACCGATGAGCAATGCGCTGAATTTATCCCGTGTGAGCAAGCTCTGGAGCGATTCCGCAAACCACTTGAGGTGATGCATCACTTCGTTCTCAACATGGCGCTCGCGATGGCCGGCATCGTAACCCTGAAAGCCGTCACTGCGGCCGTGTTTGGGTACTGCGCCAAATTCCAGCGTGGGCATCTCCACCAGACCGGTACCCACCAGCTCAAACATGCGGGCCTTCTTGCGGTCGACCAGAGTAACGCAGGCGCGCGGCGGTCCGGAGACGGCGGTGACCAGGGGCTTCAGGTTGAAACGCGAATTCACGGTGAGCTGTGAACGGCCCAGACGGGCGGGAACATCAATTTCACGCCAAATACCCAGATCGCGGCACGCCAGAATCACCTTGCCGCGCGAATGATTGCCGCGCAGCCCTTCCGCCACTTCCAGAACTTTTTGCAGATCGTCGCGCAACGACTGGTGATTACCATTGCGCTCGGATTTGCGCAGAGCTTCGCGCACCATGTCCTTGGCCAGAATGGCTTCTTCGCGATGCGACCGGTCCTGCGGTGTTTGCGGCTGGAAATAGAAGGTAACAGCGCACCCTTCCTTGGATTCGACTTGCGCTAGCTGAAGAAGATCTTCACGCGGAATCATTTGTGTTCCTCCTTCTTTTGGTAACTGCGGCGGGGGAAAAGCCTGTGACTAGGCGACGCGCGAGCGGCCCAGCAAACTGCGCCGGAACTTATTTTGCTCCGGCAATTTCTGCTGCACCTTCTCGCGCGCATGATGAATGGACTTGCGGACCAGGTCTGGCGACCGGTCTGACAACCGGGAGATTTCCTCCACGGTAAAACCTTCGAGCGTGAACAAGACAAACGCTTCCCGATCGGGCGCGCTCAGGCCAATCAGCGCCAGGTTGAGTTGCGCCACCATCTCTTCGCTGGAAAAAATCTCTTCCGGCGTGCGGACGTTCTGGTCGCGAATCACGCTTTCCTCTTGCAGGCTGTCGTCCGGCTGATGGAACTGGAGCGTGTTCTCGTCACTGCCAGTCACGTTGGGCGTTCCAGCGGAAGCATCGAGCGAAATGCTGGCTACGTCAGCATTGTCATGCACCAGCCGCCGGATGGCCTGCATGGCCAAACGGTGAAACCAGCTTTCACGAGAGAGAAACTCCGCGCTGCGGTCTTCCTGCGACAACGCGCTCACCATCACTTCGTCGACTACTTCTTCCGGCGAAATCTGGTCTTCACGAACCTGCCCAGCGACCACGCGCGTGCGCAGTTCGTGTTCCACAAAACGTTGCAGGCGCGGCAAGTTGCCGCTGAGCCAGTGCTCCAGATCGCCGTGCGCTTCCGTGTCACTCGGCTCATGTGAGTTGGTGGAATGCAAGGCGGTGAATTCCGCCGGAGTTTCCACGTTGCTGTCCACAGCTTTTCCGCGCGCGGCACGGCGGGACTTGCGCGTCCACTGGCCACGCAGCAGTTCTTTGTGTTTCGTAAGCTGCGAAGTAAGGTCGGTGAAGGCGGACTTCACCGCGGCGGCCGGCTTTTCCGCCGGCTTCTGGGCATTCATCTGTCCTGAAGGCAAGCGCAGGTTCAAGGACACCAGCGTGTTGCGGCCGTTCACGGGCTCCACAATCGCGTGCAGGTGAATCAGGTCAGGCTTGAAAACGTGCAGACGTTTTTGCAGTTTTTCGATCTGGTGTTGGAATTCGCGTTCCACTTCAGGAGTCTTGCTGGTTTTAAAACTCAGGTGAACGTTCATTTGTGCCTCGGCGTATGGGAGATGATTTCCCAATCAAGAAGGTCCGTAGGCCCTCATTACTTACGCAAATTGTACACCTGCTGTTAAGACGCTTTTTACGAAATAAATGGTGCCCACGAAAAAGTTTGCAGATGTACTTAAGGACAAATGAGTTGTCCGCAAGATTGTGATTTGCGAGATTGTGGGATGTAAAGAAAGATGGTGGCTAAGTTGCTGGAGAATAGTTTGTTTTCCGCTGAACACAAATGTCACGGAGAAAGCATCAAAGTACGTTCCAGTAGTTTAGACAAACCTTAGAGCCAGCTAATCACAGTCGGTTGATCAGAGTCTATTGATCAAAGCCGCGACGTAGCCGGCGCCAAACCCATTATCGATGTTCACCACGCTCACGTTTGACGCGCAGGAATTCAACATCCCCAGCAGCGCGGCCAGTCCGTTGAACGACGCTCCGTAGCCAATGCTGGTTGGGACGGCAATCACCGGCACGCTCACCAGTCCGCCCACCACGCTGGGTAACGCGCCTTCCATCCCGGCGCAAACAATCACCACGCGCGCTTTGTCGATCACGTTCTTGTTGGCAAGCAGGCGGTGAATGCCGGCCACGCCCACATCATAAAGATGCGCAACCTCATTCCCCATGGCTTCCGCCGTAACCAGAGCTTCTTCCGCGATTGGAATATCGCTGGTGCCGGCGGACACGACCACGATGGTCCCTTTGCCGTAAACCGTTTTGTCGCGCTTGAGCAGGATGGCGTGGGCCAGTTCGCGATACTCGGCTTTGGCGGTGAGCTTCTTCACCGCCCGAAAATGATCGGCATCGGCTTTGGTGGCCAGCACATTGCCACCGTGCGCGGCCAGCTTCTTGAAGATCTGCGCAACTTGCGCGGGCGTTTTGCCGCGCGAGAAAATCACTTCCGGCATGCCCACGCGCAGACGCCGGTGGTGATCGACCTTGGCGAATCCCAGATCTTCAAACGGCATGTGGCGCAGACGTAAGACAGCTTCGTCCGGAGAGAGCTTGCCCTGGCGGACCTGGGTAAAGATTTTCTTGAGTGCGGCGGCGTCCATAAATGTGGATTAGGTAATTGAGTAATTTGGTAATCGAGTAATTGGCCAAGAGTGATTCCTGACTTGAATTACTCAATTACCAAGTTACCAAATTACTCGATTTAAGGCGCGTGCTTGACTCCCAACTTCGCCGTCCCTATGCTCAGTTCACAGCATGCCCAACGAATCGCAGACTCTTACGGTTGCCGCCACCGGCGCCAGCGGCGTCATCTTTACCAAAGCCCTGCTGCACGCGGCGGAGCAGGACGCGCGCATCGGCGCGGTGAACTTTATCGCGTCTGACAATGCTCTGCGCGTGTTCGCCGAAGAACTGGACATTAAAGGCCGCGCCGACCTCGTGCAAAAGCTGCTGGGTAAGAAGTCCGGCAAGATCCACCAGCAGAATAATGATGACATCGGCGCGAACGTGGCCAGCGGGTCGTACCCTACCGACGCGATGATCATTTTGCCGTGCAGCATGGGCACGTTGGCCGGCATCGCACACGGCATGGCCGCCAACCTGGTACAACGCGCGGCGGACGTTTGCTTGAAGGAACGACGACAGCTGGTTTTATGCGTTCGCGAGACGCCGCTCAACCTGATCCACATTCGCAACATGGCCGCCGCGGCCGAAGCCGGCGCAACGATTTATCCGCTGATCCCCACGTTTTATAACCATCCGAAAAATTTTGATGCTATGGCCCACCAGTTCGCGTGCCGCGTGCTGGCGTTCATCGGATTGCCGCAGAAAGATGCGTACGTGTGGGGGAAGTAGAAAATCCACCACGGAGACACGGAGGCGCGGAGAAAATGAAGCTTGTTTTGTTCGTCGCTTTGATGACCAGCTTCTTTTCTGCCGCGTGCTCCGCGCAGTCGCTACAGCCCGCCGACCTGATGCAGGCTATGTATTGCGTCACGCATGAACATGGCGGATGGCTCTCCACTGCGCTGGCCAAACAGAAGCAGTGGCCGGTAAGCGCGGCGCATGATCAGATGGGCTACCCGCACCAGGACCGCATCATCCTCGCAGTGTATGAAACTCCCAACCGCGGACAGCTCTTTGACCTGACGATCTGGCCGCGGGCCGGCAAGCGGCTCTTCAAGCTCCAAAACAACGGAAGCTTTGATCTGGAGAAAGGCCGCATCGCATTCGTAAACGAGCCTGCAGTTGGTGATGCGATGACCCAGCAGCGGCCGGAGGTATGGGCCCGCGAAGCCATGCGGGGACAACACTTCATGCTGCGGGCATCTGGGATTCCACCCATGGCCAAACAGGTGCAGTGCACTTCTTACAAGACGGAAAAATAAACGCGAGACGTTTCGGAAGAGGCTAGGCCTTGGCCAACGCGAACGCCTTGGCGATTACGTCCATCGCCAGCTTATCCAGTTTGAACTTTTTCAATTCATCTTCAGTCGCCCATTCTGCGGCCGCGGCATCTCCGCCGGCGAGCAGCTCTCCGCCACGCAGGCGGCAAAGAAAATCGATCAACACGTAGTGATAGTGGACGCTGCCCTTGCCATTGTCGTCGCGAATGATGCGGTCTAACACTTCGATCACTTCGCCGGCTTCCACGGTGAGTCCGGTTTCTTCGCGGGCTTCGCGCTGCGTCGCTTCGCGCAACGTCTCGCCCACTTCCACCACGCCTCCGGGTAGCGACCACGAACCTTGCAGCGGCGCGTTGCCGCGTTGCCATCGGGACTAGCGAAAGCAAGTCCTGGTCATAAATCTTCTTTTTGCTTTCCGCCAGCTTCATAAAGCCCAGGTAGAGCGCATCCAGCTCGGCCCGCGAAACCGTGTGCCCCAACTCGGCCAGGCGTTTGCCCAGCGCGTGCCGTCCGGAGTGCTTGCCCAGCACGAGCCTGGAATCGGGGACACCCACGGATTGCGGCGTCATGATCTCGTAGGTCAGCGGGTTCTTCAGCACACCATCCTGGTGGATGCCGGCCTCGTGCGCAAACGCGTTCCGCCCAATGATCGCCTTGTTCGGTTGCACCGGG
>Ga0209069_10000300_pt1 | contig 21749 bp, 14 predicted proteins | sample Str013_2_FD_187202 | JGI IMG/M metagenome (GOLD analysis project Ga0209069, IMG submission 187202) | Freshwater sediment microbial communities in response to fracking from Pennsylvania, USA - Straight Creek_MetaG_SC_2013 (SPAdes) (version 2) | ecosystem: Environmental > Aquatic > Freshwater >...
TCGTGGACGTGATGCCGACCGTGCTCGATCTCCTCGGCCTCCGAACCCCGACCGCGGCGCAGGGCAAGAGCCTCGCGGCCATCACCCTGGGGCAGGACCTGTCCGAGCGGCTGCTGCAGCTCGCGCCGCCGTCGCCGCAGTTCTCCCTCGGCAAGTCCCACCGGGGCTTCGGGCCGACCGGGCCCGTCGCCGTCACCCTCGACGAGCTCGGCGACCCGCACGCACTCGCCTTCGAGTCGCGCATCGACGACGAGGTGCTGCAGGCCGACACCACGGCGTCGCTCATCTTCGGCATCGACGTGCTCGTCGAGTACATCTCGGCGATCGTCGAGCTGCTGCCGGGCGACCTCATCTTCACCGGCACCCCGGGCGGGGTCGGCAACCGACGGAGCCCGCAGCGGTTCCTCCAGCCCGGCGAGACCCTCGTGAGCCGCCTCGACGGCGTCGGCGAGATCCGCCAGACCTTCGTGCGCGCCTGACGCGACGAGGTAAGGCGACGCATCCTTGACACCCCCGACACCGCGGGGACACACTCCGGGAACGGATTCGAAACCCACTTTCACGATGTGAGAACGAGGTCATCATGGCGCGCACGGTGTTCACGGGCGGACAGGTCTTCGACGGCACCGGGAGCCTGGCGTTCCCCGGGGAGGTCGTCGTGGACGGCGACCGCGTGGTCGAGGTCCGCGAGGGCCACCACCCCGACCTCCACGGCGGCGACACCGTGGTCGACGTCACCGGTCACACCGTGATGCCGGGCCTGGTCGAGTCGCACGCGCACCTGACGTTCCCCTCCGCGGTCGGGCACATCGACCCGAGCTTCAACCCGCCGGTCGACGTCAGCTTCTTCCACCACATCGAGGGCTTCCCGAGCGAGCTCGCGCGGGCCGAGCGCAACGCGACGATCCTGCTCAACGCCGGCTTCACCTCGGCCTACTCCGCCGGCTCGCTGCTCGACATGCCGGTCGAGGTCGCCCTGCGCGACAAGATCCGCGCCGGTGCCGTCGCAGGGCCGCGCTTCCTCGCCGCAGCCGGCGAGCGCGACAACCTCCCGGTGGACCCGCAGGGTCGCCAGCGTTCGAACTGGCACGGCCCGGACAACATGCGCGAGTGGGTCGTCAGCCACGCCGCGCAGGGCTACGACAGCATCAAGTTCCTGGTGAGCAACGACGACGTGTTCATCGAGGGCGGCAGCATGATGACGCAGTTCGACGCCGAGGAGCTCAACGCCGCAGGTGAGGCGGCGCGCGAGTCCGGGGTCTGGCTCAACGGTCACTGCCAGTCGCCGGAGTCGGTGAAGCTCGCTGTGAAGGCCGGCTTCCGTTCGATCTACCACTGCACGTACGCGGACGAAGAGGCCCTGGACCTGCTCGAGTCGGTGAAGGACACCGTCTTCGTCTCCCCGGCCGCCGGGATCATCTACGCGAACATCTACGAGGGCGAGGAGTTCGGCATCACGGCCGAGGTCGCCCAGAAGATGGGATCTCCCGCGTCGTTCGAGGGCATGCAGAGGATCTACCCCGAGCTGCGCAAGCGCGGCGTTCGCGCCCTCATCGGTGGCGACTACGGCTTCCCGAACAACCCCACCGGCCGCAACGCACGCGACCTCGAGCTGTTCGTGAGGTACCTCGGCTACTCTCCCGCCGAGGCACTCGTCGCAGCGACGCAGTACGGCGGCCAGCTGATGGGCCTGGGGGACGAGCTCGGTCTGCTCAAGGCCGGCTACCTCGCCGACGTGCTCGTGGTGAAGGGCGACCCGACCGCCGACGTGACGGTCCTTCAGGATGCCGACAACATCGCCTACATCCTGCAGAACGGCGCCTTCTACAAGTCGCCCGTGGCTGCGTGAACGACCGATCCGTGAACGGCGTCACGATCCACCGCGACGTCGTCCACACCCGCGTCGACGGCTACCGACCGCTCGCGCTCGATCTCTATCTTCCGGACGGGGACGTCACAGCCGTCTGCGTGTACACCCACGGCGGCGGATGGCGCGTCGGCTCCCGCCGGTCCGGGCCGGGCCCGATGTCCCCGACGTCGTCGAGGTGGCTCGAACGGCTGGCGCAGCACGGCCTTGCCGTGGTCGCGGTCGACTACCGGCTGTCCGGTGAGGCCAGGTTTCCCGCGCAGTCGCACGACGTCGCGGCGGCGATCCGCTGGCTGCGCGCCGACACGACGTTCGACCTCGGGTCGTTGCCGTTCACCGCCTTCGGTGTCTCTGCCGGCGGCCTGCTCGCCTCCCTGGCCGCACTCGACCCGGAGCTCGACCTGCGCGCCTGCGCCCTCTGGTACGCCGTCTCCGACATCGCCACGATGCCGGCCGACCAGTCGGCCGTCGAAGGACCCCTCGACCCCCCGGGTGGGTCCCGAGAAGAGCTGCTCATCGGCGGCCTCGTCGACGACCTGCCGGACCTCGCCCGCGCCGCCAGCCCGGTCCACCAGGTCCACGTAGGTGCCCCGCCGTTCCTGCTCGTCCACGGAGACGCCGACGTGCTCGTCCCGACCCACCAGAGCGAACGCCTTCGCGACGCGCTCACCGCTGTCGCTGTGCCGAACGAGCTGGAGCTGGTTCACGGGTATGGCCACATGTTCCCTGGGATGCCCGACGACGAGGTCGCGGCACACGTCGACCGAACCGCGCGGTTCCTGCTCGCCCACGCGCACTGACCCGCCACACCACGCAGGAGACCCCACACCATGGACGAGGCCACGACCCATGTCATCGTCCTCGGGGGCGGCATCGCCGGGCTGACGGCGGCGTACCGCCTGAGCCAGCGCGAGGACCGGCCCCGCGTGACGCTCGTCGAGGTCGGCGGCCGGCTCGGCGGCAAGCTCCGCACAGAGCGCATCGACGGCTTCGTCATCGACACCGGTCCCGAGTCGCTCGCGCCCGGACGTCCGAACGCCGCGAAGCTCGCGTCCGAGCTCGGCGTCGAGCTCACCGAAGCGGCCCCCGGAGGGCCGGGCGCCGTCCTGGTGAAGGGCCGTATCCGGGCGATGCCCGAGGGTATCGGTGGGTTCATGCCTCGTCGCATCGTCCCTCTCGCCACGACCCGCCTGTTCTCGCCCGTCGGCAAGGTGCGCATGGCCTTCGAGCCGGTGCTCCCGGCCCGACGAGACGCTCCGGACGAGAGCCTGGAATCGTTCGCGACCCGACGCCTCGGGCGCGAGGCCTACCGCCGGCTCGTCGAGCCGGTCGCGTCCGGCATCTTCTGCGGCGACCCTGCGCAGCTCAGCATCCTCGCCACGATGCCCTTCCTGCGCGCCGCGGAGTCGAAGCACGGCGGGCTCGTCCGGGCTGTGCTGGCCGAGCGCAAGGCGGCGTCGTCCTCGACTCCTGCGCCACGACGGCCGGGACTCATGTCGCCGCGCACCGGCATGGGCGCCTTGGTCGACTCGCTCGTCGAACGTCTGGTCGCGTCCGGATCCGTGACGGTACTGCTGAGCACACGAGCGACGATGCTGAGTGCCGACGGCGCCGGCTACCTCATGACACTGAGCGGCGACGACGGCGTGGACCGCCACGTGGCGGCGGATGCCGTGATCCTCGCGACGCCGACGGCAGCCTCCGCCGAGCTCCTGGGCCAGCTCGGCGCTGCCGATGCAGCAGAGACCCTGCGGGCGATGTCGACCGCATCGACCACCACCGTGTCGATCGGCTACGCGACCGAGGGCATGCCCGACCTCGACGCACTGCTGCCCGCCCACGGGTACCTCATCGCCGAGCCCGGGCGCGGTGCCGTGCGCTCGGTCACGCGGTCGACGACGAAGTTCCCCGGCCGCGCGCCGGTCGGGCACGAACTGTTCCGTGTCACGGTCCGCGCCGATCAGGCAGTCGGCGACGGCGACCTGGTGCGCCTTGCCCGCGAGGAGCTCGCGCGCACTCTGGGCATCGACGTCGAGCCCGTCATGACCCACGTGCAGCGCTGGAGCGGCGTGATGCCGCAGTACGCCGTCGGCCATCTCGACCGCGTGGCCGAGGTCGAGCGACACCTCGCTGCCTTCCCCGGCATCCGCCTCGCCGGGAGCGGTGCCTACGGCCTCGGCATCCCCGACTGCGTCGCCTCCGCGGAGCGCGCTGTCGACCTCGTCTGCGCCTGACGCCGCCCGCTGCCGCGACGCTCCCCTAGGCCGATAGCTCGGCGAGGACGTAGGGGGTCAGGTCAGGTCAGGTCAGGTCAGGTCAGGTCGGGTCAGGTCAGGTCGGGTCAGGTCGTGTCAGTCACTACCGACAGCTGGCGTGCTAGCCGTCGCCAGGCGACGCGCTCACGGCACGTCAACCCAGCAGCATCGCGCGGCGCGCAGTTGTCCGCACGGCGCAGGACCGCCCCAGTGACCGCACAGCCGGACGCGGAGAGCGCTCCGTAGACCTGATCGCGGATCCACTCCGCGCCGACGGCCACCAGGTCCATCACGTCGTGACCACCCAACATCGCACGGCTGAGCAAGAGGTGGCCCCAAGGACATTCCGGGGTCACCGCCAGACAGGGTAGACGGCGGTGATCTGGCGCATCAGCACAGCTTTCCGTTGGACGGAAGGCCAAGGAACGCAATCTCGGAGTCGTGCAGCGCGCCGCTACCCGCCCGGCAAGAAAGGGACCGGTCTCGGGCCGCTGCGTCGATGACCCGCTCGGGGCTCGCCGACCCAGGCTCCGACACCCGCGCCGAGGCACCGATCCAGGAATGACTCGATGCCGCGTCCGCGCCGAATCGTCTGATGACGGGGGGCGGTCTCACCTGCTCTGTGAGCAATCCATGAGCAGTTTCATTCGCACTCGAACATCTTCCTGGTGGCCCAAGGCAGCCGCCGAGCGACGACTCGTCGCGCGATTCGGTGGAACACGGACGGGTCGCCTGGCGCCGGCGGCTACTCGAATTGACCGGCTGCGAACAGACACATCTGCAAGGGTTCACAGAGCCCTCTCGATCGAAGCCTCGGCACCGTGGGCGGCACACGGCGGTCGCGGTCGACCTCCGCGTGAGCCCCAGAAAGTCCGCTCTCGGATGACGCGCTTTGAGACCTTCGGCGATGCGCACAGGCGCCCCGAACCGGTTCTTGAGCTCATGCTCGCAATCGGCATCCCTGTCGGTGGACAGTCTTCAGGGACAATGAAGACCTCGTTATCGCGCCGCCTTCCTTCCGGCTACGCGGAAGCGCTCGACGGCTTCACTGCCAGAACCGGGCAATCCGCGTTCAGCAGGATGGTCTGAGAGTTGCTACCGAGAATGAGCTTGCCGACAGGCGAGCGACGACGCACACCGATCACGATCAGATCCGCGCTCTCCGCGTTGGCGACGTCGAGGACGTCCTGGGAAGGGTCCTTGCCGCGAACCAGCTCGTGCACCTCGCACACAACGCCGCGGCCCTCGATCTCCGACTTGGCCACTTCCACCGCTGAGGAGGAGGCAATGAGTTCAGCACTGTCCTCGCGGCCAGCACCCCACGCCGAGCTCACAAGAATGAGCTTGGCCCGTCGGAGAACGGACTCCTCAATGGCGGCTGCCAAGGCAGCGCGCCCCTCGTTGGAGTCGATGAATCCAACGACAACGGTTCCAGGCACGGCGGTCTCCCCTTCGATTGGATACAGACAAGTCGAACGACAACAGCAGGTCTCATCGCTGCCGCACCGCAGTTCCCGCGAGCGGCGGTACACACCAGGACAGCGCCCTCCTATGCCCCCGCGGTGACGACGCCTGAGCGCATCGTCGCTATCAGGCCATCGGCGCAGCGAAGCGCCACCGCACCGATGGTGGAAGTGGGGTTGACGGCTCCGCCGGTCGTCATCGAACTGCCATCGCACACGACGAGGCCCGGCACGTTCCAAGCACGGTTCCAGGAGTCGACGACCGAGGTCTCGGGCGAGGACCCCATCCGGCAGGTCCCCATGAGATGCCAACCCGGCGGGTTGTAGCCCTCGTCGCAGGGCTGCAGATCGATGCTGCGTGCCCCACTCGCCATGGCGAACTCCCGCAGCCGATCGCTTCCGAACTCCAGGAGCCTTCTGTCGTTGTCGTGGAGGCGGTAATGACGTCTGGCGGCTGGGATCCCGGAGGAGTCGGTCACGTATGGGTCAAGCGTGATGCGGTTGTCGGCTTGCGGGAGATCCTCGATCTGGAGTGCTGCGAAGACGTTGTGGTTGAACCGGCGGTCGAACTCGGCATGATGGTCGCTGCCCCAAGGGGCCGGGTCCATCCCGGTCGTGCCACCAAGGGCCATCGCCGCCGGGCCGAAGCCCGCACCGAAAGTCAGCGTCATGCCGTTGACGGCGCCACGGGTCACGTCGGTCGCGTGGAACTCGTGCGAGAACGTCGAGGCCCCCCACGGACCCATGAAATGCTGGGTCGGTTCGTCGTACCAGAGGTCGGCGAGCACGTAACCGTGCAGCATTAGGTTCCGACCGACCTGGTCGTGCTCGTTTGCGAGGCCGTTCGGCGACTGCGGGTTCGCCGAGTTCAGCAGGATTCTCGGCGAACCGATTCCGTTGGCCGAGAGGACGACGACGTGCGAGTTGACCAGGTGCAAGCTCCCATCGGCCCGGTCGAGGTACTCGACGCCCGACGCGCGGCCCGATCGGTCAGTCACGATGCGCGTCACACGCGCTCCTGCGCGAAGGTCGAGACCTAAGCGCAGCGCCGGGTTGATGTAGGCCTCAGTCGCAGTGCCCAGCGAACCCCTCGGGCACCCTGGCGTACACATGCCGCAGTTGTTGCACGCTAGGCGGCCCCGGTACTCGGTGGACGCGATGGCGTTGTCGGCGGGCCACCAGTGCCAGCCCAACTCATCGAGCCCTCGGGCGGCGATGTCCGCGTAGGCACCGTGTCGAAGGGGCGGCGTCGGCCGCGGCTCGCGCGGCGGATGGCTGGGGTCACCGGCCAGTCCGGACACTCCGAATCGGCGGTCGTTCTCCTCATAGTAGGGAACGAGGTCTTCGTGGCTGATGGGCCAATCTTCGGTCGACTCGAGCCCATGCTCGGTGCCCTTGCGGAACTCGGCTGGTTTCATGCGGTGCCAGAAGCCGGCGTAGTGGTTCGTGCTTCCGCCGACTGCGTTAAACAGGAAGGGCCTAAACCCGTCGCCGGTCACCGGGTAGTCCTCGTCCAACGCCCGTACGTTGGGGTCGAACGCCCACTCCCGGGCCAACGAGAACTCCCAATCGGTGCGCAGCTGAGCGTGGTCGGTGGGCCGGATGAAGGGACCCTGTTCGAGCAGGACGACCTTCACGCCGGCTTCGAGGAGCCGCGCCGCGATGGCACCCCCGGCGGCCCCGGCTCCGATGACGACGACCTCAGTCTCCTCAGAACTGGACACGCTTCACCTCACTCGTGGGGATGAACGTTCCACGGGTCTCGGACGGGGTGGGTGCATCCCGATCGAGGGCGTAGCCCAACGGTTGCGGAGCCCCGTGGTACTCGGAGCCGCCAAGTTGCATGAGCCCAGCCACAATGGGCGACCCGTAGTACCCCTGGTAGGTCCAGAAGCGCAGCACGGAGAAGTCCTCAGGGAAACCGGCTTCGAGAGCACGCAGGGAGTCCGTGTCGATGCTCCCGAGTCCTCTGACGACACGGGACAGCAGCGTTGCTTCATCCGGGCTGACTCGCTTCTCCGTGAACTGCGCGACGATCTCGCCCGCCGGCGGAAGACTTCCATTCCCCGGGATCATCAGATCTGCGATGTCGCGGATGGCCGTTCTCACGTCCGCATCCAACACGCAGCGGTAGTAGCCCGGTCGTGACGGATGTTGCATCTCCAGACTGTCCACGTCGCTCCCTCGAAGTTGGTGATATTGCCATTCGCTCTGATGTAACCCGGTTCAGGTTCCCGACAGGGAGAAGGAACGGGTGAAGACGGACTCGAGCAACTCCCTGGTGACCTCAACGGGTGAGCACGCCAGAACTCTCTGCTGCGAGAGCGCGGTGTCGATCATGGACGGGATAATCCGCGGCTCGAGCCCGAAGTGGTCGAGAGTGGTCGGCCCATCGGTCCTTGACACAAGGTGGCGAATCCAGTCGCCGACTGCCGTCGAAGGAGACCGGGCCACAACGTCGGCAGGCACGCCCAGCAGAGATGCCGCCCGAAGGTGCCGGCCGGGGTCGGAGGCGAAGCACGCGTCGAAGGCGGCCGGGGCCGTCGCGATGACCGACTGACCGTGCGGCACAAGCGGCCTGTCCACGATGAAGCCGGGCGGGACGTACTCGCTGGCCGCCGCCGCGACGGCGTAGGCATTGGCGTGCGGGATGTGAACGCCGGCGTTGCCGAGCCGTGAGAACAGCGCCGCGAGTGACATGCCGATGCGCGCGTCCACATCGAACCCGTCGTCGACCGCGCGCACGAGATGCGTCGACGCGAGGCGCACCGACTCCTCGCACCACAGCACGCTCACCGGGTTCGTGCCCACGTAGACCGGTCGTGTGGCGGGATTGGTCGCCGGTGGTCGATCTCCGAGAGCGCGGCAGGTCAGCGACTCGAGCGCCTGGACGACGGCGTCGTATCCGGCAGACGCAGTCACCTGAGGCGGGCAGCTCAGCGTGTTGAGGGGATCGATGATGGCCATGACCGGCCGCATGCCGAAGTGCGACACGGCTCCCTTCGTGTGCGAGTCGGTGAGGTCGACGACGGCCATAGCCGTGCATTCCGAGCCCGTCCCTGCCGTGGTCGGGATTCCGATCATGGGCGCCAAGGGGCCTGGTACCGGTCGACCTTCGCCATGCGGGATCGCGAGGTACGTCGTCAGCGGCGCCGGGTGGGACATGAGCAGGTTGATCAGCTTGCACGTGTCGATGCTGCTGCCGCCCCCGACGGCGACGTAGCCGTCGACCTCGATGTCCGCCAGTTCGGACATGGCTCGTTCGATTGAGCTATCTGTCGGCTCGGTCTGGGCGCCGGACCAGACTCGAACGGCGACCCCGGCAGCGACGAGACTGTCCTGGACAACCCGAACAGTGCCGGAATCGACGACATTGGCATCGGTCACGACGAGACAGCGGCGCACCCCCAGCCTTGCCATCTCATAGCCCACCTCGCCCGTAGCGCCGATGCCGAACTTGAAGTTCGGTCCGAGCCACGGGAAGACGGTCTCGCCGTGCCGGTTCGCGAGCGCACTGGCGCGGGCGGCGAGGATGGCGTCCTGGTCGATCATGATGCCGTCACCACCTGTCAGGCGACAGCACTGCGAGCACCTCGCTGATCTCGGCTCCACGCTGCAGCAGGGCGATGACCTCGGACTCGGCCGCCTCACCACGCAGACAACGGTCCAGAACAGCCTGGATGTAGGGCGTCGGGATCACGCACACGCCGGTCTCGTCCGCGGTGATGAGGTCTCCGGGGTTCACCTGTACGCCGCCGAGGCGCACCGTGCCGTTGATCTCGACTGCCTCAAGCCTGTGCCGGCCTGTGATCGGCGTGCGGCCCCGGCTCCAGACTGGCTGTTGCAGCCGCCGGATCGTCCCGACGTCGCGCACTCCGCCGTCGACCACGCAGGCCGCGATCCCTACTCGCCTCGCCCAGGTCGCCGACAAGCCGCCCATGACAGACACACCGGGACCACCTCCGCTGTCGAACACGGCAATGTCGCCGGCCTCACCCACGCCGTACAGGTCACGGTCTGCGAGGAGCGCGCGTTCGTCCCGCGCGTAGCGAGAACCGACGGAGCCACCGACCGGCTCGTACCGCAAGGTGATCGCCGGGCCGACCGCCCGACCGTGACCGAGTACCGGGCTCAGGTCGCTTGCCGGAACGGCTCCGCCGACGCCCAGCTCATCGAGAGCGTCCGAGACCGTGGAACACAAGTCAGTGATCGAGAGGAAGCCCTCGATAACCTCGTGGCTGGGTCGGGCCACGGTCGTAGTCAGGATTCGCGACTCATCGATCATTCCCAGGAGGCGCGGCCTCACAACGTCCAACTCGTCTGCGGTCGCCATGCGCTGCCCTTCCCATGCCGGAGGCCGACTCGGGCCGCCGGACGTCTGCACCGGACCGCGCCGGTCCGTCCGCAGCAGCCCCGCTCTCGTCGTTCACCTGTTCTAGCCCCGCACGGACCAAATGACAAGCCATTCGAGGAAAAAGGCCTGTCAAATACTGCCCAATGTCGACTAGCGTGCCCGTGTGCGCTATTCCAGCTCCCAGGCCCTTGCCTCACAGCTGCGCTCCGCCGGGGTGAGCGACGTTCTGGACGACGACACGTCACGTGCCGCCTACTCATCCGACGCCTCGCTCTATCGACTGATCCCCCAGGCCGTGGTACGCCCCAGATCCTCCGACGAACTGCGCGCAACTCTCGAGGTGGCCCGGGGCACAGACACGAGCGTGACCTGCCGAGGAGCAGGAACGTCGGTAGCCGGCAACGCCGTAGGTGCCGGGATCGTGGTCGACTTCAGCCGCCATATGAACCGCGTGCTGGACATGGATGCAGAGCAACGAACTGCTCGGGTCGAGCCGGGAACCATCCATGCCACGTTGCAGCGACAGGCTCAACAGTTCGGACTCCGCTTTGGGCCGGACCCCTCGACACATACCCGTTGCACCATCGGCGGAATGATCGGGAACAACGCCTGCGGGTCACGGACCCTGGGCTACGGCCGGACGTCCGACAACATTGCCGCCCTCACGTTCCTGCTGGCCGACGGACGGGAGATGTCCACTGGATACGACGCGACTGGGCGGCCGACCGTCACCGGCAGTGACGACCTTCTGCTTGCGCTGAAGGCCACCATCGGACGCCATCTCCACAGCGCACGGACAGAGTTGGGGCAGTTCGGACGTCAGGTGTCGGGCTACGCAGCGCACGCCCTCCTGCCCGAGAACGGTTGCGACCTCCAGAGTCTCATGATCGGCAGCGAAGGAACGCTCGGAATCGTCACTGAGGCCACGGTTCGGCTGGTAGCCGAGCCCCGCCACAACCGCATGGTCGTCCTCGGCTTCCCCACCATTGCCGAGGCCGGAGACGCGGCTCCTTCAGTGTTGGCATTTCGCCCGACCGCGTGTGAAGGCATCGACTCCCGCATCGTCGATGTCCTCCGTCGCAGACGAGGACCCGGTAGCCATCCAGCTCTGATACCCGGCGCAGCATGGCTTCTGGTCGAAGTGGCCGGGGACGATGAGGCCGAGGTTCGCGAGCGTTCCGAACTACTCGCGGGGTCGACCGGAGCCGTGAGCTCGCTCGTCGTGTCGAACCCGACTGATGCGGCAGCGCTCTGGAGGATTCGGGAGGACGGCGCCGGCCTCGCCGGCCGCGCACCATCGGGCGACCCGGCGTATGGAGGTTGGGAGGACGCTGCCGTACCACCGCATGCGCTCGGTCGCTACCTGCGGGACTTCGATGCGCTGGTGTTGTCTTACGGGTTGACCTCAATGCCATACGGACATTTCGGCGACGGGTGTGTCCACGTGCGCCTCGACTTCCCGTTTCACAGGACCGACGGTCGGACCATCCTCCGACGGTTCCTCTTCGATGCCGCCGATCTCGTAGCAAGTTACGGAGGCTCCCTGTCGGGCGAGCACGGAGATGGTCGCGCCCGTAGCGAACTGCTCCCACGGATGTACTCGCCGGACGCGCTCGCCCTGTTCAGGGAAGTCAAAGACGCGTTCGACCCCGCTCGCACCCTGAACCCGGGCGTCCTGGTGGACGCCGCGCCCGTCGATGTCGACGTGCGAGCACTGGACCTGTCCCGCGTGGATCGGGGGCTCGCATTTGCGTATGCCGACGACTCGGGTGACTTCTCTATGGCCGTCCACCGGTGCTCCGGTGTGGGGAAGTGCCGATCGGAATCGAGCGCGATCGACGTCATGTGTCCTTCCTTCAAGGCCACTCGGAACGAGAAGGACTCGACCCGCGGCCGCGCCCGTGTCCTGCAGGAGATGGTGCGCGGAGACCGACCGGACTGGCGATCCCACGCCGTCTGGGACGCGCTTGACTTGTGCCTGTCGTGCAAGGGCTGTGCCTCCGACTGTCCCACCGGCATCGATATGGCCGCGTACAAAGCCGAAGTGACCCATCAGCGGTACCGGCGCCGCCTCCGCCCCCTTTCCCACTACTCGGTGGGCTGGTTGCCACGATGGGCGAGATTCGCAAGCCCATTGAATCGCATTGCCAATGCGGTGACCGGGCGCAGCGTGGCGAGACGGACAGCGCTCTACCTCGGCGGCCTCGACACTCGGCGGTCCATCCCGCAGCTAGCCAACACGACCGCGCGACGCAGCCTGTCGGCCAGACCGCTCCTCGCCGAGCCTGAAGGCCGTCCGGTACTCCTCTTCCTCGACAGCCTGACCAACTACTTCTCCCCCCAGATCGCCCTGGCCGCCGTGTCAGTTCTGGAGAAGGCTGGCTACTTCGTTCAGATCGCTGAGCGTCAGACCTGCTGCGGTTTGACCTGGATCAGCACGGGCCAGCTGGACGCGGCACGACGGATGCTGGCTCAGACTGTGGAAGCCCTCGCACCCGTCGCACGGGCGGGGACTCCGATCGTGGGACTCGAACCGTCCTGCACGGCAGTGCTAAGACATGAAGCACTGAATCTTGTCGGCACGGATGCTGCGCGCGACGTGGCGGCCGTCACCGTGACGTTGGCCGAACTTCTCGCACGTGACAAAGCTTGGACGCCACCGGTCCTGACGGGGTCGACGATCATCGCGCAGCCTCACTGCCACCACCAGGCCGTGATGGGGTGGGCAGACGACGCCGCACTCCTTGCCTCGACCGGTGCTGAAGTGCGTCGACTCGGCGGGTGCTGTGGGCTCGCTGGGAACTTCGGAGTCGAACGGGGTCACTACGACGTGTCCGTTGCAGTGGCGAGCCAACAGCTGCTCCCAGCGATCGAGGGCGCCAAACCGACTGCGCTCATCCTGGCCGATGGGTTCTCATGCCGAAGCCAGGTCCAGGACCTGACCGATCGCGAAGCCGTCCATCTGGCAGAACTTCTCGCTATCAAGCTGAGCAACCCTTAGCGCCTGGCTTGTGACACATAGATCCGCACAGACCGCAGCACGTGCCCGTCACCTACCGGTGACGAAGGACGCGCAAGGGGCTCCCCTCGGCCCATGCCGCAACGTCTTCCACCACATCCCCGAACCAGTTGCCCAAACACTCTTGAGTGACATAGCCGACGTGAGGCGTGAGCACGACGTTGGGCAGCCCGCGGAGAGGATGATCCACAGGCAACGGTTCTTGGTCGTACACGTCGAGTGCGACTCCTGCGATCCAGTGCTCCGTGGATGCCTGGATCAGCGCCGCCTCATTGCAGATAGGCCCGCGGCTCGTATTCACCAACCAAGCGTCGCCCTTCATCAGCCGGAGCTCAGACGCCCCCACGAGGTCCCTCGTCCTGTCCGACAGCAGCAGATGGACGGAGACGACGTCGGCCGACCCGAAGAGCTCATCCTTGGAGACGTAGCGCGCCCCGTTCGCCGCGGCCACCTCAGGCGTAAGGTTCTCGCTCCACGAGGTCACGCGCATGTCGAACGCATTGGCGATCCGAGACATCCGCCGACCCGTCGTGCCTAGACCGAGGAGGCCCAGGGTCCGGCCCTCCAACGAGCGGCCCACACGGGGGTTCCATGAGCCAGCGTGCATCGCGGCATCGTGCTCAGGGATGCCGCGAATCGCTGCGAGGATAAGCGCCCAGGCGAGCTCGACTGATGGTGTTCCTGTGTTGGTCGTGCCGCAGACAGTGATTCCCAGTTCTTCTGCGGTCGCCAGGTCTATCGCAGCGTTGCGCTGGCCGGTGGTCACCAGCAGCCGAAGCCCAGGGAGTGCCCTGAGAGTGGCCTCGTCGAATCGGGTTCGCTCACGTTGAGCCACGACCACGTCGAAACCCTCAAGGAGTCGTGACAACTCGAGGCGGTCGTGCACATGACGGTCAATCGCGACGATCTCATCGGCTTCCAGGACCGACCAGTCGGCCGAGGTCAAGGCAGCCGCCTCGAGATCATCGAGAATGCAGATTCTCACGAACATCTCCGGTTCTGACTCCGGCCGCGAACTCCGCGACAGCTAGGCAGTACGGCTATCCCCATGGTTGCTGGAGAGCAGGACGGCTCGCCCCGCCTCCAGCCGCGCAACGGGAACGCGGAACGGCGAACAGGAGACGTAGTCCAGCCCCACATCGTGGAAGAAGTGCACGGACTCGGGGTCGCCGCCGTGCTCGCCGCAGACACCGAGCTTGAGGTCCGGGCGGGTCGCCCGACCCTCCTCGGCGGCGATCCGGACGAGGCGTCCTACACCATCGACGTCGAGGGACTCGAACGGCGACACGGTGAACACGCCCTTGTCGAGGTAGGCGGCGAAGAACGCGGCCTCGACGTCGTCGCGGCTGAAGCCCCACGTGGTCTGGGTCAGGTCGTTGGTCCCGAACGAGAAGAACTCCGCGACGTCGGCGATCCGGTGCGCGGTGAGCGCCGCGCGCGGCAGCTCGATCATCGTTCCAACCGGGATTCGCAGGTCAACTCCCTCCCGCTCGGCGATCTCCTTGACGATGCCGTCCGTCTCGTCGGCAATGAGGTGGAGCTCCATCACCGAGCCGACGAGCGGGACCATGATCTCGACGTGAGGGTCGCCGCCCGCCGTGATCCGCGCGAGCGCGGCTTCCACGATCGCCCGCACTTGCAGTGCGAACAAACCAGGTACAACGAGTCCGAGACGCACGCCCCGAAGTCCGAGCATGGGGTTCGACTCGTGCAGCCGCTCAACAGCCGCGAGCAAGGCGAGGTCGCCAACGTCGGGTGTTCCACTCGCGTGCGCGAGAGCGACTCGCACAGAGAGCTCGGTGAAGTTGGGCAGGAACTCGTGCAGGGGCGGGTCGAGGAGCCGGATCGTGACGGGCAGGCCGTCCATCGCCTCGAGCAGCTCGGTGAAGTCCTGCGTCTGCAGCGGGAGCAGGGCGGCAAGTGCCTCGTCCCGCTCCTCGCCGGAGTCGGACAGGATGACGCGTTCGATGAGGACGCGCCGGTCGCCGAGGAACATGTGCTCGGTACGGGTCAGGCCGATGCCCTCCGCGCCGAGGTGGCGTGCACGCGCGGCGTCCTCGGCGGTGTCGGCGTTGGCCCGCACGCGTAGCCGGCGGACGGAGTCGGCGTGCGCGAGCAGGCGGTCGACCGAGTTGACCAACAGCGCTGTCTCCTGGTCGCCGTTCTCGATTGCACGCTCCGCACCATGCTCGAGATAGGTCACGACCGGGGAAGGCTTGACCGGCACCTCGCCGAGGAACACCTCGCCTGTGGACCCGTCTATCGAGATGACGTCGCCCTCGAGGATCGTCCGGTCACCGACCCGGATCAGCTTCGCAGCGACGTCGACGTCGAGCTCCTCCGCACCGCACACGCAGGTCTTGCCCATACCGCGCGCCACAACAGCCGCGTGGCTCGTCTTCCCCCCACGGGCCGTTAGGATGCCGGCCGCCGCGATCATGCCCTCGAGGTCGTCAGGGTTCGTCTCCCGCCGGACCAGGATCACGTCCTCGCCACGGTCCGCCCGGGCCACCGCGGTCGCGGAGTCGAAGACCACCCTGCCCACAGCCGCACCCGGGCTCGCCGCCATCGCCCGGGTGATCAGGGTGCGGGGCTCAGAGGAGTCGAACTGCGGGAACATCAGCTGCGCGAGCTGCGCGCCGGTGACGCGCTCGAGCGCCTCGTCCTCGGTGATGAGGTGCTCGTCGACGAGCTGCGTCGCGATGCGGAACGCCGCGGCCGCGGTGCGCTTGCCCACGCGGGTCTGCAGCATCCAGAGCTTGCCGCGCTCGATGGTGAACTCGATGTCGCACAGGTCGCGGTAGTGCGTCTCGAGCCGGCGCATGACTTGCATCAGCTCGGTGTGCGCGGCCGGGTCGATCCCCGCCAGGTCGTCGAGGCTCAGCGTGTTGCGGATACCGGCGACGACGTCCTCGCCCTGAGCGTTGACGAGATAGTCGCCGTAGGCGCCCGGCGTGCCGGTGGACGGGTCGCGGGTGAACGCGACACCCGTGCCCGACGTGTCACCGAGGTTGCCGAACACCATGGTGCAGATGTTCACCGCGGTGCCGAGGTCGTTCGGGATCCGCTCGCGGCGGCGGTAGATCCGCGCACGGTCGGTGTTCCACGAGTCGAAGACCGCGCGGATCGCGAGGTCGAGCTGCTCGCGCGGGTGCTGCGGGAAGTCACGTCCCGAGGACTCGCGCACGATGTCCTTGAACCGCTGCACCAGCGCCATCAGGTCGGTCACGTCGAGATCGACGTCGCTCGTGACGCCCTTCGCGGCCTTGGCCTTGTCGAGCGCGTTGGCGAATTGGTCGCCGTCGATGTCCAGCACCGTCTTGCCGAACATCTGGATCAGGCGACGGTAGGAGTCCCACGCGAACCGGTCGCTGCCGCTCGCCTCGGCGAGGCCGATGACGCTCGCGTCGTTGAGGCCGATGTTGAGGACCGTCTCCATCATGCCGGGCATCGAGAACTTCGCGCCCGACCGCACGCTCACCAGCAACGGGTCGTGCCGGTCACCAAGACGACGGTCGACCTCGTCCTCTAGCGATCGCAACGCCTTCGTCACCTGAACCCGCAGTTCTCCAGGCTCCTTCCCTGCGGCGAGGAAGGCCCGGCACGCCTCGGTCGTGATGGTGAAGCCGGGGGGTACGGGAAGGCCCAGACGGGTCATCTCGGCCAGGTTGGCGCCCTTGCCACCGAGCAGGTCCTTCATGTCCTTGGACCCCTGGGAGAAGTCAAAGACGAGCTGTGCGTGTGTCATGCGAACTCCGATCTAACGAATGCGCGAGTCAGCCGTCATGGGTAACTCAGTGTTGGCAAGCGCGCTCGGCTAGCGGAGCGGACCACCGTCGGTCATGGTCTTAGACACGATCTCCTTGGCCAGCGCGAGTGACGAGGTGGCCGCCGGCGACGGGGCGTTCCGCACGTGGGCGACTCGACCTGATAACTCGACGACGAAGTCGTCCACGAGTCGGCCGTCGCGCGAGACTGCTTGTGCGCGGATCCCAGACCAGCGAGATCCATCGAGGTCTGCTTCGGACAACGAGGGGACATAGCGAGCCGCGGACTCGACGAATCGCGTTGTGCTCACGGCCGTCGCCAACTCATCCAGCCCTGTTCGCCAGAAACGGCGGGCGACCTTCCAGGTACCGGGCCAGGAAAGTGCGTCCCACGTATCTCCGAGCCGGATGGACATCCGGTCGTATGCCACGCGCGACGGAACCCAGATGGCGGTCGGTCCGAGCACAACCTGACCATCCATCTGAGGAGTCACGTGGACCCCGAGGAACGGGAGGTCCGGATCCGGCACCGGATAGACCATCGACCTGATGATCCTGGGCTCCCGGCGCTTCAACCGGAGATACGCGCCTCGGAAGGGGACGATCTGGGGATCCCGCGACTGTCCCGATGCCTCGGCGAGACGGTCCGAGAACAGGCCAGCGCACGTGATGACCCGACGAGACCTGACCACGCCGTTGGCGTGCGCCGTGTGACACCACGACCCGGCCTGCCTGATCGAGGAGACCTCCGTCTTGAGGTCGATCCGGGCGCCAGCCGAGGTGACGTCGGCAGCCAACGCTTGCGCGACCAGCCGGTAGTCGACGATGCCGGTGTTGGGCGCGTGCAACGCGGCCACTCCGGTGGCGTTCGGCTCCACCTCCTGCACCTCAGGGCCGCGCAGATAGCGCAGACCGGGTACCTCGTTGGCGATACCCCGCCGATGGAGCTCGTCGAGACGGGATAGCTCGGACGTGTCCAGCGCGACGATCAGCTTGCCGCACCGCTCGTAGGCGATGTCGTGCTCGTCGAGGAAGTCATACATGAGGCGGGAACCCTCGACGCACATCCGTGCCTTCAGTGATCCCGGCTGGTAATAGATCCCGCCGTGGATCACACCTGAGTTGTGGCCCGTCTGGTGTGCCGCGACCCGGCTCTCGCGCTCGAGGATCCGCACGGACACTCCAGGGAACCGTGCCTGCAGCTCGCGCGTGACCGCGAGACCCACGATCCCTGCGCCAACAACGACAACGTCCGCCTCGTCGCTGGTCACGGCATCTCCCCACTCGTGTGCGCTGATCCACGCAGACCCACGATTCAGCCCGTCGCGATGGTGATCGACTTGAGTTGGGAGTAGTGGTGCAGGGCTTCCAGACCCTTCTCACGCCCGTAGCCGCTCTTCTTGTAGCCGCCGAACGGCGTCTGGACTGCGCCCGTCGTCCACGTGTTCACGAAGACCTGACCCGCCTCCATGGCGTCGGCGAGCCGCAGCGCGCGACCGACGTCGCGAGTCCAGACGCCGGCGACCAAGCCGTATTCAGTGTCGTTCGCGAGGCGGATAGCTTCCTCTTCCGTGTCGAACGGGATCACCACGAGGACCGGCCCGAACACCTCTTGCCGCGCGATGTCGGAGTCGGGTGCCACATCGACGTAGACCGTGGGCGGCACGAACCACCCCGAGGCGCCAGACGGATCGGGAACCTCGCCCCCGACCGCGGCAGTGACGCCAGCGGCACGCGCGGTCGCCAGAAGGCCGCTGACCTTGGCGAACTGACCGGGGGTAGTCAGTGGCCCGATGTCGGTTCCGCGAACCAGGAGCGCGGCCAACTGTGAGATCAGCTCGACCAGGGAATCGTGAATCTCGCGCTGCACCAGCAGGCGTGTGGACGCCGAGCAGACCTGTCCCGCGTTGGACGTGAAGCCCTTCAGCGTCCCCGCCGCTGCGGCAGCGAGATCCGCATCTGAGAACACGATCGACGCCGACTTGCCACCCAGCTCAAGGGTGAGAGGCATGACCTTTTCCGCAGCCACTCGGCCGATGATCTGGCCCGCCACGATGGAGCCGGTGAACGCCACCTTCCGAATCAGCGGGTGTTCCACGAGGGGTTGACCCGCTTCGGGACCGGTTCCGAGCACGACGTTGAAGACGCCATCGGGCAGTCCAGCCTCCTTCGCGATCTCGGCCAGGGCGACCGTCGTTGCGGAGGTGAACTCCGAAGGCTTCATGACGACCGTATTCCCCGCTGCGAGAGCCGGAGCCCCCGCACGCGAAGCCTGGTTCAGCGGCACGTTCCAGGGAGTGATGACGCCGACGACGCCGAACGGTTCACGCTGCGTGTAGGAGTGATACCCGGGCCCAAGATCCAGAGTCTCGCCCTTGGGCATGTGCACCAGACCGGCGTAGAACTCGAAGTAGTCCGCCGAACCGTTGATCTCCCCGAGCGCGGTCGCGCGCGGTTTAGCGGTCTCGGCGCACTCGAGGTCGGCGAGATGATCGGCGGACTCGCGCATGGCCAAGGCGATCCGGCTCAGGATGCGTCCGCGCTCGAACGGTCCGAGTGCGCGCCAGGCAGGGGCCGCCTTCGCTGCGGCGTCCACAGCCCGATCGATGTCCGCGGACGAGCCACGTGCCACGTGCCCGACGACGTCGAGCGACTGCGGATTCACGCTGTCGAAGTACTCTCCGCCAGCCGGCTCGACTGGTTTGCCGTCGATCCAATGGTTGAGTCTCATGTTCTCTCCTGAGTCGTCATGTGCAGGTGTGGTCGCTGGAGAGGCCGGTCTCGAGGCGCAGCCTCTCCAGCGAGATCGTGTGCAGCGCCGTCAGCTATCGCGAAGCACTGCGGGCTCATGGCTCGATGCCCAAGTCCGACAACAGGAACCGACGGCGCACTTTGCCTGTTGCGTTCCGTGGGATGGAGGGCACGAAGATGTAGTCCTTAGGACGCCGTGGCGGGCTGAGCTCGCTGGCGGCCCACGCTCGGAGCTGGTCCTCGGTGGCCGCACCGACCACGACCGCGGCGACTCGCTCCCCCCAGTGCTCGTCCGGTCGCGCCACCACTGCCACGTCGTCAACGCCAGGCAGTTGCTCGAGCACGATCTCCACCTCGCGCGGGTAGACGTTGACTCCACCGCTGAGGATCAGATCGTCGCGGCGACCGTCCAGATAGAGATAGCCGTCGTCGTCCATGCGTCCCAGATCGCCGACCGTGAACCAGTCGTCCCGCCACGCCTCTGAAGTCTTGGCCGTGTCACGCCAGTACTCGAACCGCGCATAGGTCGGTACTCGACACCAGATGGTGCCGTCGCTATCAACCGCGAGGTCACGACGAGCTCGAGCTCGACCGACGGAACCCGGATGAGTTCTCCAGTCCTGCGGAGAGCAGGCTGTGAACTGGCCTTCCGTAGAGCCGTAGAACTCCCACACCGCACCCGGTGGGAACACGGAGTGGGTCCACTCCTGCAACGGGCGAGGGCACGGCGCACCTGCGTAAGCCAGGAGCCGGACGCTCGACAGGTCGGGCAGTTCGAGACCCGTGCCGAGCGCTTCGACGACTCTCTGCAGGTGGGCGGGAGCGAGGAAGAGTGTCGTGGGGGTCAGTGTCGAGACCGCCGCAGCCCAGTCCGCGGCGTCGAACTTCGGAAGCACAGCCACGCTCCCGCCAGCGAGGAGGGTGGAACAGGCGAACCGCAAGGGGGCGGAGTGGTGGAGCGGTGAAGATGCCAGATGGAGATCCGTGAGTTCGAAACCCCACTGTTCGCGCTCCTCGGCGACCAGCGCGAGGGCGTCGTCCTCCGACAGCACGCCTGACCACACGCCCTTTCGCTTTCCTGAGGTGCCTGACGTGTAGTGCATCGGCCGTCCGAGCGGAGCCGAGCTCAGGGCTACGGCCGGCCCGAGGAACAGGGAGGACAGCTGCTCGGTCGAGTCGACGATCAACATCGGCGCGGCGTCCTCCAGGACGACTGTGCGCTCGTGCGGGGTGAGTGCCGGGTCGAGCATCACCGGGATGATCCCGATGCGCAGCGCTCCGAGGACGGCACTAAGGAGGTCAGTCGATCCAGAGACGAGGAAAGCAACACGATCGCCGCGCCCGAGCCCCATCGATCGCAGCTGGCCAGCAACACGCTGCTGCTGCGCGAAGCTGACTTCCGCCGTAAGCGGGCCGAATACCGTCATCGCCTGCCTCCCACTCTGGATAACGGCAGCCCCGACGTGACCCCGAGCAGCGCGCCATCGAGCCCGTACACCAGGGCGAGCCTCCTCCTGCTCCGGCCTGACGGGTGGGACAACCCCCGCTCCCAGCGATGCACTGTTCCCGGTGTCACTCCGACCATGCGCCCGACCTCGGCGGCCTTGTACCCATGGTGCGTGCGCTCGGCAAGAAGAAGCGCACCCATTGGCAGCCGATGCCAGTCGCTCGTCCCTGGGCGCGCAGTCCTCGCCCACCTCATCTCGTGCGCCAGGTCGACAGGAGAGCAACGCAGCAGCCGTGCAACGGATGCCACGTGACCGGGTCGGGGCTGTCGTCGCGACCGCTCCCACTCCGAGATCGTGGACTGACACACGCCGACAGCCGTAGCAAGCTCACGTTGCGTCAGTCCGAGCTGCCGGCGTCGAGAGCACAACGGCGAGGGGGTTCCGATCCGACGCACACGCAGCGCAGGTTCCATCTCAAGAAGGTCAACACCCAGGACCGCGCTCAATGCGCGAAGTGATCGGACTGGAACCGATGTCCGACCCGAACACCAGGCCTTCGCGATTGACCGACTCACACCCGTGATGGAGGCCACTTCGTCCGTCCCGATGCCGCGATGGCGCAGGTAGGGTCCGAGCGCGGGGAGCCGTCCAACCCGCTGGTTTCGAGTCTCCGGATACCTGGCGAACAGCCGACGAGTCATCACAGGAGTCAGGCCCACCAGTGCTGCTAGCGGCGGGATGAGGTCCGGCTCGGGCGCCCGCACGCCGCTCTCCCACCGCGACACGGTGGCGGTGCTGACATGCAGCCTCGTTGCGATCGCTGAC